>Ga0272446_1004214_pt1 | contig 17218 bp, 11 predicted proteins | sample YNPCB0061_FD_194587 | JGI IMG/M metagenome (GOLD analysis project Ga0272446, IMG submission 194587) | Hot spring microbial mat communities from Yellowstone National Park, WY, United States - YNP-CB-006-1 | ecosystem: Environmental > Aquatic > Thermal springs > Hot (42-90C) > Sediment | place... | reverse complement strand
AGTCTTGGAAGTATTTGTAGATATTCCGTTATTGTTAGCCCTTCTGCTTCTAAAATATTTTCCCTTTTTAAATATGGGATTAACCCCAGTTCATCTTTTTCTAAGGAAAATAGTGCGGTTTTTTTTAACAAATCTATCGTTATCGCAAGTGAAAACAAAGCATAAATTTTACTACTGTTTGGCACATACATTCGAAAGAGCCTTTTATGTTTTCTCAAAAACTCAATATAATGTTTAATATCAAAGAAAAGTTTTTCGAACTCCTTTACTTGGATATCGCTGATTAAGTTATTAATTTTTAAAGCCTGAATCAGGTTTAAGCTTGCTTTATCAAACTCATCAAAGCCAAAAGTTGCATTTTTATCAAGTTCGAACAGGCTTTCCAAAGTTAGTTTGGTTGTGGATATGATATTTTTGATAGCTTCTAAGACATTTTGATGCTTTAAAATCTTGTAAAGTTCGAAAATGTTTTCATCGCCTCTGCCGTTGAGATGGTCGTGCACCCTTTGCCATGTCTTACATTCATCATCAAAAACCTCTTTAAAGTCCATAAAGACATGATATTCATAAGCATTGAGTTCGATGTATAAGCCCTGCTCACATAACAGTTTGGCATTTCTGATGTAAAAAAGGTTGTCACCGTAATCTTTAAATAAGTAGTAGCAATCGGTTTCGTCTTTTAACTGTAACGCATCTTTTAATGTTTTTCTTACCAAAGATGGGGATGAACCTTTCTTTAGAAAAGGTGTAGATGTTTTAAACCATCCTTTGGTTGAGGCAAACTTGTTGTGATAAATCACGATAGCCCTTTCCCCGCCAGCCATATTTGAGTATACAAAGACATTTTCATCTATGTTATTGCCTGCATAGAAGTCATAAAAAACGAAGTGTTCAGAACCACTGAAGAGATATCGTTTTTTTAGCAGGGGAAATATCCTCGTTTCGTGCTCCTTTACAAGGTGTTCATCTACCTGCTCATCAAAGTAACATCTTTTATACTCCATGCCATACTTTTCTTGAAATCCTTCTATCTGACCATGTCCGAACATGGGCAGTCCTGGCATTGTAACAAGCATAACAGCAGCTCCAAAATACTTCTTTTCTTTGCCAAACTGTTCAATAGCTGTCTTTTCGTCGGGATTGTTCATAAAGTTTACGAAACGCTTAAGTATTTCAGGGTCAAATTCGATAACATTTTTAATAGTTTTCCTATACTTAGAATTTTCTTCCATTTTAATCATGTTCATAAAGGCACTGTTATAAACTCTGTGCATGCCAAGCGTTCTTACAAAGTATCCTTCCATCAGCCAAAAGGCTTCTGCTAATAAAAGCGTGTCGGGTGCGGTTGTCGAAATCGTGTCAACAACCTCTCTCCAGAACTCCTTTGGCATTTTTCTGTCAAATTCTTCTTTTGTCATGGAAAAATAAGAACGAGAAGGTATAGCCCCACCATGTCCAGGTTGAGGAAACCATAGCCTCTGGTAATGTCTTTTTGTAAGTGTCATTGCCGCATCAAAACGTATGATTGGGAACAACTTTGCAACCTTTAGAATCGTGTTCAATACTGCCTGTCTGACTTCTGGTAGCAAATAGTTTAGCTGTGCCGTGTCGTTCCAAGGAGTGCTTGTCCCATCGTTACCATGATAAATATATCGTGTTTTTCCTGTCCTGTTATCAACATACTTAAACACAACGGCAGCGTCTGTCTTTGTCCAGTAACCGTCTTCTATGTAGATGCTGACTTCTTTTGAATATGAAAGATTTTCTCCTGTAAATTGATAGTTTGGATAGGGAGGTTCCTCTGACTGGATGAACCATTCAGGATGCTCAATTATCCACTCGGAGTATATACCCGTGTGATTAGGAACCATATCGCTTGCCAGTCTAATGCCTCTTTTTGCTGCACGTTCTTTCAAATTTAAGAGGGCATCGTAACCCCCAAGCTCATCAGCTATCTCGTAGCTATACAAAGAGTATGCAGAAGCGATTGCGTCAGTGTTTCCTGAGAGGTGTTTTATTTTTTGTGAAGCAGGGGAGCGTTTCCAAACACCAATAAGCCAGATAGCGTTAATACCCCACTTTGCAAGTGTATCAAGCTCTTCATCTGGTATCTGGTCAAGCCTTGATATCTCACGATTATATTTGTGGGATAATTGATAAAGCCAAACGTAAACCATCTTCGCAATAAGCACAACGTTTGCCATCCAGTCCCTGTCAGGTGTAAATTGTTCTGGTTCGGGATACTGCTCGAAGGCTTCTTTATGTTTAAACTCAAGCACTTCTGCAACAGCAGTGCCACCGTCCCTTTTTGCGGTTTCTTCCTTGTATATATCAAGCGAACGGATGGCATCAGCGTATATTTCAGGGGGCAACAGGTAGCCAAAGTTTTTTATAATAAATGACAACTGATCAAACAAAGAATTGGGGTTATGTTTGATTGGAGATAAAAGAAACTCTTTTAGATTACTTGCAACTTTCTGCCCCTCAAAAGCAGGATTTTTTTCAAATTCTGAAAAAAGTATATTCATTATGTTGTGGTAATAGCTGGTTTTTGAAAAGGTTGTGGTATCAAATAATGGCTTTAGCCTATCTGTAGCTGGATTTATCTCAGCAATGTATAAAATTATCATCTCATACAGCAAAAGTTTTATCTCTTTTACATCAGAAAGAATTTTTGCTAAAAAACTTTTCTGCGTCACTTTTTTGTAGAGAAAAGGCCTGCCAGCAAAGGTTTTTACAAAGGCTTTCATTGTCTTTGATAATTGATGAGAAAAAATATTTAGACCTTGTTTCTCTAAGGGATAGAACAGGATGTCGGTTTGTTTTTTGTCAACATAAAGTAAGATTAGATGTCTGTAAGCCCTGTTTAAAGTTGAGAAAAGATGTATTTCAGCAGAAGTTAATGGGTTATATCGATATTGCTGTAACAGTTTTGACTTTAAGGATAAATTTGTGAAAAAGTTTTTTGGCTGTCTGCTTTTTTTATAAATTTCTGGAATGTTCAATTTTTCCCAGTGTTTTTTCAAAATTGGCAGACCATATAGGAAGTATTCTTTTTTAAGTGTTGTCTTTTTCATCGTTTACATATTTTACCACAATATGCTTAAAATGTGTTGTCTTTCTTTGTTGTGGTAATCAAAAGAGATATGTTATACAAAACAAAAGCAGCAGAATATTTAAGGATGCCAAGACATGTTTTAATTTATAAGCTGGAAAAATGGTGGGAAGGGGCAAGTACAAGTAGTTAATATCGGCATTTATTATTGCAGTTAAAATTAAAATTGACCAATATATTTTTTTGCAATATACTTAAAAAATATGCATATTCCATTTCACAAACGTCTTTGGTTTGAGATACTTGTTAGAATAAGTGTCATAATCGGTATAGTAATCTTTGCCACTTTTTACTACCTGATTAATTATCAAAAAAGAGCTATTATTCAGCACGAAAAGGATATTGTAAAACATCTAAGTCTTGCATTGGAAAAGTCAATGTACTATGCGATGGAGAAAAACGACTTTAAAATCCTTGATTCAATGGTTACCGAGATCGTTAATGCCAATGATTATGAAGGAAAGCTCAAGTCTATCAGATTGCTTGATAAAAAAGGCAAAATTCTTGTTTCGTCTCTTAAAGGTGAGGTAGGAACATACATATCTAAGGATGAAGGGCTCTGTGAAGGTTGTCACGATGGCAGCATGCCTAAGATGGACAAATTTGTTATTATGGAGTCTCAAAATTCCCTAAAAGTTGTGAATTTACTGTTTAATGGTCCCACTTGTTCAAAGCATCATTCACCAACAAAAAGGGTTTTGGGAGCAATTGTTTTAGATGTCTCTTCCGATGGCATCAACAGCCTTGTAAAAAACAGTCTTTACAGGATGGTTTTATCGTCAGCCATCGCCTTTTTGGTGATGATATTGCTCGTTTTTGCTGTGATTACCTTGCTTGTTACCTGTCCCATCAAAGACTTGATGAAGGCGATGATTGATGCCGCAAAGGGAAATCTTAATGTAGAGGTTAAGATACCTTCAGGCAATGAAGTGGGAGTCCTTGCAAAGACGTTTAACTTTATGCTCCAAAAGCTTAAAGACTTTCACGAAAGTGATCTTAAAAAGGAACACGAAATAGCAAAGATGCAGGAAAGCTTAAGATACAAAGCAGAGTTAGAGTCTCTCAATGCCCAACTTAAGGCACGGGTAGTAGAGTTAGAGGCAGCAAATAATCAGATTGAGATGATGGTAAAAGATGTTGAAGAGAAAAACTTTCACTTAGAAAAGGCAATAGATAGACTGAAAATACTTTACAAAATAAGCAGATGTTTGACAACTGTACTGAATCCTGATGATGTGATAAAGATGATTGTAGAAAAGTCTGTCAGTATAATGAAGGCAAAAACAGGCTCTTTGATGCTTGTGGATAAAGATAAGGAAGAGCTTTATATAAAATATGCACTGGGAATGGATCCTGAAATAGTATCAAAAACAAGGGTAAAGGTTGGGGATTCTATATCGGGTTGGGTAGCCCGAGAGGGAAAACCGATAATTGTTAAAGATATAGAAAACGATGAACGGTTTAAAAGAGTAAGCAAAAGTCACTATGAGACAAAATCTTTAATATCATCGCCTGTTATCGTGAAAGGTGAAGTTGTTGGCGTATTGAACGTTAACAACAAGGTCGATGGTACAGAGTTTACAGAAGACGAACTGGAACTCCTTAACACCCTTGCAGGACAGACAGCAGTTTCTTTAGAAAATGCGAAGCTTTACCTTGATTTGCAAAAAAGCTATTTTGATACGATAAGGGCACTTGTGAATGCCATTGAAGCAAAAGACCCATACACAAGAGGACATTCCGAAAGAGTTACCTGTTACTCCCTTGAAATGGGTAAAAAATTAAACCTTTCACCCAAAAGGCTTGAGATATTACAGCACGCAGCTATTTTACATGACATAGGAAAGATAGGGACGGATCTTAATATACTCCATAAAAACGGTTTTTTAACTGATGAAGAATACGAAACCGTTAAGGAACATCCTTTGATAGGTTCGCAGATATTGGAGCCAATCAGTTTTTTGCAGGATGTTAAAACAATAATTACTGAGCACCATGAAAGATTTGATGGTAAAGGTTATCCTGATGGGAAAAAAGGGGAAGAACTGTCTCTTGAAGCTCGTATCATCTCAATAGCAGACGCCTTTGATGCTATGGTGTCAGATAGACCGTACAGAAAGGCTATGGATTATCAGGATGCCCTTGAAGAAATAAAGCGTTGTGCAGGAACACAGTTTGATCCAAAATTAGTTGAGCTTTTTATAAGCGTTATAAAAGAAAATCCTTCCTGTTTGTTTATCTAAGGTATAAACGAATTACTGGTGTATCCGCATTTAGGGAGTTTACTCTTGTAAAGTTTTGCACTTAATGTTATTCTAACTTTTTAATGTCTAATTGGATTTTGTATTTTTTTAAATATTTTTTGCAGTGTAAGGTTAAAGGTGACAGAAAGCCAATTTTAGGTGGTTTTAAGATAACCCATAGATGCAATCTAAAGTGTGAGCATTGTCCTTATTGGCGGAGAGCTACTGCTGAATTGAGCTATGAAGATGTTAAAGGTGTTATCTTAAAATTGTACGAGATGGGCGTTAGAATATTGATAATAGAAGGAGGAGAACCTTTTTTGTGGCGTGATGCTTCGGTGGGTAAAAACTTGGAAAGTGTTGTTGATTTCGCAAAACGTTATTTTTTTAGCGTTGGCGTAACGACAAATGGCACCTTCCCAATTATTGATTTTCCTGCTGATGTTTGTTGGGTGAGCTTTGATGGTATGGAAAGCACATATAAAAAGATACGAGGGGATATTTTTAGCAAGGTGGTTGAAAATATAAAACGGTCTAATCACAAAAATCTCTACGCTAATATAACCATAAACAGAATTAACGAGTTTGAGTTAGAGACAATGGTTAAGTTTATATCTCCTATGGTGAGGGGTATAACAATTCAGTTTCATTATCCCTACGGTATTGATGAAGACGAAAGGCTTTTTATACCCCTATCAGAAAGAAAACAGATTATAGATAGATTAGTTGCATTAAAACGACAAGGTTATAAAATCGTTGACACCATAGGTTGTCTCAACAGTATGAAGACAAACAGTTGGCAATGTCATGACTGGATGCTTGCAAATGCCAATCCAGATGGAACTATTTTTAAAGGCTGTTATTTGAAAAATAGGGGAACAATTGATTGTAAAAGCTGTGGATTTGCAGCACACGTAGAGATTTCTAAAGCCTTTGACCTTTATGTCCCATCTATCCTTGTGGGCAGGAAAATATTTAATTACAGGGCGGTACACTGTTAAATGAATAAGGAAAGGATTAGAAACTTTTCTATTATTGCTCACATAGATCATGGAAAATCAACACTTGCAGATCGTCTTCTTGAGTTTACAGGGGCACTTTCTAAGAGGGAGATGCAGGAACAGTTTCTTGACAAGATGGACCTTGAAAGAGAACGTGGTATCACTATAAAGGCTCAAAGTGTAAGGCTTTCTTATACTGCAAGTGATGGTAATTGTTACGAGCTAAATCTGATTGATACGCCCGGACATGTTGATTTTAGTTATGAAGTTTCACGCAGCCTTTCTGCCTGTGAAGGTGCGGTACTTGTGGTTGATGCTACACAGGGGGTGGAGGCTCAAACACTTGCTAATGTTTATCTGGCTCTTGAAAACAATCTCGAAATAATTCCTGTGATTAATAAAATAGATTTGCCCTCTGCAGAGCCCGATAGGGTTAAGCAGGAGATTGAGGATATCATTGGTTTGCCTGCAGAAGATGCACTTCTAATCAGTGCAAAAGAAGGGATTGGTATCAAGGAACTTTTAGAGGCAATCGTTAAAAAAATTCCAACACCAGCAGGAGATACAGAAAAACCATTGAAGGCACTTATTTTTGATAGCTGGTACGATTCTTATCAAGGTGTCGTTTCTCTGATAAGGGTGATAGACGGCAGAATCAAAAAGGGAATGAAAATACTATTTATGGCTACTAACAAGGTGTTTGATGTTGAGAAGTTAGGTGTGTTTAATCCCCACCCCACCGAAATTGAGGAACTTACCGTCGGGGAAGTTGGTTTTGTCATTACTGGCATGAAAGATATTAAAGATGGAAGGGTTGGTGACACCATCACAGAGGCAAACAGAAAAACGGAAAAACCTTTTCCGGGTTTTAAGGTTATGAAACCGATGGTGTTTTGTGGTCTCTATCCGACAGACAATGAAAATTTTGAAGAGTTAAGAGACGCCCTGATGAAGCTTAGCTTGAATGATTCTTCGTTTGTATATGAGCCAGAAACATCGTTGGCGTTGGGTTTTGGATTTCGCTGCGGCTTTTTGGGACTTTTGCACATGGAGATTGTTCAGGAAAGACTTGAAAGAGAGTATAATCTTAATCTCATAACAACAGCACCAACGGTTGAGTACAAAGTTGTAAAGACAAACGGAGAGGTTGTTGCTATTGATAATCCAAACCTTTTTCCAGAAGGTCAGTATGTTGATAGAATTGAAGAACCTTTTATCCTTGCCCACATCCATACACCAGAAACATTTTTGGGGAATATTTTAAGTTTGTGTCAAGAAAAGAGAGGCAATCAACGTGATATAAAGTTTATCACAAAAGACAGGGTCATACTTGAGTATGAACTGCCTTTAAACGAGATTGTCCTTGATTTTTATGACAGATTGAAGTCTGTCAGTAAGGGGTATGCCTCTATCGATTACGAATTTCTTGATTACAAGCCATCAGATTTAATAAAATTAAATATTCTTGTTAATGGTGAGCCTGTTGACGCCCTCTCTATTATTGTTCATAGAGACAAGGCTTATCACAGAGGCAGGGAACTTGTGAGCAAGCTTAAAGAGCTTATTCCAAAACAGTTGTTTGAGGTGGTGATACAGGCAGCCATCGGGAATAAGATTATTGCGAGAGAGAGTATTAGACCTTTAAAGAAGAATGTACTGGCAAAGTGCTATGGCGGAGATATAACAAGAAAAAGAAAGCTTCTGGAAAAGCAGAAAGAAGGGAAAAAGCGAATGAAACAGGTTGGTAATGTTGAGATACCACAGGAGGCATTTCTTGCTGTCCTGAAGGTAGAGAAGTAGGAGAAAAGATGGAAAATACAGCAAATTTATCGATCGAAACAAAGAAAAAGGGTAAATTAAGAGAGACGATAGAATCCATTCTGGTAGCTCTGTTTTTTGCACTTTTGATAAGGACGTTTATTGTTCAGGCGTTCAAAATACCGTCAGGCTCTATGGAACCAACACTTTTGGTAGGTGACTATCTTCTGGTAACCAAGTTTACCTATGGTTACAATGTGCCATTTACCAATAAGAGGGTGCTTGATTTTAAAAGGCCAGAAAGAGGCGATATTATAGTCTTTCGTTATCCTGTTGATCCTGATAAAGATTTCATAAAACGTGTTATTGGGGTTGAAGGTGATGAGGTGATTATACGTAACAAGAGGGTGTATATAAATGGACAGGAGTTTGTAGTGCCTAAGGCAGTTTACAGAGATAACCTAATCTTACCAAAGGAGTTATCACCAAGAGACAACTTTGGGCCTGTTAAGGTGCCAAAGGATTCTTATTTTGTAATGGGTGACAACAGGGATTCAAGTCTGGACAGCAGATTTTGGGGTTTTGTTCACCATAGTGATATTAAAGGCAAGGCACTTATTATCTACTGGTCATTCGAAAACAATAGCTATCCATTTTTTAGGCTGGATAAAAAGATAAGATTTTCACGTATAGGAAACTTAATAAGGTAGGGGGGGTATGGAAGAAAACGTTTTGATTAATTCAAAAAAAGAGAAGCTAAAGAAGATTATTGAAAAAGGCATAAACCCTTATCCAAATGATTTTTCTCCTGATACAACATCATTGGATATCAAAAAGCTTTATATGGATAAGGAACATGACTTTTTTGAAAATAATACTGAACTGCCAAAGTATAAGTTAGCAGGCAGATTGATGAGCCTTAGAAGTTTTGGGAAATCTGCGTTTTGTCACTTAAAAGACGGATACGGCAGAATTCAGCTATTTTTCCAGAAAAAGAGCTTACAGGAACGCTATGACTTTTTTAATGAATGTGTGGACATAGGTGATATAATCGGAGTAGAGGGGCAACCTTTTAAAACAAAGACAGGTGAATTAACAATAAATGTCACGAATTTTAAGCTACTCACAAAGTCAGTAAGACCTCTGCCAGAAAAATGGCATGGGCTTTCTGATATTGAAATTAGATACAGACAACGCTATTTAGACCTTATTGTGAATGATGATGTAAAGGAAATTTTTGTTAAACGCATTAAGTTAGTAAAATTTATCAGAAACTTTTTTGACAGCAGAAACTTTTTTGAGGTTGAAACACCGATGATGCATCAGATTGTAGGTGGGGCAACGGCAAAACCTTTCAAAACACATCATAACGCCCTTGATATTGATTTATATATGCGAATTGCACCTGAACTGTATTTAAAAAGGCTGCTTGTCGGTGGCTTCGAAAGGGTTTACGAGATAAATAGAAATTTCAGGAACGAAGGCATATCAACCCGCCACAATCCTGAATTTACGATGATAGAGTTTTATATGGCTTATGCCACTTACGAAGATTTAATAAAGCTAACTGAAGAGTTGCTTTCATCTCTTGCAATGGAATTGACAGGTGGATACAAAATCACCTACGGTGACAAGGAAATTGATTTTACACCACCTTTTAAAAGATACACAATGGCTGAAGCGTTGAAAGAGTATGCTGGGATTGATTTAGGAGAGCTTACAACACTTGAAAGATGCAAAGAAGTGGCAAAAAAACTCGAGATACCACTTAAAGGCTTTGAAGGCAGAGGAAAGATAATTACGGAAATTTTTGAAAAAACTGTTGAAGATAAGTTAATTAACCCCACATTTATTACACATTTTCCCGTTGATGTTTCACCACTGGCAAGAAAAAATGCTCAAAATCAGGAACTAACTGATAGATTTGAACTTTATGCTGCTGGCTGGGAAATAGCAAACGCCTTTTCAGAACTTAACGATCCCTTTGACCAGAAGGAACGTTTTCTAAAACAGTTGGAGGACAAGGCAAAAGGTGATGAAGAGGCAGGAGAAATGGATTTGGACTATATCAGGGCCTTAGAGTTTGGCATGCCTCCTGCGGCAGGACAGGGCATAGGCATAGATAGACTTGCCATGCTTTTTACAAATAGTCCATCTATCAGAGATGTTATACTGTTCCCACTTTTAAGACCGGAAAAATAAGGGTGATTAATAGAGATGAAAATGCCTTATGAACTATTAATAGCCCTAAGATATCTTAAAGCGAAGCGTAAGCAGACCTTTGTGTCGCTTATAACAATAATTTCCATCTTAGGTGTTATCTTGGGTGTTATGGCTTTAATTATTGTCTTATCTGTTATGTCGGGTTTTCAGAAGTCTTTAAGAGACAAAATTCTTGGCATAAATTCCCATGTCATAGTTTTGAATTATCAAGGAAGTTTTGGTAATTATAAAGAACAACTTGCAAAAATAAAAGAGGTACAAGGTGTAAAAGATGTTGCCCCTTTTGTAATAACGCAGGTTCTTGTTTCGAATAAAGAAAGAAGTATTGGGATGGTGCTTAGAGGAATATCGCCTTCAATGCAAAAAAAAGTGACTGAAATAGGCAAATTTGTAAAGGACGGCAGTATTGATGAACTTGAGAAAAGAGATAAAATCCCGAACATACTGATTGGTAAGGAACTTGCGGTAAATTTAGGCGTGATTAAGGGTGATAAGTTAATGGTAATCCTGCCGCAAGGAGATATTACACCTTTTGGGTTGATGCCAAAGATGGTAGAGTTTCAGATTGCAGGTGTTTTCGAGACAGGGATGTTTGATTATGACACCACTATGGGATACATTAATTTAGAAGAGGCACAAAAACTTTTGGGCATTGGAGATAAAATAACAGGGATAGAGGTAAAGGTTAATGACATTTTCAAATCAGATCTCATTGCTCAAGAAATACAAGGCAGGTTGGGATTGCCTTTTAAGGTACGTGATTGGAAAGAAATGAATAAAAACCTCTTTTCAGCCCTAAGACTTGAAAAAACCGCACTTTTTATTATCCTACTACTTATTGTACTTGTGGCAGCCTTTAACATTATCACGACACTTGTTATGTTGGTAATGGAGAAAAACAAAGATATTGCTATACTCAAGTCAATGGGTGCAACCTATAAAAGTATTGGCAAGATTTTTAAACTACAGGGTATAATTATTGGCTTTGCAGGCACAGTTGTTGGTGGCTTTCTTGGAGTTATCATATCCATCAATCTGCATTCCATTGTCACATTTGCAGAACGGGTTACAGGTATTGAACTTTTAGCGAGGGATGTGTACTTTATGGATAGATTTCCTTCAAGTGTAGATCCTATTGATGTTGTTCTTGTGTGTGGTTTTTCCTTTTTAATCTGTTATCTTGCGACACTTTATCCTGCTAAAGAGGCTGCAAAGATGGATCCTGCTGAGGTGTTGAGATATGACTGAAGTTTTACTCGAAACAATTGACCTCAAAAAACATTTTACTGCACCTTCGGGAGAAACCTTAGAGATAATAAAAGGCATTAATTTTTCTGTAAAAAAGGGCGATACTGTTTCGATTGTAGGGATGTCGGGTGCTGGCAAAACCACATTCTTGCATCTTCTTGGCTTGCTGGATACACCAACAAGCGGCAGCATCAGATACTTTGATAAAGATTTTTCAAATTTTAAAGAGGAAGAATTGGCAAAATTTAGGAACAAAAATATTGGCTTTGTTTTTCAGTTTCATTATCTGTTGCCAGAGTTTACTGCCATTGAAAATGCTGTCTTACCCCTTGTTATTCGTGGAATCTCTTTTAAAGAGGCAAAGGATAGGGGGATGGAGTTTTTTAAAAAGGTCAATATACAGGACAGGGCAAATCATAAACCCGGTCAACTTTCGGGTGGAGAACAACAAAGGGTAGCGGTTGTAAGAGCCTTTATCGGGGAACCTGCTATAATTCTTGCCGATGAACCGACGGGTAACCTTGATAAAAAAAATGCCAGAAACATTACAGAGCTTTTTTTGAAATTGAACGAAGAGCATAACACCTCTCTTGTTCTTGTTACCCATAATGATGAATTAGCCTCAATGATGCAGATTAAATACAAAATTGATGATGGGATGTTGATACCACTATGAAGAGAATATTTAAGATTGCCTGTTTAGTATTGTTAGTTTTTTTTGCAGTAACGGTATCAACCAGCTTTGCCGAACTGTCTGTTATTAAAGACGTTACAGTAGAAGGTGTCAAAATTATCGATAAAGCTGCTGTTTTAAACAAGTTAGAAACAAAGGTAGGCAGCGTGGACGACGCTACTAAAATAGGAGAAGATATCAAAAGAATTTTTAAGATGGGTTTCTTTTCTGATGTGTATGTTGAGAGGGAAGAAAAGGGTGATGGTGTTTACATTAAATTTGTGGTTAAAGAGAAACCTTATATTCGTGAGGTAAAATTTGTTGGTGCAAAAGAGTTGTCTGAAGACGATCTGAAAGCATTGCTTACAACAAAGAGATTTAGCTTTCTTGATGAAAGAAAGGTTACCGCTGATATTGATAAGATTAAAAAGGCATATCAGGACAAGGGCTACTACTTTGCTAATGTTACATACAAAATTGAGCCTATTAAAGAAAAACCTCAAGATATGCAGGTAGTTTTTAATATTACTGAAGGTGATAAGGTGAGAATTAAAGAGATTATCTTTAATGGTTTGCAACATTTTTCACCAAGAAGGCTGAAAAAGGAGATGGAGACAAAGGAGAAGTGGTTTCTCTCTTGGTTGACTGGAAGCGGCACCTATAAAGTCGACGAACTTAAAGAGGATTTCGAACGTATAAAAGAGTTTTATGGAAACGAAGGATATATTGAGGCTAAGGTTATAAGTCACAAGGTTTATCTAAATGAGGATAAAGATGGCTTGATTGTTGAAATAAACATTCACGAAGGCAAACAGTATAAGGTTACAAAAGTGGCAGTTGAAGGAGATGCCAAAGAGTATGAAAAGGAGTTGATGCCAAAGTTAAAACAAAAAAGCGGTGCAATTTTTAAACGGATAAACATCAGGGATGATATGACTACAGTTGGCGATTTTATGGGCGATAAAGGTTATGCCTATGCCAATGTTGAGCCATTGTTGAACATAAAGGAAGATGTTGGCGAAATAGAGTTAAGTTATTATGTGTCAAAGGGTAAGCTTGTCTATCTAAACAGAATTGTAACGGAAGGTAACACAAAGACAAGAGATTACGTGATTAGAAGGGAGATACTCTTAAGTGAAGGAGAACTTTATAACGCTTCAAGGCTAAAAAAGAGCAGAGATAGGGTGAACAGGTTGGGATTTTTTGAAGATGTTAGTTTTATACCTCAAAGGGTGATGTATGAAAAACCTGAAAGTGAGGATGAAGACCTGATGGATCTGTTGGTTAGGGTAAAAGAACGTCCTACAGGCTATCTCACTTTTGGAGTAGGCTATAGTTCCGTCGATCAGTTTATGGGAAGTTTACAGATTAGCCAGAACAACCTTTTTGGGCGTGGACAGAAACTTTCTGCTGCAGTACAAGCCAGTAGCAAGTCTCAAACTTATTCCGTAAGCTTTTTTGAGCCCTATCTTTTTGGTTATAACGTTTCTGGTGGTGTGGATGTCTTTAAAACTATCAGAGAGTACACGGACTACACAAAGAAGAGCGAAGGTTTTGGATTGCGTTCTGGATACAGAATAAATGAGGACTGGACAGTTTCTGGTGGCTATCGATATGAAATTTCTACGGTTACCAATGTTCGTGAGCATGCTTCACAGTTAATAAAGGATCAGGTAGGGACAAAACAGACAAGCAGCATTAATGCTGGAATAACAAGAGATACAAGAAACGACGCATTTTATCCAACCGACGGTTCGTACTTTAACTACTATTTAGAACTTGCTGGTGGGGCTTTGGGTGGTGATAATAACTACTTAAAATCAATAGTCGATGCTGCAAAATACTTTCTGCTGCCCTGGTCTCACACAATTTCTTTTCACGGTCAGTATGGCTTTGTTACAGGTTATGGTGGCAAAACTGTTCCCATTTATGAGAAGTTTTTTCTCGGTGGTATGTACAGCCTGAGGGGTTTTAAAACAAGGAGTATTGCCCCTACGGATCCTGTTACAGGAGATGTTTTAGGTGGGACAAAAGAACTCTATGGAAACGCTGAATATGTCTTTCCTCTGATAAAAGAAGCTGGTGTTAGGGGTGTCTTTTTCTTTGATGCTGGCAATGCCTATGATGGTGGGCTCTTCCCTAACGAGCTTAGATACAGCACTGGTATGGGGATAAGGTGGTACTCTCCAATGGGACCATTAAGATTAGAATGGGGCAAAAACTTAAATCCTAAGGAAGGCGAAGCAGGAGCAAAATGGGAATTTTCCATTGGGACAGTTTTTTGATATAATTTCAAAGATGTGTAAAGTTTAAGAGTACTAAAAATTAAAAAAATAGATATGGAGGCATAAAAATGAAAAGGTTGGCTTATTTAGTTGTTTTATTTTGTTTGATGGCTTCGGTCAGTTACGCACAGGGTGTGAAAATTGCTGTAATTGATATGCAGCGGGCTTTGAATGAATCAAAAGAGGGTACAGAGGCAAAAAAAGAGATTGCAAAAAAGGCGGAACAGTTAAAAACAGACCTTCAAGCACTTCAGCAGGAGCTTGATAAAATGAGGAGCGAGCTTGATAAACAAAGCACATTTTTGAGTGAAGAAGCAAAGCAGGAAAAGGAAAAACTGTTTCAAAAGAAGGTGAAGGAGTTTCAAAATACCTATAAAGAGGCACAGGAAGAGTTACAACAAAAAGATTCAGAATACACGAAAAAGATTGTCCAGAAGCTTGAAAAGATTATCAAGGCTATCGGCGAAGAGGCTAAATATACTGTCATCCTTGAAAAGAACGCAAGCGGGATTTTTTATTTTGACAAAGACGTTGACATTACAGATTTAGTTATTAAAAGAGCAAACGAGGAGCAACAGAAGAAGTGAAAAGTTATAAGCTTTCCTATATTGCGGAACAGATTGAAGGAATTTTGCAGGGAGAAGACTTGGATGTTAGAGGTGTCGCATCTTTAAAGTCTGCCAAAGAGGGCGACATAACATTCTTGTTTCAAAGGGCTTATTATGAAGATGCCGTTAATTCTCCTGCTACTGCCTTTGTAGTCACAGAGGGATTAGAGATAAAGGGCAAAAGCTGCATTCTCGTGAAAAACTCCGCACTTGCACAGGCAAAGCTTTTAAACCTTTTTTATCCTGATGAACGAAAAGAAGGTGGTGTGTCTTCAAACTCAACTGTTTCAAGATCCGTTGTTTTAAAAGGTGCAGTAACTGTTATGGACTTTGTCTTCATAGGAGACAACACAACCATTGATGAAGGAACGGTCATTTTTCCCTTTGTTTATATTGGGAAGAACGTCAAAATTGGTAAAAATGTTAAGCTCTTTCCACATGTTGTTTTAATGGACGATACCGAGATTGGTGATAATGTTATACTTTATCCGGGTAGTGTAATTGGTTCTGACGGATTTGGTTACGCCTTCGACGGTTCGCAGTATGTTAAGATACCGCAGGTAGGCAAAGTTTTGATAGAAAACAATGTTGAAATTGGTGCAAACACAACAATTGACAGGGCAACAATGGATGAAACGCGTATTGGTGCGGGTACAAAGATAGACAATCAGGTGATGGTTGGACATAACGTTACCATTGGTAAAAACTGTGTTTTTGCTGCCCATGTTGGCATAGCTGGCAGCACTAAAATTGGAAACTATGTTGTTATGGGTGGTAAGGTAGGTGTAAATGACCATATCAATATTGGTGATGCAGTTCAAGTTGGTGGTATGTCGGGTGTTGTGGGTGATGTAGAGAAAGGAAAAAAAATTGTTGGAGTGCCAGCAATGAGTTATATAAAGTGGCTAAAGGTTCAGTCAATTATCGAAAAACTGCCAGATTTGAAGAAAGAGATAGATTTGCTTTCTAAACTCGTCAAAAAGGAGGGGGAAAAGTAATGGTAGTAGATGTTAAGGAGATTATGGAGATACTTCCACATCGTTATCCCTTTTTGCTTGTTGATAGAATTATAGAATTTGAAAAGGGGAAAAAGATTGTAGGCATTAAAAACGTTACGATTAACGAACCCTTTTTTGTTGGGCACTTTCCTGAAAATCCAGTAATGCCCGGAGTTTTAATGATTGAAGCGATGGCTCAGGTGGGGGGAGTTCTTGTTTTAAAAAGCAACGAAGAGTATGGAAAGAAAAATGTCTATTTTGCCGCAATCAAAGAGGCAAAATTTAAAAAAGTTGTAACACCAGGAGACCAGTTAAGAATTGAGGTTGAACTTCTTGGCAACAAAAGGAGCCTTTATTTTTTTAAAGGGAAGATTACCGTTGACAATGTTGTTGCCGTTGAGGCAGAGTTTGTTGCATCAGCGTAGAGAAAGGGGAAAAAAATGACCAAGATTGATGAAAGGGCTGTTATATCAAAAGGTGCAGAATTAGGAAGTGATGTAGAGGTAGGTGCATACGCATACATAGGGGAAAACGTAAAGATAGGAAATGGGTGCAAGGTGTTTCCTCATGCAGTTATTGACGGCTGGACAACGATAGGTAATAACTGTAAAATTTACCCTTTTGCCTCTATTGGTATGGCACCTCAGGATATCAAATATAAAGATGAACCAACAGAGCTTATCATCGGTGATAGAAACACTATCAGAGAGTATGTAACGATAAACAGAGGCACTCCAACAGGTAAAGGAAAAACAGTTATCGGAAACGATAACTTTATTATGACTTCTTGCCACATTGCCCACGATTGTTTGTTAGGGAACGAAATAGTTATGGCTAACTTGGCAACATTAGCTGGACACGTTGAGATACAGGATTTTGCAGTAGTTGGCGGTTTTACTGCTGTTCACCAGTTTGTAAGGGTTGGCACACTTGCAATGGTAGGCGGTGCATCTGCAGTTGCACAGGATGTAGCACCTTACACAATAGTTTCAGGTAACAGGGCAAAGCTCTTTGGCTTAAACCTTGTTGGGATAAAAAGACGTGGCATAGAGGGGGAAAAGTTAGA
>Ga0272446_1004212_pt1 | contig 17230 bp, 15 predicted proteins | sample YNPCB0061_FD_194587 | JGI IMG/M metagenome (GOLD analysis project Ga0272446, IMG submission 194587) | Hot spring microbial mat communities from Yellowstone National Park, WY, United States - YNP-CB-006-1 | ecosystem: Environmental > Aquatic > Thermal springs > Hot (42-90C) > Sediment | place... | reverse complement strand
TACAGGTTTCTTGCTTCTAGCCGTACCGGCCCAGCCCTGATACTATAAAGCTATGAATCTGGGCATTGTATATTTCTTCGCATTCACCGTGTACGGCGTGGCTTCGCCCTATCTTTCGGTTCTAGTCCGTGATCTTGGATATGCTCCTTCGGTGGTTGGTCTCCTCCTGGGACTTTTCGAGGTTGCGGGCATTGTAGGGCCCTTTTTTATCGGCCGTTTTTCCGATTCCTTAGGCCGATATCGGCCTGGGCTGTTCCTGGTGCTCCTTATGGTTCCCCTGGCGCTGATCCCGCTCCTCCTGTGGCGAACTATTCTGGTGAGCGCCTTTGCCCTGGTACTCCTTGCTTTCGGTATCCGCTCTATTATTCCCCTGTTGGATGCGGCCACTACCCTTTTGTTGTCCAACAAGGACGATTATGGCAAAATACGCTCCATTGGTTCCTTCAGTTTTGTATTGATGGCCCTTTTTCTCCAATTTACACCGGTACTTAAACCCCAGACTTCGTCTGCTATTGGTATTTGGCTCGGTATTACCGCCCTATGTGCCATGATGACCCTTCCCCTGCTGCATGAGGGAGGGGTTCATCAACCTAAACAAAAAAGAAACTCAGGCTCTGATTCTTCTGTCAGAGGGAGCCTTCGATTCTCTTTTCCGCCGGTTTTCATCATCGGGCTTATTATTATTGGTCTGGGCCAGCTCTCCATGGCGCCGATTGCTTCGTTCTTTTCGCTGTATGTTTCGGAGGAGCTTCATTGGAATGCGGTGGGCCTCATGTGGGCCCTATCGGCGATTTCTGAAATCCCCTTCATGTTCATATCGGGGAAACTGATACGGAAGTTCGGCGCTGCACCGCTCATTGCCCTGTCTATGGTAGCGGTCATTGTCAGACTAAGCCTTTATGCCTTGTTTCCAACCATCGCCGGAGCAATTTTGGGTCAACTTCTCCATTCCCTGTGCTATGGCCTCTTTCATCCCGCGGCGGTCGCCTTTGTGAGCACCCATGTGCCGCCCCAGAAGCGGGCCGTAGGGCTAACCATGTACCTGTCTTTAGGGGTGGGCCTTCCGACCTTTATCGGCAGTGCGCTGGGGGGCTACATTGTAGAATTCTTTGGATACCGGATGCTCTTTGGCTCCTATACGGTGTTCAGCCTTATAGGCCTTATCGTCTATGCCGTTTTTGCTCGAGGGTTGTCAGAAAAGCCAACAGCCCGTTGACACAGAATGGCGGGCTGCATAGTCTTTTGCCATTATGATTGCCACCATTGTTAACGCCCTCGCGATTGTTTTTGGTTCCCTTTTAGGCCTGGTCCTGGGAGGAAAAATCTCTGAAAAATACCGTACCGTTGTATTTGATGGTGCCGGCATTACCACCGTCATTATTGGCATTTCTATGGCCCTTGCGAGCCAGCGGATCATCTATCTGGCTTTATCCCTGATTATTGGGGGCCTTATAGGCCTGGCACTGGATTTTGATGGCGCTATTCTGCGCTTTGGTACCTTTCTCGAGAGGCTTACCCAGAAAAAAAAGCCTGTTGCCACTGTTGAACCAACGGACCATCGAGCTGGCTGGGATTTTGGTCATGCATTTCTGAACGCATCGGTCCTTTTTTGTGTGGGGGCCATGGCTCTGCTTGGTTCCTTTAAGGCCGGAACCGAGGGAGACTATACCCTGCTTTTAACAAAGTCCATTTTGGACGGCTTTATGGCCATCCTTATGACCGCCGCCATGGGGCCCGGGGTAGCCTTTTCCGCCCTCCCCATTTTGGTGTATCAAGGGCTGCTTACCCTGGCGGCCCAGTATGTGAAACCCTATGTGACTCCCCTGATGCTCTCCGAATTAACCGGCGCCGGCGGTGCTATGGTGCTGATGATTGGTTTAAACCTCTTATCTATTAAATCGATTAAAACCGCCAATTTTTTGCCGGCCCTGGTCCTTATCGTCATTCTGGCCATCCTCGATCCGGCGCTGCTTGCGGCTGCTAAGGCCTGGGGGCTAAATTAAGTTGACAATTTGGGGAACTCATCGTACACTTAAGGTCGATAAAATAACCCTATAAGGGAGGCCTTATGGCAAAGGTAGAACTCAAAGGTATTAGCAAGGTGTATGAGGGCAATGTCCGTGCAGTGGATAATGCCAACATCACCGTAAACGACAAGGAATTTGTCGTTTTCGTCGGTCCTTCTGGCTGTGGTAAGTCAACCACCCTCCGTATGATCGCCGGTCTCGAGGACATCAGTGAAGGTGAACTCTATATCGATGGCGAATTGATGAACGATGTTCCTCCCAAGGATCGCAACATCGCCATGGTATTCCAGAATTACGCCCTGTATCCCCATATGACCGTGTATGACAACATGGCCTTTGGTCTTAAGATCAGAAAAGTAGACAAAGCCGAAATCGACCGCCGGGTCCATGAGGCCGCCCGCATTCTGGATATCGAAAAATTCCTGGACCGCAAACCGAAGGCTCTCTCCGGTGGTCAGCGCCAGCGTGTTGCCGTTGGTCGTGCAATCGTCCGGAACCCGAAGGTCTTCCTCTTCGATGAGCCCCTTTCCAACCTGGACGCTAAACTTCGTGTACAGATGCGTGCTGAACTGTCGGATCTGCACCTCAGGCTGAATGCTACCATGATCTACGTTACCCATGACCAGGTAGAAGCTATGACCATGGCCAGCAAGATCGTAGTTTTGAAGGATGGAAAGGTTCAGCAAATTGGTTCCCCCCTCTTCCTGTACAACCATCCGATCAACAAGTTTGTTGCGGGTTTTATCGGTTCTCCGCCCATGAACTTCCTCACCGTTAAGGTCGTGGAAAAGAATGGTTCCGTTGTACTCGACGAAGGTTCCTTCGAAGTAAAACCCATCGAAGAACATGTAAAGTACCTTAAGAAATATGTGGGCAAAGAAATCTACTTTGGTATCCGGCCGGAAGACCTGACCTTTGTAGAAGCTCCTGCAGCTAACAACAATATTTCTGTAAAGATTACCGTAGTTGAACCCCTCGGTGCGGATATCAACCTGTGGCTCTCCACCAAGACCCAGCCCATAATTGCCCGGACCGAACCCCACCATGTATTCCATGTGGGCGACACGGTAAACTTTGTACCCCATATGGAAAAGGCTCGGTTCTTTGACAAGGATACGGAACTTTCCATTTTGGCAGAGCTCGACACTGCGGCTCAGGGTAATAACTAAGCAGGACTGAATCCTGCATCTCCACCAACAAGTTCAAGGACTGTCTGTATGTGCACAGGCAGTCCTTTTTTCTTGTAAACCAGCGTGATTCACCCTATACTGTAGATATGGCTCTACCTACAATATCAACAACGGTGTTTTCTCAACAAATTAATGCCATAATTACCGAATCAGAACGTATTTTTTTAACGCTTGGCAAAACTACCCCCCTCTTTGTGAAAGAACTTCATGAAAACCTTACCGAGCTGGAGCAAACCTATGCTTCTCATGCTGGAGGGAGAACCTCTTTACAGGATCTTGAACTCCTTTTTAATGAAACGAAAACCCATATTGAGCAAAGTTCCATTTTATTTTCACAGATGCATGGTCGGGGAGAGCAGCTCCTCAATTCCCTCTCAGGGTCGCTCAACAGACTGCAAAATCTGGAAGAAATTATTAAAAAAATACGGAATGATTCTGAAGATATGGCCCTTATTGCTTTAAATGCACTTACCGGGGCCATAAAATCGGGGAGTGCAGGAAGGGCCTTCGGAGTGATCACCGATGAGCTTAAACGGCTTTCGGATCAGACCAATCAATTAACCGATATCTTGCAGACCGATAGCGAATCTCTTCTGAAGCAGTTACAAAATTTTACCGATGAACTCAATAAACTCGCCTCCTTGCAGGCAAAGGTTTTTTCAGGCCTGGATAGGACAATTACCGAGCAATTTTCTGCTATCGATACAAAGGTTAGGGATCTCACGGAGGCTCTGTATGCACTCATTACAGAAAGCAAGACCCTGGAAGCCCCCGTATCAGCGGTAATGGAGACCATCCAAATACAGGATATAATCCGCCAATCCCTGGAACATATGCTCATCGCCCTGGCCGAGTATGAGTCGGTGCAGGCCGATCCTTCAGTAGATGCAGATGAATTGGGAGTCTTTAAAGGTCAGCTAGCAGCCCTCGGCGAAGTTATTGTAACCGATGTTATCAAGCGTCTGGAAGAAGGGGTTATAACCTTTGAAACTGCCATTTTGGCTATTCAAAAACTGATTCGCAAGGGAGAGAAGCAGAGAACGCTGCTCTTACGGGATCATTTTTCATCCCTTTCAGAACATTCCATTTTGTCTGTTTTCGAAGAGGCCTCTAAAACCCTTACCGCGGTAGAGCAGAACCTTTCTGATTATATGGCAATTAAACAGACTATTGCGTCCCAGGGCAACCGAATAGCAGATGAGGTGGCAATCCTTACAAAACAATATGTTAAATTTGATAAAATCATTAACCGTTTTAAAACCGTGGATATAGCCGCGCGGATCGAAATATCCAAACAGAGTATGCTGCGATCTATAAAAAACACCGTATTGGCCATGTCGGAACTTATCAGCAGGATTACTTTGGATGTAGAAGAAGCAAAAAAGGCCAGCGGCCTGTTTATAGCTGACATTCATGCTGCAATAGCTCTCTATACAAAAACCTATGCGGATGAGGTGTCCGCATTTTCAGTTGCTCAGCGGGAACTCCTGAGTAAGTTTCGGCAATTTTCTACATTTAAGGAAAATTTGGAACAGGATACCCGGCATTTTACCCTGTTTTCTGAATCTTTTTTATCGTTGCTGGAGACCCAAGATGCAGAACTGGCTCACATTAAGGACTTGGTGTATCAATGCAAAGCCCTCAGAGACTCCTTTTCTGAAATAACCGCATCCTTACCTAAAAATGGGGAAAGCGTAGAAATTAAAAACCAGCATCTCAAGGATATCATTAATAAGTTCACCATCTATGCCCATAAACAGGCCGCGGCAGAAATTGGAAATTTCGAAGTGGCACCTTCCAGCGGTCAGATTGATTTTGAGATTGATACCACCGAAGTAACATTCTTTTAGGATGAGCCATGTATTCCCATCGGGTTTTAGCCTATGAACAACCAATAACCATTATAAAGCCAGGGGAATTTCTTGTATCCCAGGATGATATCATCATTTCCACGGTGCTGGGCTCCTGTATCGCAGTCGCCATGTACGATGCCACGAGCGGTTCTGGCGGATTAAATCATTTCATGCTCCCTGGAGCCTTTGCGCCACGGCATCCTGCAAAAAAAGGCCAGCAAGGCCCCATCATAGAACCGGATCCTCGGGACTTTTTGGAAGACAGTGCCCGTTATGGGATGTATGCCATGGAGGTATTGATTAACGGCCTCCTCCGTCTGGGAGCAAACAGGGAGTCCCTGGTGGCCAAGGTCTTTGGAGGGGCCTCCGTCCTTGGTTTTAGCAAGGACGGCCGAAAAACCGTGGCCCAAAGCAATGTCGACTTCGTGTTCGAATATCTGGAAACAGAACAAATACCAATTATCGCTTCCGATGTGGGGGGAAGTGAGGCCCGGAAAATTCTGTTTTTTATTAAAAGCGGTAAGGTCCTCTTAAAAAGAATCCGTGGCACCTACACGACCCTTGTTGCTCAGGAAGAGCATATCTACGAAGAACGGCTTAAGGCAAAACCGGTGGAAGGGGCGGTCCGTTTCTTTACGGAAGAATAAACATACATTCCAGTTCCGGCAGTTTTACCGACTTTAACTCCACCTTAATCGTATCATTGTAGGTTAAACCCTCCTTTGCCACCACCTGGGTTTCCATGGCCAGTTCTGGAATGATAATTGTTGCCCGGTTTCCCTTAAAATCTACCACAATAGCATCCCAGGTACTGCCCAACCTGTCCTGCAGGTATACGGCGGTCCAATGGAGCCTCGATGCCCGTTCTGCCTGAACGGTGGCCAAAGCGGCCGCTTCCCCTGCCGCAACCCGCTCCAGTACCTCATCGATGCTGAGCAGAGCTTCGCCCCGCAGATATCGCCGGATTTGCTGATGGGCCAAAAGGTCCGTATAACGCCGTAAGGGGCTGGTTACCTGGGTGTACACCGGAAGCCCCAGGCCGGCGTGATCTCCGGGCTGGGCCGAAAGTCTGCGGGGCCGCATACAACGTCTGAGTTGGTATGACCCCGCCAGGCCAGGCAGAACCTCATTGGGCAGGTCCCCCAATTCCTGGGCCACAAAGGGAAAGGGAATCCGGTTGCGCATGGCCCAACGGGCGGTAGCTTCACCGGCAATGAGCATGCATTCCCGGACCATTTCGGCGGACCTGTAGGATGGAATCGGTGAAAACTCTATATGCCTGTCAGCCACATGCAGATGCACTTCGGGAAACTCAATGGTCACCGCTCCGGCATCTTGCCTGCGGCGAATGTTTTTCTCCGCAAATGCGAAGAGGCCCTTCAGAGCCGTTTCTTCGCTCCGCCGGTCCGCCTCATCGTAGGTGAGCCGCCTTACCCGAACGGTACTGCGGAAAATCTCAATATTTTCAGGACTGCCGTCCTCCGCAAGGGTGATCTTAAAGGTCAGCGCCGGGGATGTTTCGCCTAATCCCAGGGCAAAATGGGCAAGGCTTTCCTCATGGAGCATCCTGAGGGCCCCCTCCGGCAGATAGAGGGTAGAGCCCCGGCTACGGGCTTCCAGGTCAGCCTCACTGTCACTGAGCACCGACGCCGCTGGGTCCGCCACATGCACATAGAGGATCGACCCATCAATATAAACCGCATCATCCGGATCGGTGCTCCAGGGATTATCAATAGCAAAAGCAGGAAGGCCCGTCAGATCGAGCCGTTCCTCCGAAGGGGGCGGAGCAATGCTTACCCGGGCAGATGTCGCAGGACAGCCAAAACGGCTCGGATATGGGTTGATGAATGGATCCCAGTACCCGATCTTGAGGAGTAGTTTGTGGGCTTCCTGGGGTGTTTCCGCCTTGCCCAGGTCCCGCAAGGTGCGGCTTTTATCGGTTTTACCGAGAGCCAGAGCTTCCACATCCTGTAAAAAACGGGCTTCGCTGGTTTTATCGTAGGTACCCGATCGCAGATGTTCCAGGAAACGCTCCCGCTCTTCCTGTTCCCGGTTCTTTTCGTTCCGTTTCCGCTGAATTTGTTCTACTTCCTCAACACTGCGCACCTGGACCGCCAGTTCTGGCACCTCCCTGGTACCCGACGCATCGGCGGCGGCCTCGGCAAAGTAGAGCCCGTCCTGGATATGCTTATACAATTCCCAGGCAGTCCGGGGCGTATATTCCCCAAATATGAGCTCCGCCGCCTCCCGAACCGTGGTGCGGGTCCCCGCAAGGAGTTCCCAGGCCCCCGTCAGGTCACCCTCGGCAAGGGGTCCCTCGAGGGCCTTTAATGAGGTCAGGGGACCCGGGTGGAGCAGGGTAATGTCCTTTGGTCTCAGTTTTATTTGTTCGCCATCGGCAAGCTGAATGGTCATTTTATCGGCAACTTCGGTTACAATGGCTGGTTTCGTTTTATAGATAACCAGGGCTTTTTCTAGATTGCTCATAGGTGCAGTCTACCATGTACACGCGATTTGGCTCAACCATGGAAGGACCCGATTAATATATGCAATTTCTATACAAAAAATCATTATCTATTGCATAAAAATACATTATTTGATACAGTGCGGCCTATGATGGAGGTTTATCGATGATTGTCATGAAGTTTGGTGGCAGTTCCGTCGCCAACGCTGAACGGATCCGGTATGTGGCGGGAATTGTCAAATCTGTGCTTGATCAAAAACCGGTGCTGGTCCTCTCTGCCATGGGGGATACCACGGATCATCTTCTGGAAGCCGCAGATCAGGCGCTGCAGGGCTCCGTATCTGTAGAAAAAATAGAAAACCTCCATAAAGAAACCATCAACGCCCTGGAGCTCGATGCACCGGTGGTAGAGGAAGTGGATGCCCTTATTTCGGAGCTAAAAAGCCTCCTCGTGGGTATTTCTCTTATTAAAGAATTAACCAACCGTACCAAGGATTACCTGGTTTCCTTTGGGGAACGACTTTCCATACGGATTGCTGCGGCCTATTTCCGTTCCGTGGGCATTCATGCTCAGGCCCTCGACGCCTGGGATGCGGGCTTCCGCTCCGATGCCAATTATGGTCAGGCAGAGGTCCTGAGCGAAGCCTGGGATAGCATCGCCAAAACCCTCATCCCCCTGGTAAATTCGGGGGTCCTGCCCATAGTTACCGGCTTTATTGCTAAGGATCCCCAGGGTAATATTACTACCCTGGGCCGGGGCGGTTCGGATCTGACCGCTACCATCATTGGTTCAGCCTGCAAAGCCCAGGAAGTCCAGGTCTGGAAGGATGTGGATGGAATCCTCACCGCCGATCCCCGGCTGGTAAAAAACGCCCGCCCGGTAGAGGTAGTCACCTATGAAGAAGCGGCGGAACTCGCCTACTTTGGAGCCCAGGTCCTGCATCCCCGGTCCATGCAGCCCTGTATCAGTACCGGCACTACGGTACGGGTTAAAAATTCCTACAATCCCGCCGCGGTGGGTACCAGAATTGTGGCCAAGCTCGATGCCAATGCAGGCCCGGTGCGGGCTATTACTTCCAAGAAAAATGTTACCCTGGTAGACATTGTTTCGAGCCGTATGCTGGGCCAATACGGTTTTCTGGCTGGAGTATTCCAGGCCTTTTCTGCCCATAAAATCTCTGTAGATATGGTCGCCACCAGCGAAGTATCCATATCCCTTACCTTGGATGCAGCCCATGACCTGGGAGCTCTAAAACGGGACCTTGAGAAAATAGCCACCGTGACTATTAAGGAAAAGAAGGCTATTATTACCATCATCGGAGATGTTCGCCGATCTTCAGAAATTCTGGAGCGGGCCTTTGGTGTTTGCAGTACTTTAGGTGTGCAGGTTCAGATGATATCCCAGGGAGCCAGCAAGGTGAATATCAGTTTTATTGTAGATGATGCGGAGGCCCCCCAGGTGGTTCAGGGTCTGCACAAGGCCTTTTTTGAAGCCTAAAAATAAGGAGATGCTATGAATATAGCCCTCGTTGGTTACGGAAAAATGGGCCACATGATCGAAGCCGCCGCCCTTGAACGGCAGCACCGGATCGTTGCCTATGCAGATCCAGTCGCTTTTGCTGCGGGCGGCTCAGACCGGGGCTTTGCATCGGTCCAGGAGATGCTTGCATCGGGAATTCAGATTGATGTGGCCATCGAATTTACCCGGCCTGATACGGCGGTTCCCAACATAGAGCGTCTGGTACAGGCCCGCCTCCCGGTGGTGGTTGGCACCACTGGCTGGTACGGCGCTTTGCCTGACATTACAAAACTTGTCGCTGACCATAAGGCATCCCTGCTCTGGTCCAGCAACTTTTCGATTGGGGTTCAGCTTTTTTTTAGAATCGCCAGTGCAGCGGCCAAACTTTTTAATGAATATGAGGAGTATGATGTGGGTGGGTTCGAAGCCCACCACAATAAAAAGGCTGACAGTCCATCGGGTACCGCTAAGACCCTGGTAGAACGGGTTCTTAAAGAATTGGATCGAAAAAAGACCCCTGTATATGACACACTAAATCGACCCCCACGGCCGGAAGAACTTCATTTTCCCAGTTTACGGATGGGGTCCGTTCCGGGCACCCACAGTCTCTTTTTCGATTCCACCGCCGATACCATCGAGCTAACCCATACCGCCCGCAGTCGGGAAGGTTTTGCCCGCGGTGCGGTCCGAGCCGCTGAGTGGCTCATTGGATGTACCGGTCCTGGCGGCCCTGGAACCCAGCAACGGGTAGGGGTCTTTACCATGGATGATGTACTGGCCCATGTATCTTAAAGTAGTGGAGCAATCAATGATGCAATTACAGGGAGCTTTTACTGCCCTTATTACCCCCATGCAGGGGGATGGTTCTGTCGATTATGAAGGATACCGCAGTTTAATCCGGTTTCAACTGGAAAAGGGCATCCACGGCATCGTGCCCCTGGGTACTACCGGCGAGACGCCGACCCTGGAACGGGATGAACAGGACAGGCTTATCGAAATAGCCGTACAAGAAGCTAAGAACCGGGTACCGATCATCGTCGGCGTCGGTTCCAATTCTACGGCCCACACCATCGAAAATGCCAAACGGGCCCGGTCCCTTGGGGCCGACGGCATCCTTGTGGTAACCCCCTATTACAATAAACCCACCAACGAAGGGATTTACCGGCATTTTTCTGCTATTGCGGACGCTACGGATGCACCCATCCTTATTTATAATATTGCCTCAAGAACGGGCAAAAATATTGATGTGCCTACCATGGATCGGCTTTCCAGGATTCCGACGGTTATTGGAGTAAAGGAAGCCTCCGGCGATCTGGCACAGATGGGAGACATTATCCAGATGGTGGCTAAGCCGCGACGGGCAGAAGGTAAGCCCTTCGCAGTCCTCTCTGGGGATGATGCCTTTACCCTTGCCCTTTGCGCCTTAGGCGGGGATGGGGTTGTATCTGTAGTGTCCAATCTGGTCCCAGATCGGGTATGTGCCCTCGCAGAAGCCGCTCTAGCTGGAGATTTTGTTAAGGCCCGGGACTTGCATTATGGCCTTCTGCCCCTCTTTAAGGGAGCCTTTATCGAGACTAACCCGATACCGATAAAGACCGCCATGGGCTGGGCAGGCCTTCCCGCTGGTCCCTGCAGGCTTCCCCTCTGCGAACTGGAGGCGACCAATGTGCCAAAATTGCAGTCTGCCCTGGCCGCTGCAGGCATTAAAGTCTAGTGGTGTCTATTCGCTCGTAGTACATACATGGGCTTCGAAGCACCCATGATTCGAAAAAACAGATAAGGAGTATAGGTGATGCAAAAGATACCCGTAGGAGTTCTTGGCGCTACCGGCATGGTCGGCCAACAGTATATAGCCCTGCTTGCGGACCATCCCTGGTTTGAGGTCCGCTATGTGGCCGCTTCCCCCAGAAGTGCGGGTAAGCCCTATGCGGAGGCCGTGGCGGGCCGCTGGCAGTTGAGCCGCGGCTATGGGAAAGGTGTTGGGGACCTCATTGTAGCAGATGCTAATGATGTTCAGTCTGCCTTGGCGGCCTTTAAAAAGGGTCATTGCGCCTTTGTATTTTCGGCCCTGGAAATGTCCAAGGATGAAATTAAAGCCCTTGAAGAAGCCTATGCAGGGGCGGGCATCCCGGTGGTGTCCAATGCTTCTGCCAATCGATGGACACCCGATGTTCCTATGCTCATTGCCGAAATAAATCCCTACCATGCGGACATTATCCCCCAGCAAAGGAAACAGCGGGGCTGGGATAAGGGTTTTATTGTGGTAAAACCCAACTGTTCCATCCAGAGCTACATGACACCGATTTGGGCCCTCATGCAGGCAGGCTACGAAATCCGGAAGATGTTTGTGACCACCATGCAGGCTGTATCCGGTGCAGGGTACCCCGGTGTACCAAGCCTGGATATGATTGATAATATTGTCCCCTATATTGGGGGAGAAGAGGAAAAATCTGAACAGGAACCCTTAAAGATTTTGGGTTCTATCCAGGGGGGAAGCATTGTTAATGCTTCGGGCCCCATAGTTTCGGCCCACTGTAATCGGGTACCCGTGGTAGACGGGCATACCGCCTGCGTCAGCCTGGAATTTGGCGACAAAAAACCCTCTGTAGAAGAAGTAAAGGCTATTTGGTCAAAGTTCCGAGCTCTGCCTCAGGAACTGAAACTGCCCTTTGCTCCGGAACAGCCCATTATCGTGCGGGAAGAAGCTGATAGGCCCCAGCCCAGGAAGGACCGGGATGCGGATAAGGCCATGGCAGTAACCGTAGGCCGTGTACGGCCCTGTAAGCTCTTTGATCTGCGCTTTGTCGGCCTTTTCCATAATACGGTCCGGGGAGCCGCCGGAGGTGGCATCCTGAATGCGGAGCTTCTCAAAGCTAAGGGATATCTATAAGCTTGCCCTATGAACACTAAATACTTTCCGCTTTCTGCTGAACAGCTGCGAATGCTGGTTTTACAGTATTCTACGCCCTTTTATCTCTATGATGAAGGGGCAATTCGGAAAAATGCCCGGGAAATAAAAAGAGCCTTCTCTATTTTACCAGGCTTTTTTGAACACTTTGCGGTTAAGGCTTTGCCAAACCCCTTTATCCTGAAAATACTTAAGGATGAAGGTTTCGGTGCGGACTGCTCAAGTCTGCCAGAGTTATTGCTTTCCCAGGAGGCGGGTATCCGGGGGGAAGAAATTATGTTTACCTCCAACGATACCCCCGCCCATGAATACCAAGAGGCGAAAAAGATGGGGGCCATCATCAATGTGGATGATTATACCCATATCGAATTCCTGGAGTCTGCAGCGGGAATTCCTGAGGTCATTTCCTGCCGGTACAATCCGGGGCCTCTTAAGGGGGGCAATGCTATAATCGGCAAGCCTGAGGAAGCTAAGTACGGTTTTACCCGGGAACAGCTTTTTGAAGGCTACAAAAAACTTAAAGAAAAGGGGGCCCGGCGCTTTGCCCTGCATACCATGGTAGCCTCCAACGAGTTGCAGATCGAATATCATATCGAAACTGCCCGAATTCTCTTTGAGCTTGCGGTGGAATTGTATCAGAAATTAGGTATCCGCCTGGAGTTTGTAAATCTGGGCGGCGGTGCGGGCATTCCCTACCGGCTCGATCAAAAGCCTATCGACTACGATGCCCTTGCTCAGGGGATTCGGGCCGCCTACGATGCAATCATCGTTCCCGCCGGACTGGATCCGCTGGGTATCCACCTGGAATGGGGACGGATTATCACCGGGCCCTATGGATGGCTTGTGAGTACCGCAATCCACGAAAAACATATCTATCGGGACTACATTGGCCTCGATGCTTCCATGGCGGATCTGATGCGGCCCGGCATGTACGGCGCCTATCACCATATCACCGTGGCGGGCAAGGAAGCTGCTCGCCTGACAGAAACCTATGATGTGGTGGGGAGCCTCTGTGAAAACAATGATAAATTTGCGGTCCAACGGAAGCTGCCAAAGATTGATATGGGTGACCTGGTAATCATTCATGATGCAGGAGCCCATGGACGGGCTATGGGCTTTAATTATAACGGCAAGCTCAGGGCGGGTGAACTGCTGTTGCGGAGTGATGGCTCGGTTCTGCCAATTCGCCGCCGGGAAACGATAGAAGACTATTTTGCAACCCTGGACTTTTCGGCCCTCGCTCGTTTTTCGCCGGCCGACCCGGCATCAAGGAGTTAACCATGCTCACGCGTAATATGGCACTTGCAAACCTTAAGGCGGGGTACCTTTTCCCAGAAATTGCGAAACGCCGCCGGGAATTTCTTGCAAAACATCCGGAAGCCAAAATCATAAGCCTTGGGATTGGGAACACCACCGAACCCATCACCCCCCACATCGATGAAGGCCTGGTAGAAGGGGCCCGGCGGCTTGCCACCAGGGAGGGCTATACAGGGTACGGCGATGAACAGGGCATGACCGCCCTGAGAGAAAAGATTGCCGCAGTGTTTTACAATTCCCTTAAGGACTCAAGGCCCATTAGTGCCGATGAAGTTTTTATTTCCGATGGGGCTAAGTGCGATATTGGTAGACTTCAGCTTCTTTTCGGGAATGCTGTTGCTGTGGCGGTCCAGGATCCGTCCTATCCAGTTTATGTGGATGGCTCGGTTCTTATTGGAGCGGCCGGTCCCTGGAACGGTACGGGCTACCAGGGGATCCAATACCTTCCCTGTACTGCTGAAAATAACTATTTTCCCGATTTGACTAGGCTCCCGAAAAATGGCCTTGTGTATTTTTGTTCCCCCAATAATCCTACCGGAGCGGTCGCTACAAGAGAGCAGCTTACCGCCCTTGTAGAGGCTGTAAAAAAATTAGGTTCCATACTCATATTTGATGCGGCCTATGCGGAATACATTCGCTCACCGGAATTACCGAAGAGTATCTTCCAGATTCCCGGAGCGGATACCTGCGCCATAGAGGTTAATTCCTTTTCCAAACCCATCGGCTTTACCGGGGTACGTCTTGGCTGGACCATAGTTCCTAAAACCCTTGTATATGAGGGCGGCGAAAGCGTGAATGCGGACTGGAATCGTATCTGCACCACCGTCTTTAACGGGGCTTCCAATATTGCCCAGTATGGCGGTCTGGCCGCCCTGGACAGCGAAGGCCTAAAGGAAATGCGCCAGCTTACAGACTATTATCTGGAAAATGCGCATCTCATCAGAAGCACCCTACAGAAATTGGGAATTACCTGCGTCGGCGGGGACAATGCCCCCTATATCTGGGCCCATTTCCCTGGCCGAACGAGTTGGGATGTATTTGAAACGATCCTTGAAACCTGCTGGGTTGTGACCACACCCGGTTCCGGTTTTGGCCCCGCCGGAGAATCCTTTATCCGATTTTCTGCCTTCGGTCATCGGGAAGATATTGTCGAAGCCTGCAAACGGCTTGAACGGTTGGCAAAGTAGGCCCCTCTTTGGTATAGTAAGCCCATTATGATCCTCTTTACTGGGTCATAATGGGAGTTTTTATGGAAGGAATTCGAATACTTATCACCGGCGGTACCTTTGATAAACATTACGATGAGCTAAAGGGTGTACTGACCTTTAAGAATAGCCACCTTCCTGACATTATAAAGCAGGTTCGAATTACCGTTCCGGTGGAACTGGAAATAAATCAGCTGGTCGATAGTCTTGAAATGGGCGACCAGGACCGGCAAAATATACTCGCCGCCTGTAAAAATGCCAAAGAAGATAAAATCCTGATTACCCATGGTACGGATCGGATGGTCGATACTGCTAAAGTCCTTGGCCCCGCGGGACTAAACAAAACCATTGTACTGACCGGGGCTATGGTTCCCTATTCAGTCGCAGGCAGTGATGCCCTCTTTAATCTCGGTTGTGCCTTTACGGCGGTCCAACTTCTTCCCCCGGGAGTGTATATCACGATGAATGGCCGGGTGTTCTCCTGGGATAAGGTCCGCAAAAACTACGAAAAGGGTGTTTTTGAGGCTACTTAAGGGTGAGGACAACCCCTATAGCCGCCTCGTAGAGGATCGCTGTACTGGCAGGACTCTTTAGACTGCCTACACCCCATGCATAGAGGGGGACCTTACCGCCTCCCAGTACCTTAAAACTGTCAGAAAATCTGAAGCCTGTATCAAAGCCAATCATGAAGGCCGCTAACTCATCAGTGCTCGTGCTCACATCAATATAGGATCGTTTCAGCGATTGATACCCCAGGGTAACTATGGCTGTATAGGGAACGTTCTTTTTAAAAACCTCAGTCACCCAATCATAGTTTGTTACAGAATCGACGGTGGTAAGGGTGGCGGTCTTTTTAAAGGTGAAGGTCTTGGTGGAGAGCCTAAAGCTGGTGAGCGTGTTAGGACCCCAAAGACCCACAGCCATTTCACTGCGTTGCTGTACATAATCCCCGGGAACAGTAATACCCGCCCCGATGGTTGTATCTGAACGGAAGGTGCCATAGACGAGTCCCGGCAATGTCATGGTCAGGGTTGTGCTGAGCCCAGAACTGATCATGGATGTTGGAGCATTAAACAGCCCGAAGAAGGGGCCCACGGTGATTTTAGCATAACCCGTATCATAGGCTATGGTTGTATAAAGGCTGTTCCGTAGAACGGGGTCCCTGTTAAAGAGAATGCTGAAAGTTGCATTGTCTGCAATGGCCTCTTCAACCTTTGCGGTACCATTCCAATAGAGCTGTTCTGTAAATGCCAGGTTTGCATCGCTGAGGGCCGTGCTTCTGCTTGTATCAAAGGCCATATTCCCCAGGGAGCCCTGCAGGCTGATATCCAAAGCAGAAACGGTAAAACAGAGCCATCCAAAAAGTAGAGCAACAAAAACGATTCGTATATTCTGTTTCATATCAATATGCCGTCCGTACACCAATAAAAGTATCCGCCATTTCAAGAGGCTTTGTATACTTAAAAGGATCGATGCGAAGTTTCACATCCCAGCGAATACCCTCGGTAACCACGCTGAGGAACGGAGATATTCGCAGGTCCAAGGTATTGTTTGATGAGCCAGAGCGGAGATTTACGGTACTTTCAAGCCCGCCCTGAAGCCGGTATTTCAGTATATCCCCTATGAGCAGTTTCGCATTGATATCTGTAGCTCCCCGTTCATCTGGATTAAGGAGCTGTAGATACCTGACCGGGTGATAAAAGAGGGTAATATGCAGAGCAAAGAGGCCTATGGAAAGACGGGGTTCGAATAAGAAGTAGAGATTGTCTACCTTTAGGGCTGTACCGGCTTCCCAGCCGGGAATGCCAACCTGGGCTAAAAAATCGGCCCCCGTACCGGTCGTAAAAAAGGCCAAGAGGCCCCCCCGGTACATGCCATAGTCCCCATAGGGAGCGGTTGCACCGGCAAAGGCTTCGAATTTGACATAGTCGCTGTTTACCAGGAGCCTGAGATCTCCCGAGTATCGGCCCGATTCAGGTATGCCGGTGCTTTCATTTATAAATGCACTGTCCTGGTAGAGATACAGCATGGGAACCACATGTTTCCATGGCAAGAGTGAAAGGTGCAAACCGGTTCCTATGGCCTGATGAATCCCGTTATATTGATATGCCGGATTCCCGCCGATACCCTGCGGAAAATAGGAAAAACCTTTAAATTCTGTGGTGATGGGGACACTGCCGAATAATTGGGGAAAGTCTTCCCCTGAACAAAAGGTATCAGAAAATCCAATAAAATAGCTCATTTCTAGGGGCAGATCAAAGGGCTTTCTCGCAGTAACCTGGGCGAGTTTGAACTGAAGGGCTGCCAGATTGTTAAAACGGTCCAGCAAGGCGTTGTATTCTTCCTGTGTCGGATTGCCTGTTGCTGGTTCCAGGCTGGTTCTGCCGTACCCAAGGGCCTTTTCCAAATCCCGGGAGGAAAAGGCGAGCCGGAGAAGTCCCCCATATTTATAGCCCCCCGAAAGGGCTATATCTGCCTGAGCTATGGACGAAAGGGAAAAGGTCCCGTTTTGTATTGTCCCTGTACTGGCCATTTCGAGGGAAGGAACGGTTAATTCAGCGGAAAAAGACAGAAAAGCGGGTACCAGAAGCAAGGAGATGGGCAATACAAGGTACTTTCTCAAGCTCATTTTTTGCTCCTTTTTTTCTATTGTAGCATGTTATAGGGCAACTTACAACAAATAAGCCTTGACGTAAGACGATTTGTGTATAAACATTATCAATGTCATGAGTGATTATTTAGACCCT
>Ga0272446_1004211_pt1 | contig 17238 bp, 13 predicted proteins | sample YNPCB0061_FD_194587 | JGI IMG/M metagenome (GOLD analysis project Ga0272446, IMG submission 194587) | Hot spring microbial mat communities from Yellowstone National Park, WY, United States - YNP-CB-006-1 | ecosystem: Environmental > Aquatic > Thermal springs > Hot (42-90C) > Sediment | place... | reverse complement strand
CTGTCCGGCCAGTTGCAGACGCTGGGCCGACAACTCCGTCCCTTGGCCGAGCGTGGGGCCGTGCTCCGTGAAGCCCGCGTGCGACTAGAGCGAGCCATTGCCGAGCAGGAAACGCTGCTGCGCGACGTTCTCACGCCGCGAAAGCTCGAAGGTGGCGAACTCAACAAGGACGAACCCGCAGCGCAGGGCGTGGACATCCGTCGCGGCGAACGCGGTCTGTTCATCCGTGGTCGCTTCAACTTCCGCGATCGAGGGATGCCGCTCGATCCGGCCGTGGTTCTGGGCCGCGAACTGGCCGACCGTCAGGGTTGGCTGGAGTACGACACCCGCAGCACACGCGAGTTGCTGGCCAGCCACCTAGGCGAACTCGCCGCTCGCCTCCGTCCTGCCGAGGAGGCCCAGCGACTCGCCCAGCGCAACGTCCGTTCCCTCAAGCCCGCCGCCGAAGTCACTCCCGCTCAGGAAGAAGCTCTGGAATGTCTCCGCGAGGTGCTGCGCGAGTTGACCCGCATTATCACCGAGGAAGAGGCTTCTCGCAATGATCCGCTCTTGAATCTCAAGGACGCTCTGGCTCGCGTCGAGCAGTTGTTGCGCGATCAGAAAGAGACACGCGACCAGACCGCCGAGGCCACCAAACGCGGACAGCTCGAGAAACTGCGTGCCGAGACGAGCAAACAACGCGAACTGTCCGAGCAAACCGATGCCGTCAAGCAGCAGACCGCCCCTGTGGCTCCCGAGGCGAGCAAGGCACTGGAGCGAGCCGCCACCGCCATGAAGCAGGCCACCGAGGCGATGCAGTCGCAACGCGGCAAGGAGGCCAACGAGCGTCAGGACAAGGCCGTCGCCGAACTGGAACAAGCTCGCCAGGCTCTGACTGAGCAGATCGAGAAGACCGAACAACGCCGTCAGGACATCGCTGCTTTGGAAGAAGCTCGCAAGCAACTCGGCGAGTTGATCGCCCAGGAAAAGAAGATCGCCGAGGCCGCTCGCCAGCAGGCCGACAGCAGCGACAAGAAGACTGACAACACGAAGAAGCCGACCGACACTGCTAAGGCTGCCACCGAGGAGACCAACAAGCCCACGGACAGCCCCATGAAGTCGACTGACACTGCCAAGGCTTCCAGCGACAGTCCGAACAAGCCGACCGACAAGACCGGCAGGGAGATGCCCAGCGAGCAGGCCAAACAAAAGTCGGCGGAACTAGCCAAGCAGCAGGAGCAATTGACTCCACCGACCCGCGAGGTGGGCAAAGCGGTGGAGCAGTCCGCGCCGGAGGCGGCCAAGCAGGTCGAGGAAGGTGCGAAGGCGATGGAAGCCGCTCGCGCCAAGCTGGACAAGACCATGCCCAAGGAAGCCAGCAAGAACGCCGACGAAGCCGTCAACAAGCTGATGGAAGCGGACAAGGCACTGGCCAAGGCACTAGAGCAGAAGAAGGCCGAGGAAGCCGCCGCTCAGGCTCAAATGCAGCCCAATCAGGTAGATCCGGCCGCTGCGGCGGAGCAGATCGCCAAGGCACTCGAACAGGCGCAGATGGCCCAGCAAGCCGCTCAGATGGCCCAGCCGATGCCCAACGATGCCACTAAAGGCGACATGGCCAAGGGCGAACAGGCGAATCTGGCCGAACTGCAAAAGCAGATTGCCGAACAGGCCGACAAGGTCGATGCCCCGATGGCAGCCAAACCCGCCGACGAGGCGGCCAAGGCCCTGCAAAAAGGCGAACTGAGCAAGGCGATGCAGGCCCAGAAGAACGCTCTAGCCCAGTTGCAGAAGGCTGACGCGGGCCAGAAGGGTGACGCGGGCCAGAAGGGTGACGCGGGCCAGAAGGGTGACATGGGCCAGAAGGGTGACGCGGGCCAGAAGGGTGACATGGGCCAGAAAGGCGACGCGGGCCAGAAAGGCGACATGGGCCAGGGAACTCCTTCGCCAGCTCAGGCCAAGAATGCCGGGCAACTGGCTCAGGCTCAGAAAGCCTTGATGGAGGCCACAGCACAACTGGCGAAATCGCAGGCTGCCACCCAGGCGGCGATGGCCGCCCTGGCCCAGGCTCAGTCCCAGGCACCACAAGCCGTGCAGTCGCAACTCAACGAAGCCGGCAAGCAACTGGCCCAGGCGGCTCAGAATCTGCAACAGGGCCAGCCGCAGTCGGCCAGCATGGCCCAGCAGCAGGCAGCGCAGCAACTGGCCAACGCCTTGCAGACGCTGCAAAACGCCCTGGCCAATGCCCAACAGCCCGGCATGGGCCAGGACATGGGCCAAGGCCAGGACATGGGCATGGGGCAGGACATGGGCATGGGGCAGGGCAAGAGCCAGCAGCCTGGTCAGGGCGTGGCCAAGGGCAAACAGCCCGGCCGCAGCCAGGAAAAGAACGAGAGCCGAGGCGACGGCAACCGGGTGCCGGATGGTCAGGCCAACAACGACCGAGCGGTGGTGGGCGACACACGCGGTAGCGGCCAGTTCATCAACCTGCCGCCGCGTCAGCGAGAACTGCTCCGCCAGGCCATGACCGAGAAGTTGCCGCCGGAGTACGCGGCCCTGATCCAGCAGTACTTCATCAACATCGCACGCGGCAAGGCCGCTACACCTGCCACGCCATCGCCGAAGCGGTGAGATCCGCTCACGGACGAATAACGGAGTTACGGAGGGGTTGTGCGCCCTCCACCCGCTGACGCGGGGTGGCTCGCCAAAGCGAGCCGGTTCGCGTCAGCGGCCGGAGTGAGCGAGCCGGTTCGCGTCAGCGGCCGGAGTGAGCGAAGACCTGTCGCTCGCCGGCATGCGGACGGCTCGCTATGACAATCTCTGTCGTCCTATTCATTCGACAGGGAGCAACATCGCTTGGCTCGCTTCTTCAAATTCCGTTCCCTCGAAGCCATCGAGGCCGAGTCGGCCCGGTTGGGACTCGATCTACGGTTCAGTCGCGATCTCGGCCCCCTGTTCCAACCCGTCCAGGTTGGCGGCCGACGTGTTGGCAATTCGCTGTGCATTCATCCCATGGAAGGCTGCGACGGCGAACTAGATGGGGCACCAGGCGAACTGACCTATCGCCGCTATCGCCGCTTTGGGGCTGGCGGTGCTAAACTCATCTGGGGTGAGGCCGCCGCCGTCGTGCCCGAAGGCCGGGCCACCACTCGGCAGTTGCTCGTCGCCGAACAGCACGCCGCCGCTCTGGAACGCCTCGTCCGCGAGTGCCGACAGGCCCATCGCGAGGCGTTCGGCAACGAGGACGACCTGCTTCTCGGTCTGCAATTGACGCACTCCGGTCGCTACAGCTATCCTCGTCCGCTCATCGCCTGCCACGATCCCTTGCTCGATCCCCGTACCGTCGCCGACCGCGCCACCGGCCGCAAGGTCGATGCGGACTATCCGCTGCTGGACGATGACACACTCGAACGTCTGCCGGATGCCTATGTCGCTGCCGCCCGTCTGTGTCAGCGTGTCGGCTTCGATTTCGTCGATGTCAAACAGTGCCATCGCTATCTGCTCAACGAACTGCTTGCTGCCCGCAACCGCCCAGGCAAGTTCGGCGGCGGCCTGGAAAACCGCACACGTCTGGCCCGCACCATCATCGAACGCATCCGAGCCGAGGTGCCCGGCCTGCTCATCGCCTGTCGGCTCAACGGCTTCGATGGCATCCCGTTCCACACTGGCCCGGATGCCGAGGGCACTGGCGAACCGGATGCCTTTAGCCCGCCCGTGCCGACCGTCTGGGGAGCGCAGCCGGAATCGCCGCTGGTGCCCGACTTGAGCGAACCGCTCGCCTGGATCGGCGAGATGGTTCGCTTGGGCGTGTGCCTGCTCAACCTGACACTGGGTAATCCTTACGTTGTGCCGCACCTCGGTCGGCCCTTTGAATACCCACCACCCGACGGCTATCAGGCACCCGAACATCCCCTGATCGGAGTGGATCGCCACTTCCGCCTGACTGCCGAGGTGCAGCGGGCTTATCCCGACCTGCCCGTGGTCGGCACCGGCTACAGCTATCTGCAAGAGTTCTTTCCCCAGGCTGGTGCTGCCAACATTCGCGATGGCCGAGTCACCTTCCTGGGTGTGGGCCGAGCCAGCCTGTCCATGCCCGATTTTGCTCGGCTGTTGCAGCAGACCGGGCAACTCGAACGCCGACGCATCTGCCGGACGTTCTCCTACTGCACGGCCCTGATGCGGGCCAAGCACAACGAACTCGGTCAGTTCGCCAGCGGCTGCCCACCGTTCGACAAGGAGGTCTATGGCCCGCTCTGGGAACAGGCCAAAAAGAAACCCTGACTCGATGCCACTCCCCCAAACGAGGTTCCTCTTCCCTTTGTACAAGAGGGGTGAGAAGTTAGGTTGAACGGAGGAATAGCCGTGGCCAGTGCCGACCGCGTCAGCGAACTGGTCGCATACTTCGAGGAGCAGATCCTCTCCGGGCAACTCGCGCCTGGAGCGTTGCTGCCCTCCGAACGCGCTATCAGCCTAGAACGCGGCGTGAGTCGCAGCGTCGTTCGCGAGGCCATCAGCCGCCTGGCCAGCATGGGGCTGGTGCGAAGCATCCACGGTTCGGGGACGCGCGTCCAGGCACCGACCGGCCAACCGATCGTGCGTACCTTACAACAGTTGCTGCGACAGGGCGAGGTACAACTGACACAAATCGCCGAGGTTCGCCTGCCGTTGGAAACCGCCATCGCCCGCAGTGCCGCTCTGCATCGCAACGACGACCACCTGCACCGACTGGAGGTAGCGCAACAGCACTTGGCCGACCCCTCAGCCAGTCTGGAATCGCAGGTGGCAGCCGATCTGCAATTCCACGTCGTGCTGGCCGAGGCCAGCGGTAATCCGCTGTTCGGCCTGGTGCTGGGGCCGATCCAGCATCTGCTTATCGAAAGCCGTCGTCGCACTCTAGGGCGGCACGGCAGTCAGTTGGCCCACGCTCACCACGCCGCCATCCTCGAGGCCGTTCGCCGACGTGATCCGCTCGCCGCTGAGTCGGCCATGCGGCGACATCTGGAAGCCAATTTTCAACACCTCGTCGCCGAGTCCGCGCCTACGGATGAATTGGAGAGTTCGTAACGTCCCCGGAGGAATTGCACGCGATGAAAGCAATCTGGAATGGCGTAGTGATCGCCGAGAGCAACGACACGGTGGTCGTCGAGGGCAACCACTACTTCCCCGCCGACGCGCTCAAACGCGAGTACTTCCGCGACAGCAACCATCAGACGGTGTGCGGCTGGAAGGGCACGGCGAGCTATTATCACATCGAGGTCAACGGGCAGCGCAACGAGAACGCCGCCTGGTACTACCCCACTCCCAAGGAGGCGGCCCGCAATATCGCCGGTCGTGTGGCCTTCTGGAAGGGAGTCAAGGTCGAAGCGTAGCGAGCCGCCCCGCGTCAGCGGGCGGAGTGCGAACCCTCCAGGTGCTAACGCCACCTGGCTCGCTGTAGCGAGCCGCCCCGCGTCAGCGGGCGGAGTGCGAACCCCTCCAGGTGCGGACGCCACCTGGCTCGCTGTAGCGAGCCGCCCCGCGTCAGCGGGCGGAGTTTTTCACAACGGCCCGCGTTCCAACAGCAGATAGCCCACATCCTTGAAGCCCAGCCGCTGATAAGTCTGCTGGGCTGTCTTGTTCTCGCGCTCGACGTACAGACGCAGTCCAACTACGTTGCCGGCCTGCAAGGCCTGTTCGCGGACGTGCTGATACAGCGCAGAGAAAACTCCCTGTCGGCGAGCCTCGGCGTGGACATAGACGCTCTGAATCCACCAGAACCAGCCGTTGCGCCAGTCGCTCCACTCGGTGGTGATGAGCAACTGACCGACCAGCTTGCCGTGCAACTCGGCGACGTAATACTGCCCTCGGTTAGGATCGCTCAGCACAGCGGCGACTCCAGCGACTAGGGTCGCTTCCTCCAGAACGCGATGTTCTGTCTCTAGGGCCAGGCGTCGATTGAACTCGGCGATAGCGGGGATATCGGACGGTCTGCCCTGACGGATTGTCAGCATGGGTTGCCTCGCGGTCGGTGATCTCCTATCTCAGGTTGTAGTGAGGCGAACCTGACGAGGAAAGGCGACACATGGATCTGACGAATTTCATCCGCAACATCCCCGACTTCCCCAAACCGGGCATCCAGTTCAAGGACATCACGCCTCTGCTAGCCTCACCGCGGGCGTTCCGTTACGTCGTCGATCAACTCGTCAATCGCTATCGCGACAGCAAGCTCGAGGCCATCGCTGCCGCCGAGGCTCGCGGATTCCTCTTTGCCGCGCCGATGGCTCTGGCTCTGAACACGGCCTTGGTTCCCTTGCGCAAGCCGGGCAAGTTACCCTACACGACCCTGTCGCACGCCTACGATCTGGAGTACGGCTCGGCCGAACTACACATGCACATCGATGCCGTGCGTCCGGGCACACGAGTGTTGCTAGTGGACGATGTGCTGGCCACGGGCGGCACCATGAAAGCTGCCGTCGATCTGGTCAAGAAAGCGGGCGGCGAAGTGGTCGGCTGTGCGTTTCTGATGGAGTTGACGTTTCTCGAAGGGCGAGCGCGTCTCGCGCCGGCTGAGGTGTTCAGTCTGCTCAGTTACTGAGTCAGTTCGCTCGATCCACAAAGAGGTGCGTATGTTGCCGACGCAGCCCGATTTCGACAAGGCGGGTGGTTTGTTACCCGCCATCGCCCAGGATGCCGACACGGGTCAGGTTCTCATGCTGGCGTGGATGAACCGAGCCGCCTACGAGGAGACACTGCAAACGCGTCGCGCCGTCTACTTCAGCCGCAGCCGCAACAAACTCTGGCGCAAGGGCGAGGAGAGCGGCAACGTGCAAGAACTCGTCGATGTGTACCTCGACTGCGATGCCGACACCATTCTGCTGCGAGTCCGGCAAATCGGTGGGGCGGCCTGTCATGAGGGGTATGCCAGTTGCTTCTTCCGTAAGGTAACGCCGACCGGCCTGGAGGTCGTCGGCGAACGGCTCTTCGATCCCAAGGCGGTGTACGGCAAATGAGTTCGCAGATTCTCAAACTCGGCATTCCTGCGGGCAGCTTGCAAGAGGCCACAGGAGAACTGTTCCGCAAGGCCGGCTTCAAGATCACCTTTCCACCACGCAGTTACTATCCGCTCATCGACGACAGCGAGATCCACTGCACGCTGATTCGCGCTCAGGAGATGGCCCGCTACGTCCAGGATGGCTCGCTGGATTGCGGCTTGACCGGCTACGACTGGATTCTGGAAAACGATGCCCGAGTTGTCGAGGTGGCGGAACTGGTGTTCAGCAAAGTGAGTCGTCGTCCGGTACGCTGGGTACTAGCGGTGCCCAACGACTCACCGATCCAGAGCGTCCAGGATTTGCAGGGCAAACGCATCGCTACCGAGGTAGTCAACCTGACGCGCCGCTGGCTGGCCAGCCACGGCGTTACTGCTCACGTCGAGTTTAGCTGGGGCGCGACCGAGGTCAAGCCGCCACGTCTGGCCGATGCCATCGTCGAGGTCACCGAGACCGGATCGTCGCTCAAGGCCAACAACCTGCGCATTGTTTGCGACATCCTGCAAAGCACCACACGCTTCATCGCCAACGAGTCGGCCTATGCCGATCCGTGGAAAAAGGAGAAGATCGACGACATCGTGTTGATGCTGCAAGGGGCGATGGCCGCCGAGGGCAAGGTCGGCCTGATGATGAACGTACCGCGTTGCTACCTCGACGGCGTATTGAGTCTGTTGCCGGCCTTGCAAAAGCCGACCATCTCTTCGTTATCCGATCCAGAATGGGTGGCTGTGAACACCATCATCGACGAGAACACCGTCCGCCACTTTCTGCCACGACTCAAAGCCGCCGGCGCGCGGGGCATCGTGGAGTATCCGCTGAACAAGATCATCGAATGAGAGCGAGTTCGCCAGCGCGCCGGCCCGCGTCAGCGACCGGAGGGGCCTCTAGCAGGTTGGCTCGCTTTCTCTTGCCTTGCGGCAGCAGAAGTCGCAAAGTAAATGCTGCCCCACTCGTCACTTTGAGTGGTTGGCCCTACGAGGATTCGCCATGCTGCAACTGCTCCGCTGGCTGCTCTGGATGACAGCCCGTTGCCTGCTCGCCCTGCGCTATCGCATCCGCGTGCAGGGGAGCGAACAGGCTCGCGCACTGCCCGGCCCCTATCTGGTGCTGCCCAACCACCCCGGCCTGATCGATCCGCCCATCGTGCTGACCACGCTCTATCCGCTGTTTCATCCCCGACCCTTGCTCTTCGAGGGCAACTTTCGCCATCCGCTGCTCTATCCGATCATGCCGCTGCTCGATGCTATCCGCGTTCCCGATCTGGAGCAGACCAGTGCCGAAGCTCGCTCCCGCGCCACCGAAGCGATTGACCGCATCAAGCAGGCTCTTCGCCAGGGACAAAACGTCATTCTCTGGCCGTCGGGTCGGCTCCAGCGCGACGGGGTCGAACGTCTGGGCGGAGCGCGAACCTTGGCCGACGTGCTGCGTGATGTGCCTCAGGTCACACTCGTGCTGGTTCGCACGCGCGGAGTCTGGGGCAGTCGCTTTAGCTATGGCTTCACTGGCTCGTCGCCGAACCTGTTCGGTCGATTGCTCCAGGGAGCCGGCCTGATCCTCGCCAATCTCATCTTTTTCGCTCCGCGTCGCCGGGTCGAATTGCAACTCCGCCCGGTCACCCTCGCCGAACTGCCTGGCCTGGATCGCGAAGTACTCAATCCCTGGCTCGAAGCGTGGTACAACGCCGATGCTCCTGAGCAGCCCACTTTCGTGCCCGCGCACTTCCTGTTCGGCCCACGCACCCGCGACTTCCCTCGCTACGAACCCGATCGGAGCGTCGATCTGACAGGCCTGAAGGAAGAAACCCGCTTGGCCGTCGAGGAAATGCTCGCCGACAAGATCGGCCGACCTCTCACTGCTGCCGAACGCTCCCCGGAAACCTCTCTCGATCAGCTTGGCCTCGACAGCCTCGACCGCATGGAACTCGGCTTGCACGTCGAACGACGGTTTGGCTTCATCGGCGATCAGGTGCCTGCAACAGTCGGTCAACTCCTGGCTTTGGCCAGTGGTCGGCTCCGGCGTCGTTCCCCGCCGCCGCCGCCCGCCGTCTGGTTCCGACCCTGTAGCACCGACGAGTCTGCTATTTTAGCTGATACCATCGCTCTGGCCTTTGTCGAACGCGCTCTACGCTGTCGCTCCGACATCGTCTGTGCCGACGACCTGTCTGGCGCGCTCAGCTACGAACGCCTGCTCGTCAGCGCACTCGGGCTGGCTCGGCGGTTCCGTTCTTTGCCCGGCAAGAATGTCGGGCTGCTGCTGCCCTCCTCGGTGGGTTGCGATGTCGCCCTCATGGCTCTGTATTTGGCCGACAAATTGCCTGTTGTTCTCAACTGGACAACGGGGCCGGCCAACCTCGATCATGCCGCCCGCCTGCTGCAACTCCAGCACGTCGTCACCTCGCGTGCCTTCGTCGATCGCATCGGTGTACAGATCGCCGGCATCGAATGGGTCACGCTCGAAGAACAACGGCAGCAGATCGGCCGACTGACTCTGCTGTGGGATCTGCTCCGAATCCGCTGCTGGCCCAGTCGTGTGCGAGCTAACGTGCCTCGGCCCGATCCAGACAGCCCAGCCGTCGTGTTGTTCACCTCCGGTTCCGAAAAGGCTCCCAAGGCGGTGCCTCTGACGCATCGCAACCTGCTGAGCAATCAGCGGGCCGGTCTGCAAGTGTTGCAAGTGACGCGCCGCGATTCCTTGATCGGCTTCCTGCCCGCCTTTCACAGCTTTGGCCTGTCCATCACCGGGCTGTTTCCGCTGCTGGGCGGTCTCAAGGTGGTGCGACATCCCGATCCGACCGATGCGGCCGCTCTGGCTCGCAAGATCGGCAGCTACAAACCGACAGTATTGGTCGGCACTCCGACCTTCGTCAGCTACATCCTCGAACGCGCCGAGCCGGGCGAACTGGCCTCGCTGCGACTAGTCATCGTCGGTGCCGAGAAGTGCCCAGCCAGCGTCTTCGAGCGGTTGGCTGTCGCCGCTCCCGCCGCCGAGGTACTGGAAGGCTACGGCATCACCGAATGTTCGCCCGTGGTAGCGGTCAATCCTCCGGGGGCCAGCAGACCCGGCACGGTGGGCAAGCCCTTGCCCGGAGTTGAGGTGTGTGTCGTCGATCTGAATACGGAGCAACCTGTCGAATGTGGCCAGTTGGGCATGCTGCTGGTCGCTGGGCCGTCGGTTTTCCCCGGCTATCTGGGCGGTGATACGCCGCCGCCGTTCCGCGAACTGGATGGCCGACGCTGGTATGTGACCGGCGACTTGGTAAGGCTCGATGCTGACGGCTACATTCACTTTTGCGGTCGGCTCAAGCGATTCCTCAAGGCGGGCGGGGAGATGATCTCGCTGCCGGCCCTGGAAGAACCGCTGGCTCGGCTGTATCCGCCGACCAAGGATGGCCCGCGAGTGGCGGTTGAGGGGGTGGAACTCGAAGGCGGAGGCCGACGCATCGTCCTGTTCAGTACCGAGCCGATCACCCTACGCGAGGCCAACGAGGTGCTGTTGCGTGAGGGGTTTCACGGAGTGATGCATTTCGACGAAGTGCGTTTGGTGACGCATTTGCCGGTTCTCGGAACCGGCAAGACCGACTATAAAGTACTACGGGCCTCTATCTTGCAAGAGCCACGCTAGGAGGAAACCAAGGTGTCCATTCGACCGTTACTAGCTCTGCTGTGTGGACTGCTGGTGGGACTTGGCGAGGCTCCAGCAGCCGGCCCGCCCGTTCCCCGTTACGAGTATCGGCTGATCCACGATCCCGACGGCATCGGCAAGTTTTACATGGGACGCGAGATCGCCTATGTCATGGGCCATCAAGCCGCCGGCTGGCTCGACCGCCCTGAGCGCGTGCAAGAGGAACGCACCGACAAGTTGCTGCCGTTGTTGGGGCTGAAACCTGGCATGATCGTCGCGGATGTGGGAGCGGGCAGCGGGTACTTCAGTTTTCCGATGGCGCAACAGGTCGGCCCGACGGGCAAAGTGCTAGCCGTAGACATCCAGAAAGAGATGCTCGCCATCATTCGTCAACGCATGAAGACCCGCAAGGTGACCAACCTCGAGCCGATCCTAGGCACCGTCACCGATCCGAAACTGCCCCAGGGCAAAGTCGATCTGATTCTCCTGGTCGATGTCTACCACGAGTTCTCACATCCCTATGAGATGGGTCAAGCGATGGTGCGGGCACTCAAACCGGGCGGTCGTCTAGTGTTTGTCGAGTATCGCCTAGAAGATCCCGATGTGCCCATCAAACTTGTCCACAAGATGAGCGAGCAGCAGGTCAAGCGCGAGATGGCCGTCTTTCCTCTCGAACACGTCCAGACGCACCGGAGCCTGCCCTGGCAGCACGTTATCGTCTTCCGAAAGAAGGCATCATAACAAGAGAAGTCGCCTCCTGAAAGGCCACAAAGAAGAGAGCCTGCAAAGGGGCGTGGCGATCTTGCGACTTGGCCGATGCTTTTCTATCCCCACAGGCACCTTATGGCGATCTCCATGAACGAAGAGCCTTTTCAGCGCATGTCCGAATCTCAGCCTACAGTGGGAGCGTTCGCCTGGGCCAACTGCACGGCCGCTGATCTGATGGAGTCGCTCTTTCGCCAGTCGGCCGAGGCCATCTTGCTGATCGACCTGCTCAGAGAGCGACTGCTCGAGGCCAACCACAAAGCCTGTGAACTGACCGGCTTCAAGAGCGAGGAATTGCAGCAGGCTCCTTTGCGATCGCTGATTCGACACGAACAAGACTGGCAGGACTGGTTGCACCGCCTCGATCAATCTCGGGAGTGGATGGGAGGCTATCTGCTCCGCAACCGCACCGGCTGGTTGCCGGTCGAGATCCAACTGACGCGTTTGAGCCTGGCAAGCAACGATCCAGTTGGCTTGCTCTACCTGCGTGATAAACACATCGAGCAAGAATTGACCCATCGCCTGCAACGCAGCGAGACGGAACTGCGTCGCGTCATCGCCGGCATCTCCGAATGCGTGTGGAGTAGCCGATTCCGCCCTGATACCGGCTGGGTCTACCGCTACCTGTCTCCGGTTGTTCGACAGTTGACGGGACTGCCGGTTAGCCGATTCCTGGCAGATCCGGAGTTGTGGCAACAGTGCATCGCGGCGGAGGATCTGCCAGCCTGGCAGGCTTTTCGCCAGCGACTACAGGAGGGCCAGTCCGGCTCACTGGAATACCGCGTGGTTGGCCCAGATGGACGAGCCACCGCAGTGGTCGAAACGGTACTGGCCCTCCGCGACGATTTGGGGCTGATTCTCCAGGGCATCATCAGCCAACGCCAAGACAAAACACCGCCTCCACCGCCTCCACCGCCTCCACCGCTGGCGTTGGTGACGGAGGAACGCTTGGATCTCGTGTCGCGTTTCGCCAGTGGACTGGCCCACGACTTCAACAATCTGATCACCGGCATCCTCGGGCATGCAGGCTTGGGACGAATGCTTGGCCCTGCGAACGATCCGGTTCAAACAGAGCTAATGCGGATCGAAAGTATCGCCGGATGCGCCGCCGAACTGTGCCGAAAAATGCATCTGTGGGCTGGCCGTTCTCAAGTGACGGGAGTGTGCGAGACACCGGGCCGACTGTTGCGCGAACTGATCGACGAACTGCGAGCGGGGATCGCGCCTGGGATTCGACTGACCCTGCAATTCGCCGACCCAGAGCCGGCCGTGCTGGTGCCTGACGAGCGATTGCGACAACTGGCCGAAGTGTTGCTCCGCAACGCTGTGGATGCGTTGGTTGACTCCCCAGGAGAGATCGTCGTGCAAACCCGTCGCCTCGATCATTTCGCGCCGCTGCCAACCACGGGCAGCGATTGCCTGTCCTGCCTGCCTGCCGACGAATCGAGTAAGGCGGGGCTGTTCAGCCTGGAGATCCGCGACACCGGCCAGGGCATCCCCCTGGAAGTACGCTCACGCATCTTCAACCCCTATTTCTCGACCCGTTCAGGCCGGCGCGGTTTGGGACTGCCTTTGGCTTTGGGCATCGTCCGCAGCAACAAGGGAGCCATCCGCCTAGTCAGTGAGCCGGGCCGGGGCACTACCGTGACCTGCTGGTTCGCCCTGGCCAGCCCGACTCCGAAGCCACAACAAGCCGCCCCTACCGTGTCTACCTCGACTGCTCCGCTGTCACGCACGATTCTGCTGGTAGACGACGATGTCTCTATCCAGGAGATCACCAGTCGGCTGTTGCAGATTCTGGGCTGGTCGGTAGTGACGGCCGGTAGTGGCGAGGAATGTCTGGCTCAACTCAGCCGAACGCCCCAGGCTTTTCAAGCAGTCCTGCTCGATCTAACTCTACCGCGAATGAGTGGCGAGCAAACTCTGCGTCAGCTACGCGAACGCCACCCCACTCTTCCTGTTGTGCTAATGAGCGGACATCCTAGCGAGGAGGTTCTCGATCGCCTGGGCGATCTCAACATTACGTCCTATCTCCAGAAGCCCTTCCGCATGAACGCGTTGCAGACGACTCTCGCCAGTGTGCCGGCGGTTAGCGGCGAGGCCAGTCAAGGCACTACTCAGCCATCCGGCTGAGAGCCGGCCGATCTCTCAGGGCCACTTCTTGATGCTGTCGATGGCCTGGTTGAGCATGTCCTTGATGAGGTTGTCCTTCTCGCCACCCTGTGCTGAGGGATCGGCCGATCGCTGATTGAACAGAGCGGCATAGACGATGCCGTCGGGCCGCTGTTGCACCAATGTCCAGGTGCCTGGCAGGCTGCCGAAGAAGGTGCCGATGTAGTTGCTGCCCTTGCGGCCGTCCATGCTGTACTCACGAAAGAAACGAACGAGATCCGGTGCGTTGGCGATCAGTCCGCCGTGACTGTCCATCGCCTCGATATAAAACCCGCCATCGGGCCAGCGCACGAGGCTTCGACCGTTCAGCACGCTGATCGTTGTGGCGGGATCGAAGTACTCCGGCTCACGCGGATGACGCAAGGCGGGCAGCGTACGCGCCAGAGCCACGCTTTTGATGTTCAGCGGCGCGAGCAGTTCCTTTTGAAGATAGTCCACGTAGTTCTGTCCGCTGGCTTTCTCGATGACTCGTCCGAGCAGGCAGTAGCCGAAGTTGGAGTAGACCGATTTCGTGCCGGGGGTGAAGTGCAGCGGTTGCTCGAGCATGAAGCGGATGATGTCGTTGGGGCCAGGCGGCGTGCGTTGGCGTAACTTATAGGCGATCAGCAGCGACTGGAACATGGGATCGTAGAGCGGGGCGGCCTTGCTGTCCCAACCGCCGCGATGTTCGAGCAGATGCCCAATCGTGATGTCTTTCCAGCGTGGATCGAACTTGCCCTGCAGCGGAGGTTTCAATTCGAGATAATCCATGACGCGGGTATCGGCGCGGAATTTGTCCTGAGCCATCAACTGACGGATGGCCGCTGCCGTGAACGGCTTAGTGATACTAGCGATGCGAAAAGGGTCATCGGGAGCGACGAGGCGACGGCCATTCCGCTGGGCGAAGCCATAGCCCCGGCTGTAGACCAGCTTGCCCTCGCGTAGGACGGCCAGGGTGCCGGCCCGGAAGTTGCGTTCGCTCATGAATTGCAACATGGCATTGTCGAGAGCTTCCAGTCCGACCACGGCTGATCCCGTGATCGGCAGCGTGGTTTTCCGCTCCGCCGACCTCGCGATCGGCACCGACACCATCAGTAGCAGAGCAACAACCAGCAGCGGACGCATGAGCGAGTTCTCCCTGTAAACAGGACTTAACGAACCTGAAAAAGACCTGATGCGCGAAGTAACCGGGTCAAGGGTAGATCGGCCTCGTCGAGCCAGCCGACACAACCTGACGAATCGGTGACGAGTCCTGCGCTGGCACGGGGAAGATGAATACGCGGCACGAAGGCGATCAGTCCGACGCGTTCCTCGATCACACCGGGCAAGGCGATGACCCAGGTGTCCCAGCAGGGCAGGCGATCCAGGCCGAAGAATCGCTGACTGAACGAGGAGATGGCAAAATCGGAGACGACCCGCGACGATTGCGGATCGCACAGAACCAGCCGCCCGCCGCGTAGCGAGCTAGCGGGTTGCTGGACAGCCAGACCCGCCTGCCGTAACAAGCGGCGGCGTTCCAGAGCGAGTTGTCGGCCCATCGCTAGCCAGTCCGCAGTGGAAGCACGCGGCCAATCGAGCATTCCGCTCAGTCCGACCAGCGACCGCGGTTCGAGTTGCGGCGTGTTGAGCGGTACATGCCGTTCGCCGCAAAACAGCATGGTCTCGGCGAGGAAAAACCGCAGCATCAGCACCAGTTGTTGATCGGTCAGAACCAGGCCATCGTACTCTGTCCAACCGCGTTCGCGACACTGTCTGGCGAATGCCTCACGCTGCTGGCGTGCCTGGGACGTGAAGTGCCCACGCAGTTGCCAGCCGCGGCGAAACAGGTCGGCGCGCTCGTCGTCGTGATCTTCGAGCCAGTCGGCGTAGATGAGCCGCGGTGCCTCATCGTCGGGATGAGCGAGAATGTCGAGCAAGAAGGCAGACTCTTCGTTCATGGATAATGGCCCTCGTCTCCTCTATTATGACAGCAAGGGATGGCGAGACAACAACGCGATTGGATGCGTTTTCTCCTCCCCCATTCGCCAGCATCCTAGAGTTTCGAGGAATCCTCCCCATGCTACCGCTGCTTCTGGCAACTCTGCTCGTCCCTGCGCAGCAGCCCAACATCGTTCTCATCAATGCCGACGATCTGGGCATCAACGATCTGGGATGCTATGGGCGAACCGATCATGCCACACCGCACCTGGATCGGCTGGCGAGCGAAGGCATGCGGTTCACCTCTGCTTACTGTGGGCAACCGATTTGCTCGCCCTCGCGCGCCGCTCTGCTCACCGGCAAGCACGCCGCCCGACTGCATCTGACCACTTACCTTCCCGGTCGGGCCGATGCTCCCTCACAAAAGCTGCTGCACCCACGCATCCGCCAGCAACTGCCTCGCGAAGAAATCACCCTGGCTGAGTACCTGCGGCGGGCCGGCTATGCCACCGCCTGCATCGGCAAATGGCACCTGGGCGGCAAGGGAGCCGGGCCGGCGGATTTCGGCTTCACCACGGTGTTTGCCGCCAAGGCCAACACCACTCCCTCGGCGACCGAAGGCGGCAAGGGCGAGTACGAACTCACCCGCCGAGCCGAGCAGTTCCTCAGCGACCATCGCGATCGCCCCTTTTTCCTCTACCTGGCCCACAACAACCCACACATCCCCCTGGCCGCTCGCGACGAGCTAATCAAGAAGCACGCCAAGGCGTTTCATCCGCTCTATGCGGCCGTCATCGAAACCCTGGACGACAGCGTGGGCCAATTGCTCCGCAAGCTCGACGAACTGAAGTTGCGCGAGCGAACCATCGTGTTGTTCACCTCCGACAATGGCGGGTTGCACGTCCCAGAACTGCGCGATCATGCCCCGACTCACAACACCCCCTTCCGAGCCGGCAAGGGCTTCCTCTATGAGGGCGGCCTGCGTATCCCGCTGATCGTTCGCTTCCCTGGAGTGGTACGTCCGGGCACTGTGCAGCACACGCCGGTTCTGCAAACCGATCTGGTGCCCACCTTGCTCGAACTGGTCGGCCGAGACATCCCTACCGGCCTCGATGGCATTTCCTTCGCCGGCCTGCTACGCGGCAAGGAACTGCCGGCTCGCTCGCTGTACTGGCACTTCCCGCACTACAACAACCAGGGCGGCCGACCCGGCGGCGCAGTCCGTCAGGGCGACTGGAAACTGGTGCATCACTACGATACCAATCGCTCCGAGTTGTATCATTTGGGCGAGGACCCTGGCGAGAAGGACGATCGGGCCGCTCGCGAACCGGCCCGCGTTCGGCAGATGCTCGCCGATCTCGTCGCCTGGCGCAAACAGATCGGTGCCCAGGAGAACACGCCCAACCCAGACTTCGATCCGGCCCTGTATCGGCAACTGTACGAGGACGTGGACGTGTCGAAACTGCGTCCAGCACGAACCGCCGCCGAGATGACCCCCGGTCTGCAACGCTGGCGACAACTCATGGATCGCGTCGTCTCCGGCAAGAAGGCGACCCGATGAATCGCTCCGTCAAGCGACGATGCCCACCTGTTGCCCTGGAGGCGGTTGTGAAAAACCGGGCAAAAACTTCCTCTGTGGTAGATTCGGATCTACGTTTCGTTATAATAAGTTCGTACTACACCGTCGTAGGGCTTTGTATGTTCGGAGAAGGGAATGTTCTCTCAGAAAGTGGAATATGCATTGCGTGCCGTCGTCCACCTAGCACACGAAGCTCCTAAC
>Ga0272446_1004210_pt1 | contig 17238 bp, 15 predicted proteins | sample YNPCB0061_FD_194587 | JGI IMG/M metagenome (GOLD analysis project Ga0272446, IMG submission 194587) | Hot spring microbial mat communities from Yellowstone National Park, WY, United States - YNP-CB-006-1 | ecosystem: Environmental > Aquatic > Thermal springs > Hot (42-90C) > Sediment | place... | reverse complement strand
TCCCACGAAGGCTCGACACAGACAGCAACCCGCGTCTCAGCGCCCACTCCAAGCTGCTTTAAGTAAGTGGCTAGTTGATTAGCGCGTTGATTGAGTTCACCGTAGGTGAGGTGGTGCTGTTGAAAAGTAACCGCGATCGCCTCAGGCTGGCAGGCGGCCTGAGCTTCAATATGCCGATGAATCGGCAACGCTGGGTAGTCAATCGTGGGGCTACCCCAATCCACCAGAAGTTGTTTTATTTCGGCAGCCGTTAAAAGTGGTAGTTGGGCAATGGCACAATCCATATGACTTACCATCCCCTCAAGCAGCACCTGAAAATGCCCCATCCACCGCTCAATCGTAGCGGGTTGAAACAGGCCGGCATTATAATACAAAACCCCAAAGCTGTCTGTCTCTTGCTGAAAGATCAATAAATGCCAATCGGGCTGATGGGTTGATGCCAATTGCGCTTGAGCAAACTCAGTAAACCACTGCTGTTGCGGTTCAGGGATTTTGCCCGCTTGACGCACAAACGTCACCACCACAGGTGAAGCCATCGCAGGGGCAGATCGTTCACCTGTAAAATTTCCTGCGGCTCGAACTTGCCCATCCCTTAAGTAAGCAGAGACCTGGGCAATCAAATCCCGCAGCCGACTCGCTGCCGATACCTGAGTGCATAGAGTGGGTGGCAAGCTAATAGCTGGCGACTCCCCCAGAGTTGTTAAATCAACTGCAATTGCCGACTGCTGTGTGTAGCGATAAAGCAGAACGTTTAATGCAGCCAACAGCCAAGACTTTCCCTCGATACTCCCTGTTTGAGCTTCTGCCTGCAGCAAGGCTGCTAAGTTGGCTGGGAGGGAAAATTTAAACGGCTGAGGTTGGTAAGGGGTTGCCGGGGTCTTGAGAAAATCACCTGGCAATTGCAACAGCGGCAAATCGCCCAGTATTGGCTGGGTCGCCATGGGCTGAAGCTTTGCATGGTGCTCTTCCATATTCGCCGATGCATCAATTTCAACAGGCAAAGCAGAACTTTCTAAAGTTGACTCAAAACTCATAGTGAACGAACAACCAACTAAGGGAAAAGTATCTAAGAAGTAACGAATCAGCCAACTTCCTATCGCTTTGCCCACTCCTGTTACTTTACCGAATACGATTCGCTTAAATCAAATAACAGCTTCAATCAAGTAACAGTAAGAGCAATGCCAGAGTAAGACTGATTCTTTCTATGGGCTATGAAAAACCGATGAGGTGTCGATTCAACGGTCTATGTTCGGATTGCTACATCAAGGGGAAACGATTCTCATGTTTAATTTACTAGTAAGAGAACGGGGACTCAGTGCAGCCCTACGCTTTATCTCAGTATCTGCCAAAGTGAAATTCGCATCTGCTGGAATCCTCTCATCCGGTTGCCGAGCAAAGGATTTGGTCGTTTGAATCAGGGGCGTTATGAATCAGGATGGATCGACAAGGGAGGATCGAGAGAATACGGAAAGCGATAGGCAACCGTACGGATAACCTACTGGTTTCTATGCAGTAATACCCAATACATTCATCATCTCTGATAGAACGATGGCTTCCAAGTCTTTCCGAAGCAGACAAGCACTAATCTTAATAAAGGAATCAGCCAAATCATAGTTTCAGTAAAGTTTACGTGGATTCACTGGCGTACCCAGGTTGTCCCGAATAGGCTGTTTGATATAGCACTTGAACGGCAGTCCATTTATAGACTGTTTAGTCAGCATCATTAGAATTGGGCGGCTGCCGAGAGTGGCTGAGTTTGGTGGCACTGCTTACCTGAAAGCTTCAAACCTTCCGAAACGAAAGATTCGATTAAGCAACCCCCTAGTGCCCCTGAGTGTAGGATGCCCCCAAAGTAGTGTAGGGATCTAACTGCGAACTAGCCGTAAAAATGTAAGGAAGATCTAATCGTGTCAAAGCATTCTGCTTAGACTACCGTCTGTTCACCTTTTCTAGAGCATGGGGAGAACCCACAATGAGTGATGTATTTCCGATTAAGGGTGTTGACCACCTGGAATTTTATGTTGGCAATGCGAAGCAAGCTGCTATGTACTACGCTAAATGCTTTGGCTTTACCAACACTGCCTACGCTGGCTTAGAAACAGGGGAACGCAAGGTCGCTTCCTACGTGATGGAGCAGCCTGGGATTCGATTTGTGATTAGTTCGGCCTTGAGTGCAAATCATCCCATCGCTCAGAGCGTTGTGCGTCATGGTGATACGGTGGCAATGATTGCCTTAGAAGTCCCGAATGTTTCTGAGGCTTATCAAGCTGCCGTATCCCGAGGGGCGGTTGGAGCTATTCCACCCACGCAACAAAGTGATGCACGTGGCGTGCTGGAGTTTGCGGCAATTCATGCCTATGGGGATACGTTGATTAAATTCATTGACCGTAGTTGCTACCAGGATGGTTTTGCCCCTGGATTTGTGAACCGGGCGACTGTTACCTCTAGCTCAATTGGGTTAGTGGGTATCGACCACATTGTTGGCAATGTTGAGCAAGGTCAGATGGAGCGCTGGGTTGAGTTTTTTGTAAAGGTATTGGGCTTTGACCAGCGGATGCATTTTGATGATCAGGCAATCTCGACAGAGTATTCAGCGCTGATGTCAAAGGTGTTGGAAAAGGGCGGAAAGACAATTATTAACATCAATGAACCAGCCCAAGGGCGGAGGCGATCGCAAATTCAAGAATATTTGGACTATCACCAGGGGCCAGGGATTCAGCACATTGGGCTGATAACCCATGACATTGTGCAAACTGTGACGCAGTTGCGGCAAGCTGGGGTTGAGTTTTTACCCATTCCGCAGACCTACTACGACAATTTAGATGCCTGGGTGCGTGAGACCGGGTTACCTGTGGATAAATTTGCTGAGCTGGGGGTTTTGGTGGATCGAGATGCGGATGGTTACCTGCTGCAACTGTTTACCAAACCCGTTGGCGATCGCCCAACCCTGTTTTTTGAAATTATCGAGCGCCACGGTTCTCGCGGGTTTGGCGCAGGAAACTTCAAATCTTTATTTATTGCTTTAGAGCAAGAGCAAGCAGTCCGAGGCAACCTCTAGGGAGGTTGCCAGAAAAACGGGAGCCTCTGGCATCATCGACTGATGCTCCGTGGATCAAGCGCATCACGCAGGCCATCTCCCAAGAGGTTAAATGCCAACACGGTCAGGACAATGAGAGCCGCCGGAGGCCAAACTAACCAGGGCTGCAGCACCAAAATTGAGGGATTGGTCGAGATCGATAACATATTTCCCCAGGAGGGGTCAGGGGGGACAATGCCCAGCCCCAGAAAACTGAGAACGGCTTCGGCCACAATAAAATCAGGAATCGCCAGCGTTGCTGCAATCAGAGCGTAGGTGGCAGTTTGAGGCAACACATGGCGAACAATATTGTAGAAAGCCCCGCCCCCCATCGCTCGGGCTGCCTGGACAAATTCGCGTTCTCGAATCGACAAAACCTGTCCGCGAATCACCCTGGCAAGGGCCGCCCAGCGAATAAATGAGGTAATCAAAATAATCAGTAAAAACCGTTGGGGACTACTCAATTTCAAATCCAGGTTGAGTAAAACCACAGAGAGGGTAACCAGCAGATAAAGACTGGGGATGGTCATAATCACCTCCGCCAGGCGCATCAGGATGGCATCCACCCAGCCGCCAAAGTAGCCGGAAATCCCTCCTACCAGCATGCCCAGAGGAAAGGCGATCGCCACCCCAATCAAGCCAACGGTCAGGCTCACCCTGCCGCCATAGAGCAGCCGACTGAGTTGATCACGAGCAGCCTCATCGGTACCTAAGAGGTTGAGTCGGCCAGGCCCATCTGTACCAAACAAATGGCGATCGCCCGCAATTCCAGGCAGCAGCTCCCGTTCTTCAACTTTGCCAAAAGGGAATTGGGTGGGCAGTGGTAGCCGGATACGAAAGAGTCGGTAAGGATCACCCTTCGCAAACAGGCGCAGGGCCGAAGGTTGGCTGCGATCTACAATCAGGGCGCGATCGCCCGTTTTCAGATCAACTGGCCCCTGAGTTGTGGGATAAACATGCGGCCCGATCCACTGGCCATTTTGGTTTTGCCAGTAGATTTGAGTTGGTGGTAAGAGAGAGCCATCCGCTTGAGAAACATAGGGGTCGTAGGGAGCAATAAACTCAGCAAATAAAATAGCAATGTAGAAAATTCCCAAGACAATGGCTCCTACCCAGGCCAGACGATTTTTTCGCAGTCGTTGCCACCAGTTCATTTCGATTTGTCACGCGATAATAAGGACGGTTTTTAAGCATATTAGCGAAACTTTGGCCGTTGGCATCTCGCTGATTTCGCCAGCGTATCCCAGGAAAGCCCTTTCTACCTAAAAATCGCAGGTGAGCCTACTCACGACTCAGAGCCACCTGTCGGCAGGTTTGAGCCATTTTCTTCTCCACTTACAAAAAATAGAACTAGATTGAGCTCATAAAGCAAAGATTAAAGCTTAAGAATAGTCAAAATCTTTGGTTGGGTGACGTTACCCAATCGATTTTGAACTAGCGGAAGATTAGTAAGGTGGCATCAATAGCTAAGAAAAATTGAAGCTGTTTTTACCTGAAATAAAGATGGAAATAACTGATAGGAAATGCTTTCCGTACAGATCTAAGGAAAGATAGCCTTTTCAACAACCGCTATATTTACAGCAATAACGATTTGTTCGCATTCATGCAGATACACTATGCACCCAAGACCGGGTTACATTTTGCTACTAATGAAGCAACCGCAAGTGCTAGGTATTTTAGCTGATTTGCTAAAACAAGGTAGCCACGCCGTTGCGATCGCCCGCTCTGAAGATCAAGCTCTGGCACGCGCTCGTTTGAATCCACCCGTCCTGATTATCGTGGCAGGTGATCAGCGAAATTGGTCAAGCAATCTGGGAGAATTGCGTCGATACGCAAACACCCGTCAAATTTTATTGGTAGCGTTGACGGATACCCACTCTCCCAGTTGGATCTACCAAGAAGATAATCCCGGTTTTGATGGGTTTCTTGTCAATCCGATTAGTAGCGATATCCTCTCTTCTCTGGTTCATTCAGCGCAAGCCCGGCAGCGAGGTTATGCTCTAGGATAGGGGTGCTTTTATTCAGGGCTTTGCCATTGTTTGTAATGCAATTTGCCTCTTTTTATCCCTATCTTTACCGATTATTGCAGCCAGCCTTTCCCGACTGTTTGTGGTCAGGTTCTGCGGCCAAGCCCGCGATCGCCTTAACTTTTGATGATGGGCCTCACTCAACCTATACGCCTCAACTTTTGAAGGTTTTAGAACGTTATCAGGTTACTGCGAGCTTCTTTTTCTTAGGATTCTGTGTGCACCACGCCCCAGAAATCGCCCATCAAGTTGCCGCCCAAGGTCACTGGCTTGGTTTACATGGGTATTATCACCAATCCTTTATTCGCCTTTCAGCAGCACAGCTCAAGCAATCCCTCGAACAGACCCAGCTAGAAATTGCCAGAGCCTGTCAATTGCCCGTCACTGCCCTCCAGGATGTGCGTCCACCCAACGGTTTATTTACTCCCCGCACCCTTGCTCTGCTCCGTCAGTGGCACTATCGCCCGGTTATGTGGAGTCTTGTTCCAGAAGATTGGGTGCATCCAGGAGTAGCAGTTGTTACCCAGAGAATCTTAAACCAGGTGAAAAACGGCTCCTTAATTGTGCTGCATGATGGTCACTATGGCGGCTCAGATGTTGCGGCAACCGTTGAGGCATTATTACCCCGACTGCTTGATCAAGGCTATGAATTTGTAACAATCAATCAACTTTGGCAAATTCGCTCAGCGAATCCATAATAGATGTAGCTGCTTAAAGCGTTTACGCTCTACTTAGCACATGCCACGCTCCCAGCATTTGCACCTATTAACAACTTATTTACTACGGCTGTTTCGCTCCCTAATCAGCCAGTGGTCATTCAACCTTCGCGCCAGGCGCAATGCGTTTGGCAGGGCAAGGCAGAAGGGTGTTTCAGAGCTATAGACCCAGCCTTGAGGGACTTTTGAGGGTTTCAATCTACCCAAACTGCCCTGATCAGCGCCATGGGGACGGAGTGATCTAGCTTTGGTCTGGTGAAAAGGGTCATAAATCTGTCCATCCTACAGGAGGCCAGACTTTCTCAAAACGTCTGGTGAGCTAAAATTCCTCTTCCCAGGGCAATTTAGCTAATTGTTCGATGATTCCCTTTTACTCCTACGTTCAAGGATATTCGCGTGCCGCCAGAAGTTATTGACGAACACTCTATTTTCATTTTCAAGTTTTGGTTTAATGATGCGCTTCGCTATGGCATGTATCACAAGAACGAGCTGTTTTGCCGTTTGGGGTTGTATCCCATAGAGGCCCGTGCCCGTATCTATCAGCTAGCCTGCAAGCTCAGCCAGCAAAAAGTTGTGATGATTGTTACCTGTACAAGCAAGACATGTAGTCTTTGGGGAAACCTTCGCTCTCCCCTCATTAAGCAGTATTTAATCAGAGCATCGCAGCCAACGTTACCTTCCCCGCAGCCATTGAATCAAGAGAGCAATCATACGGTAGCAGGATAAAGCAGCCGTCATTCAACTTTTCTTTACCTTCCAGGCCAAAATAGTTCGGCATCGCATTACCTACCAAGTAACTCAGCCTGCCTTCCTAATTAAGACAGTGCCAAAACTTGGCCTAAAAATTCCAACAAATAGCGGAAAAACTTCAGCGATTTGTCTTCCTCTATTGTGTCAATATTTTGAATTATTATGGTACATGGACTATTATGTGCCAATTCGGCAAATCCACCTCATTAGTAAAGTGCAGACAAGTACAAGCGTTCGTTGAGGCTCGGTATTACCGGGTTTGCTCTTGATCAGAATATCGATCAAGTATCAATTTGAGAACATATGCACTACTTCTGTACACCTTTAGTGATGAGTCAATTATCAAGGCTCAAGGGGGTATATCTGCTACAGAGTTGGGTTAGTCAGCTATCACTTGAATTGGATACCTAACTTAATAATTAACTTTGCTCAGATCTTCAAAATCTGAGTTAGCTTAGCAGAGAGAGTGTGATGCTCTCGTGCTGGTACAAAACTGCCAGATAGCTAGAACAGCAAAGATATCAGTCTTTTCAGTTTGTTGTAGCTTCTCGAAATCAAAGGCATTTGATTGGAGATAGAGTACTGACTCTGAACGTTGCTGATGATGAATCAGGTGGCTTTGTAGGCAAGGCTTCAATAAAGTTTGGCACCAACTTTAGTGTTGGAGACGGGTTGACGCTGAGCCTGTAAAGTAAAATTGCCTGATATTTGTTGGAAACGTTACAATCGGATGGATTTTCGGAAAGCTGCCTGAGTGTCAGCGCTACAGGGATGCCTTACTTCTTCAATGAAGGTTGAATGCTTAGGGCGATTTTTGAGGAGGCGATGTAGTGATGCTGGATGTAAAGGCAGGCAAAAGCAGAAACTTTCGGTGACATTTGACTTAGTTAAGGAGCATGAGGAACGCGGCATGACCCAAGCCAACGACTTACTCGAACTTGATCTGACAGACGATCCCTCTGATGTAGCAGACGATCTGCCTGAAACTGACATTGAGGCATTTATTGACGATGACGAAGAGGATCCCGATGACTCGTTAGAAGTCGTAGCAGAAGAAGATTCGGACGGTAAGGGAGCTGGTAAAACGCGTGTCGCTGGGCGGCGACGGGCACAGACCAAAAAAAAGCACTACACTGAGGATTCCATTCGACTTTACTTGCAAGAAATTGGTCGGATTCGGTTGTTACGTGCTGATGAAGAAATTGAGCTTGCTCGTAAGATTGCAGACCTGCTTGAGTTAGAACGGATTCGTGAAAGTTTGCAAGATCGCCTGGATCGAGAACCCAACGACGGTGAATGGGCTCAAGCTGTGGACATGGCATTGCCTGCCTTTCGCTATCGTCTCCATCAAGGACGTCGGGCCAAGGACAAAATGGTGCAGTCTAACCTGCGGCTGGTTGTTTCGATCGCCAAAAAGTATATGAACCGTGGCTTGTCCTTCCAGGACTTAATTCAGGAAGGGAGTTTAGGTCTTATTCGCGCGGCTGAAAAGTTTGACCACGAGAAAGGGTATAAGTTTTCGACCTATGCTACCTGGTGGATTCGGCAAGCGATTACCCGTGCAATTGCCGACCAGTCCCGCACGATTCGGCTGCCGGTTCACCTGTACGAAACAATTTCGCGAATCAAGAAGACAACAAAGCTGCTTTCTCAAGAGATGGGGCGCAAGCCGACTGAGGAAGAAATTGCAACTCGTATGGAAATGACCATCGAAAAGCTGCGATTTATCGCCAAATCTGCCCAGTTGCCCATCTCTCTGGAAACCCCCATCGGGAAAGAGGAAGATTCTCGGCTAGGTGACTTCATTGAGTCTGATGGGGAGACTCCTGAAGATCAGGTTGCCAAAAATCTTCTCAGAGAGGATTTAGAAAATGTCTTGGATACCCTCAGCCCCAGAGAGCGGGATGTTTTGCGTTTACGGTATGGCTTAGATGATGGCCGGATGAAAACCTTGGAAGAGATTGGGCAAATTTTCAATGTGACCCGCGAGCGGATTCGGCAGATTGAGGCCAAAGCCCTGCGAAAGCTACGCCACCCCAACCGTAACAGTGTACTAAAAGAGTACATTCGTTAAAGTTGTCCTGTTAAGCAAATAACAGCCTTAAGTGGGGGGAGTGCCTGGTGGTCGCTCCCTCCTTGTTTTAGCTTGCTTAAGTTCGTTTTACTCTGATGGTGGCGTTCTTGAGGGGCTTTTGCCTGAGCAATGCGCAATGAAAAAGCAGGGACATTCATTACCCCTGCTTGTCAACAAACAATGTTAAATGGTTCGCTTAGCCCAGTCCAGCCTGAAACCAGTCGTTTCTCTATAGAAAAACGCTATGCCTGGACGTGAACCAGGTCTAGTTCACAAAACCACGGAAGATCGAATCAACCACGTCAAAGTTTTGCAGCAAAAAGTAAGCGACAAAGGCGCTTCCCATTGCCCCAACAAAGAAACCACCAGCAAATTGGCTCCAGCCTTCTGAGGTTTGCAATGAATCAGTAGTAGAGTCGTTGTCCCCCTGGAAGGTGACTAAACCGTAGACCGATAGACAAGCTGTTGCAATTAAAACTAAAGTCATTGCCGAAATTAGGCCACCCATTGCAGCAAAGTCTGAATCCCTTAAGGGACCAAGCTTTGTCCACGGGCCAACCAAAAAATAACCATGGGCTAAACCAATTTCTAGCCCCCGCAATAGGGGAGAAAGCCCCGCACGGTAGGCAGGTAAATTGCCAATAAAATTACGAGTGAAGGCAGAATCACTAATTGGGGTCGATAAATGCCCAACAAAGGGATCGCCATTGAACGGTTTTACAAGCTCATCAGCCATGTTGTAATTTCCTAAGTTTCTGAAAAGCGACAAAGGAAGTTCGTAAACGAACAGAATTTGCACTTAATTCTTGCAGGTTGGGGCCAGGAAATCTCAGAATTGGCGGATAGCTTTAGAAAAGTTAAGGTATTTAGTTACAACCCTCAATAATTGCCACGTTTGACGCTTTGGCTGGGTTGGTTAGGGTAATCATATAGCTTTGGTCAGAAAGCCTAGGACAAAACCAGGGGCTCAAACGTGGATGCCGGGTAGGCTTTCTAATGTACGGTCGCCATCCTTTTCACGGCGATCGCTGATACCTGAATTTGCTGGAGGGTCAGCAGTTCTCGGGGTAACCAAGATACTGACCCCAGGGAAACCGTATTTGCCCTCCCACACGCGGGGCCACGTTTTATTGAATCTGGTCATCGTGGGGAACTGTTGGCCCACCATAGGGCCTATTTTTAGGAACCGATGATGGCTAGATCAGGCGAGTCCCCTGTATAGGTAGCCATAGCACGAAAACCGCTCCACCGAGTTAGACCTGACGAACTGTTAGTGTTCCATGAAAATCAACCCGATGGTTTTCACCTAGTACACTTGAATGGTTTTTAGCAATAGGCGAAACTCTCCGGGGGTGAAATGGGGGTTCAGGGCACCGTCATACTCAAACTTGCTTAACATTAGTTGAATCGAGGAAATCTGGGCGCGATTCAGGGGTGGAGCCGTTGGCTGCGTTTTGGCGCGAAAAACCGGCACGGTCTCTGCAAAGGGCACCTGGATTGTGATCCATTGATCGGCAGTGGTATCAAAGGAAAAAGCATAGGCCAGACTATCCCAGGATGTAGAGTCGCGCAGGAGTAACTTGTAGCGTTGCCCGTCGCCCTTGACCTGCAGCCGTAAACCTGTATAACGTGATAGATCAAGGGGGGGAGTGAAATTGCGCGATCGCACCGAAGCAAACCCACCTGAATTGGCCGTAGACACTACTCCGCTGAACCGGGCACCCCCCTCCTGCAACTGGAAGGAACTAGCACTGACTCCCCCCATTACGACATCATCAAGGGCACCCCAGGTTTGCGCTAAAGCATCATTGGGCTGGGTAAAATCAAACAGAACATTTGCCTGAGGGGAGGGGGGAGGGGGGGGTGGCGTTGCTCCAAAAAACATGCGCGTAATCCAGCGAATCAAGGGCAGCGTTTCAAAGTAAATCAGCGTTTGCAATAGGCGCGTAATGGCACTCAGCATAGTGGCTTGCGGGCCTGACGGCTCCTAAACGGGCGGCACTTCCAGTATCTCCCAAAATTGCCGGTTTCTGGCAAAGGCTTGGGGATGATGTAACCTACTGCTCAAGGACAGCCCTGACTACGATACGGTCATTCCACCTTTATCTCTCCTATCTCTCCGGCTATGGTTCAAACCCCGACCCAACCAATTACCCTGGATGAACTTCTAAAACGATCGGAAACCAAGCCCGCCAGTACATCGATGCTCAAATTATCCAAAAGCCCATGCCTCAAGGGAAACACAGCATTGTTCAACTGGATTTAGGAGCTAATATCAACCTAGCTCTCAAACCTCAGCGGATTGCCCATGCCTGTTACTGCACCGTGTTGCACCTTTTTGCAGAGTGAAAGTGCCCAGGGTGTCCGTGTTTCAAGCTCCCTAAACAGCCGCCTGACTACCAAGATGGTGTCTTAGAAAAGGAGAAGGTTCAATCAATCAGCCCGATGTTGGATGTTGCCCTGCGATCGCCCTGCTCGCTGTTCTGCACTCCCGTTTCCCGTTTCCCATCAACCCGTGGAACAATAGGAAAGCAATGGTCATTTCAAGTCTTTAGCACTATGGGATCCTTCTCAGAAACGCAGGCACGCAAAGCCGATCACTTAAGGGTTTGTCTGGAGGAAGCGGTGCAATTTCGGCAGGTGGCCAATGGCTTAGAACGCTATCGCTTGCGGCACTGCTGTTTGCCCGAGTTGAACTATGCGGAGGTTGATGTTGCGGCAGACTTTTTGGGTAAGTCCCTAGCTGCCCCGCTGTTGATTTCTTCCATGACCGGCGGCACCGAGCAGGCCAAGCTCATCAATTTTCGTCTTGCTGAAATTGCCCAACACTATGGTCTGGCTATGGGAGTGGGATCACAGCGGGTATCGGTAGAGAACCCAGGGGTGATGGATACCTTTGCGATTCGTACGGTTGCTCCAGATGCTCTATTGTTTGCCAACCTAGGTGCGGTGCAGTTGAACTATGGCTATGGTTTAGACGAGTGTCGCCGAGCAATTGATGCGATCGCAGCGGATGCCTTGATTCTGCATCTCAACCCCCTGCAAGAATCGGTACAAACCAAGGGCGATAAAAACTTTGCCGGGTTGCTGGATAAAATTGCCGCCCTCTGTGACCAGTTGCCAGTGCCAGTGATTGCAAAAGAAGTAGGAAACGGCATCTCGGCTGAAATGGCGCAGAAGTTAATGGTCGCTGGGGTTGCTGCGATTGATGTTGCCGGGGCAGGTGGCACATCCTGGGCACTGGTGGAAAGTGAGCGTGCTCAGGATGCTCGACAACAGCGCTTAGGCCAGACCTTTGCTGATTGGGGGATTCCCACGGCGGAGTGTGTAACGACCATTCGCCAAGCCGCCCCTACCCTACCGCTGATTGCCTCTGGAGGTTTGCGTAATGGCTTGGATGTAGCCAAGGCGATCGCCCTGGGAGCTGATTTGGTTGGTTTAGCATTTCCCTTTTTGCAGGCTGCCAACGAATCGATTGATGCCCTCCACGCACTGGTAGACATTTTGCTAGCAGAGCTGAAGACAGCCATGTTTTGTTCTGGGTGTGCTTGTCTCGCTGAATTGCGATCGCCCCATGTGTTGCAACCCATCGTCTCTTAATCATCTGCTAATGGGCTGCCAGAACCCGTGGAATTGGATGGAAGCCCCCTTAACCCCTCAAAAAGTTAGAGTTTGGCAATTTGTGCGCCTCACATCTATCCAACTAGATGTCAAAGATTCACGCAGATAGCTACCGCATCGCCTATACTAGCCCTCGACAGGGGTATTGTCATCTGTGTCAGAAAGCCTGCCCAGCATCAGCATTTGAACGATTGGTTTGTCCTAAACTTTCTGACCAAAGCTACACCCATAGGATATCCTGCTTATTCCATCGTCTTTGGGCCTTTCCTATGACGGATCATCGAATCAATACGGCTATCTCGTCCCAGCCTTTTCAGGCAGAAGAGGAAGCGGCAGATCTCAGTTACCATTACGACGAGCCGGGTAGCCTACCCGGTACGATTACCATTCCTGAAGACGCCGACCCTCCTGTTATTGTCTTAATCGACTACAACGAAGCGAAGGCAACGCGGGAAGTGATCGAAGTCCCGGAAGAGTGCATTCCCTATCTGGAAAGGGAATCCATCTCCTGGGTCGATGTCAGGGGCTTAGGCAGCGAGAACATTCTGCGCCGGGTTGGGCAAATTTTCAATCTGCATCCCCTGGTACTCGAAGATATTGTGAATGTACCCCAGCGACCAAAAGTTGAAGAATTTGATGATCAACTCTTGTTTATTGCCCGCATGGTTACGCTCAAAAGTGCAGGAACCGGCTTTCGCACGGAGCAGGTGAGTTTTATTCTAGGAAAAAATTATCTACTGACGGTGCAGGAAGAACCCGCCTATGACTGCTTTGGCCCAATTCGCGATCGCATCCGCACCAGCAAGGGTACCATTCGTCGCCAAAAAGCCGACTATCTCCTCTACGCCCTGATTGACTCCATCATTGATGGCTTCTTCCCAGTATTAGAAGCCTATGGAGAACAAATTGAGGAATTAGAAGACGAGGTAGTTGCCAACCCTACCCGCCAAACCCTAGAAAGAATCCACGCGATTAAACGCGAGCTATTGACTCTGCGCCGAGCTATTTGGCCCCAGCGCGATGCAATTAATGCCCTGATTCGTGATGGCAGCAACTTAATTGAACGGGATGTGCAAATTTACCTGCGGGATTGTTATGACCATGCCATTCAAGTATTGGATATGGTAGAAACTTACCGGGAACTGGCCGCTAGTTTGATGGATGTCTATCTTTCCTCTGTTGGCAACCGAATGAACGAAATCATGAAATTATTGACTGTGATTTCTTCCATTTTTATTCCCCTCACGTTTGTCGCAGGGGTCTACGGGATGAACTTTGACCCAGAAGCCTCACCCTGGAATATGCCAGAACTGCAATGGTATTGGGGCTATCCCCTCTGTTGGGCCTTGATGCTTTTCATTGCTACTTCTCTAATTATCTTTTTCTGGCGCAAGGGCTGGTTTGAAAACTATGCCGCGATTCCATCCGAACCGACAGAACACCGCATCAAGTACCATGAGAGATTCTATATCCCCAAGTTCCGTAGATTTCCTCGCTGATAGCGCTTCTTTGCCCCCTGTGTTGAATGCCAAACTTTGACCCAATTCTACTGGTGATTTACATTCTTTCCGTCATCATCTTTTTGGTGCAAATCAAAAATGCCTTTAATGATGAATTTACCATTAAGTTTGATGCTGACCACCTCAAGCAACAGCTACAGCAGCACGGTTTGGCAGATAAAGTAGCTGTAGGGTTTAGCTTTGATAAGCGCTACGAATATAACAAAATTAAACAGTTTGGGATTGAAGTCAAAAACCTATCCAAAACGGCTTCCATCTATATCGACTGGGATCGCAGCATTGTCACCGATTGGCGAGAGGTGGGCACTAGTGCGGCCCTCAAGGCCCGTCGCATTTGCCGGCTCAACCCCGGCACAACCATTGATTTATCCCAAAGCCAAATCTTTAGCACGATCGCTCCCGCAACCGCCTTTAGCGCCACGATTACCGCAGAAGACACCCTGCAGCGCAAGGGCGAAGGCAAAAGCCTGCCCGCTGATTCACCACTGAATCTGGAGTTGGAGGTGGCTAAGCCATTGTTAACGTTCAAAGCGGGGAAACAACTCACCCTCTTTAAGGAACAGGAGATTGATCTAGAATTTTTTGTGGAGTTAGCGCTCCGATTTACAGGAACTGAGTGGGGGCTATCGAGCGATCGCCTCAGTTTGCTCTGCCGTTTTGTAATGACACACCTGCCCTGGACAGCAGGGCTTCCCTGGAATCCCCGTTAAAGCGTGCCTGAAGAGCCTGTTTGTCAATGAATTTGAAGGATCTGAATACCCGTCAGGCTGAATTCTCAAAAGCAAAGCTACTCTCTGGCTCCCCACTCAGCCAGTAATTCTTCTAATAGGTTAATGCCATTCTGGGAGGCATGGGCGGACTCTTGCAGAGCAGCCAACTCTGCTGGAGTCAGGCTCAGCTCACATACATTATCGACCCCGCGACAACTTAAGCGGCAGGGCACCCCAGCAAATACATCCTTCAACCCATACTCTCCCTGGAGGTAGGTGGTGACAGGCAAAATCCGCTGCTTATTGTAGAGAATCGACTCCACCATGGCACAGGTCGAAGAAGCAGGGGCGTAAAATGCACTCCCTGTTTTCATCAACGCGACAATTTCAGCCCCGCCATGTCGCGCCCGATCCACCAGCCGCTCAATTGTTTCGGCATCCATTAGCTCTGTAATTGGAATCCCATTCATCGTTGAGTAGCGCGGCAAGGGCACCATTAAGTCCCCATGGCTGCCCAACACAGTAGCGTGGATATCGCTAGTAGAAACGCCCAGTTCCATGGCGATAAACGCTTGAAATCTGGCCGAGTCGAGGACTCCTGCCATGCCCATCACCTGCTGAATCGGTAAACCTGTGGCCCGCCAAGTGAGGTAGGTCATCTGATCGAGGGGATTGGTCACGACAATAAAAATGGCATCGGGAGAGTAGGCGATTGCTTGCTTTGCAACTGACAACACAATCTTGCCGTTAATCAGCATCAGGTCATCTCGACTCATCCCTGGTTTGCGGGGCAGACCCGCAGTAATTACCACCACATCGGAATGAGCCGTGTCAGCGTAATCATTTGTGCCGAGAATTTGGCGATCGTGCCCTTCAATTCCCCGTGCCTGCATCAAGTCCAGCGCCAATCCCTGGGGGCGACCCTCAACAATATCCAACAGCACGACATTGGCAATATTTTTTTCAATCAGGCGTTGGGCCAAGGCACTGCCGACGTTGCCAGAGCCAATCACAGTGACACGAGCAGTATTGCAGGCAATTTCAGAAGGGCTAAGGCGCATAGTACTGAGGAACCCATAGAATAAAGGCTATGCTAGCGCAGCGATTCTCCCTGGCAGCTAAAGCCTCTTTAAAATTTAATCCCCGCTATGGAGAAATTTTGGCTTGGCATCGTTGCCTGGAGATGCAGTCAGATTCCCTTTTGCCGTTGCTGTCCAGGTCAGTAGCGGCTCTGAGCTTTGGGGTGCTTCCCTATACCCAAACCGATTCAGTCAAGGCTATAACTTAAGAGCCGACACGGAGAATACTCGATGAAAACCATCGCGATTTATCACAACAAGGGCGGGGTTGGCAAAACTACCACAGCGGTCAATCTAGCGGCGGCTTTCCGCAATCGGGGCAAACGGGTTTTGCTGGTGGATATTGATGCCCAAGCAAACTCTACCTTTGCAACCGGATTGATTAAGTTTCAGTTTGAAGAAGACGACGATATTAAAGATAAAAATATTCTGCAGGTCATCAGTGCCGGAGACTTTGACTTCATTCCAGAGATTGTTCGCCAGTCGCAAAGATTCAATACCCCAGAAATTGACGTGATTCCGTCTCATATCATCCTGATTGACGAGCAACAGCGGTTGAATCGACTAGCCGCCAGCCGTTTGCGCCTTAATGCTAAGCTCCAACTCGTAGAAGACGACTATGACATCGTGATTATTGATGCTCCTCCCTCCAGGGATCTGTATGCTGAAATTGCCTTAATTGCTGCTGACTACCTGATCATTCCCTCTGATATGAAGCCCTTTGCCAACCAAGGGCTGGCGAATGTCAAAAACTTTGTAGGGGAGGTTAATGAAACCCGTACTAGCATTGGCAAAGCGCCCTTGCATGTATTGGGAGTATTACCGAAAAGGGGAGAGTTTGAGAGGGGATTGCAAAGCCCCTGCGATTCATCCACGGGGATGTAGCAATCCCCTTTCAAGTCCGTTGGAGCGATGAGCGAAAACGGACAATTATCTATCGGACTCAGCCGACATCTTTGCATACACTTGTACTTCTCATTATGGTAGGATAATTCCATAAGATTTGAGTCTTGCCTGGCATGATTGTTCTGGAAACCAAGCTCAGGGGGAATCCAACTCAGTTTGCGCGGATTGATGATGCGATTAGAACGGCTCAGTTCATTCGCAACAAATGTCTGCGCTACTGGATGGATAACAAAGGAGTGGGTCAGTACGACCTCTCTAAGCTCTGTGCTGTATTGGCAAAAGAATTTGAATGGGCAGGCAAGCTGAACTCGATGGCAAGACAGGCAAGCGCTGAGCGTACCTGGTCTGCGATCAAACGGTTCTACGACAATTGCAAAGCCAAGAAGCCAGGAAAGAAGGGCTTTCCCAAGTTCAAAAAGAACTCCCGCTCGGTGGCATATAAAACCTCCGGGTGGAAGCTCTCGGAAGACCGGAAGCATCTCACTTTCACTGATGGTTTCAAGGCTGGAACCTTTTTGCTGATGGGTGCTGACGATTTGCAGTTCTACCAGATTTCGCAGATTAAGCGGATTCGGGTAGTCCGTAAAGCCGATGGCTACTACGCTCAGTTTTGCATTGAGGTTGACCGGCAGGAAACGATTCCACCTACAGGCAAAGCCATTGGCATTGACCTGGGATTGAAATATTTCTACAAAGCAACGGATGGCACTGAGGTAGAAAACCCAAAATTTTTGAGGAAGTCGGAGCGCAGGCTGAAAC
>Ga0272446_1004209_pt1 | contig 17240 bp, 13 predicted proteins | sample YNPCB0061_FD_194587 | JGI IMG/M metagenome (GOLD analysis project Ga0272446, IMG submission 194587) | Hot spring microbial mat communities from Yellowstone National Park, WY, United States - YNP-CB-006-1 | ecosystem: Environmental > Aquatic > Thermal springs > Hot (42-90C) > Sediment | place... | reverse complement strand
TTGAAAGAAGTAGGACAAACAATATGCCATTCTAACGACAAGGGTTTCAAAAAAACGAAGCGGAGGTAAAAAAGCGAAAACGAACCAACCGTAAGTGATAGAACAACTTAAAAAGATGTGTCAGGGACGTGGAAAAATGTGCAGTAGCGGGGTAAAATGTTGCAAAAGTGTGAGAAATTATCCGCGCATCTTATCCAGCAACGCATTCATGGTTTGTGCATCCGTTTCAGTCAGTGTGGCGTATTTTTTGAGAAAGCTCTCGCGTGGGTCAATCATTTTAAGTAAATCTAATCCCTTTTGCGTGATGAGCACATCGACTTTGCGACGGTCGTTGGGACACATGGTTCGCGACACAAGCCCTTTCTGCACAAGCCTGTCGACGAGCCGCGAGGCATCACATTGGCGATCAAGCATGCGCTCTTTGAGCAACATAATCGTGGCAGGGTTCGGATATTGCCCGCGCAGAATCCGCAAGATGTTGTATTGTTGAAGCGTAATATCCGCACCGTTCAGCCGCTCTTCAACGCGCGTTTGAAGCCAATGATACGTGTAAATCAGATTCACTTCCAACTTCTGAAATTCATCTTGAAACGGCTTCGTCTGCTTGATTTCATCTTCAAGTTTCATAGCACCGATGGTCATATGTCGCCGCCCTAAGAGTTTAGATTTTAAGGTTGAGGTAACGGCGCAACGGTTTTGTTGATAGATTAGCATTAAAATACAACGAAATTTATCACGACAAAACCGCGCGCCAATATGTGAAGTCTCATTCAGAGACTTCTGAATGTGCGAAGCGTTCCAAAAGCGAGAGAGGCATAATCAACTGATATTTACGATATATCACGCTTTGAATCTCATAGAGAGATTTGCCTTGCTGTGCTTCTTGACGAATATCCCTGATAATGTCGAGTGTGTTGAGCATGTGATAAAGAGCAATAAAATGTTGAAAAAATTATTCGGCGAGTGAGCCCATTTGCCCTGCTTGGAACTCATAAAACGCACGCTCTAATTCCGATTCGCTGTTCATCACAAACGGACCGTAACGCGCCACAGGTTCGTTGAGTGGCTTGCCTGAAAAGAAAATAAATTCCGCAGGTTCGCGCTCCGACGGATTCACAATCGTTACAGCGTCGCCGTCTTTTTCAAGCACGGGTAACATACCACGCATAACTTCCACTGTTCCGATTTGCATCACACCTGAAAGTGGATAGAAAAACGTGTTGTGGTCTTCATGCACATCTACTTTCACAGAGGCTTTTGGAAGAAGCGTGTAATGATGGTACTCGACGGGCGTATTGGGCTGAATCGGCGAAGTCATGCCGAAAGCACTTCCAACAAGAATTTTAACCGAAAAGCCGTCGCCGTTGTAGGTTGGAATTTCAGACGCACGAATTTCTTGATAACCGGGGGCGATGTTCTTTTTCGCCGCAGGCAGATTAATCCACACTTGAAAGCCATGCCAAACACCGCCGTTCTGTTTGAGGTCATCTGAAGGCTGTTCTTTATGCACAATGCCGCGTCCTGCCGTCATCCATTGCACATCGCCTTCGTTTAAGGTTGCCTTGTTGCCCAAAGAATCTTCGTGTGTCATCGCGCCTTTGAGCACATAACTTAAAATTTCAAATCCTTTGTGTGGATGCGGTGGTGTGCCTTTGGCTTCGCCCGGAAGAAGCGGGCGCGGCGGCAGTTCATCTAAAAGCAAGAACGGGTCGATAAACGAAAGCCCACGACGCGGAAACGCACGATTCACAATAAATCCTTCACCTTCCATCACCGATTGAATGGGGTGGACAATTTTGATGGTCGATTCCATTTGTGAAACATCGGTCATTGGATAAATCCTTTCTATTCGCCCTGCCTCAACCGCGACTTTCCTTCACGATTGAGGCAAGACGAGTTCGTGATGAGTGGTTACGACTTTTTAACAACTTCGATATTCGCCGTGATGTTGACGGTTTCGCCCACGAGCAAGCCGCCGTTGTCGAGCGTCTTGTTCCATTTAAGCCCAAAGTCCGTGCGATTGACTGCGCCAGAGAGTTTGAACGCGCCGACGGTTTGTCCCCACGGGCTTTTCGCCGTGCCTTTGAAGACCACGTCAAGCTCAACAGGTTTTGTTACGCCGTGCATGGTGAGGTCGCCGACCAACTTATAGTTGTTTCCAACAACTTTCTTGAACGACTTGCTTTTGAATGTAATGGTTGGATAGTTGGCGACATCAAAGAAATCGGCACTGCGCAAGTGTCCGTCGCGTTTTTCATCTTCGGTGTTGATGCTGGCGGCATCAATCGTGAAGGTGATTTCAGCATCGGTGAAATCATCGCTTTTCGCCTTAACTTCACCTTCAAATTTTTTGAACTTACCCGTCGCTTCTGAAACGACAAGGTGCGAGACATTGAACGAGACATCGGAGTGCGAGCCATCAATCGTCCAAGTGCTTTGCGCACTTGCGCACTTGCCCACAAGCAAGATGAACAGGGCAACGAAGAGAGAAGCAAATGATTTCGTCATGTGTAAAATGAGCGTTATGTTTGAAAAGATAAATTGATGTTAGAACAAATCGTGTTACAACATTAAATCATAAAAAGTTTCGCCATTCTGAAATAACTTTCGTGATAGCAATGATTAACTTTATGCTGATTGCAGGTTGGTTTCAAGCAACTTTGAGCAGAACGAGATTCACGCTAATTTGATGGAGATTGACTTATCGGGCTTTCTTTTGAGCAACGCGCCGCTGGTGATTGCCCTTCCGATTTTACTTGGACTTTCCGCCTTTTTTTCTGCCAGCGAGGTAGCGTTTTTCTCGTTAAAGAACACGACCATCACGGAACGCGCCACAAGCGACGGGGCATTTGCTAAAATTCAAACCTTGCTGGGCACGCCAAAACGCCTTTTAGCCACACTGCTCATCGGCAACACGCTTGCCAACGCCGCTCTGGTGATTACGGTAACTTCATTCACGGAACAATGGATTAAAGAACAAGGGCATCGTTTCGGTGAAGGCACTGCGCCGATTGCATTGGGGCTTGTGGTGTGTGTGGTTGCGGTATTGATTTTAATGTTCGGAGAAATTGCGCCGAAAATCTTTGCCGCAAAGCACGCTGAAGCCATCGCTAAACGCACGGTTCGCATCGTCAGTTTTTTCCAAATTCTCCTGTATCCCTTTACCGAAGCCACCATTCAAGGCTCAAAATTTTTGGAGTCGCTGATGATTGAGTTGAAACTCAAAGTGCGGGGCAAAAAGGAATTTTCGGACGAAGAAATTCAAGCGATTGCTGAACTCGGCATTGAGCGAGCGAATTTAGAACAAACCGAAAAACGCCTCATCGACAGCGTGCTTGACTTTCGCGAAAAGCCCGTACGCAAAATCATGACACCACGCACCGACATCATCGCCATCGATGTAGAAACTTCCATTCAAGAAGCGATTGATTTGATTGTGAAAACGAAGCGGTCGCGCCTGCCTCTTTACGAAGAAAATCTCGACCACATTCTGGGCGTGATCTATGCCAAAGACTTGGTCAAGTATATGCACACGCGCAAAAAGTTCGACAAAGAGCAATGGCTGAAAATTGCACGCCAACCGATTTTCGTACCTGAAACCCAGCACTTGGACGATGTCTTGCGCGAGTTTCAAAAAACACGCATGCACCTTGCGGTCGTGGTCGATGAATACGGCGGCACGGCAGGCATTGCAACGCTCGAAGATGTGATTGAAGAAATTGTCGGCGAACTTTCGCCCTCGCCAAAAACCGAAGAGCCGTTGCACAAAACCTTGCGCGATGGCACGCTTTGGTTTGATGCCAGCATCTCGCTTGAAGAAGCCTGCGAGATTTTAGGCAAACCGCTTGAACAGTTTCAGTCGGGCGATGAACAAAGTTATGACACACTCGGCGGATTCATCATGCACTTCACGGGTGAAATTCCTGACGAAAAACAGCGCGTTCAATATGCTGACTTGGAATTCGAAATCGAAAAACTCGACGGAAATCGGATATTGAGTGTGTTCGTGCGAAAAGTTTAACCGGAACATTAAACAACCAACAAAGGCACATCAATGAAACGCATTATCATCGCTCTGCTTCTCTTCTCTCTGCAACGCGCAGTGGCGCAAGAACCTGTCGACACCGCATTTATTTCCAAACTCAAAGAGGAAGGCTTGAATCGCTCACAAGTGATGGAGATTGCAAGCATGTTGACCGACGTCTACGGTCCGCGTCTCACAGGCTCAAAGCAATTAGTGCGCGCAGGTGAATGGGCAAAATCGCAATTTGAAAAATGGGGATTAACAAATGCCAAATTGGAAGCGTGGTCGCCCTTTGGCAAAGGGTGGGAACTCAAACGCTATTCGCTCCGAGCCACAACGCCTTACACATCGTTTCCCGTGATGTCGTTCCCGAAAGCATGGTCAGAAGGCAAGCGCGGCAAGGGCGAAGTAATTTTTCTTGATGTTCAAAGCGAAGACGATTTCAAAAAATACAAAGGCAAATTGCGTGACAAGTTCGTGATGATTTCCGATTACGAAGAGCCAAAGTTAAACGAGAAGCCGATTGCCAAACGGCACGATGCTGAATCGCTCTTAGGGCTTGCGAATGCAACCGTTGCCGCACCGTCAAAAGAGCGATTCCAACTTTCGCCCGAAGCCTTGAAGCGTCAGCAACTCAATTACCTTCGCATGAAATTTCTTTTTGATGAAAAGCCTCTGGCTGTGTTGGATTTAACTTATCGCGGCACAGCAGGCTCTATCGCACTTTCAAATGCCTCAATGCCAATTGAGCCGACAGCGAATTGGCGCGACCGTCCGCGACCCTATCGCACCAAAGACGGCACTGTGCTCACGCAAATTTCGCTCAACCCTGAATACTACGGGCGCATTTACCGCTTGCTCAAAAAAAACATCAAGGTTGAATTAGACTTGGATATGGAAGTCGAAACCTACGACGCAACCGAATGTTTTAACACTGTTGCGGAAATTGAAGGCACAGATTTGAAAGATGAAGTCGTGATGCTTGGCGCGCATTTAGATTCGTGGCACAGTGGCACGGGCGCAACCGACAACGCCGCAGGCAGTTCGATTATGATGGAAGCCGTGCGGCTCTTGAAAGCCGTTGGCGCAAAGCCACGACGCACGATTCGCATTGCATTATGGTCGGGCGAAGAACAAGGCTTACTCGGCTCTGCCGCCTACGTCAAAAAGCATTTCGGCAATACGCCCGATTACCTTGCCGTAAGCGATGTCGGCAAAGGCGATGACACGCTTTATGTAACGCGGAACTACGAAAAGTTTTCAGGCTACTTTAATGTCGACAATGGCGGCGGACACATTCGTGGCATATTCTTGCAACAAAACGAAGCCTGTCGCCCGATTTTTCGCGCGTGGCTCGAACCGTTCAAAGAGTGGAACGCCACTACGGTTTCACTTTCAAACACTGGCGGCACCGACCACCTTTCCTTTGATGCGATTGGATTGCCCGGCTTTCAGTTCATTCAAGACCCGATGGAATACGGCACCTGGACACACCACTCGAACATGGACACTTACGAGCGATTCGTCGAGGACGATATGAAACACAATGCGATTATTGTTGCCAGTTTCGTTTATCACACGGCGATGCGCGATGAGAAATTGCCGCGCAAGCCAGTCAAAGCCAAAGTTGCCGTAACGCCTTAACACTTCTGCACGTGATTATCCGCCTTGTTCGAATGCACTTCTCGCCCGAAACGAGCGAACAATTCCTTGCCATTTTCGAGGAGATGAATCAGCACATTCGCGCTTTTGAAGGATGCAAGGGATTAGAACTCTATCGAGAAATCGATGATGCCCATTCGTTCACGACATACAGTTTTTGGGACACAGTGGCGCATTTGGAAGCCTATCGCAACAGCGACTTATTCAAATCAACCTGGGCGAAGGTTAAGCCCTTGATGCGTGCAAAGCCAATGGCGGTCAGTTACGAGCGTATCTATCCGAATGAGTGAACGCATGACTCCAACAACAAAAGTAACGGTTGAATCGGCGCGAGAACTTTTCCCGAACACGAAGCACGGCATTTACTTTAATCACGCCGCCGTTTCTCCCTTGTCAAGTCGTGTCGTTTCGGCGATTCAAGCCTTTCTCAACGAGCGGAGCGAAAGTGATGTAGAAAATTACTTCACGACCTTGATGCCAACGCTCAACGTCCTACGCGCTCGACTTGCCCGACTGCTCAATGCCAATGAGCAAAATCTCGCCTTCGTTCCCAACACGAGTTACGGCTTGAACTTGCTCGCACGCGGGCTCGAGTGGAAGCACGGTGATAGAATTTTGCTCTACGAGCGGGAGTTCCCGTCGAACATTCAGCCCTTTCTCGCTCTGCGAAGGCACGGCGTTGAAATCGATTTTCTGAAAGACCACGATGGAGAGATTCGGATTGATGAGATTGAAAAAAGAATAACGCCCGATACGCGCCTTGTCTCGCTGAGTTACGTGCAGTTTCTTTCAGGCTTTCGCTTAAACCTTGATGAACTCTCGGCAGTGTGTCGGCGCAAACAGTGCCTTCTTTCGATTGATGCAATTCAAGGCATTGGCGCAATGCCGATAGATTGCACGAAGGTCGATTTCATGGCAACAGGTGCGCACAAGTGGGGTATGTCGCCAATGGGCACGGGCGTAGCATATTTCAGCGATGAACTCTTGGAGCGGATCGAGCCTGTGTTCGTTGGTTGGCTGAGCGTCGAAGAAGCGTGGGACTTTTCTTACTACGACAAAGCACTCAAACAAGATGCTTCACGTTACGAACTGGGCACCTACAACTGGATTGGGCTTGTGGGCATGAACGCCGCCTTTGAGCTTTTTGAAGAAATTGGATTTGATGCGGTTACGGAAAAAATTTTATCGCTCTCGGAATACTTCTCGAGCAAGTTAACTCACATGGGATTTGAACTCGTGTGCAATCCTGCGCGTGAGAATCGGTCAGGAATTATCTCTATCAAAAATGTTCCAAATGCGGAAGCCGTTTTTCGTGTGTTAGCCGAGCGGCGAATTGAAATTTCGTTGCGTGAAAATTATTTGCGATTTTCACCTCACTTCTACAACACCTGCGATGAGTGTGATGAAGTAGTTTCACAACTCAAACCATTCAGAAGTAAATGACTCCAAAAGAAGCGGTCGTTGCGCTAATCAACGGAATGAATTTGACCAGTACGCAAATGGAAACAATGGTCAGCGACGTGATGGAAGGAAAAGCGTCTGATGCAGTGATTGCGGCGATTCTCGTCTTGCTCCGCCAAAAAGGCGAAACGATTGAAGAGATTTACGGCGCGGTCAATGCCTTGCTCAATCGCGTTGAGAAAATTGAGTTAGATCCCGAAGCGATTGACACTTGCGGCACGGGTGGCGACGCAAGCGGCACATTTAACATCTCAACCGTTGCCTCCATCATTGCCAATGCGGCAGGCGTGAAAATCGCAAAGCACGGCAATCGCTCGATTTCAAGCCAATGCGGCAGTGCCGATGTCTTGGAAGCGTTGGGCATTAACATCAACTTGAATCGTGAGCAAACGAAAGCCGTCTTTGATAAAACGAGTTATGCGTTTCTTTACGCGCCGAATTACCACAAGTCCATGAAAGCCGTCTCGCAAGCGCGGCGCGAACTCGGCATTCGCACGATTTTCAACATGGTTGGACCGTTAGCCAATCCTGCGCACGTTACGCGGCAATTAGTCGGCGTTTACGACAAAGAACTCACAGGAATGTTTGCGCAAGTCTTGCGTCAGCGCGGCGCGGAGCATTGCGTTGTTGTCAATGGCTTTACGAAAGAAGGTATCTCGCTTGATGAGCCAAACATCTGCGGCGCGACCTTTATCTCTGAACTCAAAAACGCTTCTGTAACGAGTTACACCATTCACCCCGAAGACTTTGGATTCAAACGCCGTCGGTTAGAAGAGTTGCAAGGTGGAAGTTTAGAAGAGAGCGTCAGAATTGTATGGGAGATTGTCGAGAATCGCGCGCCCGAAGCCAAACGCGATGCGGCGATTTACGCAAGCGGCATGGCGATTTATGTCGGCGGAAAAGCCAAAACCATGCAGGAGGGGTTTGAGAAAGCCAAAGAAGCCCTTGAAACCGGTGCCGCAAAAGAAGCCCTCGTGCGATTGATTGACGCGCACCGTTCTATCACGGCATCATCGGCGGCGTAATCAGATGCTCAAAAATTTCTGAAAGCGTGTTGGCGGTGCAATCCCTAATTCCTTTTTGAACGCCTCTTGGCAATAGGTGTAAAGTTTTTGCGCATCGCTTTTCTGACCGCGTTTTTGAAAAACTTGGAATTGCACTTCGTAGCCCGTTTCAAGCGTGCGGTCAAGGGCGACAAGCGTTTTGGCGTAGTCGAGTGCGAGGTCGAGATGATTGGAAGCAAGTGCCGTTTGCGCAAGTGTGCTTAAAGCAGAAAGATGCGCGTCGCTTAAACTCTCGCGCAGAAAGGTTGTCCATTCTTCGGTTTCTTCTTCCGGCAAAAATTTTCCTTTGTAGAGCGCGAGGGCTTGTTCATAGTGAGAGTGCGCCGTTTCCCCTTGACTTGTTTTCGCTGATTTGATATGGGCTTGAAACAAAATGAAATCAATCATTGCTCCATCTCCGAAATCCAATCGATACGATTTATCGACGCTTTGCAAAAAGAGCGGCGTTTTGGTTGGCTCAATCGCTTTGCGAATGTGCGAAATGGCAGTCAGCAATAAATTTTTGTGGTTTTCTGAACACGAGCCCCAAATCGCGTCTAAAATGGTGTCGACGGCAACGCTTTGTTTGTAATGCACGAGCAAGAACTTGAATACATCGCGCGACTTTTTGCGCTTCCATACATCGCTTGAAATCTCGCGCCCGTCAATCGTGAGGCGAAATGCGCCGAAGGTCTGAACCACAACTTGATGCGAATGAAGTGGCAATGAAGCGGCGACACTCGGACGTTGCTCAATCAATTTTTCAGAGGCTCGCTCTTGTGCTTTTTGGAAGAGCGATTGAAAGGCAGAGGCGTGAAGCGTGGAGAGCGATTGCGAAAGATGTGTGGTTTCACGAGCTTCGATGAGCGACTGCATACGCAAGAGCGTTGAAGTATTGATGACATCGTTTTTTAACAGGGTTGCGGCGCGTTGAAATTTCAAGTGCCGCTCAAAATCGCCTTCGGCTTTGGCGACCTCAGCGCGGGCAAGCAAGAGTTCAGATTGAAGTAGCTTCGCGCCCAAGCGTTCCGCCACACTCAACGCATGGACGAATATCGCGTCGGCTTCTGAAATTTGTTTTTGCGAGAGCCGAAGTAATCCTAATCGATACGATGTTTCAGTATGATGCAACCCATGCCCGATAGCATTGTAGAGGTCGATGCTTTTAGTGTAGCAGGTTTCGGCACGTTCCGAGTCGCCGAGCAGGTTCGCAATATCGCCGATGGCGCAAAGCGCGTCGGCAACGAGCGCACGGTTTTCCAATCGCTCCGCAAGATCTAAACTTTGAAACAGATACTTTGTCGCACTCACCGCGTCGCCCATTGTAAAATAGACCGCGCCAATTTCCCGCAAGACATCGGCTTCATTTTCTTTTTCCCCAAGCTCCTGTGCCAAGAGCAAGGCTTTTTGGTGATACGCTAACGCCGAAGTGACTTGCAAGGTCAGCCGTTGAAGTCTGCCGATTTGTTGAAAGCATGAGAGCGTATCGGAGCGCGTGCCAAGCGATTCTGAAAGGGCGAGGGCTCGTAGCAAGGTTGAAAAAGCGTCTTCGTAATCGCCTTTGAGCTCGGCGATGGCGGCATTGCGTTCAAGCACATAGAGTTCGGTTTGCTTGTCGCCGAGTTCAATCGCAAGACTTTTTGATTTAGCGAGATAATCCGTTGCACGGGCAAGGTCGCCTTGTTTTTCGCACGTGCGACCAAGATTGAGAAGCGCGAGGGCTTCGCCGTGTTTGTCGTGAATCTCTCGTTTGAGCGATAGGCATTTGAAATGTGTTTCAAGCGCGGCGGTGTATTCGCCGATGTCGCGTTGCACATTGCCGAGATTGTTGAGCGCGTGCGAAAGTCCGCGCAAATCGCTGAGTTCGTTGTAGAGCGAAATCGCGCTCTGATGCGACGCAATCGCTTTTTGATAATCGCTGATAAGGTGATGCACCATTCCCAAGTTCGTGTAGGAATTGGCTTCACCTTTTTTCTCGCCAAGTTCTTTTTTAAGGTCTAAACTCCGTTGATAATACTCGCGAGCGGATTTGTAGTCAGAAAGATGATAATAGACATTGCCGATGTTGTTCAGCACGGCGGCTTCGCCGGGTTTATCTTTGGCGTGCAAGCGCAAGCCGAGCGTGCGGAAGAGGTAACTGAGGGACTCATGGTAACGCCCGCATCGCAAGTGAGAATTGCCAAGCGTGTTGAGTGCAAAGGCTGTGAGTGCGTCGTCGTGCAGTTCTTCGGCAAGATGAAAGAGTTCTTCGGCGAGTGTGGAGGCGCGTTCATAATCGGCAAGCAAATAGGCGCAGTGCGATTCAGTTCGGAGAGCGGCGAGGTATTGCAGGTGCTCACCGTGAAATGACGCAAGCGATGCGGCTTTTTGAGCCAGTGCCAGCGCAAGCGAGGGGTTTTGGTGGCACTTCCGCCATGCGTCGTCGTTTAGCGAAGCAATCTCGTCGAGTGGTGTTGGCATTTGGGCTTGGTTTTTTACTTCAATGCGCACACTTCAAACGTAGTCAAAAAGAAAGACTTGAAACAACTTGTAATCGGGGGCAGTCGTCAAGAAAAATTATGACACTTGCTCTTCTTTCAGTTCAGGTGTGCGACCGACCGTCGACCTCACAAATTCAGGGAAAATCACGCGCTCTAAATGCACGCACTTGCCCGTTTCAGCGTCAAGTTTGATAACCATTGCGCAGAGATGCACGTCGTTTTTGGCGCACTCGTATTTGTGCGGTGTTTGGTAAATGAAGCGGTCAATCGCAGATTTCGTGACCATGCCAATCACGGAGTCGTAGGGACCTGTCATGCCCACATCGGTGCAGAAGCCTGTGCCTTTTGGAAAAATGCGCTCGTCGCCGCTCGGCACATGCGAGTGTGAGCCCATCACTGCGGAAACGCGCCCATCAAGATACCAGCCCATTGCGGCTTTTTCGGCAGTCGCTTCGGCGTGCATATCCACAATGATATACTTCACGCCTTTCATTTTTTCTAACACCCAATCTGCCGTGCGGAACGGGCAATCAATCGTGTACATAAATGTTCTGCCCTGCAAGTTGATGACCCCAATTTTTCCCAAGCCATTCGGAAGGTTGTAGATGCCGAAGCCTGTGCCGTAAGTGCCTTTCGGATAATTGGCGGGACGCAAGACATTGGTCTCGTGTTTGAGAACCTCGTGGAACTTGAAGTTATCCCAAATGTGATTGCCACCTGAAATGACATCAATGCCTGCACTGCGAAGTTGATGCATGATTTCAAGGCTCATGCCTTTGCCGTTGTAAGCGTTCTCACCGTTGCAAATCGAGAAATGAATATCGTATTTCTGAATGTAGCCTTTGAGCAGGCGCGAGACGATTTCCACGCCGGGCTGTCCGACGACATCGGCAAGGAAGAAGATGTTGATGGTCTTTGACATTGATGCAAAGTTCCTTTCGGTTGAGTTATGGTGAAGGTGTGGGTGTATCACCTTCGAGGTTGTATCGTTTGCGAATTTCCCAGAGTGCTTTTGGTGTAATATCTAAAACTTTTGCCGCTTCCGAGTAGTGATTTTTGCACTCGTTCAGTACGGCTTTGATGTAGGCGATTTTAACTTCATCGAGCGATTTGCCCATAGGAAGCACGAAGACTTTTTCGGCAGAAAGATTTTCAACAGGTGCTTTCTCGGCGTGCGTGGTGAGCCAAGCCGTATCGGCGTGCTCTTCCAAGAGCGCAAGTTCTTTTGCAGTTACAAAATGATTGTTCTCGGTAAAGACGACCGCGCGTTCAATCACGTTGCGCAGTTCGCGCACATTGCCTCGCCACTGGTTTGAGAGCAGAAGGTGTTTGGCATCATCGGCAAGTCCCAAGACCTGTTTGCCCATCTCTTCTGAAAACTGTTTGATAAACATTTCTGCAATCAGAATAATGTCCTGACCAAGCGTGCGAAGCGGCGGCATCACAAGCGAGACGACATTGATTCGGAAGAATAAATCTTCACGAAACTTGCCTTGTTGGACTTTTTCCGTGAGCGAGGCATTGGTGGCACAAATCAAACGCACATTGACGGAAATCGGCTGACTGCCGCCGATGCGCCTGAAACTGCGCGTCTCCAAGACCGTGAGCAATTTAGATTGCACGAGTGGCGAAGTGGAATCAATTTCATCGAGAAAAATCGTGCCGTTGTTTGCAATCTCGAACAAGCCTTTTTTCATTTCTTTGGCATCGGTGAACGCGCCTTTTTCGTAGCCGAAGAGTTCGGCTTCGAGCAAGTTTTCAGGAAGCGCGGCGCAGTTGATTTCGACAAACTCGCCCTTATCGGCACGTGTCGAGAGCCGATGAATCATCTCTGCCGAAACATTTTTCCCTGTGCCAGTCTCGCCCAGAATCAACACGGTGGAATCGGTGTGCGCAATTTGCTCAATCATTCGGCGCGTCTTTTGAATTGCGTCGCTATTACCAATCAGTTCGGTCGAGCGAAAGCGTTTGAACTTGCGCTTCAACTGCTCGTTTTCGCGTTTGTATTGCTCGGACTCATGTCGGATACGCGCTTGCTCAATCGCGTTGCTAATGCGCGTGCGTAGCACCGTGAAGTTTGCCGATGACGCACCACCCGAAATGGATTTTTCCATGTAGTCAAACGCGCCGGCTTTCAAAACTTCCACCGCCGATTCAACGCTTCCGTAACCTGTTAAAACGATAATCGGCAACTTCGGATAACGCTCTTTGACAAGGCGCGTGAGTTCAAGCCCGTTCATATCGGGCATGGTGTAATCGGTCAAAATCAAGTCAGGCTTTTCCGTCGCGATGCGCTCAACGGCTTCCATCGGATTGGTGAAGGTAAGCACGTGATAATCGCGAGAGAGAATTTTGTCGAGCAAGAGACAGAAGGTTGCGTCGTCGTCTATTACAAAAAGCTTATGTCGTTCAGAAGCCATTGATGATGAGGTTGGAATCATTTGTCTATCACATGAATCAAGATTGAACGCAGTTGCTAAACGAGTTCAGGCAAGCCGCTGTCAATGCTTTGATTGATGCGGAATGTGGCGAGTGTTGTTAGCACTTGGCTACGGAAGTCAATCGCAGACGAGCCAGTTCTAATTGCGTTCAGAAATGCGGCGATTTCTTCTTTGTGTCCTTTGCCGCCGCTGAACTCGCGCACACGCTTTGCACCTTGTTCGGAAAGTATCACTTCTTTGAAGTTTTCCATAATGCCAATGCGATTGCCGCCGAAAATCTCGATGCGCTCTTTGGGATACAGTTTATCGCCATTGCAAAGGTATTGAATCACGCCAACGCTTCCGTTTTCAAAACGAATCGTGATGTTCCAATTTTCGCGCACTTCCGACGGCACAAGCTCAGCAAAAACGCGCACTGGCTCTGACCCGGTGAGGAATTGAATCGTGTCGATGAAGTGACATCCTTCGCCAATCAATCTGCCGCCACCTTCAACCAAATCTTGCGTCCAATGGTCTTTGGGAAGAAACCCTGCATTGACGCGATAATGCACAGAAATCGGCGACTTCAAATTTCCAAAGTAACGCTTCAAGGTTTGAACAGGCTCGCTGAATCGGCGATTGAAGCCGGTTAAAAGTTGCTTGTCAGATTTTTCAAAGGCATCAATGACGCGCTGTAAATCTTCTTCCGTTGTTGCAAGTGGCTTTTCAACGAACACGTGCTTGCCTGCATCAAGACATTTGACCACAAGGTCGGCGTGAAGGTTGTGCCGCGTGGCGATGAAGACCGTGTTGATGCGCTCATCGTTCAAAATATCATCAACGTTTGAAGTGGCATAGTGAAAGCCGAATTTCGATTTCACATTTTCCGCCGTTAAGCCTGTGGCAGTGCAAACGCCTTCAAGCGCAACCTCGTGCGATTTGAGCGCGGGAATCAAGAAGCCTTGTGCGAAACTGCCCGCACCAATAAATCCCACGCAAATGTCGGACGACGAGACGCGCCCTTTCGCAACGCCGTTCTTTGAAACTTCTTGTTGGAGTGATGTTCCAAGTTGAAAGTCGCCGTAGTCGAGCAAGATGCCGATGTATCGCTCGTTGCGCTCGCCGCTAATGAGTTTGTAGGCTTCTTCGCCTTGTGCAATCGGAAAGACGTGCGTGGTGAGTTTATCGAGAGCAAGTTTTTTTTCGGCAAGCAGTTGCAGGAAGGTTTGCATGTTTCGGTTCTCTGTCCAACGCACGTATCCAATCGGATAATCAATCCCTTTTTCTTCGTAGGTTGCGTCGTAGCGACCTGCGCCGTAGGAGCGTGAGAGTTTGAATTCCAATTCTTTCATGTAGTAAGGCGTGCGCGGCAAGTTCATGCCTGTAACGCCGACCATCACCACTCTGCCTCTATCACGCATCACATCGGCGGCAAATTCAACCGGTTCATTTGAAGAAGTAGACGCAGTAATAATGACGGCATCAACGCCGTAGCCATGTGTGAATCCAAGAATTTGCTCTTTGATGGTTTCTTCGGAGCGAGCGAGTGCAAGGTCGCACCCCAGTGCGTTGGCAAGTTCAACCGAAGCCGGATTGACATCAACACCGGCCACACGACAGCCATTGGCTTTGAGCAGTTGAACGGTGAGAAGTCCGACCAATCCCAAGCCTGAAACGAGTATCGTTTCGCCGAGTGTGGGTGCGGCTTGACGCAAGCCTTGCAAGGCAATCGCGCCGAGTGTGGTGTAGGCGGCATCTTTGGGCGAAACGCCCGTCGGAATTTTAGCGACCAGATTTTTCGGAACAACAATAATTTCCGCATGAGAGGCATAGCCTGCACCCGCACACGCAACCAAATCGCCCACGCGAACATCAGCCACATCGCTTGCCACTTCAAGCACCACGCCCGCCGATGAATAGCCCATCGCCGCATCGCTATCTAATTTGTTGAACGCACGCTCCATCGTTTCAAGCAAACCTTGTTCTTTGACTTGCTTCAACACGAGTTTCACAAGGTCGGGGCGTGAGCGGGCTTTTTCAAGCAAAGACTTTTTAGCGAAATCAACCTTCGTGCGCTCTGTGCCTGCACTAATGAGGCTGTAAAGATTGCGCACTAATACCATTCCGCTTTTGAGCGTCGGAGCAGGGACAGATTTGATTTTAATCGTGCCTGAGCGCGAGTTTTGAACCAACTGTTGCATGAAAGTGAGTTTGAAAATTTGAGGCGGCAAAGATACACAAACTTCGTGCAAAGTTTTCCGCAGTCCGAAGAGAACAGGGATAAAACAGCGAAAAAAATTATGATTTATCGCAACGACTGTGCGCTGATTCTCAACACAGTCTCACCTTGTTTGAGTATCATCACCTCATCATTTTTTAGAACGGCATATTTTTTGAACGACTGTATTACAAGGAGGAATAACTATGGCACACCATCATTGTCAGTATCATTTGCCGCTTCACCGGTGCTTACTGCTGGGTTGTGAGACGGCAATGAAGAATTTTCCGCAGGAAGCCGTGCAGTATATTAACCACTCTGCCTGCTTTGACTGCATGGGCGTGCCGAGCGAAGGGTTTTACATTAAACTGTGTGCATGGTGCAATAAACTGCTTTCGTTAGAGCCTATTGAAGGTGCAAGCATTATTTCGCATGGAATTTGTCCCGATTGCCGTGCCAAAAACAGCCAATCTACCAAACCAAAATCGCCCTCCCCAACCGTGAATTGAGGCACTTCCAAAAACGAAGGGGCATGAACCCATGCCCCAACTTTCAATTTCCCTTGCTCAACTATTTGACCAGCATCATTTTCTTTGTGGCGGTGAAGGCTTCGGTTTCAAGGCGATAGAAATAAATGCCGCTCGCAAGTGTTGCACCATTGAAGCGCACCGAGTAATTGCCTGCGGGTTTGCGTTCATTGACAAGCGTAGCGACTTCGCGTCCAAGAATGTCAAAAACTTTCAGGCGCACATTGCTTGCCGTTGCGAGCGAGTAGTTAATGACTGTAGTGGGGTTGAACGGGTTTGGAAAATTTTGCGCGAGTTCAAACGCTTGCGGACGCGATGAAGTTGATGACGGTTCAGGCGCACTCAGCAAGCCGGGTTCAGGCGGCGGCAATCGGCGCGAGGTGTAAATTTTGAATCCGCCTGGACGCAGTGCAATCGGTTGTGAGGGGTTCGTAACCGTAATGCTATCGCCTTCAAAGAAATCATACCAAGTACCTGTGCTTTGGAAGTTTGGATTTGCCGAGCGTTGCACCACATCAAAATTTCCGATAACCGTTACATTTAAGGTGGGGTGCGAAATGTTCATGCGCTTGACGGCTCCCGCGACGTCCATTGCGAGCGTGCCTTCGCGGAAGGCGATGTTTTCGGTTTTCAGTTTCGCCATTGCCGCCCATGTTTTCATCAATTTTTCACGTGCCACGCGCAGGTTAGGATTCGCATTAAAGATGTTCCACCCGACTGGTTTTTCGCCTGTGCGACCGTTGAAATCAATGCTGATGTGATAGCCGAGTTCGCCGAACTGCCAAAACATTTTCGCGCCCGGAATTGTGAAGAAAAACGCACCGGCGGCTTTCATGCGGTCGAGTGCCGTTGCCGTGTCGCGAATGTTGTAAGAGCCTGATGAATTTCCGAACATCAAATTTTTATACATCAGTCGCTCTTCATCGTGGTCTTCGATAATCGTTACCAAGCCGTTTTGCGACCAGCCGCGATTGGCAAAATATCCCCAACTCAAATTCGAGATGTTGTTGTCGTGATAGCCCATCGTCGCTTCGTTGTAGTTCGAGACCATTTTGCCCCAGAGCATCATGCCGTAGTTGGCAAGTTCAGTTTCTTCGGGGTTATCGGAAAGGTGTTCCAAAATGCAGTAGGAATTAGGCGACGTGGCTTGTAGTGTGTCGTATATGCGTTTCCAAATCGCGATACGCGACGAGTCATATTGATTCCAAAAGGCGATATTGTTGCCTGAAAAAACTTGGGTAAAGCCTTTGGATAAATCGAATCGGAAGCCGTCGACTTTGTATTCCGTCAGCCAAAACTTACAGACGCGGAAGACAAACTCTTTGGTGTATTTGCTTTCGTGATTCATGTCGTAACCGACGTTAAAGGGGTGTCGGGCTTCGACATTAAACCACAGGTTTTGTGG
>Ga0272446_1004208_pt1 | contig 17241 bp, 11 predicted proteins | sample YNPCB0061_FD_194587 | JGI IMG/M metagenome (GOLD analysis project Ga0272446, IMG submission 194587) | Hot spring microbial mat communities from Yellowstone National Park, WY, United States - YNP-CB-006-1 | ecosystem: Environmental > Aquatic > Thermal springs > Hot (42-90C) > Sediment | place... | reverse complement strand
TTCATAAACAGGTGCCGGTTGGGCAGTCCTGTTAAGGCGTCGTGCAAAGCATCATGGATCAGTTGTTTTTCCAGTATTTTTCGTTCGGTAATGTCACGAATGATGATCAACACTTCATTATCGCTGCTGGTGACAATCCGGACTTCATAGTTGAAGGTGGCCTGTTCCTGGAGCAACTCATACTCAAAGCTCTGGGTTTCGCCCGATTGCAGCGTGCGTTTTATGTAGTGCATCATCTGCTGGGCGATCTCGGTTGGAAAGACATCACGCAGGTTTTTGTGAACGATCGACATCCCTGGCGTTTCTAATTCCACTGCTTTCGCTGGCTTAAAGTCGAGGATGTCCCCGGCTGAATTTACCTGCAAGATCAAATCGGGAATGGCATTCAGTAAGGCCCGATTCTTCGCCTCACTTCTCCGGAGGGACATCTCGACGCGCTTTTGCTCTGTTACATCGAAGATATAACACCGGATCAAATCACTTTCGTAGAGATAGTGGATATATTGCTGAAAGATTTGCTGACCAATTTTGATGGCGCGAATCGAGTGATGATTTTCCTCCTGACCATACTTGAAATTGAGGCCCTGCAACAGCAGATGAGCCAACTGCTGATTTTGCAAAGTCGGAAACTGTTTCAAGGCTGCCGGATTCAGATAGGTGATTTGCCCTGCCAGACTCACTTCAATAATCGGGGTCGGAATCAACTCCGGGAAGGACGCGAGTCGGAATAGGGCCGTCTCACTATATTTTTCCTCCTCGGATTCCGAAAAGGTGACTGTTTGCATGCCATCATGTTCAAATGGCTGTTTGCTAGGCAGTTCACCGGTTTGGATAAAGTGCTGAATACCCTCGTCCGAGACAGCGGTCAGAATGTGGTAATTCGCTGTAATTTCTTTACCAAACGTGATGCGATCGCCATTTTTTAGATCATGGGAGGAACATCGCTTACCATTCACCCACAAACCATTGGTGCTCCGATTGCCCTGAAAGTCGCCATCAATAATCCGGAAGGCGTAATGATTGCTTTCAGGCGTCGTGACTCTGAGCAAAATAGCATGTTGGCGCGAAATCCATCGAAATGGCAAAGTAATGGAGTTACGTTGATCTCGCCCGATGGAATAGGTTGAAGCTTCCAGCAAGATCCCATACTTTTTATGACGGCTTTCAATGCTTAATAAATGGTGTGTATTTAGGCTTTTATGTGGGCTCGTTAAAGTGGATGCTTCCCCCTCGCTGGCTGATATCAATCGGAGAATGTCTTGCATGGGATCTGTGATGGAACCAGGTAGTATACACCGCATCCTCAGTATAGGTGGGGGCATTGCCAATGAGAATGGCAAGCTTTTGTATTGATGAAAAGTTTAATTTATTGGGAGAGAATCCCTAATTTTAAAAAGTTTCAACTAATTCCATTCAGCCCTATCAGGAAGACGTGGCAGACCGTATCCTAACCGTAGGCAAGGCTGGAAATCCAGTCTGGATAGGGCCAAGCGGTATGGAAAATTATTTGTTTGATTCAGGAGAATTACGGATGTTGAATCTCAGCAAGCAGCAAAATATCCATGATCACGCGTAGAATTCTGCAGCTCGAACCAACGATTGAGGCAGTCGCTGAGGGCTATGAAAATGGGGCTGCACAAAGCTGTATCTAAATTCCATGGCTTTTACCAATGACCCAATGCCGTCGGAAAAACCGGGACAGGGCCGACTCCTCCAGCACCAGGTAAATGGGACGACCGTGGGGGCAGGTGCGCGGATTACGGGTCTGCTGCCACTGGGCTAGCAGGGTTTGCATGTCAGGTAAGGCCAGGGGCGTGCCATTACGGATGGCGCTACGGCAAGCCGTTGCCACCTGAGCAGATTGTAAATCTCCACCCAAACTGAGTTCCAACAGCGCTTCTGCACAGTCGGGGCGATCGGCCAGGGGGAGGGGGGCTGTTCGGGCCAGCCAGGTCTGGTCGCCAAAGGCATCGAGTTCAATGCCCAGTCGTTGCAGTTGTTCGACCTGCGCCGGCTGCAGGGATTGGAGAACCAGTGGAGATTCCAGGGGAACCAGTTGCCAGCGATCGCAGAGTTGTTCATATAACACCCGCTCATGGGCGATGTGTTGCTCAACCAACCAGATGCCGCCAGGATGTTCCGCCAGGATGTAGGTGTTGTGCACCTGGGCGATCGCCCGCAGCGAGGGGAGCGCAGTTCCTGGTAGCTGGTTCTGGGTGGGCCAGGGGCCGCCGCTGTTATACACAGCCGGATCTTCAGCCGTTTTGAGGAGCGTACCCACCCGTTGAGTGTGCAGGGTTTCTGACAAGGTGGAGGAATTGAGTTGTAATGTCTGGTCAATGGCGGCAGTTACCGTTTGCTGCCAGTCGTCTAGACAATGCAGGTACACTTCGGTTTTGGCTGGGTGCCGGTTCCAGTCAATATTTTCGGGAGGAACCTGTAGGTGGAGTAGACAAACTGGAAAGCGATCGCGGGGTAAGGTGCGCCGCAGACTACTGAGCAGGGTCTGTTCCAGTTCTGGCAGACGCACCATGCGGCCATTCAGGGCAATCCGAATCCAGTCGGGCCGATACCGATGGCAGCGATCTGGTAGTCCCAGCAGCAGATACAGGCAAGGGGCGGCGGGTGGATTGGGCGTCTGGGCATCTGGAGTCGCCGACAGCGACAACCGCAGGGTCAATTCCTGCAAGTCGTTCTCCTGTACCTGGCGCAGAATTTGGGGTAAAACCTGACGGGCAGTCTGTCCCGGATAGAGGTTGAACCATTCCCGATCGTTGAGAAAAACCTGCCAGGTAATTCTCGGATGGCAGAGGGCCAGATTCTGGATCGTTAGCTGAACGGCTCGGAGTTGCTGGGCTGGGGCTGGCTGGTTTTGGCGACGGGCTGGCCAGTTGCCAAATAGATGGTTGACTCGAACCACAGTACCAGGGGCGATCGCTGCCGGTTCAATCTGAAGGGGCTGTCCCTGACCGTCATAAACCACTCGCCAGCCCTCCGTGTCCGACGGTCGCTGACTGATAATTTCCAATTCCGACAACTGGGCCAAACTGTGTAACGCTTCCCCTCGAAACCCCAGACTGCGGATCTGTTCCAGATCCTGTCGGATGCGGATCTTACTGGTGCTGTGGGGTTGGGCGGCCTGCTGCAAATTAGCCAGATCCATGCCGAAGCCGTTGTCCGCCACCCGCACCTGCCAGGAGTCGGGCCAGATGGCAATCACCAGCCGGGTCGCTCCTGCATCCAGGGCATTTTCGACCAGTTCCCGCACCACAGCCGCCAGCGAGTCAATCACCTCACCGGCAGCCATCAGGTGGACAACCTCAATTGGTAGGGGCTCAATCCCAGACTGCATAGCTCCAGTGTAGGCGACTGACTGGTTCAGGCGTGCATTAAGATGGCGCTGCTCCAGACATCGGAAAAATTGCCCGCACCGACCGCGATACGATACGGCGAATGGCCCGGCCAGCCAGATGATCGAAGGACTTTTCTCCACTCAATAATTGGGTGGCAATGCGAGTTGCGCGGGGATTTTTCACCCCATGCTGGTAACACAGGTGCGGAAAACGATAGAAAAAGCGAGATAGCAGGAGAGCTGCATCAAAATTAGCGGCAAATTCCGTCTGGATGCGATCGCTATACTGCACAGTGGTTCCTTCTGCCACACAGGTGGCGGCAACGATGCCACTCTTGACGGCATGGAGGATGCCATCGCCAAATAAGGGGTTGATCAGGCAGGCTGCATCCCCCGCCAACAAAATCCGCCCATCCGGGGTATTAAGGGGCTGCTTACCATTCCAGAGGGGCAAGGGATGACCAAAAAACTTCATTTTGTCGGCATCGTAGGGAATGTGCAGCGCATCCATGTAGGCAAAGATGGCCCGCTGTAACTCTACCCGAATCTGTTTATCTGCCCGCGTATCCCCTTTACGGGGGCGAAACACCCCAGCTCCAATGTTGAGATGATCCGACTTGGGAAAAATCCAGGCATAGCCCCGCGGAACCGCACCATATTCCAGATGGGCCACATCCGGGCGTAAATCGACATGACCGCTGCCCCACTGATGGGGATGTTCGACTTCCAATGCCAGGGCGATGGACCGCCGCAGTTGCAAATTTGCGGCTTTTGCCGTCACGCCATTGGCTCCATCCGCTCCAATCACATGGCGAGCTGTGGCAACAAAGGTCTGCCGTTTTGCCAGTTCCCCAGACTCCCTGATGGCTTGGGCTTCCACCCGAACGCGATCGCCATCTAGCGTAACCGACCGAACTGCCAGACCATCCCGCAATTCCGCTCCAAACTGCACAGCTCGTTGGGCCAGGGTGTTGTCGAAAACTGGCCGTTGCATCATCCAGATGGATAAGCGGTGATCACTCCCAGGGGGATTAATCGCAGCCAGATAGGGATCAGCAAAGTTCCAAGTATGACGCATGTAGAGTACATCGGACTCGATCACCGCTTCGGGGGCCAGATCTCGCAATACGGACTGCATCACCATGGGTGTGCCGCCGCCGCAGGGCTTGTGCCGGGGTAGAAAGCGCTTCTCTAACAACGCCACCTTCAATCCTGCCTGGGCAGCGGTTGCTGCTGCCATTGTCCCTGCTGGTCCAGCCCCACAGACAATCAGGTCGTACTCTAACACCGCTTAACTCTCCGCTGATTCTGATTGATCCCTCAAGCCTACACAGGCTGAAGCAACTGGAAGACTTGCTTGGGTGATTACCTTTTCGGTCAAACTCCCCTGAATCAGAATAGCGGTTTTAGCTTCGATTCCGCCGTCCTACCTTGGACTGACTAAGCCAGGAAGCCCAGCCGTTTGCCGTTGTCACGGGCCAGTCGAATCATGTTCTGCCGGAAGGAGCGATCCAACCCGAAGCGCTCACAAATCTTCGTAATCACTTGGGCATGTAAGGCTATTGCCTGACCGCGCAGCTTAATAAACTTGGCATCCCCCATCTGACGGCGAACCAAAATCACAAGTGGTGCAAACATGACAAGCTCCTACAAAACTAAATCAAAGCGTGGACTCAAGGAAAGATGCAGCTAAGGGAAGCAGGCTTAGGCCGCAAAGGCGGTCAGGATGACAACGGTGACAAACAGGGCCGCGATCGCTGCTTGCAAGGCATAGCGGTTTTGTTGCTCTTCAGATGGATATTCGGCGTAGTAGATGGGGGGTTCAGCCGCGTAGTTGTTCAATAGACCTTGTTCGTTGATGGTTTGCATGGTTCAGACTCCTGATTTGAGAGAGATAAGGGAAGGGAACGAAATGGCCAACTTTTCAGTTAGAGGGCGAGTTTGTTAAGCCGCAAAGGCGGTCAGGATGACAGCGGTGACAAACAGGGCCGCGATCGCTGCTTGCAAGGCATAGCGGTTTTGCTGCTCTTCAGAGGGATATTCGGCGTAGTAGATGGGGGGTTCAACCGCGTAGTTGTTCAACAGACCTTGTTCGTTGATGGTTTGCATAATTCAGACTCCTGATTTGAGAGGTGTATCTCTATGTAAATAAATGTAAACGATATTGTTACAAAGTGTCAACTAAACTTGCATAAAAAGTTGAATGGTGGTAAAAACTTGCCGAAATTGAGCGCCAGCCGGTGTCAAGGTTGGCCAGAGGGGGTGTGTCAGTGCTTGGGCTGGGCCGCCGACCGAACAACCAGGCCCCACTTCTGGCAGGGAGCCGAAGCTGGGGCGCTGAAATGCTAGGCTGGCAGATTGAACCCTACTTCAGCGTTTGGAGCCGTTGTCTTGCCTGCGAAACATCCCTTGACGCCATGGTCGCCCTCCAGTTATGGACTGGCGCTTCATACCGCCAGCGCTGACTTAGGCTTAGCCATCAGCAACTTCAGCGGCGATCGCCGCTGTCAAACCTGGGCCTTGGGCCGGGATCTGGCCAGCTATTTGCATCTCCACCTGGTCGAGTTCCTCCAGCCTCAAACCTGGCAAGATCTGGCCTTTTTAGCTGTAGCCCGTGGACCAGGGGGCTTTACCGGAACCCGCATTGGGGTTGTAACCGCTCGCGCCCTGGCTCAGCAATTGGACATTCCTGTGTTTGGCATTTCCACCCTGGCCGCCGCTGCCTGGCAAGCGCGGGAATTAGCCCCGGAGGTCGCGATCGCGGTTCAGATGCGAGCCCAACGGGGGGAACTGTTTTGTGCAATTTACCAACCCACTGCAGAAGGACTGCAACCGATCCTGCCCGACACGGTGTTGCCGCCAGACCAATGGCGGCAAAAACTAGAGCAGCAGTCCCAACCGCATCGACTGCTGCTCCTGGAAGAGGGGTTGGCCGCAACCGTTGCCAACTTGCTGGAACTGGCCTACCTGGATTGGCAACGGGGCAAGCGTCCACATTGGAGTGAGGTGTTACCTTTCTATGGCCAGCATCCGGTTAATGACCGAGCAGAACAAAGCCATCCCACGGTCGAGAAAAGTTGATGGCGGTCAGCGGTCAGCGAACAGCAAAGCTCCTGTGAAGCCGCTTTGCGAACAGCGGTTAGCTATCAGCTATGGGGCATCATTGGCTGCTGAACCCGTGAAACATCGCTCCAGACGGTGTGCGAATCCACTTAGTTGGCAATGACGATGTAGGGTGAGGCAATATTGGGAACTTGACCGGCGCTGACCAATGCCTGGTAGATCATGGCTGCTACTTCAGCTCGGGTGGCATTGCGAGTCGGACTCAGTTCCTTCACTCTGGGATAGTTCACCACAACCCGCTTTTCCGTCACACCCGCGATCGCCGATTTGGCCCAATCCGGAATCTGGCTGGCATCGCTGTAAAACGACAGAATACTGGTGTTGGTGCTGGACAGGTTCAGACCACTGGATAGGGCCAGCAACACCTCTAACTTGGGAATTTGTAGATCCGGCTTGAATGTTCCCTCTGGATAGCCAGACATGAAGCCCTTTTGATAAGCAGCCTGAATGGCCTGATAGCCCCAATAATTGGCGGCTACATCCTGAAACGTGGTTGAACCCCGCCGCGAGGGGGCGGAAGCAAAGGCTTTGTTGATCATGGCGGCGTACTGCACCCGTGTCACTGGTGCTTCCGGTCGGAAACTGCCATCTTCAAAACCGCTGATGATACCTCGGGCTGCCAAAGCTTCGATATACTCTTTGGCCCAGTGTTTCTGTACATCGGCAAACACGTAGGGTACTGCCACGCCGGTTGGAATGTCATTGCGGGTGAGATAAACATGCCCCAGGACTTGATCGCCCGTGGCTCGCCGGGTTAAGCGCCACCCTGGTTGCAGCACAAACTTGGCAAACTTACCGCTCGGCGGCAACCCATTAGCGCGGGCAATATCCAGGATGGGGGCATTCCGGTCCTGCTGATTTTGTCCAATCAACACCAGATCATTGTCAGTACGGACCACCCGTAGGGTATAAAACAGGCCAAAGTCCTTGCCGCCCATGCGAATGGAATAGCCGTTGCTGTCTGTACTGCGGCCACAAATTCCAGTGAAATCAAACTGAAGCAGCAACGGATCAACCAGGACGGGATTGCTGCCACTCTCACTCCAGCATTTCCGCTGATCGGTAATTTGCTCCACAATCAGCAGGGAATAGGCGCCCTGGCCGTAGGGAGAGGCCATCAAAACATACCGATCCTGGGGAACTTCTTTTTGGGTAAAGACCTGGGCGATCGCGGCTTGACTGCCTAAGCCAACCGTTGTCAGCCCAAGAACAGTAGCGATCGCAGCAGCTTTTGTCCGGTGTTGTAGATTTGTCATTACACCCTCATTTCATCCATTCAGACAACCTGGAGCAAGCGCCATTCTAGTTGAATGCCCCCTCAAATGACGCACAAACGATAGAAAAAGTTCAAACGATAGAACAAAGTTCAACTGCCTTATACCGATTTAATCTGAGGCTGCATAGAATTTACCCCACCGCCTGCGGCACCTCCCCTTATCAAGGGGAGGTTGGGAGGGGTCAGATAATGCTCATCATTAAAAGAATTGGTATTACAGAAAATCAGACAGCAATTGCGACATCCTGCATCCTTTCCCGTAAGGACCGATTAGCCACTCTCTGCGACTTTCTGGCCGATAGCTGACCACTGTTCACTGATTGCTATCTCAAGACACCGAAGTCAAACCGCGATCGCTTTCTTCCAAAGAAACCACTTCCACCTCTGGTAGATCCTTAAACAACAGCGTACTCAGATAACGCTCGCCAAAACTGGGCTGGATCATTACGACCAGTTTGCCCGCATTTTCCGGCCGCCGGGCCACCTGGACAGCCGCACAGAGCGCTGCTCCAGAGGAGATGCCCGACAGTAGGCCTTCTTCTCGAGCCAACCGGCGGCTGAAGGCAAAGGCATCCTCGTCCGTGACTTGAATAATTTCATCCAGCAAGTCCACCCGTAAGACACCGGGAACAAACCCGGCTCCTATCCCTTGAATCTTGTGGGGACCGGGCTGTCCACCTGACAAAATGGGACTGCCAGCAGGTTCAACTGCAACCGCCTTGAAGCCAGGTTTGCGCGACTTCAAAACCTCGGCCACGCCAGTAATGGTGCCGCCTGTGCCAATGCCAGCGATCAGGAAATCAATCTGGCCCTCGGTATCTGCCCACAACTCTTCTGCGGTTGTCTCACGGTGGATTTTGGGATTGGCCGGATTGTTGAACTGCTGCAGCATCAAAGCATTGGGTAAACTCTCGGCGATTTCCGTGGCTCGGCGCACGGCTCCTTTCATGCCTTCACTGCCAGGGGTCAGTACTAGTTGGGCGCCATAGGCTTTCAGCATAGACCGGCGCTCCAGACTCATGGTTTCCGGCATGGTCAGAATCAATTGATAGCCTTTGGCTGCGGCTACCATGGCCAGTGCAATGCCAGTGTTACCGGAGGTGGGTTCCACCAGAATATGTTTGCCTGGTTGAATTAATCCGGCCTCTTCTGCAGCTTGAATCATGCTGGCGCCAATCCGGTCCTTGACCGATGCCGCCGGGTTCATACCCTCCAGCTTGACCGCAATTTGTGCCACACAGCCCTCTGCCTGGGGAATCCGGTTTAATTGAACCAGTGGCGTTTTCCCAATCAGTTCTGTAATGTTGTTGGCAATTTTCACGGTGTGGATCCTCATGGATAGGAATGGGCACAACGGTCCTATTTCCCAGAACCGTTAAACTAACGAACTCGAGTTTACGCTCCCATTGCAATTACTGTGTTAGTTTTCATGAGGATTTAAGAACATAGAATGCCTCCGTTGATGGTTCAATCAAGGGGAGCATGGACCGAAACAACTCTGATTCAGGCATGACTTCCCAACTATTGCCGCATTCAACCGAGTTTTCATCGCTGGAGCAAGCCCTCAAGCATTACTTTGGCTATGACAGCTTTCGCCCAGGACAGCGTTCAATAATCGAGCAGTCTTTACAGAATCGGGATCTGCTGGTGGTGATGCCGACCGGTGGGGGCAAATCGCTGTGCTATCAGCTTCCAGCTTTGTTGAAGCCAGGGTTGATGGTGGTGGTTTCTCCCCTGATTGCCCTGATGCAAGACCAGGTGCAGGCGTTGGAAGACAATGGCATTCCAGCGACTTTCCTGAACAGTAGCCTGAGTGGCACGGTGATTCGAGAACGGGAGCAAGCCGTGCGGGAAGGGCGCATTAAGCTGCTTTATGTGGCGCCAGAGCGGCTGCTGAGCGAAGGTTTGCTGTTGTCTCTGCTATCGGATGTGTTTGTCTCTGCCTTTGCGATTGATGAAGCCCATTGTGTATCGGAATGGGGGCACGACTTTCGGCCGGAATATCGTCAACTGGGCCAACTCCGACAGCGCTTTGCCAAAGTGCCGATCATGGCCTTGACGGCCACGGCCACGGAACGGGTGCGCCAGGATATTGTCGAACAACTGGCGTTGCGAGAACCTACGGTTCATGTGGCCAGTTTCAATCGGCCCAACCTGTACTATGAAGTGCGGTCGAAACAGCGCACTGCTTATCAGGATTTGCTTGGCCTGATCCACCAGTATTCCCAGTCGGGTATTGTCTATTGCCTCAGCCGCAAGCGGGTGGACGAACTGGCCGCTAAACTGCAGCGGGATGGCATTGCGGCGCTGCCTTACCATGCTGGACTGCCAGCAGCGGTACGGGCCGAGAACCAGACCCGCTTCATTCGGGATGATGTGCAGGTGATGGTGGCCACGATCGCCTTTGGTATGGGCATCAATAAACCCGATGTGCGGTGGGTGGTGCACTATGACTTGCCGCGCAATTTGGAGGGCTATTATCAGGAGGCTGGTCGGGCCGGACGAGATGGCGAAGCAGCCCGCTGTATCTTGTTTTACAGCGCAGCAGATATCAAAACGGTGGAGTTTCTGATCAGCCAGAAAGTTGATCTCCAGACTGGCGCTCCCTTGGAAGAGGAACAGCGCATTGCCACCCAGCAATTGCGGCGGGTGATTAACTATGCAGAAGCAACCGATTGTCGCCGCACCATCCAATTGGGATATTTCGGTGAGGGTTTTGCTGGAAATTGCGGCAATTGTGACAACTGTTGCTTCCCAAAACCAATTGAAGATTGGACCGTTGAAGCCCAGAAGTTTCTCTCCTGTGTGGCTCGCTTTGCCCAGCAGGGGCAGCGCTTCGGGGTGAACTATACGATTGAGGTGTTGCGCGGTTCCCGCAGCGATCGCATTTTGAAACAGGGGCATGACCGCCTCTCCACCTATGGCATTGGCAAGGACCGTAGCGTTGAGGAGTGGCGGCTGTTGGGGCGATCACTGATCCATCAGCGCTTGGTGGAGGAAACGGTGGATGGTTATCCGGTGCTCCAGTTGAATGACCGCAGTTGGGAAGTCTTGCGCAAAAAACGATCGGTCTTGATCGCTGTCGAACCCTTACAGGCCAAACAGACAACGGCCCAGGCTGAAACTGATGGTTCCGAAGTGGCGGAACTGCTGGGTCGGTTACAAGCCCTGCGAAAGCGACTGGCAGACGAACAAGGCTTGCCACCCTACATTGTCTTTGCCAATGCCAGTTTGCGAGAAATGGCCCGCTATCGGCCCCAGACGCGGGCCCAATTTGCCCGGATCTCCGGCGTCGGCGATCGCAAACTGTCCCAATATGGCGACATTTTTCTGACGGTCATCCGACAATTTTGTGACCAGTATGGACTATCAGACCCTACACCGAACAACCAGCAGCGCCGCAACTAAGCAACGGTTGCCCAGGGAGCAGCAACTGACCGCAACCACCTACCCTGAGACGGCAACTGAGTTGATGAACGTTGCCATTCCAATTGCAAGCTGGCTATAGCGATCCGATTAGGATTGTGAAAGGTTTCCGCCGGAAATCCTTCTCACAAAGCCCTTTCACCATCCAGTCGTTCACCAGTCATTTAGGATTGCTATAGGTGGCTAGTAGAGATTTGTACGGAAACTAGAATAACGAGATGTTCGGTAAGATACTTCAACAAATCCTGTAGTATTAGATATGATTGAAAGAAAAATAGATTTCGGCTTAATCAAAGCTTAAAATTTTTTCATCCTGCGATCGCTTCTCGTTGCTTTACGGGATGACTAAACCATAGGAGGTGTGATACTGACCCAGAGCCAATAGATGCTCCCTCCCCTTTCGTCCTTCCTTGGAACAGAAATCTCCTTCCCTCATCTCTATGTCTGACCCCAACATTGGACGAGTCCTGGCGAATCGTTACCGGCTAGTTGAGCTAGTGGGCAAAGGGGCAATGGGTCGGGTTTACCGGGCGGAAGATGATTTGTTGGGTGGGGTGATTGCGGTCAAGTTTTTGGCCCAAACTTTGCTCAATGCCAAAATGCGCGATCGCTTCTATTTGGAAGCCCGCACCTGCGCCCAATTGGGCCAAAAAAGCATTCACATTGTCCGGGTGACAGATTTTGGCGTTAATGAGGATGACATTCCCTTCTACGTCATGGAATATCTGCATGGAGAAAGCCTGAGCGAGTTGATCAACGCTGGGCCTCTTCCCCTGCCCCGCTTTCTGGCTATTACCCGCCAAATTGCCCTGGGCCTGCAATGCGCCCATCAGGGCATTTTAATTGATGACCAGCTCTGCCCCATCATTCACCGAGACATCAAACCCAGCAATATCCTGGTCACTAAGGACACCAGCCTGGGGGAGTTGGTCAAAATCCTTGACTTTGGCATTATCAAACTCTTGCAGTCTGATGCTGGCCAGACCAACTCCTACATGGGCACTCTGGCCTATTCCTCCCCTGAGCAAATGGAAGGTCGGGAACTGGATGCCCGCTCAGATATCTACAGTCTGGGTGTGATGATGTTCGAGATGCTGACGGGTCGGATGCCGCTGCAAGCGGAAACCCACTCCTTCGGCGGCTGGTACAAAACCCACCATTACCAGCAGCCTCGCACCTTTGAGTCAGTCAACCCGACGCTGAAACTGCCAAAGGTTCTGGAAAATTTGGTCATGAGTTGTCTGTCCAAGTTACCGACTGATCGGCCTCAGTCGGCGGGCGACATCATTCGCACTCTGGAACCCTTGGAACAGCGCTACAGTGCCAGCCGCCAGATCAGTTATCGGATTGGCGAAGCACTGGCTAAAAGTCTACCGACCCTGGAACCGGAGACAACACCGGTTGCCCCGGAGGATGAACTTTCCCAAATTGCCATTTGGCCGAAAGATAAACCGGTTGCCCAGATTGTCTTTCCCCATACCCTGGCCACCAGTTCCGAAACGGTGGTGACGCTATGGGCCATGCTGCCGGAGCAGGAAATTCAGAACCTCCAGATGCACAAACTGTATAACCGCATCTATAAGAATTTCCTTTGCACCATGTCTCCCCATCCAGTGGTGCTCTGGATTACGGCACTTTATAACCGTCTGTACAGTCAATCGGGGCCGCGCTGGTTGCGCTGCTTTTTGGACCTGAAAACCTCCCAGGGGGAGGAAATGCTGCGACTGCTAGCCGAACAGGGCAAGTATCAGGTGCTGCTGTTTTCACTGGAAAATCCTAGCCAGTCGCCCCATTTGATTACGGTTAAACTTAACCCGAATCAGTGCTTGCAGTTGCAACAATGGATGATCACCAGCAAAACCTGGGTTTCCGTTGGCCAATCGGCTACCAGCAAGCAGGTGCTCCAAACGGAATTTGAACGGCTGAAACCGAAAATTACCGAAGACCTGGAACGGGGTTCGACCGGTTCCTCGCTCAATCTCCGCAGCGGCAACCAATCTGGATCGGCCTAGCAGGTTAATCATTGCAGGTTAATCATTAAGGAACAATGAGGCCATCCTTCAGGTGATCAGATTATAAGACCTGTTGGGAAATAGTGATTGAAAGCGCTGAAACCCTTATACAGTCTAGCTTTCAAGGATCTTGCAGCAAAACCGCTAAAATGCTTGCTAGGAGAGGCTTTCAAGGATTTTCAGGCTTATTACCCAACAACTCTATTGCCTTTCAGGACATAGAACCCGTCGGTTGGCCGGTCCAAACATCCGATAATGGTCATCAAAGTGGATTTGCCGGAACCCGAAACGCCCATGATGGCAACATACTCGCTTTCTTCTAGGGTGAGATCAATTCCCTTTAGACTGTTAAATCGGAGAAAGGGTTCAAGGCGATTTTGCATGCCGGATCCCTGCCGACCCACTACCAGGTTTTCAGCTATGGCTGGTAATTCACGGTGAAGTAAACGCCGTAGTCCTGGAGATTATTGCCGCGATCGCGCAGTTGCACAAACGGAATTGCACCATCCAACCGTAGACTGAATTTGGGCGTCGGTTGCAACAGCAAGCCAACCCCGATATCACCCAAAAAGGTCTGGGGAGGTAACTGGTTGGGATTGTCGGGATTGTTCCAGACCCCACCCCCTTGCAGAAAGGGCGCCAGCAGCACCAGCGGCCGTCCGCCCTCATCACGGGTCAGGATAAATCGATTCTCCAGCGTGATTAGGAAGCCATTGTCCCCCGATCGCACATTTTGCCGATAGCCCAACAACGACTGTCCCCCACCCAGGACAAACTGATTAAACGGCAATAGACTGTCGGGCGTTAGTTGAATGTCGGCCTGGGCAATGAACAAGCTACTGCTGCCAAAGCGCTGCACCCGTTGTAGCTGCCCCTGCCAGCTAAAAAATTCGCCATCGGGAATGGGCGATGGATTGGTAGTGGCATCCAAAATATTCAAGCCAAAATTGAACTGGGAACGAACCACCCAGGCCCCAAAGGGATCGCGCTTGACGTAGTCCTGGCTGAAGTTGAGGACACGGGTGCGGCTGTTGCCATCCTGACTGGGACCAAATCCGAAGGGAAAACCAATGTCATTGAACAAAAAGGTTTGACCGTTCTGGACGGTAAAGCCTAACGACAGGGCAAATTCTTCCCTGGGATTGCGGATAATTGGCTGGCGAAAGTTCAGGTCATACAGTTGGGAGTTGCCCTCAATCCCCAGGGCGCTGAAATCGTCATCAACAATCCGGCTGTTGCTGGGAGAGAAACGAAACCGCACTGCGCCATCCATGGCATTGACCGGCACCCGATAGACCAGATCAAAGACGTTACTGCCTCCAGCAGTGGTGCCGTAAAAGGAGGCCAGCAGATCATCCCCCAGGCCGGAGGGATTGCGCAGGTTGACAATTCCCCCTAACCGGATGGAACCAACGGCTGGTGGGGAATAGTTATCGACCCCAATCAGGCCCGTCAGAGCTGGCACTTCCGTTACCCGCACCACTAAAATGCTTTGTCCCAGTTCGCTGCCCGGTCGCAGACTAGCTTCCACATTGGAAAACAGGGGGTTCAGTTTCAGTAACCGCAACTGGTCTTCCAACTTGTCCCGGTTTAAGGGGGTTCCGCCCCCTAACATAATGCGATCGCGGATATAAGAGGGTCGTACCCGAAAGTTGCCGTCCAGTTCAATCCGCTCCAGGGATCCTTCAATCACCTGAAACTGGACCACTCCTTCTTTAACCGTTTGATCCACTAGGATGGCCCGAGAGGTGATGTAACCTCGGTCCAGGTAGAGTTGGGTAATGGCATCGGCTACCTGGCGCAGTTCTTCCAGGCTGACAGACTTGCCTTCCACCGACTGGACAATGGGCTGGAAATCCGCCGGGGTGAAGATGGTGCTTCCCAGCACTTCCACCTTCGTCACCGGCAGGGTGGGCGGCGGTGTTTCTGGGGGCGTTGTGGGTTCTGGCAAGGGCGCGGGGGCCAGGGGGGGAGCCAGTTTGGCTGGATCACCGGGCTGTTCGGGTTGCGACGGCGCTTGAGCAGTGGGAAGTGCCTCTGTTCCTGAAGAAATGGCGGGTGAAACAGGAGCCGCGATCGCGGAACAGGTGATACTCCACACCATTCCACTAATGCCAATGACCCTGTGCCAACGTCCGGAGGATAGTAGTGCCATGGAAACTGACTTTCGGTACAACACGAATTGCCAACACGGTGCATCTTGACTGACCAGGACAGGACACACTCGCTGGTTTGAAACCCACTCCATAGTCTTTCCTGGCCAAAAGCTGACCCATTTTAACCAGGGTACTCGGTAAGCGTAACAAAACCGGAACAATCAGTCACGTCCCATCGCAATGCCACGACAAAAACTCACAAGAATGGACAGGTAAGGCTTTTCCACAGAGAGTTTCAGCCCTTGTTTGGCTCAAAGAACCAGTGGACGGTCTAGACGATCCGGCCATAAAAAACAGGACCGACATAAATTGTCAGTCCTGATCATGCATCCATACCAGTGACCGAAACGGCATCAACGGTAGTCCAACGCTGGCAAGATGCTGAAGCCTGAATCGCTCGCGGCTTCAGCATAGCCACCTGTATGCCTTACAGACCAGAATTTTCCGGCTGACGTTGATATCCGACGACGCTATTTAATAAACAACATCTCTTGATATTTAGGCAACGGCCAGAGATCATCGGCCACTTCACCTTCCAGTGCATCGGCATATTCCCTCACCTGGTCCATCAGCGGACGCAGCGTTTTTGCACAATACTGCATATGGTCTTCGATCGCCGCAAAGTCATGCTGATCGAGGGCTGCCTCTAGCTTGCTGATGGTGTCCAGCATCAATTTAGTCAGGGAAGCAACCTTTTCTACCCCCGCCTTTTCCATCTCAATGCCAATCGCCTTGAGATTGGCGAGGCTACCAGACAGTTCAGATAAGTAGCGGAAGGCTGCAGGGTAAATGACGGTTTTCGCCAAACTGATCACCAACTTGGCTTCCATCTCAATTACCTGAATGTACTGTTCGGCATAGACTTCAAACCGACTTTCCAGTTCCGTCGCAGACAGCACCCCTGTTTTTTCAAACAGTTCCTCAATCTGTTTCTGCTTCAGGATGGGCAATGCATCGGCAGTCGTGGGTAGGTTCAGCAAACCCCGCTCTTTCACTGCCATTTCGTGCCATTCTTCGGAATAGCCGTTGCCACCAAAGACCACGGCACCGTGCTGTTCCATTACTTCCTTGAGGATAGTGTAGGCAGCCGTTTCCAGAGACATACCCTGGGCTAATGCTGCTTCTAATTTGTCTGCCACCCAGGTCAGCGAGTCGGTCAGAATCGTATTCATTGCCACCAGGGGACCGGATACAGACTGGTTGGAACCAACGGCCCGAAATTCAAACCGATTGCCCGTAAAGGCAAAAGGTGAAGTCCGGTTGCGATCGCCCGGATCTCTGGGAAACTCTGGCAAAGTAGGAACTCCCAGGTTTAACACCCCAGCCTGGGCACAGTCTTTCACATTGCCTTGCTTGATCTGCTCGAAAACGTCTTCCAGTTGAGACCCCAGGTAGACCGAAATAATGGCGGGTGGGGCCTCGTTGGCGCCGAGGCGGTGGTCATTACTGGCAGTGGCAACTACGGCCCTTAAGAGTGGACCATATTTGTGCACGCCACGGATCACCGCGCCACAAAAGAGCAGAAATTGCAGATTAGTGTGGGGCGTATCACCAGGATCAAGTAGATTGCCCTGGGTCGCATTGCCCACAGACCAGTTGACATGCTTACCAGAACCGTTAATACCGGCAAAGGGTTTTTCATGTAGTAAGCAGACAAAACCGTGTTTCTTCGCGGTGTTCTTGAGAATCGTCATCGTCATCTGCTGGTGGTCGCTGGCCACGTTAGCAGCTTCAAAGAAGGGAGCAATTTCAAACTGCCCTGGGGCCACTTCGTTATGGCGGGTTTTGGCGGGAATACCCAACCGATACATTTTCTCTTCCACGTCTTGCATAAAGACCTGGACACGTTCTGGAATCGCTCCAAAGTAATGATCATCAAACTGTTGACCCTTAGCA
>Ga0272446_1004207_pt1 | contig 17241 bp, 15 predicted proteins | sample YNPCB0061_FD_194587 | JGI IMG/M metagenome (GOLD analysis project Ga0272446, IMG submission 194587) | Hot spring microbial mat communities from Yellowstone National Park, WY, United States - YNP-CB-006-1 | ecosystem: Environmental > Aquatic > Thermal springs > Hot (42-90C) > Sediment | place... | reverse complement strand
CCTCCTCGGGGCGGCGGCCCACGAGGTCGGGGGCCAGCGTGGCGACGAGCGGGGCCACGACGGCGGCCAGCGTGGCGACGATCTGCTCGTCGCGGGCGAGATCGTCGGCGAGGGCGCGCGCCTCGCGCTCGCGCTCGGCCAGCCCGGCGAGGTGCGAGAGCGTCTCGATCGCCTCGGCGACCGGCGTCTCCGACGGGAGACCGAGGCGGGCCAGCTCGGCCCCGAAGGCGTCGAGGAGCTCGCGCTCGTCGCGGCGGGCGGCGGTGGCGCGGGCGGTGGCCTCGGCGAGCGCGACCGCGTCGTCGCCGATCGCGCGCTCGAGCTCGAGGCGGGCGCGCTCGGTCGCCGCCGCGCCGTCGAGGAGCAGGCGCGCGCGGGCCACCAGCGCGTCGAGCGACTCGCCGCCCTGCGCCGCCGCGGCCAGCGCCGGCGATCGCGCGGGCGCGGCGGCGTCGAGCGCGGCGGCGAGCGCGCCGACCAGCTCGCCCTCCGTCGCGACGGCGTGCGCGATGGCGTCGTCGACGTCGCGGAGCTGCGCCTCGAGCGCGGCGGCCTCGCGCAGGCGCCCGAGCAGCGCACGCGCGTCGCCGGCGGTCACTGGGACGGGCACGCCGAGCGGCTCGAACAGCGCCGCGAAGGCCGCCTCCGCGTCGCGCAGCCGCTCGCGCGCACGCCACGCGCGTTCGTCGAGCTGGGTCATCGCCTCGCCGGCCAGCCGCTCCTCCTCGACGAGCCGCGCCTTCTCGGCGACGTCACGCGCCTCGCGCCGCAGCCGATCGGCGATCGCGTCCGCCTCGCCGATCGCCGCCCGCATCGCATCGATCGCGTCATGCAGCGCGCGTCCGGCGAGCGGCCCGAGGTCCCCCAGTCCGGCCAGCCGCTCGACGGCGCGATCGCGCTCGCCGCGCGCGCGCACCAGATCCTCCTCCGTCGGGACGTCGCGCGCCGCGACCAGCAGCTTGAGCGCGCGCGTCGCCTCGGCGAGCCGCGTCGCCGCCGCCTGCGCCGCGTCGCTGGCGCGCGTGCAGGCCTCCTCCGCCGCCGCGCGCGCCTGGGCGCAGACCTCGAGCTGCCCCTCGTCGGGCGCGCGCCGGAGCAGCGCCTCGAGCGCCACGCCCCCGTCGGAGGAGAGCGGCGCCGGCAGCACCGCGCGCGCGCGCGCCAGCGCCCGCTTCAGCCGCTCGCGCTCGCGCAGATCGCGCCCCCGCGACGAGAGCAGCTCGCCCGCGCGCTCGACGGCGGCGAGCGCGGCGCGCACCCGCGACACCACCGCCGCGTCGGGCGCCGGCGCGATCCGCGCGCGCTCGGCGAGCCGCGCCTCGGCCCGCGCGCCGACCGCCGACAGCTCCGCCGCGCGATCGGCGACGGCGCGCGCGCGGTTGGGCGCCTCGGTCGCCAGCGCCCGGAGGCGCGCCATCACGCCGGCGTCCGGCGCGCGCGCCGTCACGCCCACGCCGAGCCGCGCCCGCGTCGCCTCCGCCTCGCGCTGGAGCTGCCCGAGCCGCCCGCGGTTCGCCGGCAGCTCGGCCACCGCCCGCCGCGCCCCGTCGAGCGCCTCGCGCAGCGGCCCGAGGCGCGGCCCCGCCGCGAGCAGCGCCTCGTCGACGCGCGACGCCGCCACCCGATCGGCCAGCTCCCCGACGCGCGCCGCCAGCGTCGCCGCCTGCGCGTTGGCCGCCGACAGCGCCCGCTCGGCCGCCTCGCGCTCGGCGCCGATCGCCGGCCTGAGCGGCGGCACCTCCCCGAGCGCCGCCCGCTCGAGCGTGGCCCGCCGGCGCCGCGCGATCAGCCCCGCCGCGTGCAGCAGCCGCTCGACGCGCGCCCGCTCGCGCCTTTTTTTGTCTAGCGCCTCGTGCTCCGCCGCCTCGCGCTCCTCCGCCTCGCGCAGCGCCTCGGCGAGCTGCTGGTGGTGGCTGGGCGGCTTCACCGCCTCGCGCGCCTCGCGCTGCTTGTCGACGAGCTCGCGCAGCGCCTTCGTGAGCGGTCGGTCCTTCGCCTGCGGCGTCCAGAGCTCGGCCGCCTCCTCCTTCAGGCGACGCAGCGCCGCCCCCAGCGCCACCGTCCCCAGCGCCGCCCCGTACAGCGACGCGCCGATCTCGCCGCCCGCGTCGAGCAGCGCCGCCCCGCCCTGGCGCAGCGACTCGTGGTCGAGCCCGTAGAGCAGCGAGAACTGCTCGGGGCCGACGCCGCCCAGCAGCCGCCGCAGCGCCGCCTCGTCGGTGGGCGCGCCGCCCGCGTCGAGGAGCGTGTTCTTGGCGCCCTTGCGCCGCACCACCTCGAGCACCTCACCGTCGGCGCCGCCAAGCCGCCCGCCGATGCGCAGGTCCCCCTTGTCGTGCCGGTGCGCGTCGACGGTGCGCACGTCGATCCCGTAGAGCAGCGCGCGGATCGCCCGCAGCGTCGTCGACTTGCCGGCCTCGTTCTCGCCGTAGACGACGTGCAGCGCGTCGGGCGCCGCGCTGAAGTCGAGGCGCGCCCCGGCGAACGGCCCCCAGGCGATCAGATCGAGCGCCAGGATCCTCATCGCGCCCCCTCGGGGTCGGGCGCGCGCACCAGCCGCTCGACGAGCAGCGCCTCCACCTCGGGCGCCAGCGCCGCGAACGTCGCCGGATCGTCCAGGCGCACGCCGTCGGGCCCGTCGCGCAGCTCGGGCGGCAGCTTCTTGGCCAGCTCTGCGAACGACGCCACCAGCTCGGCCGTCAGATCGGGGTCGCTCCCGTCGGGGAGCGCGCGCACCGCCCGCACCAGCTCGGCCAGCGCGTCCTCGCGCGCCGCCAGCGTCGCGAGGTCGATCGCGCTCGACGTGCGCAGCTGGATCTTCTCGAGCCACAGCGCGTCCCCGCCGCCCACCTCCGCCGCCAGCGCGCGCAGCTCGGTCTCCCAGCGCAGCGCGTCCCCGGCGAGCTGCGTGTGCGCGCGCGTCCGCCCGACGACGGTGAGCCGCACCGCCAGCGGCCGCCCGTCGGCGCCGGCCACCGCCTCCTCGAGGCGCGCCCGCGCCCGTTCGACGACCTCCTCCGGCCCGTCGCCCTCGTCGGCGGCGAGCGTCACCTGCTCCCAGCGCACGACGTCGAGCGCGCGCGCCTCGACCGCCGTGACCCGCCCGTCGTCGACGGTGACGACGGTCGCGCCCTTGGGCCCGGTCTCGCGCGCGTGCCGCCCCTGGAGGTTCCCCGGGAACACGATCCAGGGGTTCGTCGACACCACCTCGCGCGCGTGGACGTGCCCGAGCGCCCAGTAGTCGTACCCGCGCCGCGCCAGCGTCTCGACGGTGCAGGGGGCGTAGGCGTCGTGCCCCTCGCGCCCGGTGAGCGCGGTGTGGAGGACCCCGATGTTGAAGAGCCCCGCGACGGGCGTTGGGTAGGCCGCCGCCAGATCGTCGCGCACGTCGCGCTCGCCGAAGCTCTGCCCGTGCACCGCCACGCCGAGCGCCTCGAAGCGCAGCGTCTTCGGCGCCTTCGACGGCAGCACGTGGACGTGCTCGGGCGCGCGCAGCGACGAGGCCTTGGCCACCGCGCTCTCGGCGTCGTGGTTGCCGCGCGCGATGACCACCTCGGTCCCGACCTCGCGCAGGCGCGCGAGCTGGCGGTGGAAGAACAGCCCGGTGCGGTAGTCGCGCCACGACCCGTCGTAGAGGTCGCCCGCGATCACCAGGAGGTCCGCCCGCTCGTCGAGGCAGAGCGCGATCAGGTTCTCGAGCGCGTAGCGCGTGGCCAGCCGGAACCGCTCGACGAGCGGGCCCTCGTAGCGGTCCAGCCCGCGCAGCGGGCTGTCGAGGTGGAGATCGGCGGCGTGGACGAATCGCACGGTGCCCCGTACCTTGCCATGCGGCTATGACACGCGTCATCGACCTCATCGGGAGGACGCCGCTCGTGGCGCTGACCCGCGTCGGAGCGGGCCTGCCGGTCCCGGTGCTGGCGAAGTGCGAGCACCTCAACCCGGGCGGCTCGATCAAGGACCGCATCGCGCTCGCCATCGTCGACGACGCCGAGGCGCGCGGCCTGCTCGTGCCGGGGGCGACGCTCGTCGAGGCGACCGCCGGGAACACCGGCGTGGGGTTGGCGCTCGTCGCCGCGGCGCGCGGCTATCGCCTGGTCTGCGTGATGCCGGAGAAGATGTCTGGCGATAAATGCGCCGCCCTCGCCGCGCTCGGCGCCGAGGTGGTGATCACGCCGAACGCGCCGCCGTCGAGCCCCGACCACTTCCAGGCGGTCGCGCGCCGCCTCGCCTCCGAGCGCGGCTGGTTCCTCACCGATCAGTTCCGCAACCCGGCGAACAGACCGACGGGCGTGTCGGCGCCTTCGTCGCCGGCGCGGGGACCGGCGGGACGATCAGCGGCGTCGGCCGGCGGCTCAAGGAGGCGCTGCCCCACATCCGCGTGGTGCTCGCCGATCCCGTCGGCTCGGCGCTGGCCGACTGGGTGGAGGCGGGGCAGCTCGGCCCCGACGGCTCCTACGCCGTCGAGGGCATTGGCTCGAGCGCGCCGCCCGAGAATCTGAACGTCGAGGTGATCGACGGCGCCGAGCGCGTCTCCGACGAGGAGAGCTTCGCGATGGTGCGGCGCCTGGTGCGCGAGGAGGGGCTGCTCGTCGGCGGCTCGGCGGGCACCAACGTCGTCGCCGCGCTGCGGGTCGCGGCGCGCGGCGGCCTCGACGGCCCGGTGGTGACGGTGCTGCCCGACTCGTGGGACCGTTATTTCGCCAAGCCCTGGATGCAGGGGTGGGCCCGCCCATGACGACGCTGAAGCCGATCTACCTCGACCACAACGCCACGACGCCGCTCCTGCCCGAGGTCGTCGACGCGATGACGGCGGTCCTCCGCGACTGCTTCGGCAACCCGTCGAGCGACCACCCCTACGGCGTCGAGGTGCGGGCGCTGGTGGCGCGGGCGCGCGCGCAGGTGGCGGCTCTCGTCGGCTGCGACCCCGACGAGGTGATCTTCACCTCCGGCGGCACCGAGGCGAACAACCTGGCCATCCGCGGCGCCGTCGAGGCGCTCGGCGACACGACCCCGCGGCGCGCCATCGTGACGACGACGATCGAGCACCCGGCGACGGCGCGCCCCGTCGATTGGCTGGAGGCGCGCGGCGCCCGCGTCACCCGCGTCGGCGTCGACGGCGACGGGCGGGCGCGGCTCGACGAGGCGCGCGCGGCGATCGACGGCGCCACGGCGCTGGTCACGGTGATGCACTCGAACAACGAGACCGGCGCGCTCCAGCCCGTCGCCGAGCTGGCCGCGCTGGCCCGCGCGGCGGGCGCGCTGGTCCACAGCGACGCCGCGCAGTCCGTCGGCAAGGTCCCGATCGACGTGCGCGCGCTCGGCGTCGATTTTCTGTCTATCGCCGGCCACAAGCTCTACGCGCCGAAGGGCGTCGGCGCGCTCGTCGTCCGTCGCGGGGTGTCAGGCGCCACGTAAACTGACCCCCTCGCGCCACTAATTCTGACCCCCTCCCGCGAGGAGGGAAGCGATGGAAAAGACAGCAGGAAGCGAGCTGGCGACGCTCACGGTCCCGATGCTGGATCCCGAGATCGTGAGGCAGCTCCGCGCGCTGCGAGAGCTCGGCTGGGGCGCGAAGCGCATCGCGCGCGAGCTGGGCATCTCGAAAGGCGCCGCGCGGCGATATATCCGCGAAGGCGTCGCAGCAGAGACGCAGACCAGGCCCGCAGCATGGACGCTCGACGAGGAGCAACAGGCGACAGCGCGAGCGCTGCTCGACGGACCGGCGGAGGGAAATGCGGTCGTCGTTCAGCGGCTCCTCGCCGAGCGCGCTGTCGACGTGCCGCTGCGCACGCTGCAGCGAGTGCTCGCGCCGCACCGTCGAGCGAAGCACGCCGCTGAGCTCGCGACGGTGCGGTTCGAGACGGCGCCGGGCCACCAGATGCAGATCGACTTCGGCGAGAAGTGGATCGAGCTCGGCGGGGTACGCACGAAAGTGCACCTCTTCGTCGCTGTGCTCGGGTACTCGCGCCGCATCTTCGTCCGCGCGTCGCTGAGCCAGCGCCAGGACGACTGGCGTGAGGGCCTCGCCGGCGCCTTCCGCACCTTCGGTGGCGTCACCCAGCGGATCCTCATCGATCGCGCCGGTGCGCTCGTCGTCGGGCACGACGCTCCGTCGGGCACGGCGCAGATTCATCCCGCCTTCGCCGCGTTCTGCCGTGACTGGGGCGTCGCCGTGTCGGCGTGCCGTCCCTATCGCGCGCGGACGAAGGGCAAGACCGAGAGCGGCGTCGGGTACGTGAAGCGAAACGCGATCGCGGGGCAGTCGTTCGAGAGCTTCGCCGCGCTCGAGGCGCACCTCGCTCGCTGGATGGTCGAGGCCGATCAGCGCGTCCACGGCACGACGCACGAGCGCCCCGTCGACCGCTTCGAGCGCGATGAGCGCGCGACGCTGCGGCCGTTGCCGTCCGTCGCGATGCCAGTTCGTGAGCGCCGCGTGCGCCGTCGCGTCGCGACCGACTGCTTCGTCGACGTCGATACGATTCGATACAGCGTCCCGCATCGGTTCGTGCGGCGCTCGGTCGAGGTGCTCGTCGGCGACGAGGAGGTCGTCATCTACGACGGGCCGACGGTGATCGCGCGCCACCGCCGCCACAGCGAGCCGCACCAGCGCATCGTCGACCCGCGGCACTTCGATGGCATCTACCGTCAGGACGTCGAGGTCACGACGGCATCGCCGATTGGGCGCAGCCTCGACGTGTATGCAGCGTGCATCGGAGGTGACGCTTGACAGAAATCGTCCGAGCGCGTGTCGAGGAGCGCCTCGTCAAGCTGCGGCTCGGTGCGGTCGCGGAGCGCCTCGACGGCATCTTGTCGCAGGCGGCGCGGACCGAGCCGACCTACCTCGATTTCCTCGACCAGCTCCTCGCCGAGGAGACGGAGGCGAAGCAGCGAAAGCGCGTCGCGATGGGGATCCAGATCGCGCACTTCCCGTCGGTGAAGACGCTCGACGACTTTGACTTCAAGTTCCAGCCGTCCGTCGACCAGAAGCTCGTGCGCGAGCTGGCGACGGGCCGCTTCATCGCGACCGCCGAGAACGTACTGCTTCTCGGTCCGCCTGGCGTCGGCAAAACACACCTGGCGATCGCGCTCGGTCGCGCAGCCGTCGAGGCCGGTCACTCCGTGCTGTTCGTGACGGCGACCGCGCTCCTGGCGGCGCTCGCGCGGGCACAGCTCGACGGCAAGCTCGCGGACGTGATCGCGTTCTACTCGAAGCCCAAGCTCCTCATCGTCGACGAGCTCGGATACCTGCCGCTCGAGAAGCAGACGGCGCACCTGTTCTTTCAGCTCGTGAGCCGTCGCTACGAGCGCGGCAGCATGCTCGTCACGACGAATCAGACGATCACCCAGTGGGGGCACGTGTTCGGCGACGAGACGATCGCGACGGCGGTGCTCGACCGCATCCTCCACCACAGCCACGTCCTCGTCATCCAGGGAGACAGCTATCGACTGAAGCAGAAGAAGCGAGCCGGGCTACTCGGCTCCAACAAGAGCAACCACTGAACATGTGCACGGGGTCATTTTTAGTGGCGTAACGGGGTCACGTCTTAGTGGCGTTTGACACGGGGCGCCGCTCCGGCCGCTGCTCCTCGGCGCCGGGCACGAGCGCGGCCTGCGCCCGGGGACCGAGAACGTCGCCTCCATCGTCGGGCTCGGCGTCGCCTACGAGACCCTCGGGCGCAACCTCGACGCGGCCGCGGCGCGCCAGCGGCGGCTGCGCGACGCGCTGTGGGAGCGGCTCGCGGCCGGCGTCCCGGGGCTGGCGCTGAACGGCGATCGCGCGCACGGCCTGCCCAACACGCTGAACGTCCGCTTCCCGCGCGTGACGGGGAGCGCCGTGCTGGCGGGCGCGCCCGAGGTCGCCGCGTCGACGGGATCGGCCTGCCACGCCGGGCACGAGGAGCCGTCGGCGGTCCTCCTGGCGATGGGCGTCGCGCCCGCCGAGGCGCTCGGCGCGGTGCGCCTCACCGTCGGGCGCGGCACCACCGACGACGACGTCGCCCGCGCGGCCCACGCGCTCGTCCGCGCCTTCCGCGCCCTCGGCGACCGCAGGCCGTAGCGGCAATGCCGGTCACTTAGCGTCTTTAGCTGCGACGGGGGCGGCGTGAACGGTGACGCACGACTGGACGGTGTGCCGCCGGCGCGCCGGTGGTGCGGGTCGTCAGAGCGTGGACGAGCGTGGACGTTCGGAACGGAGCGACGGCGCCTGCCGCGCCTGGCTGGGGCGTTCCCCAGCCCCCCGCCAGTATTCGCGGTGATCGTGCGATCCGGAGCGCGCGTTCGGCGTTCTGGAGAAGCCAGGTCTGCGGGGCGACGACCGCCGAGTCGAGCCAGGCGAGCGAGCTACAGAAATCCTGCTCGGCGAAATAGTCGGGACGGGCCGGGTTGTGCTTCCAGCGGTTCTCGAGGACGTAACGAAGCGCGTTCTTGACCTCGGTGGGCGTCTTCAGAATCCGCATGTGATACCGGTCGGCGAAAACCCGCCCTTTGCGTCCGAGGACGCGGTTGATCGCGCGGGCGATACGGATCGCGAGTGCATGGAGCGCGCGCGAGAGAGCCTCACGGTTCGCCGCCTCGACGACGAGGTGGAGGTGGTCGCGCTGCACGCTGAAGTGGCAGAGGCGGCCGCCGAACGCTTCGCGGCCCTCGTTGAAGGCGCGCCGAACCGCCCGGAACACGGCGGGGCGACGCGCGCTCGGCAGGCGGCGTACGAGGCGATAGGTCACGTGGACGGGGAAGCGCGAGGGAAGCTCGGGGCGACGCTTGTGCGAGACGCGGCGACCACCGGGCCCCGACTTGCGACCGGGCTTGCGCCGCTTCCTGGGCCGCCGCTTGCGAGCGCGAAACGAGAACGCGAGCTGCGGCGAAACCCCGGAATGCATGAGATTAACTTAGCTGCCCAATTGCTGAAAGTCAAGCGTCTCAGCGACGGGAAAGCCATTCTTGTCTATCGCATAAGCCACCTGCGTTTCGAGCGTTGGTGGGGGGCTGGGGATCGCCCCAGCCAGGCGCCGCAGGCGCCGTCGCTCTGATCCGAGCGTCCACGCCCTGCCGTCCCGCACCAGCGGAGCGCCGGCGGCACACCGCTCGGTCGTGCACCTCCTCCACGCCGCCCCCCTCCTAGCGAAAAGACGCTAGGTGACTCGCATTGGCCCTAGCGGCGCTCAGGGCCGTCGCAGGAAGCGCGAGGCGCCGTCGGCGAGCGTGCTGATGACGCGCGCGCCGAACGGCTCGCCCGCGTCGGGATCGAGGCTGGCGCAGACCGTCTCGTACCAGATCGCCAGCTCGGTCCGCGTGGTGACCTCGACCTTCTTGAACAGCGTCGAGAGCTGATTGCGCACCGTGTTCGGCGACGTCCCGAGGAGCTGCGCGATCTCGCCGTTGTGCAGCCCGCGCGCGACGTAGCGGCAGAGCTCGCGCTCGCGCGTGCTCAACGGCGGCATCGATGCTCTCGCCAGCGGCAGCGTGCCCTGCCCCGAGACCGCCGCCCAGCCCAGGCTCAGCGTCGAGAGCTGGGCGACCACCGGCGCCAGCGCCTTGCGCGTGAAGCGCGGTCCGCTCGTCCCGACGCGCTCGAGGCGAATGGCGGCCGCCGGGCGGCCCCGCCACGACAGCATGATGGCCACGTTCGACAGCGAGCGCTGCGGGCGCGAGATCTCGGTGAAGATGCGCAGCCGATCGCGCTCGCTCACCGAATAGAGCTCGTCCTCGACGTAGAACTGGGCCTTCGACATCGTGCGGAAGACGCGCTCCATCTCGGCCTCGAGGCCGGGCACGAGGAGCTGGCACTCGTAGAAGGTGCGCAGCGACTCCTCGTCGAAGCCGACGGGCCGGACCCCGATGGGGCCGCCGGCCAGATCCATGAACACCGCGCGGTCGGCGCCCGCCGCCTCCATGCAGAGCCGCGACGCGCGATCGACGAACTCCTCCTGGCTGCGCGACTCCTCGGCGAGGAGCGCGACGTCGGCCTGGCGCATCAGGCGAGCCCCAGATCCTCGCGCACGAGCGCGGCGGTGATGCGCGCGGAGAGCGCGACCATCGGCAGCCCGGCGCCGGGGTGGACGGTGCCCCCGACGGCGTAGAGGCCGGGGACGCCGGGGACGCGGTTGGTGGGGCGCTTGAACGCCGCCATCCGGGAGTTCGACGCCAGGCCGTAGATCGCGCCGCGGCTCGACGGGAAGAGCGCGTCGAAGTCGTCGGGGGTCACCAGCTGCTCGACGCGCGGCGCGAGCGTCCAGCCGAGGCGCGCGAGCACCTCGAGGATGCGGACGCGGGCGCGCGGGGCCTCGGCGCGCCAGTCGACCGTCGCGCCGTCGCCCTGCTTCGGCGGGGCGTTGGACAGAAAGAACATCCCCGCCTCACGCTCGTCGCGGTCCTCCATGCACAGGTACACCGTCGGATCGTCGGGCGGGCGGCGCTCGTCGATGAGCTGGCGGAACTCCTGCTTGTAGTCGCGCGAGAAGAAGACGTTGTGGTGGATGAGCGCGGGCGCCGACGGCAGCGGCGCGGCGGCGAGGAGGAGGAACGCCGACAGCGACAGCTCCTCGTCGGCGTAGCGCGCGCCCGCCTTCTTGAAGTCCTTCGGCTGCGCGGCTGTCGGGACGAGGCGCTCGTGGAGGTGCGCCACGTCGCAGGCGGCGACGATCACGTCGGCCCGCTCGACCGCGCCCCCGCCGAGCCGCACGCCGACGGCGCGGGCCCCCTTGGGGGAATTCCCGTCAAGCGCGATTTCGGCCACGTCGACGCCGGTCTGGAGCTCGACGCCGAGCGCGCGCGCCCGCGCCGCCAGCGCCTCGGCCAGCCGCACGATGCCGCCCTCGACGGCGAAGATGCCGCCGTCGTTCTCGACGTGCGCGATCACCGACAGCGTCGCCGGCGCGTGGAAGGGCGAGCTGCCGTTGTAGGTCGCGTACCGCCCGAAGAGCTGGCGCAGCCGCGGGTCGGGGAAGAACTCGCCGAGCGCGTCCCACATCGAGCGGAGCGCGTCGATGCGCGGCATCTGCACGAGGATGCGGGGCTTCAGGAACTCGCTCCACGGCGGCACCGGCCGCTCCATGAAGTGCTCGCGCACGATGCCGAAGATCTTCGCCGCGTGCTGTCGGAAGCGCATGTAGCCGTCGGCGTCGCGGGCGCTGGCGAAGGCGGCGATGGCGGCGCGGCTGCGCTCGGGGTCGGTGAAGAGGTCGAGCGCGCTGCCGTCGGGGAAGAAGTGGCGGCAGAGCGGATCGAGCGGCTGGAGGCGCAGCGCCTCGTCGAGGCGGCCGTCGAAGAGCTCCTCGAAGACCCAGCGCATGGTGAACACCGACGGGCCGCCGGGGACGCGCCGCCCGCCGACGTCGAGCTCGCGGAGCTTGCCGCCGAGGTGCGCGGCCCGCTCGAGGAGGCGGACGCGCAGGCCCGCGCGGGCGAGCTGGATCGCGGCCGACAGGCCGGCGACCCCACCGCCGACGACGATCGCGCTCTTGTTGCCGACTGGGCCGGGCATCCCGGCAACGATTCAGCCTCGGCGGCGCCGCGTCAAGCGCGGCGTCGCGGGGGGCGTCGCCGCGAAGGCGGTGAGCATCGTCACCGCGGCGGACGGGGCGTCGATGGGCAGGTCGAGCTCGAGCATCGTCTGGGCGCCGATGACGGCGGCGAGGAGGAGGGCGGCGATGTCGTGTGCGCGGAGGTCGGCGCGGAGGAGCCCGTCGCGCTGCCCGGCGGCGACGAGCGCGTCGAGGCGGGTGAGCGTCTCGGTGGCGAGCGCGACGTAGCGGGCGCGCACGCGCGGCGAGCGGGCGCAGGCTTCGAAGAGCTGGTGCGGCTTCACGCGGACGGCGTCGCGGCGCCCCTTGTCGCCGAGGAGCGGGTAGCTGCCGTCGGTGACGCTGGCCACGAAGCGCTGCACCACCTCGCCGAGCGCGAGGCCGCCGCTGCCAAGGACGGCGTCGAGGTAGGCGGCACCGACGCGGTCCATGACCGCCACGAGGAGGTCGTCGCGATCGCGGAAGTGGACATAGAAGGCGCCGCGCGTATATCCGGCGCGCGCGCAGATGGCGTCGAGGCTGGGCGCGTCGAGGCCCTCCTTGGCGAACAGCTCCATCCCGGCGCGGATGAGCGCCTCGCGCGTCTCCTCCTTCTGCGCGGCGCGGGTCGACGTCGTCGGCGTGGTCATTGCTCTCTTGACATACGACGTCGTATGTGAAAATTCAATGTCACATACGAGCTCGTATGTGAGTTCGCGTTCGACCCTGCGCTCGAAAGGAGCCGCCCCATGGACCTCCAGTCGCCCGATCGCCCCGCCTCGTCGACGAACGGCCGCGCCACCGCGAAGCCGGTCGTCATCCCTCCCGACGTCGACGCGCTGCTGGCGCTCGGCGCCGACGCGCTCGGCGAGCTCTACGCGGCGGCGTCGGTGCCGCGGGTGGACGAGCTCGACGGGGATCTGCGCGGGCGCATGCTGGCGATCCCGCGGCTGCCGTCGGCGCTGGTGGCGCCGATCCGCGCCTTCGCCGGCTCGTCGGCCTTCCCCTGGCGCGGCAAGAGCTTCGCGTCGCAGAGCGCCGCGAACGGCGAGGGCATCAACCGCGTGGTCTCCGATCGCGTGCGCCTCTTCCGCTTCGGGACCTTCATCGGCCCGTCGCGCGCGGGCGCCTTCGACGCGCTCCAGCTCGACTACGACCGCCCGTCGAATCCGTTCTTCATCCGCGCCATCAAGGACGAGGTGCGCACGCTGCGGCCGGGGCTGTGGCTCGGGCAGGCGTGGCTGCACGTCGGTGGGCGCGATCACCTCGCGCTCTACTTCGGCCTGCAGAAGCAGCGCTGAGCGCGAATGCGGAGCGAAGCGCAGCGGGCGCGAAGCGCGGGGGTTCGGGGGCGGAGCTCCCGGCGACAATGACCGGAGTACGAGCGCTGGTCACCGGCGCGGCCGGCTTCATCGGGGCGCACGTCGCGCGCGCGCTCGTCGAGGCCGGCCACGAGGTGCGCGCGCTGCACCTGCCGACGGACGATCTGTCGACGCTCGACGGCGTGGCCTGCGAGCGCGTGGCGGGCGACGTCACCGACGAGGCGAGCGTGCGCCAGGCGGTGCGCGGCTGCGAGCTCGTCTTCCACCTGGCCGCGGTCTTCTCCCTCGGCGGGGCGGCGCGCTACGACGCGGTCAACGTCGGCGGGACGCGCGTCGTCCTCGGCGAGGCGGCGCGCGCGGGCGTGCGGCGCGTCGTCTACACCAGCTCGATCGCGCGCTTCGGCGGCCAGGGGCCGGGGCGGCGCGCGACGGAGGAGAGCCCCTTCGCGCTCGGTCCGACGGGAGACGCCTACGCGCGCTCGAAGGCGGTGGCGCACGAGGCGGCGCTCGAGGCAGCACGGGCGCTCGACCTCGATCTCGTGATCGTCGCGCCGACGGGACCGATCGGCCCCGGCGACGTGCGCCCGACACCGACGGGGCGCCTCCTCCAGACGCTCGTCAAGTTACCAGTGGTCACGGTGACGCCGACGGTGGTGAACTTCCTCGACGTGCGCGAGATCGCGCGCGGCCACCTCCTCGCCGCCGAGCGCGGCCGCCGCGGCGAGAGCTACCTCCTCGGCGGCGACGACTACACGCTTCGCGACCTGGCGCGCCGCGCGCTCGCCGTCCTCGGTCGCCGCCGCCCGATCGTCGAGGTCCCGCTCGTCGCCGCGCGCGCCGCCGCCCACGCCGCCGCCGCCGTCGCCGCGCGCACCCGCACCGCGCCGCTCCTCACCCCCGAGGCCATCTCCATCGCCGCCCTCGGCCTCGCCGCCGACTGCACCAAAGCGCGCCGCGAACTCGGCCTCGCCTCACCCCCCATCGAACGCGCCCTCACCGACGCCTTCGCCTGGTGGTCCACCCGCCCCCGCGCCTGACTGCTACAATTGAGCGATGCGTGCGTGGTTCGCATTCGTCGTGCTCCTCGCCGCGTGCGACTCGCAGCCGCTCATCCTCCCCGATCTCGCGCCGGGCGCCGACGATCTCGCCGTCGCTGTCGATCTGGCCAACGTGCCCGATCTCGCCGCGGCGAGAGATCTCACCCCTCCGAGTCCCGTCGTCGATTTCGGTGTGACCTGGACGTCCACGACCTGTGGCCACCTCGGGCCGCAGAGCGTTTGGCGCGACGATGGCGTGACACGGGGGTTTTGGCCCATCTGGGGCAGCGCTCCCGACGACTATTGGGGGGCCCGTTCCGATTCGACCCTCTTTCACTACGACGGTGCGAGGTGGAGCTCGCTGCCGACCTGCCTCACCGAGCGTGTGCGGTCGATCTCGGGGAGCGGACGCTGCGACGTATGGATGGTTGGAGGTGCAACCATTCTCCATTGGGACTGCGTCGAGCTGTCGTCGCATCACCTGCCAATCTCGGGACTGACGTCGGTGTGGAGTGTCGCCCCAAACGACGTCTGGGCCGTCGGGGCGGCGAACATGGCGCATTGGGATGGCCGCTCGTGGGCGGTGTTGCCGCCACCCGTCGCGGGCGGGCTGGTGGGTGTCTCGGGCACCGCCTCCGACGACGTGTGGGTCAGCGGCCCAACGGCGCTCGCTCACTATGACGGAACCCGCTGGCGAGACGACTCGGCGCTCGTGAACCGCACGATCAGGCCGGTTCACGGTCGGGTTTGGGCATTTTCGCGGACGAACGTTTGGCTCGAGATGCTGATGTGTCCCGGTGACTGCGATTACGGGCCCGCATACCGATTCGATGGGACCTCGTGGACGCCAATCTATCGTCTCGGAGTCCTGTGGGCGCAAGGCCGCGATCTGTGGCTCGGCGCGGAATCGTCGGTGTCCCACTTCGATGGAAACACCTGGACCGACTACCGCGCGTCCGCGTGGTATGGGCTCTGGGGAACGAGTCAAACGGACATTTAGACCTCAGAGTTAGTCCATTGGGACGGCCAGCGCTGGACTGAGCCGGCTTTCGCTGGCTTTTCCTCGCCAGCGCGCGGCTGGGCCGTGTCGGACGAGGACGGGTTTGTTCCGTCCCAGTCCTACGTTGCGTTTCGAACGCCGATCGGCTGGCAGACGCTCGGGACGCCCAAAGTCGTCGACGCGGTCTGGGCGACCTCAAAGACCGATGTGTGGGCGGTCGGCCTGGCTGGCGCGGTCCACTGGGATGGAGCGACGTGGACGAAGGCCGTTGGGCCGACCGCGCCGAGGGTCGTGTGGGGCAGCGCCACGAACGACGTCTGGCTCGGCGCCTCGACGGCGACCGACCCGCTGTTCTGGCATTGGGACGGGAGCGCGTGGACGTCGGTGGCGTCGATCGCGGGCGCGACGTTCTCGCGCATCGACGCGCTCTCCGGCACCGGGCCGAACGACGTCTGGGCCGTCGGCGACGGCGGCGTCGCGCGCTTCGACGGCGTCGCGTGGACGACCGCCTACGCGACGACGGCGCCGGTCGCGCTGCGCGACGTCTGGGCCGCCTCTCCGACGAGCGTGTGGGCCGTCGGCGCGCAGAGCGGGATCCTCCACTGGGACGGCGTGCGCTGGAGCGAGACTACCGGCGACCCGACGATCGCGTCGGTGGTATTCACGAGCGTGCGCGGGCGGAGCGACAGCGACGTGTTCGCGTCGTCGACGGACAACCGCATGTGGCACTGGGACGGCACGATGTGGACGTCGACGGCCATCGGCGCCTCGGGGTTCCTCTTCGGCACCGCCAACACGATGTGGCTGAGCACGTCGACCGGCGTTCTCGTCGGCCCCTGACGGTCGCGCGCCCTGGAGTCGCGCGCGTCGGTGTCTACGTCTGTGCGCATGCCTGGACGGCTCTCGGGGAAGGTGGCGCTCATCACCGGCGCGGCGGGTGGCATCGGTCGCGCGACCGCGGCGCGCTTCGTCGACGAGGGGGCGCGCGTGGTGCTGTTCGATCGCGAGGAGCGGGCGCTCGTCGAGCTGGTGCGCGCGCTCGGCGGCGAAGAGCGCGCGGCTCTCTGCGTCGGGGACGTGTCGCGCGAGGCCGACGTCGCCGCGGCCATCGACGAGACGGTGGCGCGCTTCGGCGGGCTCGACGTGCTCTTCGCCAACGCCGGCGTCGAGGGGCGGGTGGCGCCGCTCACCCAGCTCACCGTCGACGATCTCGATCGCGTGCTGGCGGTGAACGTGCGCGGGCCGTTCCTCTGCCTCAAGCACGCGGTGCCGGCGATGCAGCGGCGCGGCGGCGGCAGCGTGATCATCACCTCGTCGGTGGCGGGGCTGGTCGGCTCGCCGGGGCTGGCGGCCTACGTCACCTCGAAGCACGCGACCATCGGGCTCTGCAAGACGGCGGCGCTCGAGCTCGCGCCGATGAACATCCGGGTCAACACCATCAACCCCGGGCCGATCGACAACCGGATGATGCGCTCGATCGAGGACCAGGCGGCGCCAGGCGCGGGGGCGATGGTGAAGGAGAAGTTCACGCAGATGGTGCCGCTCCGTCGCTACGGGCGGAACGAGGAGATCGCGGCGCTGGCGGCCTTCCTCGCCTCCGACGAGGCGAGCTACTCGACGGGGGCGGCCTTCCTCGCCGACGGTGGATTCGTCGCCGTGTGACCCCCGCGCGCTGTCCTTCGCGCCGCGCCGCCTAGACTGTCCCGCCATGGCCGCCCCCGACCGCAGCGAGAACCGCCTCGCGCGGGCGCGCGCGTTCCTGCGCGTGCACCGTCGGAACATGGTGACGATCGCCGGCCTGACCGGGCTCATCGGCGCGGTCAACGCCTGCGAGCCGCTCGTGTTGAAGTCGGTGTTCGACGCGCTCGACGGGCGCATGGGGCTGCTCATCACGTCGGTCGCGCTCCTCCTCGGGCTCGCGGTCCTGCGCGAGGTCACCTTCGCGCTCGCCACCTGGATGACCTGGCGCCTCCGGCTGCGCGTCCACCGCGCGCTCCTCGAGGCGACGATGAGCCGCCTGCACCTCCTGCCGCCGGCGGTGCACCGCGAGCGCGGCGTGGGCACCGTCACCGCGCGCCTCGATCGCAGCATCCACGGGCTCACCGCCACCATGAACGACGTCGCGCTGCACCTCGTGCCGTCGCTGGTCTACTTGATCATCGCCGTCACCATCATGGTCCGCCTGAGCCCGCGCCTGGCGCTGCTCGTGCTCGCCTTCACGGCGGTGCCGGCGGCGCTGAGCGCCTTCGCCGCGCCCAGGCAGTCGCGCCGCGAGCGACGGCTGATCGACGCGTGGTCGCGCGTGCACGGCCGGTTCGCGGAGGTGTTGGGCAGCCTGTTGACGGTGAAGAGCTTCGTGCAGGAGGAGCGCGAGCGCGAGC
>Ga0272446_1004206_pt1 | contig 17242 bp, 16 predicted proteins | sample YNPCB0061_FD_194587 | JGI IMG/M metagenome (GOLD analysis project Ga0272446, IMG submission 194587) | Hot spring microbial mat communities from Yellowstone National Park, WY, United States - YNP-CB-006-1 | ecosystem: Environmental > Aquatic > Thermal springs > Hot (42-90C) > Sediment | place... | reverse complement strand
ATCTTCTACCGCTGTTAAGATTTGTAAATCTTCACCGTACTTCTCTTTTAGAGCCTCTAATTTAGAGTAGTTTCTGTCAATAACGGTGATGTCCATTCCTAATCCTGCAGCCACTTTTAAAGCATTACTACCTACCACACCACAACCTAAAATCAGTATCTTTGCTGGTCGGGTGGTTTCTGTACCTGTCGGCAAGATGCCTAACCCACCATAAACCTTTTGCAAATAATACGCCCCTATGATTGGTGCCATTCTTCCAGCTATTTGACTCATTGGATAAAGTATAGGTAGTTTACCTTCCTGTTCAAGTGTTTCGTATGCTAATGCTGTAATTTTTTTCTTTATAAGAAATTTTGTAAGCTCGGGATTAGGTGCCAAATGCAAAAAGGTAAAGATAGCCTGTTTTTCTTTAAAAAATTCGTATTCATATGGTAGAGGCTCTTTGACCTTGAGAATAAGGTCTGCTCTTTGGAATAACTCCCTCTTATTTAATATTGAAGCACCAGCTTTTTCGTATTCAAAATCTAAGAAACCACTGCCCTCACCTGCACCAGCTTCAATAAGGATTGTGTGTCCTGCTTGTTTTAAAATACTGACACTTTCTGGAGTTATAGCAACCCTGTACTCTTCAACCTTAACTTCCTTTGGTACTCCAATAATCATATTAATGTCTCCATTTAAAAATTAGCAAATTTCATTAAAAAGTCAAACATGCTACGTTGGTATATTAAATCCCCCTCACCCCCTTTAAGAAAGGGGGGATATGGATAATTAACCTGTCCCCATTCAATGGGGCTGGGGGCAGCCTGCTTCTATGGTAAAATTTAAACATGCTGCGTTGCATTATTGCAGGATTTGTTTTATGATAGTAACATTTGAGGGAGGAGCTTATTATGAAGTGTTTAAAAGGTTCACAAACTGAAAAAAATTTATTGACCGCCTTTGCAGGAGAGTCTCAGGCAAGAAATCGTTATACCTACTTTGCTTCTGTTGCAAAGAAGGAAGGTTATGAACAAATTTCTGCCATTTTCTTAGAAACTGCAGAAAACGAAAAAGAGCATGCAAAACGTTTTTTTAAATTTCTTGAGGGTGGAGAAGTGGAGATAGTTGCTGCTTTTCCAGCAGGTAAAATAAATCAAACTGCAGCAAATCTTGAAGAAGCAGCAAATGGCGAACTTTACGAACATTCCAAAATGTATCCATATTTTGCTGAAATTGCTGAAAAAGAGGGCTTTTTTGAGGTTGCGACTGCCTTTAAGATGATTGCAGAGGTGGAAAAACAGCATGAAAAAAGGTACAGAACCTTATTGAATAATGTTTTGAATAACCATGTGTTTAAAAAGGAGACCCCTGTAAAGTGGAAGTGTAGAAATTGTGGCTTTGTGCATGAAGGCACAGAGGCACCAGAAAAATGTCCAGCATGTCTCCATCCACAGGCATTTTTTGAAGTGTTAAGTGAAAACTATTAAGACACTTTATAAGTTAGGTTTCAAACATTGATGAAGGTAGTTTTATTAAATCCAGAAATTCCCCCCAATACGGGAAATATAGCCCGACTTTGTGTGGCTTGCAACGTTGAGTTGCATCTAGTAAAACCTTTAGGATTTTCTATCACTGATAGGTATCTAAAACGTGCAGGGCTTGATTATTGGGATAAATTAAAACTTGTGATACATGAATCACTGAAAGATTTTTTTTCGTATATTGATACTGACTTTTACTTCTTCTCATCTAAAGGTAAAAAGCTTTACACAGACATTAATTACAAACTGGATGATTATCTAATTTTTGGTTCCGAAACGAGAGGCTTTCCAGAAGAAATTTACCAGTTACACTCTGACAAACTTTATACTATCCCTATGTTTGGTGAAGTTCGCTGCTTGAATCTTTCAAATTCAGTTGCTATAGTTGTTTATGAGGCTTTAAGACAGATTCATAAGTTTTAAAAAATTTTTGCTTGACATATTCAAAAATTTATATATATTAAAAGTATATATAAAAATTTTGGAGGCTGACATTGAAAAAAAGGCTGTGTGTTTTATTATTTGTGGTTATACTTCCACTTATTGCTGATATAGCAAAGGCAGAAGAGGCATTCAGCTTAAAGGAAATGATAGAAATAGCACTTAAAGATAATCACTATGTCAAAGCCAAACAGTATAGCGTTTATTTTGCTGATAAAGACCTTTCTTCTGCAAAGAGCAACTTTTACCCCAAGCTGATTCTTGAAGAAAAGTTTACTACGGGTGACCAGACTTCTTACAGTGTCTTTACAAAGTTAAATCAGGAAACACTTTCTGCTGCTTCATTTTTACATCCCGGTTCAGCTACAAATTTTCAAACTGTTTTAACTGTTGAAATGCCCGTTTATGTTAAAGAGCTTCGCTTACTTGAAGATTCTAAAAGGCTTTCACTTTTTTCCTCTACAAAGGAGTTCAGTCGCTTTCAGGAAGAAATTGCATTCAATGTTTTTCAGGCTTACTTAAGCGTGATTAAAACAAAAGCAATCAAATCAACAGTAGAAAAGTCTTTAGAGGAGGCGAAAGAGGTTTACAGGATTGCAAAAGTTCGTTCTGAAAATGGTGTAGGGCTTAAGTCAGACGAACTTAGAGCATTTGTTTTTCTAAAAGAACGCGAGGCAATGCTTATAAAGGCTGAAAACGACCTGATAGTATCAAAAAAAGCATTGGGGCTACTGCTTTCTAAAGGAGATAGTGTAGATATAAAACAGTCAGAAGAGTTTAAACTTAAACTGCCACAGGTCGATGAAGTCATAAAATTGGTGTATGAAAACAGAAAAGATTATCTGGCAAAAAACTTTGATGTGATGAATTCACAAAAGTTTTACGAAATACAAAAATCTCGTTTCTATCCCAAGGTTTTCCTTTCTGGCAGCTACTATAATGATGGTAGAAGCATGCCATTGGGGTCAGATGGGACAGGCTATGTTGTAGGTCTTGCTTTAAGATGGGAGCTTTTTGATAAGACCCGTTATGATGATGAGGCAAAGGCAAGGTTTGAAGCGTTAAAGGCTAAAGAAGCCTTAGCTCAGTTTGCCGATGAAATTAAATATAATGTGCAGATTAGTTATTTAAGGGTAGAAGAGGCAAAGAAAAGGTTAGAGGTTGCAAAGGAGGCTGTAAAAGAGGGTGAAGAAACCTTCAGACTAATAAAGTTGCGTTATGACAATAACTTATCAACAATAGTGGAGTTGCTGGATGCCGAAGTTTCGTTAATAACGGCAAGAAACAATGTTGTTTTGGCTGAGAATGAGTATTACGAATCTATCGGTAGAGCCTTGCATGAAGCAGGTTTGTTTCTGGAATCGCTAAAAGATTAATAAAGGAGGAAAAACTGTGAGAAAGGTGTCATTAATTTTTATTTCAACTGTATTATTAATGATTTTGATAATATCAGGTTGCTCTCACGAGAACAAACAATCAGAAATGAAGACAGCAGAAACAGTTAAAGCTGCTATTTACAAATTACAAAAGCAACAAAAAGAGGATATTTATGAGATTTCAGGCACAGTTGTGTCAAGGAATCCTGTGAAAGTTGTCTCAAAAGTTATGGGAACAGTTGCGGATATAAATTTTGAAGAAGGTAAGCAGGTTAAAAAGGGAGAACTATTATTAACAATAGATGCGCCAGATATCAAGGCTAATCTTGAACGAGCAAACTCCGCTGTTTTAGAGGCAGAGAAGGCAGTTGAGGTTGCAAAAACAAACGCCAAGCATGCTGAAAACACATTCAAAAGATACGAAAAGCTGTATCAGGAAAAAGCGATTTCATTACAAGAGTTTGAGGGTATAGAATCAAGAAAAAATGTGGCTTTGGACGAAGTTAAAAGGGCAGAATCTGTCTTAGAACAAGCGAAGGCGGAAAAAAGCAGGGCAAATGCTGCATACTCTTACACAAAAGTTTATGCACCTGTTAATGGTGTGATAACAGAAAAAATTGCTTCTGTTGGTTTAAATGTGATGCCGGGTTCGCCATTATTTACAATTGAAACGGATACAAATTTACGTATAGAAGTAAATGCAGACGAAAAAGTCTTACCAATCGTGAAAAAAGGTCAACGATTGACTGTTTATTTTGACGTACTGAAAAAAGAAACAACTGGTGTTGTTAGTGAAATCGTTCCTTCAATTGACCCTGTGAGCAGAACGTTTAAGTTGAAACTGGATCTGCCTTCAGATAAATCCATAAAATTAGGTTTTTATGGCACCGTTAAGTTTTCACTGGGTATGAAAGAGGTTATCACCGTTCCTGAATCATCAGTGATAAACAGAGGACAACTAAGTTATGTTTATGTGGTTAGTAATGATAACTTGGCATCTCTAAGATTAATAAAGGTTGGGGATATAAAAAATGGTTATGTAGAGGTTCAAAGTGGGCTTAATGAAGGTGAAAAAATTGTAAAAGACGCAGTTTTAGCAAAAGATGGTGCAAAAATAATAGGAGAGTAACGTCTATGTCTGCTGTCAAAAAGGAACACACTTTTATTGATAAAATTACAAGACTATTTGTAGATTCGAAGTTGACTCCTCTTATTGTAGCCGCTTCTATTATGCTTGGGCTTTTTTCTGTTTTTGCAACACCAAGAGAAGAAGAACCCCAGATTAAAGTCCCTATGTATGACGTGATGGTTGCAATGCCAGGTGCCTCTGCAAAAGAAGTTGAAGAAAGAGTAACAATTCCAATGGAAAAGAAACTATGGGAGATACCCGGTGTAGAGTACATTTACTCCACTGCGTCGGAGGGCATGAACCTTACCGTAGTAAGATTTTACGTTGGTGAGGACGAAGAAAAAAGTTTAACCAAACTTTATAACAAGCTTTTTTCAAACTTTGACATAATTCCTTATGGGGCTACTCAGCCATTAATTAAGTTTCGTTCAATTGATGATGTGCCTATTCTTTCTCTAACTCTTCATAGTGATAAATACTCAAGTTATGATTTAAGAAGAATAGCTGCCCAACTTTGTGACCAGATAAAAGATATTAATGATGTTTCTGAAACAAATATTATTGGTGGCTTCAAAAGAAAACTAAAGATAGAGGTGTTGCCAGAAAGGTTGGCAGGATATGGCATAACGGCGGATGAGGTTTATAAGCAAATCTCAGCAATAAATACAAATCTTCATACAGGCAGCCTTGTTGGTGAAAATAAAGTAGTGCTTGTTGAAACAGGTGGCTTTATATCTTCCCGCGAGGATATTGAAAGACTTGTGCTCAATGCATCGGGCAAACCTGTTTTTTTAAAAGATATAGCCAAAATTACAGATGGACCTGAAGACATCAATAATTATGTGCTTTACGGAGAAAAAGGTAAGGCAGGACTTTCTCCAGCTGTTACAATCAGCGTTGCAAAAAGAAAGGGTAAAAATGCAACGGTCATTGCTGAAAAAGTCATTGAAAAGGTAAATCTATTAAAAGGCAGGCTTATTCCAAGAGATGTTGAGGTATCTATCACAAGAAACTATGGTGAAACCGCGAAAGAGAAGTCTGATGAGTTATTAAAACATCTTATAATTGCCGTAGTTTCTGTTACAATCCTAATAGCACTTTTCTTGGGAATAAGGGCGGGAGCTGTAGTTTTTATTGCAGTACCTGTTGTTCTGGCTTTGACTTTGGCTGTTTACTATTTTTATGGTTACACATTAAACAGGGTAACCCTTTTTGCCCTTATTTTTAGTATAGGTATACTCGTTGACGATCCAATTGTTGATGTAGAAAATATTGTAAGACATTTTTACCTGCCTGAGAACAAAAACAAGTCTGTCTTGGATATTGTAGTTGGTGCAGTTAGTGAGGTTAGAAGCCCGCTTATACTTGCCACCTTGACTGTAATTGCAGCAATTTTACCAATGGCGATGGTGCGTGGGCTCATGGGACCTTATATGAGACCAATACCAGTTGGTGCCTCCGTTGCTATGCTTTTATCAATGGTCGTTGCCTTTGTTGTAACGCCTTGGGCTGCTGCAAAGATACTTGCTCCTTTGAGATTTAAAGAAGGACATCACGAAACTGAAGACAAGTTTACGAAAATTTATAAGCATTATATGAATCTTTTTATCAATTCCACCAAGCATAGACATATATTTTTGGGAGTAGTTATTCTGCTTTTCATGCTGGCTTGTTCACTGATTTATTTTAAGGTTGTAAAGGTGAAAATGCTGCCCTTTGATAACAAATCTGAGTTTCAAATAGTCATTGATATGCCAGAAGGCACTACTTTGGAAAAAAGTTTCGAGGTTACAAAGGCTCTTTCGGATTATATTGCAACTGTGCCAGAGGTTACCAACTATCAACTGTATGTTGGTACAGCTGCTCCATATAACTTCAACGGTCTTGTAAGGCATTATTATATGAGAAATCAGCCAAATCAGGCTGACATACAGGTGAATCTGAAACCAAAGCACGAAAGAAAGGCACAAAGCCACGAAATAGCTAAGCGTATCAGACCTTATATCGAAAGTATTGCAAAAAGATATCAGGGAGCAAGGGTAAAAATTGTAGAAATACCACCAGGACCACCCGTTTTACAGACACTTGTGGCAGAAATTTATGGACCTGATTACAAAAGACAGATAGAGATTGCTAAAGATGTTATGAATATTTTCGAGTCAACAGAAGGAGTTGTAGATGTTGATTGGTATGTAGAAGATGAACAAGAAAAAGTTAAGCTAAGGGTTGATTACGAAAAGGCAGGCAGGCTTGGCATCACCTCTTACGAAATTTTGGAAAATGTTGATGCCTTACTTCAAGGGAAAAAGGCAGGTTTACTGCACATTCCTACTGAAAAAGAGGATGTTGATGTTTTGGTAAAGATGCCGAGAGAAAGACGAAACAGCCTTACAGATATCTTATCTCTCAAGATAAGGGGAAAAGGGGGAGCACTTGTTCCGTTGGGAGAGCTTGTTAAGATTGAAAAGACAAGTGGCGATAAATCGATATACAGAAAAAACCTAAAAAGGGCAGTTTATGTTACAGCAGACGTATCAGGTAAAGAGGAAAGCCCTGTTTACGCAATTATGAAGCTGAACAAAAAGCTGGACGAGCTTAAACTTAAAGAAGGCTACCAGTTAGAAAGGCACGTTTTAGCTCAACCATTTAGTACCGAGAAGTATTCCATGAAATGGGATGGCGAATGGCACATAACATACGAAGTTTTTAGGGATTTAGGTCTTGCATTTGGAGCTGTTCTAATTATTATTTACATTTTAATTGTTGGCTGGTTTGGTGATTACAGGGTGCCTCTGGTGATTATGGCTCCCATTCCACTAAGCCTTGTAGGTATTATTCCTGGTCACGCTGTAATGGGTGCTTTCTTCACAGCAACATCAATGATTGGTTTTATTGCTGGGGCTGGAATAGTTGTAAGAAACTCAATAATTTTGGGTGATTTTATAGAGTTAAGGCTTAAAGAAGGCATGCCACTTGAAGAGGCGGTTGTTGATGCAGGTGCGGTAAGATTTAGACCTATGCTACTAACAGCCTCTGCAGTAGTTGTAGGTTCTTTTGTTATCCTTTTTGATCCAATATTTCAAGGTTTAGCTATTTCTCTGATGGCTGGAGAAGTTGCAGCAACACTTTTATCAAGAATGGTAGTGCCAATTTTGTACTATCTTCACAGGAAAAGACAGCTCCAAAAGGCATAAATAAAAATTACATAAGGAGGTTTTATATGTCAAAACCATCACCACAAGACAAAATTGTTAGAATTGCAGCAGGTAGTTTCGTAATCTTAAGCGTTGCATTAGGTTACTTTGTTTCAGCTTACTTTTTTTTGTTTACAATCTTTGTAGGATTGAATCTGATTCAATCTGCTATTACTGGCTTTTGCCCACTTTGCAAAATTTTGGCAGCTTTTGGTGTTAAAAGTTGCGAATAAGGAATAAGGAGGAAATAAATATGCCAATATACGAGTTTAAATGTGAAAACTGTGGAACGACTTTTGAGACTTTTCTCTTGAAAAGTGAAGAAAAAGTATTTTGTCCTAACTGTAAAAGTGAAAATGTGGTAAAATTAATCTCGGTACCAAATTTAGGTTGGAGTAGTGGCTCGGATAGCAGTTCTGGTTGTGGAGGAAACAGCACAGGATTTTCTTGAGCATAAACAAGTCAACCCGTGTGGTTGACATAAAAAGAGGACAAAAATGAAAGAGATAGTTTCAGTAATCCTAATTGTGGTAGTTTGGATTTTTTTAACTAAGGTGGTGTTCCCTAAATTAGGGATACCAACTTGAGGTTATAATCCCAACACTGGGTCTCAGTGTGATGGAAAACAGAGTGAAAAAAGAAAATAAAGCTCATTCTCACGAACATTCTCACCATCAGCATGTTTCAAAGGCTGGGAAGGCACTTTATTTTTCGCTTTTGTTTACGGTGTTTATTTTTGTTCTGGAACTTTTTGGTGGATACTTTACAAAAAGCCTTGCCCTTTTGTCAGATGCGTGGCATGTTGCCTCAGACGCACTCGCATTAGGGCTTGGCTGCTTCGCCAAACTTCATGCTGAAAAGCCCAGAGATGTAAAAAAAACATTCGGTTATAAAAGGGTGGAAGTTCTCTCGGGGCTTGTAAACGGAACTACATTGATTGTTGTAACGGTGTTCATAGTTTTTGAAGCAGTCCAAAGATTTATAAATCCTGCCGAGATTAAGCTTTTTGAAGCAGGGGTAATATCAGTTATCGGATTGGTTGCAAATCTCATTATTGCCTATGTGTTGAATCCACATAAAGGTGAAAGTCTTAATATCAAAGGTGCCTTTCTTCATGTTTTAGGAGATGCCCTTGCTTCGGTAGCAGTTATTATTGGTTTGGTGGTAGTTTACTATTCTGGGATAAGATGGTTTGACCCATTAATGGCAATACTGATATGTTTCTATCTTTTTTTTGAAGCCTTCAAATTGTCAAAAGAAAGCATACACATCTTATTTGAAGGTGCACCACTGGATTTTGACATAAAGAGCATGATAGAAGAGGTGAAAAATTTACCAAATATTGATGATGTTCATGATGTTCATGTGTGGACTATATCGGGAAACGATATCTATGTGAGCTTTCATGTTAAGGTTAGAAAGACAGAGGAACGCACAAGAAATCTTCTTGACAAAATAGAAACTATCCTTCACGAACAGTATCATGTTGACCATATAAGCATTCAGATAGAGGAAGAATGTTCTTCTAAGAATGGTTTAGTCTGTTGCGATATTTAAAACTGTTTCTTTTTGAATTTCCCCATCCTTTTTCATAAAAATTAATTTTTTTTGCATTTTGTTTTTGAATTTGTTTACATTATTTGATATATTTGCCTATAATAGCATTATGTTTACGTGAAAAGGGAGATGCAATGGAAAAGGGCACAACATTAACACGCTTTATTTTGCAGATGCAGAGAGCCTATCCGCAGGCAAAAGGTGAGTTTACTGCGTTAATTAATGATATAGGAATTGCATCTAAAATTGTAGCAAGGGAAGTTAGTAAAGCTGGTCTTGTTGATATATTGGGGATTACTGGGAAGACAAATATTCATGGCGAAAAAGTGCAAAAGTTAGATGAATTTGCCAATCAAACATTCATAAAAACCCTCGAACACACAGGTTATTTAGCCGCGATAGCCTCTGAGGAGATGGATGATTTTTGTCCGATTCCAGAATTTTATCCAAGAGGTAAGTACATAATGGTGATGGATCCGCTTGATGGTTCGTCAAATATTGATGTAAATATAAGCATTGGAACTATCTTCTGTATCTTCAAGAGAAAATCCGATGGTAACAGCCCAAGCTTAGAGGACTTTTTGCAGACAGGCAGTTCAATTGTCGCTGCTGGATATATTATTTATGGTTCAAGCACGATGCTTGTTTACTCAACAGGACAGGGAGTTCACGGTTTTACCCTTGATCCAGGAATTGGTGAGTTCCTTCTGTCTCACCCAAACATCAAAATACCTGAAACAGGCAAGACCTACAGCATTAACGAAGGTAACTACTCTAAGTGGGAAGACTGGACTAAAAACTACATTGACACAATGAAAAACAATGGAAAGTCCCTTAGATATGTGGGTACGCTTGTAGCAGATTTTCACAGGACATTGCTAAAAGGTGGAATTTTCCTGTATCCGTCTGATAAAAAAAGCCCGAAAGGAAAACTTAGGCTTCTTTATGAGTGTTTTCCAATGGCGTACATTGTAGAAAACGCAGGTGGCAGTGCAACCGATGGCTACGAAAGAATTCTTGATAAAAGACCAACAGAGTTACACGAAAGGTGTCCTTTAATTATAGGAAGTAAGAAAGATGTTGATGAAGTGCTTAAATTTTCTAAAGGAGGCAATCTGTGAAAAAATTTGTTTTAATAACAACTTCTCTGCTGCTGTTTTCTTGTGCTTCTCAGTCGGATAAGATGCAGGCAGAGTATTTTAAAGATTTTCAAACTCAAGTGCTCGCTTTATCCCAAAGGGTAGAACTGTTAGAGGCAAAGGCAAAGAGAGAATGGTCTGTTAAAAGCGATATCAGCGACAGGCTTGATAAAATTGATGATAGATTGGTGGAACTTGAGAAAAATCTAAACAAGATAAAAAATCATCCTTTATTTGAAGGGCTTGAATCTGTCAAGCTCACACAGGTGCCCTCCAGTACGGTGATAACAATTAAGCCAGAAACAGTTGAAAAAACTGTTCAACCCCCCGCACCAGTTATAGTTCCTGTAAAGGAAGATACTAAAGAAAAAGAAAGCGTTGCTGCCGTCCAAACGGAAAAAAAAGATGTTGAACAGCCCCGACAGATTAGCGAACCACAAAAGGCTGAAAATCCCGTTTTAGACCTTTACAACAAGGGGTACGATATGTATAACACAGGCAAGTATCCCCAAGCGATTTCTATATTCAGGGAGTTTTTAGCCAAGTATCCGAAGGATGCCCTTGCAGACAATGCTCAATATTGGATTGCAGAGAGTTACTATGCCCAGAAGCTTTTTGACAAGGCAATCGCTGAATTCAAAAAGGTAGAAAATTATCCCGACAGGAATAAGGTACCAGATGCCTATTTAAAAATTATGTATGCCTATACCGAAATGGGCAAGAAAAAAGAGGCTGCTAAATGGAAAGACCTTCTGTTAAAAAAATATAAAGATTCAGAGGCTGCTAAAAAGATTCAGGAAAAATCCACCCATTAAGGGGGAAAAATGCAACATTCTTACCGTTTAAAGGTACTTTTCTTTTTTCTGTTTTTATTGCTTTTGTCTTACATAAAACAGGATGCTTTGGGACAGGAAGAAAGCTACGTAGTAAAAAAAGGTGATAACTTATGGCTTATCTCGGAGAAGTTTTTTAAAGACCCTTATAAGTGGCTCGAACTGTGGAAGATTAATCCAAATGTCCCCGACCCGCACTGGATATATCCGGGATTTACCTTAAAACTTCCATTTAAAAAACAACAACAGGAAAAGAGTTCCATAGTTGAAAAAGAAGAAAAACCTGTAGTAAAAGAGGAAGAAGAGGCACCAAAAGAGCTTGTCATTCAGGAAGAGCCTGTTAAAGAGGTGGAGATTGCTAAGGAGACAAAGCCAAAACTCAAAAGGTATGTTGTTGAAGTGATGAACATAGATCGCTTAGCTTATTTTTCCGAAACACCACTTACCGATTATTTTAAAGTGATATCTTCTGAGGAAAAAAGACGATTGGGTGATAAAGATGCAAAATTTTTCATTGATGGTGGAGAAATCAAAGGACTGAAAAAGGGTGATAACTTAACCATTTTAAAGAAGTATAAAGAACTTAAGGATGAAAACAGCAACAAGGTCTATGGGTATCTATACTCCAGAATTGGAAATGCTCAGGTTGTAGAAGTTTACCCACAAACGGCAGTTGTGAAAATCTTAAAAAGTTATGTTGAGATAGAGCCTAATGATATCCTTGTTTATCAATTGGAAAAGGACAACCCAGAGGTAGTTATAAAAAAAGCAGGGGTGTTTTTGGAAGGTTCAATTTTAGATGTCCAGGAAGGCATTTTTTTTGTTGGAGAAAGAAGCTTTGTTTTTCTTGACAAAGGGAAGAAAGATGGACTTGAACGTGGAGATGTATTAAAGATAGAAAAGCAACTTGAGGGTATGAAAGACAGAAATATTGATGCAGGAAGGCTTGTGGTAATTAAAAACTGGGAAAACTTTTCTGCAGCATACGTTTTGGAGATTAGGGATGTTGTGACAAAGGGTGATAGATTTTCTACCTTTGTAGAGGGTTATTAACTTTAAGGGGAAATTTATGAAAAAAGCCGTTTTAATAGCCATATTAGTCTCAGCAGTAATTATTGCTGGAGCTTATTACTATTTTTTCATACTAATGGGGCATGAGGAAGGGCAGACTTTACCGTCCAAAGTGAAGATTGCCATTAAGATGCCTGTAACAGAGACAAAACCTGCAGAACAAGCAGACAAAACAGTTCCCAAAGTGGGTAAGGTGCAGGAAAATAAAAAAGTTGAACAGGCAAAGCAAGAACTCAAAAAAGAAGAGTCTAAAAAAGTAGAAGCGAAGAAAGAAGAACCAAAAAAGATAGAGCCAAAAAAAGCAGAACCACAAAAGGCTCAAACTGTGAAAGAAGAACCCAAAAAAGAAACCCCAGAGGAGACAAAAAAGGATGTAAAGGAAACCGTTACTCCTAAACCACAACGTAAAGTTGTTGGTTACAGATTGGAGTACTCAGTAAAAGATGATGAAGAGGCAGCTAAAATTAGAGAAATGCTTATTTCAAACGGCTATCATACAGCAAAAAAGGTCGCTTTGGGAAAAAGCTATAAGGTGATTGTCTCTCCTTTCACAGATAAGTGGGAGGCGGAGTACGTTAGAGATAATATAAAGAAAGAAACAAAGCTCAGTTTTTCTGTTAAGGCGGTTTATAAATAATGCAGGAAAGTGCTGTAAATATAATAAAAAAACTCAAAAGTTATCATAAGGAAGGAGGAGTTACACTCGATGCAGAAACCCCTTTCCAACTTTTAGTTGCAACAATTTTATCTGCCCAATGTACAGACCTTCGTGTAAATATGGTTACGAAAACTCTTTTTAAAAAGTTTGGCACTCCAGAAAGTTTGGCGAATGCTTCCTTTGATGAGGTAGTCGACATAATTAAATCGTTAGGATTTTTCAATCAGAAAGCAAAATTTATTATTGAAGCGGCAAAAAAGATTGTTAGCGATTATAATGGAAAGGTGCCTAACAGCAGAGAGGCTTTACAGTCACTGCCGGGCGTTGGTAGAAAGACTGCAAATATAGTTCTTAGCAGGGCTTTCAATGTTCCTGCCATAGCGGTGGATACACATGTAAAGAGACTTTCTAAGAGAATTTTTGGGCTTAAAGAGAACAACCCCGATGCTATCGAAAAGGCATTGATGGAAATATTTCCAGAGAATGTATGGAATGATGTTAATCTTACTTTTATTTTTCATGGAAGAACTGTCTGCAAACCACAAAAACCTTTATGCGATAAGTGTCCAATAAATAATTATTGCAAATATTTTAATTCAAAGGAGAAAAAGTATGGACATGATAGGAATTGATATTGGTTTTGGTTACACTAAAGCTACAAACGGTACAAAGGATATTATTTTTAAGTCTGTACTTGGAGAGGCAACAGAGATTCAGTTTCAGGATGAGCTTTTTCCCAGAAGAAATCAGGAGTTCTTGAGCATAAGCATTGATGGAAAAAACTATTTTGTAGGAGACCTTGCTGAACGACAGTCAAATGTAAGACTTTTTACACTTGACCAAAACCAGTTCATAGCCCAGTTTGCAAAGGTTTTAGCCCTTGTTTCATTAGGAAATCTGCTGGAAAATTTTGAAAATGTCAGTGTTGTTACAGGGTTGCCTGTTGGATACTACAAGCAGTTTAAAGATGCCCTTGCGTCAAATCTATTAGGTGAGCACAAATTCTCTCTTCTTAAAGGTAACGGAGAGGAGATTGAAAAAAACATCACGATTAGCAAATTAAGAATTATTCCACAGCCTTACGGAAGTCTTTTGAATATTTTTCTTGACGATGAGGGAAAGGTAAAGAATGCCGACTTTTTTAAACAGAAAGTGGGTGTTATAGATATCGGTTTTAGAACTACCGATTACATTATATCTGATAAGTTGCAGTATTCAGAACGTGGCAGCAAAACCACTGACAACGGTATCTCTAAGGCATTTTCCGTTATTGCAAATAAATTAAGGGAGAAAAGTGGTGTTAATATCGAAATATTTAAACTTTATGAGTATCTGATAAAAGGCAGTGTTAAAATAAAAGGAAAAGAGTACGACTTGACAGGAGTTAGGGAACAGGTGTTTCAGCAGTTAGCAGCTCAGATTGCCTCTGATGCAGAGCGTTACTGGGTGGATGACTGGGATTTAGATAGTATTATGATTAGTGGCGGTGGTGGGGCTATCCTTGAGAAGTATCTAAGGCCATTGCTTCCCAGCGCAACTCCTGTTTTCAATCCATCAGATGATAGCCGCTTTTTTAATGTAAAAGGCTATCTTAAATATGGTAAAAGCATCTGGTACGGGGAAAAAGAGTCTAAATGATAGGTGTTCTTGACAAACTCTTTTTCAAAGGCAGGGATATATCAGTAAAAAAAGAGATTGAAGGTGGCATAGCCACCTTTTTTACAATGTCTTATATAATTTTCGTCCAGCCAACCATTCTTGCTAAATTAGGAATGGATACAGGTGCTGTCATGGTTGCCACTTGTTTATCAAGTGCTCTGGCAACCCTTATTATGGGATTGCTGGCAAACTATCCAATAGCTTTGGCACCTGGAATGGGGCACAACTTCCTTTTTGTTATTATAGCTACTTCACTGGGTATAAACTGGGAAAAGGCTCTTGGTTTGGTTTTTATATCTGGTTCACTTTTTATACTGCTGTCATGTGTGCCCTTTAGAGAAAAAATACTCAATGATATACCAAACGGTTTAAAACATGGTATTTCTGTCGGAATCGGTTTTTTAATCACCCTCATTGGTTTTGAATGGTCAGGAATAGTAGTTTCTGCTCCTGGTACCCTTGTTGGTTTAGGAAATTTAAAAGGAACTGTTCAGTTAATTACTTTAGCAGGCTTAGCCCTGATACTATATCTCTACACTAAAGGTGTGTCGGCATCTATTTTATGGGGTATTTTTGTCTCAACATTCCTTTGTATTTTAACAGGTTTAACCGAGTTTAAAGGGGTTGTAAGTGCACCGCCATCTATAGCACCTACTTTTTTGAAGTTAGACATTAAAGGTTTATTAAACACAAATTATCTTACCGCTATTTTTGTGTTTCTATTTCTTGACGTCTTCGATACAGTTGGTACCCTTGTGGGAGTTGGGGAGCAAGGGAAATTTATAGTAAATGGCAAACTACCAAATGCAAAATCAGCCTTTTTTGCTGATGCTGCTGGAACGACTATAGGCAGCATTCTTGGGACATCAACCGTTACAAGCTATATCGAAAGCGCTGCTGGTATAGGTGTTGGTGCAAGAACAGGTTTGGCAAGTGTAGTAACTGCGTTATTTTTCATACTGGCACTTTTTTTCTATCCCCTTGTTCAGACGATAGGTGGTGGTGTAGAGATAGGAGGGGCTGTTTTTTATCCATCTATAGCACCAGCCCTTATCTTTGTTGGCTTTCTAATGATACAGAATGTGAAGAATATTAACTTTCACGAATTAGAAGAAGCCTTCCCAGCCTTTTGTGCAATTATCGTTACACCGCTTACATTTAGTATTACTGATGGCATCGCCTTTGGCTTTATAAGTTACACCCTCATTATGATTTTCAAGGGGGAAATAAAAAATACAAGTCCCATTGTTGCTGTTTTGAGTATCCTTTTTATACTTAAATACCTTTTCTTAAAATGAAAGACAAACTCTTTAATAAAATTGAACAGCTTTTTGATAAAAACGTTTTTATCGTAAGGCAGATACCAGAGCGTTTTTCTTACGATGAGTCAACAGTTTATAAGGCGATACCAGATGCTGTTTTTTTACCATCCAGAATGGAAGAGTTGGTTTCTCTGATGCAGGTGGCAAAAGAAGAACATCTCAATCTCATTCCAAGAGGTTTAGGTACAGGCGTTTGTGGAGGTGCCGTTGCTGTAAACGGTGGTGTGGTTATTTCTTTAGAAAGGATGAACAAGATTGTTGAACTGGATGAGAAGAATATGTGTATTGTTGTTCAACCAGGAATAACCACTGGTGAGGTAAAAATGGTGCTTGAAAAACATGGTTTTTTTTACCCCCCTGATCCACAAAGCTATGAAAATTCGAGCATAGGTGGAAATGTTGCAACAAATGCTGGTGGTCCAAGAGCTGTAAAGTATGGGACTACAAAAGACTATGTCATGGCTCTAAACTTTTTAACAGGAGACGGACAGCTTATAAAATCAGGTGGGAGAACTTATAAATGTTCGTCTGGGTATAACCTGAATGAGCTTTTATGCGGGTCTGAAGGAACGCTGGGGATTATAACCGAAATAACCTTAAAATTTTTGCCAATGCCATTACAGAGACGCTCTATTTTTGTTCCTTTTGAACATTTGGAGGATGCTTGTAACTTTCTGGCTGAGGCATTAAAAAGGGGGATCGATTTCTCAGCATTTGAATTTATTGATGATACATCAAAAAATTATGTGGAAAAATTTTTAAAAAGGGAATTACCCTTTTCGGAAAGGGCTAACTGTTACGTCTTTGGTGAATTGGAAAACGAACATGCTGATGAAATAAACAAGATTATTGAAACTGCTTCTATGTTTAATGCTCTGGACGTTTTCACAGCAAATGGGGCAGAACAAGAGGAAAGGCTCTGGGAGGCAAGGAAGAAGATTTCAGAAGCCTTTAAAGCATTTTCTAAGTATATTTACAAGGCTGATGTAGTAGTTCCGAGAGCCAGTATTGCAAACTTTGTGGCAAAAACAAAAAAGTTTGCGTCGGACAATCTACCATTAGCATGTTTTGGCCACGTTGGTGATGGTAACGTCCATGTCAATCTTCTCGATTTAGATGGTAAAAATTCAGAAGAGGCATCTAAAGTTATGTGGAAAATTATGGATTGTGTCAAAAGTTGTAATGGCTTTCCATCAGGAGAACATGGTATTGGTGTTGCGAAGAAAGAGTATTTGAAACATTTTTTTACCCCTGAACACATAAATCTTTTGAGACAGCTTAAAAAGGTGTTTGATCCTCACAACATCATGAATATCGGAAAAATTTTCTAAAAACAAAAA
>Ga0272446_1004204_pt1 | contig 17245 bp, 17 predicted proteins | sample YNPCB0061_FD_194587 | JGI IMG/M metagenome (GOLD analysis project Ga0272446, IMG submission 194587) | Hot spring microbial mat communities from Yellowstone National Park, WY, United States - YNP-CB-006-1 | ecosystem: Environmental > Aquatic > Thermal springs > Hot (42-90C) > Sediment | place... | reverse complement strand
ATATCAACCAGATAGGTGTCCTCGCCGGCGCGATCGATCAGAGCCACTACGTGTGCGCCATGGCCGGCGACGCGCGCCAGGTTGACGACGAGCGGATGCTGCGCCAGCGAGCGCGATGCGCCATCGGGGTAGTTGCTCAGCGCCGCATCGTCGCCAAACGGGGCGTACACCACGAAGACGACGCCGCCTGCCGCCGGCTGTTCCCGGGTTTGACCGTCTCGTGCCATCGACTGTGCCACATCCATTCCAGCTTCTCCCTCACATCAGCTTCACGCGCTTGCAACTTCTGGTTCCTATCCGAACGTCCGCCATTACACCAGAAAGCGCGTCCCATTTCTACGCAGGTCGCCGCGCCGCCCCGGCGCGCGGGATAGACGATAGGTGGACGATTTACAATAGCCGCGCCGGGTCGGGTTCGCTGGAGGTAGAGGTTTGACAACGACACCATCTGGAGAGCGCGAGCATGAAGATGCCCCTGCCAGCGCGCTGGCCAGATTGTGCGCGGACAGGATGCTCGACGCCTACCGCAGCGGCAACTTTGCCGGCGAATGGCCAGCCCCTTCTGACGTCGGGGAACAGCAGTTTCTCGACGCCCTGCTCCGGCCGGCGCGCATCGCCGCCGGAAGCACGCTTGCCCCGTCTGACATCAGCAGCCTGGCAGAGCTGGGGTTGCGCTGGGGCGTGAGCAGCCTGCGGCCCGACCGCGCGCCCGCGAATGCGCCGATCGACCGCTCGTGCTGGCTGGAGCGCGCCAGTTGGCGGCCGGCGCTGGCGCTGATGTGCCACTACGGTTTCGTGCAAGTTCCCGATTTTCCCGATCACTATTACCGCCGGCGCGGCGAGCCGCCGGTGGAAACGCTGTGCGGTTTATGGGGCATCGGTTCGAGCAGTTTCTACCGGCTGCTCGACACCGCCAAACGACGCCTGGCGCAGTTGTTTGCGGAGCAGGTTCAGGATGGCCGGCACAGCGCCAGCCTTCAATCCTTTGCGCAGGACGAGGTGTACGACCGGCTTGGCCTGAAAGACGTCGAGGCGCGCTGCGCCTGGCACACCCAGGAGGCCGCGCGCCTGGCGCGCGCCGATCATTATCTGGCGGCGCTGTGGCACTGGCGCGCCGCCGGCAATGTGGATGCCGCGCTCAAATGGATCCATCTGCACCTGGTTGCCATTTCGCGCGAGCCGGGACTGGACGCTGAGCTTGAGGCGCTGCGTTCGGATGCAAGCCTCTCGCAGCGCGAACACATCGAGATTCAACTGGCCATCGGGGCTGTCTGCCGGGTGCGCAATCATCCCGAACTGGAAGCGCAAGCCTACGAGCAGGCGTTGCGCATCGCGGCCGATCCAGAGGACGCGACCAGCCTCGGCATCGTGTACAGCCACCTGGGCAAATACTACGAGCCGCGCGACGCCGACCGCGCCTTTGCCTGCTACCAGGACAGCCTGGAGTTCCTGTCCAGAGGCCAGGATGCAGCCGAGCGCCCGGACACCCGCGCGGCATATGCCGACACGCTGGTCAAGCTGGCCTGGCTGTACACCTTGCGCAACGATCCACGCGCCAAATCGCTGCTGGAAAAGGCGGAGGGGTTGTCCTCTGCAAAGACAGACGACACGACCGCCTTGTTGCAGCAGGCATGGGGCGAGTACTGGCGACGCGCCGGCGCGTATGACCTGGCCCTCGAATACAAACAACGCGCGCTGAACATCTACGAACGGCTGGGCGACCAGCAGGGCATGCTGAAGACTTACATCAATCTGGGCGTCATCTACGACGACATGAAGCGCTATGACCGGGCCATGGAGTACTACCAGCGCGTGCTCGACATGGCTCGCTCCGTGAGCATCGATCCCGAACACATCGCCAGTGCGCACCTCAATCTCGGCGCGTGCTATTACTGGCTCAAAGATTACGCGGCGGCCATCGACCAGTACCAGCAGGCGCTGGAGATCAGCGATCGGATGGGGCTGCATCTGCACAAGGGCCGCGCGCACTATAACCTGGCCGAGGCGCATTACACGCGGCACGCGCAAACAGGCAACCCCGATGATGAACGCGAGGGTGACCAGCATGTCGAGGCTGCCATCGCCGCCTGGGCGCCGGAAGGCTTTCCGGTGTACGTGGAAAGCGCGCGCAATTTGAAAGCTGAATTGCTGGGTGGAACCCGCGAATACGCCGAACATCGCATCCTGCCCCAGGAAAAGGCCGCTCACTATGCAGAGATGGCTGAGATCGAGCGGAATCGCAGCATTTTGCAGGCAGACCCAACGCCTGCCGAGCGCATCGAGGCGCACCTGGCCATTGCCAGAGCCTATCTGTCCATCAGCGCGCAGGAGCGCGAGCAGGCCATGCTTTTGTGTGAGAAACACAATCTGGGCGATGCGTTTGCCGGCCAGATTGACGCGCTGCGCCAGATGTTCGAACAATCACACACCACCGAGGAGCGTCTGGCGCGGGCCTGGCACGAGGCGACGCGGCTGTCTGAGGGGGCGCTGCGCCGCGCGGTGCGCCGGCTGTTGCAGGAGGGTCAGATCAGCAAGAGCGTGTACGCCGAAGCCTGCAACGTCGGCCTGGCAACGGCGTCCAAACATCTGGCGCGGCTTGCAGAAGCCGGCCTGCTCCGGCAGATCGGCAAAGGCGCCGGCACGCGCTATGTGCTCGAGCCGGCATGACCTGCGCCAGAATTGCGCGCCGCCTCCTCGTGGCCCGCAGCGGGCCGCTACAATCTCCCGCCAGAAGTTCCGCCGGAACTGGAAACATGAAACGCCTGGTTATCGTCGAATCGCCGGCCAAAGCCCGCACGCTGCAACCCATGCTGGGGGCCGGCTACATTGTGCGCGCCAGCATGGGCCATGTGCGCGATCTCCCCGCCGACGAACTTGGCGTCGATCTGGAAAACAACTTCCGGCCTGCCTATCACCTCTTGCGTCAGAAAGCCAAAACGATCCAGGCGCTGCGCGCGGCGCTCGAAGAGGCCGGCGAGGTGTATCTGTCCACCGACCCCGACCGTGAAGGCGAAGCCATCGCGTGGCACCTGATGCAGGTGTTGAAGCCGCGCAACAAGCCCGTCCGCCGGGTCACTTTTCACGAGATCACGCCCGCCGCCATCCAGGCCGCCTTTGCCCAGCCGCGCGCCGGGTTGGACATGCGCCTGGTCAACGCGCAACAGGCCCGGCGCGTGCTCGACCGGCTGGTCGGCTATCAGGTCAGCCCGCTGCTGTGGAAGACCACCGGCGGCAAGAGCGCCGGGCGGGTGCAGAGCGTGGCGCTGCGTCTTGTGGTGGAGCGCGAGCGCGACATCCGCAATTTCATCCCACAGGAATACTGGTCGATCCATGCGGAACTCTCCAAGATTTTAGATTTTGGATTGTCGATTTCGGATTTGGAGGGCGCTCAGAGCAATCCAAAATCGAAAATCGAAAATCCAAAATTCATTGCCCGCCTGATCCAGATCGGCAACAGGCAAGTCGGACTGGACAAGCCCATCTGCCTGAACACGAAAGAGGATGCCGATCGCGTCATTGCAGCCCTGGCCGGCGCAACCTGGCGGGTGAAGCGAATCAAGCGCGAGACCAAAACGCGCAAGCCGTGGCCGCCGTTCACCACCAGCGCGCTGCAACAATCGGCGTCGGCGCGGCTGGGCATGGGGCCGGCAGAAACAATGAAGATCGCCCAGGAGTTGTACGAAGGCGTGGACATCGGCGCCGGCAAGCCAACCGGCCTGATCACCTACATGCGCACCGACTCGACTGCCGTGTCGCCCGAAGCGCAGGCGGCCGCGCGCCAGGTAGTCGAGTCTACGCTGGGCAGCCGCTACCTGCCCGACACGCCGCCAACCTACAAGACGAAGGTGAAGAACGCGCAGGAAGCGCACGAAGCCATCCGCCCGACCGACGTGACACGCTATCCCAGCGCGCTCAAAGATCACCTGACGCCCCGGCAGTGGAAGCTCTATGACCTGATCTGGCGGCGCTTTGTCGCATCGCAGATGGCGCCCGCCGTGCACAACGTGACGACGGTGGATGTCGAAGCGACCCCGCCCGCACACACGCCAGAAGCCGGCAGCAGCCATTCTCCGTCGCTCCCCATCTCCCTCTCCCCTCTATCCCCCTGCCTCTTTCGCGCCGTGGGCCGCGACCTGGTCTTCGACGGTTTTTTGCGCGTGTGGCAGGAAGAAGAGACATCGGACGAAGAGGACGAACCGCAGACATTGCCCGCGCTGAGCGAGGGGGAGTGGCTTGAACTGATCCGCCTGTTTGGCCGGCAGCACTTCACCCAGCCGCCGCCGCGCTTCACCGAAGCGGCGCTGATCAAGGCGCTGGAGGATCGCGGCATTGGCCGGCCCAGCACCTACGCATCCATCGTCAGCACGCTCAAGGATCGCGCCTATGTGACGCTGGAGAAGCGCCAGCTCGCGCCGACGCCGGTGGGCGAATCGACCTGCGACGCGCTGGTGGCCGCCTTCCCGGAGCAGATGGACTATGGTTTCACGGCGCAGGTCGAAGACTGGCTGGACGACATCTCGCGCGGCGAGCGGGATTGGGTGGACGCCTTGCGCGCGTTCTATGCCCCCTTCTCAAAGGCGTTGAACGAAGCGCGTGACAAGATGCGCGCAGCCGCCCCACCCCGGCCCGATGCCGCTTCTGCGTCGGGCGACACGCGCAAGTCCAATACCACGGACGATAGCAAGCCGCGCCGGCGCGTCACGCGCGCAAAAAAGAAGAGCGCAACAGCGAGAGCAAAAGCTAACCCAGCAACAGCGGGCGAGAGCGCAAACGCGCCGGCGATCGCGTGCCCGCTGTGCGGCGCGCCGATGGTCAAACGCGCCAGCCAATACGGCGAGTTCTGGGGGTGCTCAACGTATCCGAGGTGCCGGGGCACGCGCAAGATCGCGGCGCAGGATCAGGCCGGCTTGCGCAGTCCAACCGAATCGCGGACAATGCCGTCATGAATTGCATCGCACTGGCAGGGGGGGTTGGAGGCGCAAAATTCGCGGATGGCCTGGCGCGCGCCACAGACCCCGACTCGCTCGCCATCGTCGTCAACACCGGCGACGACTTTGATCTGCACGGGCTGCGCATTTCGCCCGACCTCGACACCGTCATGTATACGCTGGCCGGCATTGCCAACCCGGAGACAGGATGGGGAATCGCCGGCGACACCTGGCACAACTTCGAGATGCTCGGCAGGTATGGCGTCGCGCCGTGGTTCCGGCTCGGCGACCGCGATCTGGCCACGCATCTGCTGCGCACCGAGTTGCTGGCAGATGGGCAGCCGCTCAGCGCCGTCACGCGCGAGCTGTGCCGGAGGCTTGGCGTGGCGCCCCGCGTGACGCCGATGACCGACGACCGGGTGCGCACCATCGTTGACACCGAACTGGGGCCGTTGCCGTTCCAGGAGTACTTCGTCAAGCATCACTGGCAACCCGTGGCGCGCGGCGTCATCTTCGAGGGCTGCGATGAGGCAGAAGCGGCGCCGGGAATGCTGCGCGCCATTGAGACGGCAGACACCATCGTCATCTGCCCCTCCAATCCTTATCTCAGCATCGACCCGATTCTGGCGTTGCGCGGGGTGCGCGACGTGCTGTTGAACGCCACTGCCCCCATCATCGCCGTCACGCCGATCATCGCCGGCGAGGCGGTCAAAGGGCCGGCGGCCAAGCTCATGCGCGAGCTGGGCCTGGAGCCGTCGGCGGTGGAGATCGCGCGCCACTACGCCGACTTTGTCAACGGGTTCGTGCTCGACGCGCGCGATGCCGCGCTGGCGAGCCGGATCGAGGCCATGGGCATTGGCGTGCTGGTCACCGACACACTGATGACCACGCCCGATGATCGCGCCCGGCTGGCCTGCGAGGTGATTGGCTTTGCCGATCGCTTGCGCCCCGAAAAGTTGGGCGGGTGCAAGTTGTAGCTCAGGTGTCGCACACCCTTGAGCAGTTCGATGCCTGAACAACCGCGCGCGACTACGGCATGATTGCCGCGATGATCGCCCTCATTCCGGTCAAGACCCTGGCGCGTATGAAGTCGCGCCTGGCAGACACGCTCGACGGCGCTGCCCGCATCCGGCTCATGCGAGACACGCTGCGCCACACCATCGGGGCCATTCAACAGTCAGGAGGTGTGGAGAGCATTTTTGTCGTCACGCGCGACCTGCAAGTCGCCGGCTGGGCCGAGGACTGGGGGGCGCAGCCACTGGGCGAGACGCGCGAGGGCCTCGGCTTGAATGAGTCACTGGAAGAAGCGCGCCGTCAACTGGCGGGCCGTTATCCGGACGCCGGCGCGCTACTGGTCGTGCCGGGCGATCTGGGCTGGTTGCAGCCGGAGGATGTGTCCGGCATGGCGACGCTGCTGGCCGGCGCTCCGCGCAAAGCGCCGGCGGTGGTCATCGCTCCGGACCGGCGCGGCGAGGGCACCAATGCGCTGCTGTTGCAGCCGCCCGGCATAATCCCGTTCTGCTTTGGTCGCGGCAGCGCGAATGCCCATGCGCAGCAGGCGCTCGCGCGCGGCGCGCTGGTGCGCTGGTATCACTCCAGCTCCACAAGCCTGGATGTGGACGAGCCAGAGGACTTGAGGTTGTATCGCGCCGCGCCCTATGTGTGGTGAGGCGCGGCGGCCGGCCCGCCAGCATCACGACCGCGCCCATCCACTGCCGATTTTGGCGACGTTCACCGGCGCGATCTCAATGACAACACGCGGCCCCTGGAACAACCAGTCCACCATGTCATCCACTTCTGCCGGGGACGTGTAACGCGCAACGATACGCCGAACCATGCTGCGCGCGTCGAACCCCGGCTCGCCCGGCTCGTGAAAAGTGGCGATGCCCTTGATCGAAACGCCGCGATAGGGCTGGGCGTCGTCATCGATCGAAGCGCCGACGCGCGGATCGCGGGACATATTGCGATACTTCACCCGATCCCGCTGCGTGCTGGTGAACAGCCGGCCGCCCTCTTGCAAATACCACACCGGCGTCACCTGCGGATAGCCATCCGCCCCCAGCGTCGCCAGGCGCATGAGCAGGGGCCTGTTCAGAAATTCGATGGTCTCATGGTCAAGCATTGCACTGCCTCCTGATAGGCTTCCGGCGTGTCCACATCGCGCAGCACCGCGTCGGTGTTGACGATGAGATGGGTCACCGCTTCGGGCTGCGCTGCGAGCAAATCACGCACATTGGCGCCGGCCGGCAACGCCAGCACCGCCGGCCACAGACGCCGGGCAATCAGCACCGGATGGCCGCGCGGCCCATCATGCCTGAAACGCGGAGCGATCACGTCGCCGCAGCCCCGCTCAAAGGCCGCAAGAAGCCGGTCGAACACCGGCGACGGAATCAACGGCTGATCGGCCAGCGCGATCAACGCAGCATTCGGCGGCGCGCTGCGCTGCGACAGCCATTCCAAACCCACCTTGATGGAAGACAGCATCTCGCCGGCCTGATAGGCCGGATTATGAACAAAAGACACTGGCAAGCTATCGAGCGCGCGCGCGATGGCCGGCTGCTCGTGGCCGGTGACGACCGCCACAGGACGCGCGCGCGAACCGAGCGCGTTGGTCGTGCTTGCGCGCACGACACTGGTCTGGCCAAACGGCAACAGCAGTTTGTTCGCGCCAAACCGCGACGACACGCCGGCGGCCAGAATCAACGCGGCGACGCGAGTCGCATTTGCCATGAGCGCATTCTACGCGCCGCTGCGTCAAACCGTTTTCTCATGCGCAACCGTTACAATGAGTTTTCAAGAGGTGATTGCGGGATGGCAACAACAAGGACGATAAGGCGAGTGTATCTCGATTATTCGGCGACAACACCCGTCGCGCCGGAAGTGAAGCAGGCGCTGGAGCCGTTTCTCACAGAGACATACGGCAACGCGGCGTCTTTGCATAGCTTTGGCCGCGAGGCAGCCGCTGCGCTGGACGAAGCGCACCGGGTGGTGAGCTGCGCTATCGGCGCGCGCGCCAGCGAGATTGTCTTCACCGGCTGCGGCACCGAGTCCGACAACCTGGCGCTGCGCGGTGTCGCCTTTGCCGCGCGACAACGGGGCCGAGGCAACCACATCATCAGCGCGCCGACCGAGCATCACGCTGTTGAAGGCACGCTGCATCAGTTGCAGGACGTGTTCGGCTTCGAGGTGACGATGTTGCCGGTGGATGGATGCGGCCGCGTCGATCCAGATGATGTCCGGCGCGCCATCCGGCCCGACACTGTGCTGGTCAGCGTGATGACAGCCAATAACGAGGTGGGCACCCTCGAGCCGGTTGCGGCGATCGGCCGCATCTGCCGCGAGCGCGGCATTCCGTTTCACACCGACGCAGTGCAATGTCCGGCCTATCTGCCGATCGATGTCGAGGAACTGAATGTGGATTTAATGGCGCTGTCTTCGCACAAGTTCTATGGCCCCAAAGGCGTTGGCGTGCTGTACATCCGTGACGGCACGCCCTACATTCCCACCCTGACCGGCGGCGGGCACGAGCGCGGCCGGCGCGCCGGCACGGTGAATGTGGCCGGCGCCGTGGCGACTGCGGCTGCAATCAAATATGTCGCCGGCCAGCGCCAAGAACAGGCGGCTCGCCTGCAGCGCCTGCGCGACCAGTTGATCGCCGGCATCCTGGCCGCTGTGCCCGATGCGCGCGTCAGCGGCCATCCGCAGAACCGGCTGCCGCATCACGCCAGCTTTGTGTTCAAAGGCGTGGATGGCGAGACGCTGCTGATGGCGCTGGATGTGGAGGGGATTGCCGTGAGCACCGGCTCGGCCTGCGCCAGCGGCGACCCGGAGCCGTCGCCGGTGTTGCTGGCAATGGGCATCCCACGCGAGTGGGCGCTGGGCGGTCTGCGCGTGTCACTCGGCTATCACACCACCGATGAAGAGATCGCGTATGTGGTGGAGAAGCTGCCGCGCTGTGTCGAACAGGTGCGGCGTTCGATGGCCGATTTCTGAGACTTGAAGGCGCAGTGAACAAGCAGCCAGTCATGACAGACGCGCGCCCGCAGATGAGCGGCTCCAAAGCCCGCGTCGTGGTGGCAATGTCCGGCGGGGTCGATTCGTCGGTGGCGGCGGCATTGCTGGTCGAGCAAGGCTACGACGTAATCGGCATCATGCTGCGCCTGTGGGCCGAGCCGGCCAGCGGCGCCGGCCCGCAGCACGCCAATCGCTGTTGCGCGCCAGAAGCCGTAGCCGACGCCCGCGCGATCGCGCGGCAACTGGGCATTCCGTTCTACGACATCCACGCCGAAAGCGTGTTCAAAGAGAAAGTGGTCGATCCCTGGATCAGGGCCTATGGCGAGGCAACCACCCCGAATCCATGCTTCAATTGCAACCGTTCCATCCGGTTCGGGTTTCTCATGCAGCGCGCGCTGGCGCTGGGCGCGGACTTTCTGGCGACGGGGCACTATGCGCGCATTGCCGTCACGCAGAGCGAGAGCGCATCGGTCAATCCGGATCAACCGCCTGTGCGCTACCGACTGCTGAAAGGCGTGGATGCAAAGAAAGACCAATCCTACGTGCTGCACGTGCTCGGGCAGCGCGATCTCGCCCGCGCGCTGTTTCCATGTGGCGACTTCACCAAACAGCAGGTGCGTGAGATGGCCCGGCGCTTCGGCCTGCCCACCGCCGAGCGCGCCGAGAGCCAGGATTTGTGCTTTTTGACACAAGGGGACTATCGGGGTTTTCTGTTGCGACAGGCCCCCGGCATTGCAACGCCCGGCCCGATATTGAACACGCGCGGCGAGGTGATCGGTCAGCATGAGGGCTTGCCGTTCTACACCATCGGCCAGCGGCGCGGGTTGAACATCGCGCCGCAGAGCGCGCGCGCAGAAGCGCTCTACGTGCTCAGGCTGGACTCGGCGCGCAATGCGGTGATCGTCGGGCCGGCTGACGCGCTGGGGGTTCAGCAGATCGTTGTCAGGCGGATGCACTATGTGAGCGGGGAAGCGCCAGAAGGGCCGCTGCGCTGCAACGCCAAAGTGCGTTATAAGGCCCGCGAGGCTGCCTGCACGCTGACCCCGTTGCCCGGCGGCGACGCGCAGATCGTCTTTGACGAACCACAGCGCGACGCCACGCCGGGGCAGGGACTGGTGGCTTATGACGGCGACGAGGTCATTGGCGGGGGCGTGATCGCGCGCGACGCATGAGTGACAACGCGCAAGTTGCCTGAGCCCTGGCTTCGACGGCTTCGACAAGCTCAGCCGCCGAAGCGCAGATGCCGTAGAACAAGCCGCCAGACTTGTCCCGTCCACACGCCGCCGGCGCCTGAGCCTGCCGAAAGCGACAGGATCAGGCGTCTGGCAACGCTGCCACGCCGGGCAGCACTTTGCCTTCCATGAACTCCAGCGACGCGCCGCCGCCGGTGCTGATGTGCGAGATCTGGTCGGCCACGCCGGCTTGTTCGACAGCCGCAACGGAATCGCCGCCGCCAATGACCGATGTGGCGCCCGAAGCCGCCACGGCTTTGGCGATCTCGGTGGTGCCGGTGGCGAACCTGGGGAACTCAAACACGCCCATGGGGCCGTTCCAGAAGATCGTCCGCGCGCCTTTCAGCGCGTCGATGTATTTGATGATGGTGTGCGGGCCGATATCGAGAATGCGCCAGCCGGGCTTGACCGCGCCGACGCTGACCGTCTCGCTGTTTGCATCGTTGCTGAACGCATCGGCCACCACCGCGTCCACGGGCAAAATGAGTTTGCCGCTGCACGTCGCCAGCAACTCACGCGCCTGCTCGATCGCCTCATTCTCAACCAGCGAGTCGCCCATCTCATACCCCTCGGCTTTGAGGAAGGTATTGGCCATCCCACCGCCGATGATGAGCTTGTCGGCCAGTTTGGCGAGATTCTCGATGACCGGCAACTTGTCACTGATCTTAGCGCCACCCAGGATGGCGACGAACGGGCGCTGGGGATTGTCGAGCACCCCGCCGAGGTAATTGATTTCTTTCTCCATGAGGAAGCCGGCTGCGGCCGGCAGAAAGTGCGCAACCGCTTCCACAGAGGCATGGGCGCGATGCGCGCTGCCAAAGGCGTCGTTCACGTAGATGTCGCCGTGGGCGGCCAGTTGTTTGGCGAAATCGGGATCGTTCTTCTCCTCGGCTTTGTGGAAACGCAGGTTTTCCAGCACCAGCACATCGCCCGGCTTCAGCGCCCTGGACCTGGACTCCGCCACCTCGCCCACGCAGTCCTCGGCAAACTGGACGGGGCGATGAAGCAGCTCGCTAAGACGATCGGCGGCGGGCTTCAGGCTTTGAGAAGGATCGACTCCTTTGGGCCGGCCCAGGTGCGACATCAGCACAACAGACGCTCCCTGAGACAACAGGTAGTTAATGGTCGGCAGGGCAGCCCGGATGCGGGTGTCATCCGTGATCTGGCCATTCTTCAGCGGAACGTTGAAATCGACGCGCACCAGGACGCGCTTGCCGTTCAGATCCTGGAGATTCTTGACCGTGCGCTTGTTCAGTGGCATACATCCTCCGGGTGAGGCGCGAGATTGTGGTCTGGCCTCGATATAACAATTTGAGCCTGGGTTAACCCCAGGCTCAAATTCTATGCCAGAAGAGCGGAAACACAAACGAACACAACTGTGACACCGGCGCGCCATCAGCAATCAACGCTTCGGCGGCTGAGCGTGTCGAAGCCGTTGAAGCACTCGCCGTTGCCTGAGCTTGCCGCAGGCAACGGCCACTTGCTCAGGGACAAGGGACAAGCCTGGCGGCTTGTCCTACCAGAGGCGACGCCGGCGCGCCATCAGCGATCAACAGCTGTCTCTGCCTGCCCGATGGGACTGGTGCTGCAAATTGACTTATTCTTGGTCAGGCACATTTTGTTGTCGCAGCGTGAGCCGGTCTTGACAAACTTGTAGCCGGGAGGCGTCGCCCGCTGCAAGCGATATCCCCTGGGCACCTCGCCGCGTTCATAGTGACCACACTTGCGCGTTTTGGGGTTGCAGGCCAGCACGCACACTGTTTCTTCGTGCATGGGTGCTGCGCTCGCAACCGGCGCCTGGAACAGCGCAGTCAGAGACAGAAAAAGCGCCACCAGCGCAAGAAGTAGGCTGACTCCCTGTTGCCGACCGCGCTTGCGAATTCTTGCGTTTTGCTCGCCTTTCGATTGTCGCCAACCTGCAAACACTTTCGCTTTGACTGTAAGTGTCAACATGGAGGGTTCCCCCTTATCAATCATCAGTAGGCATACCCGTCTTGTGCCTGCATCATATAGGTTAGTCGCTTGCCGGCCAGTTTTTTGCATCAATTTATGCGCTGCCGGCGGCACACGAGTTCTATTCTGACAGGCTGAAGCAATAAACACTGCAAAGCATATACATCTCTTTATCTATGTTTCGTCTTATCAGGCGCAGCCGCGATTTTGGCGCGCAAGGTCGCGCCAGAAAGATGTGGCGCATGAGTATCCTGCAAAGGCTCGCGCGTGAAGCCTTGCTCGTAGAAAGGCTCTGGTCATTCCTTCGACCAGAGAAGCAGGACGCGCGCGTATCAGGGCCTTTGATTTCTGCAGAGCATCGGCATTTGCCAGTGACATCGCTGAACCAGTCCATCTGAGCGGGATTTGGATCTGGAAAGTCGCCGGGACTGCCTGCCTCATTCTGCCCCTATACTTGCGCCCATGTCACTTCGCCCAATCGACGTGCGCAGGATGGCGGGCGACCTGAAGATTGCCCTGACCGAGGATCAGTGTTCGCTGCTGGCTCGCTACGCACAGTTGCTCGTCGAATGGAACCGTCGGATGAACTTGACCGCCATCGAAGACGACGCCGGCGTGTTGACGCGACATCTTGCCGACAGCCTGACCGTTCTGCCTACTCTGGATCGCCTGCTGGCCGGCATTTCCACGCCGCGCATGATTGATGTGGGCAGCGGCGCCGGGCTGCCCGGCATTCCGCTCAAGATCGCCCGGCCTCAGCTCGTGGTTGACTTGATGGACAGCACCGGCAAGAAAATGCGCTTTTGCGCAGCCGCGATCGGCGAGTTGGGCTTGCGCGACATCCAGGCCATTCATGGCCGCGCCGAGGAGATGGCGCGCCGGCGCGAACGCCGCGAACAGTACGATCTGGTCATCGCACGAGCGGTGGCGTCAATGCCCACGCTGGCAGAGTATCTGCTGCCATTCGCCCGGCTGGGCGGCTGGTGCATCGCCATGAAGGGCGCCGAAGCGCAGACAGAAGCCGAGCGGGCGCAGAAGGCCATCACCGCGCTGGGCGGCGACGCGGCAGGGGTTGAGCCGGTGGCTCTGCCCGGCGCGCCAGACCGTCGCGCGCTCATCATCATTCGCAAAATCCGCCCTACCCCGGATCGATATCCTCGCCCTTCTGGCGCCCCGCGCGCGGCGCCGCTGTAGCTATAATCGCCCTGCTATGACCACATCGACACAATCGCGCCCTCTGCGTATTCTGATCGCCAAACCGGGGCTGGATGGCCATGATCGCGGCGCCAAAGTGATTGCCCGCGCCTTGCGCGACGCCGGCATGGAAGTGATCTACACCGGCCTGCGCCAGACGCCGGAGATGATCGCGGAAGCCGCGCTGCAGGAAGACGTGGATGCGGTGGGGCTGAGCATTTTGAGCGGCGCGCACAAGTCGTTGCTGCCGCGCGTCGTCCAGGCGATGCGCGAGCGCGGGCTTGACGATGTGCCGGTGTTTGCCGGCGGCATCATCCCTGATGAAGATGTGGCCGATCTGAAGTCGGCGGGGATCGCCGGCGTTTTTGGCCCCGGCGCCCCCATCGCGGATATCGTGGCCTTCATCCGCGAGCACACCCCCGCGCATCATTGAGCCATTGAGCCATTGGATCATTGAGTCATTGAGTCATTGACTGGATTGTTCAATCACTCAATCACTCAATCACTCAATCACTCAATCACTCAATCACCGAATCATCCGATGACTGAATCGCCCGATCTTGCGTCTGACCGCCGCGCGTTGGCCCGTCTGATCACGCAGATCGAGAATGGCAACCCGGAAACGCGCAATCTGGTTGCGCGCCTTTATGCCAGCGCCGGCTCTGCGCAGATCATTGGCATCACCGGGCCGCCGGGCTGTGGCAAGAGCACGCTGGTCTCAGGTCTGGCGCGTTACTTGCGCGCGCGGCCCCACCCTCCGCAAGTCGCCATTGTCGCGGTTGATCCCAGCAGTCCGTTCAGTGGCGGCGCCATTCTGGGCGACCGTGTGCGCATGCGCGAGCTGTCGGGCGACGCGGGCATTTTCATCCGCAGCATGGCCAGCCGCGGCGCGCTGGGCGGGCTGGCCGGCGCCACAGCGGATGTCGTGAGCGCGCTGGATGGGGCCGGCTTCGACGTGATCCTGATCGAGACCGTCGGCGCCGGCCAACTGGAAGTGGATATCGCGCGCATTGCCCAGACGGTGATCGTGGTCGAAGCGCCGGGAGCCGGCGATGAAATTCAGGCCGCGAAAGCAGGGATTCTGGAGATTGCCGACATCGTTGTGGTGAATAAGGCCGACCGCGAAGGGACGGCGCAGACGATTGCGGCGCTGCAATCGGCGCTGGACGTGAGCCGGCCTGAGAGCGCGGGCGCAAGCGCGCACAAACACGGGCCGATGGCCGGCCTGCCCGCTTTCGATTCGCCGCGCAACATGAGCATGGAGGCGCCTGAGATCGACGGCGCAGCATGGCAAACGCCCATTCTGAAAACAATCGCGCTCAATGATGAGGGCATCGAGGCTGTGGCGGCGGCGATTGAGGCCCACGCCGGCTACCTGCGCGCCAGCGGCGAAGGCGCCCGGCGACGCGCGCGCGCTGTTGAGCAGGACGTGCGCGCGCGACTGGCCGACGTCTTGATCCGCCGCGCGCTGGCCGCTGTCAGCCGGGAGCAGTACGACGCGCTTATGGCTGCCGCCGTCGCGCGCGCCATCCACCCGGCTGAAGCAGCCGAACGACTCATGAACGCAAGCTGGGGCAAATGACCACGTTATTCCTCATCCGGCACGCGCAGAGCGCCGCCAATGCCGATGGGCGCATCCAGGGCTGGCTCGACTCGCCGTTGAGCGAAGCGGGACGACAACAGGTTCAGGCCCTGTGCGAACGGTTTCGCGCAACGCCGCTCGATGCTGTCTATGCCAGCCCGCTTGCCCGCGCCACGGACACCGCGCAGGCAATCGCCGCCATCCACAATCTGGCGGTGATCCTGGACGACCGGCTGAAGGAATACAACATGGGCCAATGGACCGGACTGAACCGCGCTGAGATCGAGGCCCTGTCGCCCGGCGTCGATCTGGAAGCCGAGCACGAGCTGGTGGTGCCGGGCGGCGAAACCGCACAGGAGATGCGCGAGCGGGTCGAGCCGTTTGTGCGCGAGGTGGTAGGCCGGCACGCCGGCCAGTCGGTGGCCGTCATCACGCACGGCGGCACACTGGGGATGCTGGTCGGCGCAATGATTGGCCTGCCGGTCATGCGGCGACATCCCTTCTCGTTCGGCAACGCCTCTGTGACCGAGGTCACGCACCAGCGCGGACGCTGGCGCCTGCGGCGGCTGAACGATCAATGCCATCTGCATCCATTACAATTCAATCGGAGGCCATGATGCGAAACCATCGCCGCACAGAAAACAGCATGTATGGGGGAATCAAGCTTTTCAGCGGCACCAGTCATCCCTTGCTCGCCGCGGAAATCGCCGCTTATCTCGATGCGCCGCTGTGCGGGCGCGACATTGTGCGCTTTCCCAACGAGAACGTGTTCTGGCGATTGCACGAGAGCGTGCGCGGCCAGGACGTGTTTCTGATCCAAACCATGAGTTCGCCGGTCAGCGAAAACATTCTGGAACTGCTGATCGGCATCGACTGCCTGCGGCGCGACTCGGCTGCGCGGATCACGGTCGTGATCCCCTACATGGCGTATGCGCGCAGCGACAAGAAGGATCAGCCGCGCGTGCCCATCACCGCCCGGCTGCTGGCCGACCTGATCGAGACCGCCGGCGCCGACCGCTACATCACCGTCGATCTGCACGCCGGCCAGATTCAAGGGTTCTTCAGCATTCCCGGCGACGAACTCACCGCGTTTCACACCTTGAGCGACTACTTCATCAGCCGGCGCGACGAGATGGTCAGCCCGGTCATTGTGACGGCCGATCTGGGGTTTGCCAAACGCGGCCGCAATTTCGCCGCCAAACTCCAGTGTCCCATGGCCTTCGTCGAAAAGCGGCGCATTGGCAACACGGCGCAGTCCGAAGCGCTGACCGTGATCGGCGACGTGGACGGCTGCGATGTGATCATTGTGGACGACGAAATCTCCACCGGCGGCTCGGTGCAGAACACCATCGAAGTGGTGAAAAGCCACGGCGCGCGCGACATCTACGTGTGCTGCTCGCACGCCGTCTTTGCCGGCCCGGCTGTCGAGCGCCTGCGCGCTTTGCCGATCAAAGAGATCGTGACAACCAACACGCTGCCGCTCGCGCCGGAGAAAATGCCGCCCAACGTCCGCGTCCTGTCCATCGGCTCATTGCTGGGGGAGGTCATCCGTCGCGTGCATGAAGGGCGCAGCGTGGGCGAGCTGTTCAACGAATGAGGAGCAGACCATGCCGGACAGTCTTGGCTACATCCTGAAACGCCTGCGCGAGAAGAAGCATTTCACGCAACAGGAAGTCATCGAGCGCAGCGGCCTGGAGCGCAGCGCAAGCTACATCAGCAGCCTGGAGACCAACAAAACCAGCCCGACGATCGCGGAGCTTGAAGCGCTGGCCGTCATCTACGGCACAACGGTGTTCGACATCCTCAGCGAGGCGAAGGGGATCGCGCCCAACTGGGACTTCACGCCGAATCCCGACATCCGGCTGTTGCTGAATTTCTACGAGTCTTTGAACGCGGAGCGGCGCAAGATTGCGCTGGAGTTCATCCAATATCTGGCCGAGAAGCAGAAGATGGAGCGATACAACGAATCCAAACGGATAGAGCCGGCAAGCCGGAGCGATTGAGGCTGCGCGCCCCTATTCGCCGGCCTTTTGACGCGGCGTGACTATGCGCTGCTTGTAGTCCGTCACGAAGCGATTCAGCTTGCCCATCAATTCGCTCCAATCGTCGCTGTCCAGAATGCGATCCAGCGTCTCGCGGTCCTCGGCCTCTCCGACGGTGATGATCTGCGGGCCTTCGCCGTACACGGTGTACCAGGCTTCGGTGGGCCGCACGCCCAGCTTCATGATCCTCGGCGCAAACTCCTGCACCACAAATTCAAAGTAAGCCGGCTCTTCATCGGACTTGATGTTCCAACTCATGACAAGTTTGATCACTGGGCGCCTCCCCTGGGGCCTGCATAG
>Ga0272446_1004203_pt1 | contig 17248 bp, 13 predicted proteins | sample YNPCB0061_FD_194587 | JGI IMG/M metagenome (GOLD analysis project Ga0272446, IMG submission 194587) | Hot spring microbial mat communities from Yellowstone National Park, WY, United States - YNP-CB-006-1 | ecosystem: Environmental > Aquatic > Thermal springs > Hot (42-90C) > Sediment | place... | reverse complement strand
TCCCTGCCGGGCATCTTCCAAAGCCCGCCGAGCAAGCTGTTCCGTGCTGGCCGCATTATCCGCACTCTGTTTAATGGTAGAGCTTATCTCTTCGATCATAGAAGAAACCTGCTCGGCGCTGGCGGCCTGTTCGGTAGAGCCCTGGGAAAGGGTCTGGCTCGTCTGGCTGATGGCGGCGGCCCCCTTCTCTACTTCCAGGGCAGCGGTCTGAATTGCATGGACAATATCGGTCAGGGTAATCATTAAGGTGGTGGTAGCCTGCACCGCAGCTCCAATTTCGTCCCTTCCCCGCTGAGCCTTCTGCAACCGAAGTTCCGTAGATTCATCAACCCAAACCTGGCCTTTCCCTACCTGTTGAATTACCGAAGATACAAGCCCTATGGGATTTGTCAGAGAATTAATTGCAACAAGGATGATGACAACAAGAATTAATAAGATAATAACCGAAATAACCACTACAATGGAAACGATTTTTTGGGGGGCTTCATTAATCTGGCTGGCGGGGACGACCATGGTAAAATACCAGCCCTGGCTTAAGGGGATGGGTGCATAAACAAGGTATTTTTCGATTCCCTTGTCATCCCAGTAGCGCTGACTCCCATTTTTACCGGCCTTCATTGCTTCGATAGCCCCTTCCAACTCGCGGTAGCCCAGCTTTGTCGGTTCTGCAAAATTCGCCTTTAATACCAGGTCCTTGTTCGGATGGGCAATCACATTTAATTTGCTGTCCAGAATGGCCGCATAGGCCTGTCCATATTGAATCTTTGAGACAATTGTAGAAATGGTGTCCAGACTGAACGCCGCGGCAGTGAGGCCAATCCGTTTTCCGTCGTTATTCATCTGGGGAACTACGATAAAGGTCGTGGCCTTTCCGGTCGAAAGAGAAACCAGACCTTCGCTGACCACATACTCAGCGCCATTGGCAATTTGCTTAAAGTATTCCCTGGTCGAAAGATTGCCCTTGCCGCCAGCGGAAGTAAAATAGTTCCCTTCCAGGTCCCCAAAATATTCATAGGCCACATCGGGGGGCAGGTTTTTTTGGCGGGACATGATATAGCTCTGAATACGGTTCAGGTCCCCGCTTTTCATTTCGCTATTTCCTGCGGTCCGTTTTACATTATTCAGGTGACCTTCGAGCCAGCGCCCAATTTCTGCGGCCCGGCTTTGAGTATTAAGTTCCGTGAGTCCTAATACGGACTCCCGGCTCATCGATGCCACAGAAAAACCAACAATAATGGCCAGGGCAATCAGGCCAAGTGCAGAGGGTACTGCAAGGTACAGAATCATTTTTCCTTTAAGCTTCATAGGGCCTCCAACAAACTCCAACAAAAAACTATATGCATTTTTGTACAAGATGCAAATTTGCCCCTTACAAGGCTTCCTGACAGCGGATAAACCAGGCTTTTCTCCGCTCAAACTGCGCTTCCAACACGATATCCAGGGGCAGTGGATCGGACCAGACCGGTTTACAGGGACGGCCCGCTTCATCGCAGATGGAAAGCCCCCCATTTCCGATTTGTTCCGCCGCATCAGGAGGGACATGGCCCGTATCAATGAAGGCGGAAATAAATTGAAATAAAAACTCCGCACCCTTTTGGCATGCATCCTGGAACAGGTTGATGAACGAACGGGTGTCCTCTGCATCTTCCAGACAGGGATGGCGCCAACTCTGGCGGGCCAGGTTAAGGTAATCGATGGTAAGGGGCAGCCCCTCCGGATAGACGAGGGCCACCGATGCGGGGGTCTGGTCATCCTTTAAATAAAGGCATTCATCCTTTTTTCTATAATTCAGCGAAGTCCGCTGGGGATTGGTACTCCGGTAAAAAGAAGCCGCATCGAGGAGGGCGTTTTCGATGCGCTGGCCCAGGAGGCTGTCCTTGCCCGCCCGTTCCGGGTAGGCGGTCCGCAGTGCATCTGCCAGGGTTTCTACAAGATAGACCGGCGGTTCCTCACAGGCCCGGGTCAGAATCTTATCCTGGTTCCAGGCGGAAATGTGCATACCCTGCAGTAATTCTAAGAGTTGTACATCCAAAATACGCTCAAAAAAGGCATGAAGGCGGCCGTATTTTGCGGTTTCCGGCTTTTCCGGGGAAACCCAGCCGGCCTTGTACACAATGTAAGGATGGGTGGCCCTATCCAGGTAGGCATGGGTAAGGAACCCCAGAGCATAGGCTCCCAGGCTCGTCAGGGCGGAACTGAGGGTCCGTTTTAGCAGAACTGTCATAAAGGTGCCATAACCGCGGCGATGCAGAAGACTGCCGTACTCTAGAGCAACAGGACGGCGCCTCTGGCTATGATACAAAATATCCGGACCCTGACAGCCTAAAGCAAAGGCCGAACTATACTGGTTTTTCAGCTTTGCGATGGGGTCATCGAAACGCTGGCCATATTTTTCCCGTAACAAGCCTTCGCAGATGCGGATTACTTCCTGTCCAAACAGGATATGTGCAATTTGAGCAGGCATACTCCAAGGATAGCACAAAATAGCAACCTTGGGGTATCCATATATTTTCAAGCTTACCCCAGTTGACATACCGCGGCCCAATATGGTAAGTTCCTTTTCGTTCCGTAGAACCTATGGAATCGGGCAATAGCGCAGGTGGTTAGCGTACAAGTCTGGGGGACTTGGGGTCGGCGGTTCGAGTCCGCCTTGCCCGAAAACGAGAGGCTTTTAGAAAGGATTTACAATCTTTCTAAAAGCCTTTTTTTTATCCTGTTGTTCTTCAGAACAGGATTACAGGTATATCCAAAGTAAATTCATACGGGGCACAACAGTAATCCTGTACGGATTACTGTTATTTCTAAAGCGCCCTTATTTTTTGCTCACCAGAGAAAAAAGTTTCTTGACCAAGCCGATTCGGCCAAAGAGCAGGAGCCACAGAAGGGCCAGTATCAAGACCAGGGGAATTCCATAGATGACGAGGGCAACCGCTATAACCACTGCGGTTTGTAGGAAATTGCCAAAGGATGCCAACAAATCGCGGAGCCGTTCTCCCAGCGTAGGAAGACCCGTAGTGGTGGTAATTTGACTTTCTAGGGTAAGAGAAATGGTAGCATATTCTACCTGTTTTACCAGGCCTCGGAAATTTCCTTCCAGGCTTTCCAATTCGGTGGTGGCGTCATTCAGAAAGCGTTCCACATTTAAGAGGTCTTCCACATTCTTGGCATTTTTAAGATAGGTCTGATACCGTTCCACTAAAATCCGCTTATTTTTAAGACGATTTTCAAGGTCATAATAGTATTCGGTCACATCCCGGGCTTGAACATTCTTGCGCCGGATCTTGCCGGTAGAGCCAAGGGAATCCATAAGCGCATTAAACTGATCCACAGGGACCTTTATCTCGTATGATACGGAGTTTTCATACCAGTCCTGAGAAGCCGTATAGGCCTTAAAGGCTGCAAGCTGGGTTTCGAGTTTCTTTGCCGTATCTTGCACATCAGGGACCGCAATGGTAAGACTCGCCGTATAGATGAGCTTTCTGCCATCAATCGCCGGGATATCAGGTCTTGTCTGGGTATTGGATGCATCGGAACTGAGCATTTTTGCGCTTGTCCCCACATCGCGGGTATCCGCATTGCGAGAAAGTTCTGGGGCAGGGGCAGATTCTTCCTTTATGGCTTGGCCAGGGCTCAAGGCACTCGACATGGCCGGATTCCGGCTGCATCCGGAAAACAGAGTAAGTATAAGCGCTACAGAAAGGAAGGTTATGTGAGCATACTTCATACAGTACCACCTCTTGGTAGAGTGTAGCTCATCAATATGTACCTATCCAGAATCTTACAAATTATACTGCCTCATTTTGGCAAAAAGGGTTTTTCTAGTAATACCCAGGGCTTGTGCGGTCTTACTGCGGTTATAATTATTTTCTTCTAGGGCATATAAAATTATCTTTTTCTCATAGTAAGCCAGTACTGCACTTTGGAGTGCATCGAGCGTTGGATACTGAGATATATCAATAGGATCTGTACTGCTGGTTCCATGACTCATCTGGTTCTTTCCAGAATCAGGAAGGATTCTATTAATGACTGGTATTACCGTTTCATCTAGGACGTCACCAGGGCACAGCAGGACCGCCTGGTTTACCGCATTCTGTAATTCCCTAATATTTCCCGGCCATTCATAATGCTTCCAATATTCCACAATTGCTGGACTGACGGCTCTAATCTGTTTATGGTATTTAGTGCTGAATTGGAAAACAAAATGGTCAATTAAGGCAGGTATATCGTCTCGCCGTTCACGAAGGGGCGGCAGGTGAATTTCCATGACGGCGATGCGGTAATAGAGGTCTGATCGAAACTCACCTTTCTGGATAAGTTCCTGTAAATTCTTATTTGTTGCCGCCACAAGGCGGATATCTACAGAAATCCGCTTTGTTCCCCCTACCCGTTCAAAGGCATTTTCCTCCAGGACCCGCAGCAGTTTGGCCTGCACACTCGGAGACATATCGCCTATTTCATCAAGGAAAAGAGTCCCCTTATCAGCAAGTTCGAATTTTCCGAGATGCCGTTCTACCGCACCGGTAAAAGCACCCTTTTCGTGACCAAAAAGTTCACTGAGGAGGAGGGTTTCGGATATGGCCGCACAATTTATACTCACAAAAGGACCATCCTTTCTGTTACTGGTAAAGTGAGCATAACGGGCCATTACTTCCTTTCCTGTTCCGCTTTCACCGGTTAACAGAATGGGGGCCGTAGTGTTTTTTATAGCATCAATACGCTGGATTAAAGATTTTAAACCTGAGTTTATTGTAATTATCTGATGGGTATATACATTAGAAAGCAGTTCGTTTCGTAAAAAAGCATTGGTTTTCCTGAGGTTTTTTACTTCCAAATTCTTTTTTACCAGTTCTAAAATCGTATGATTTTCCAAGGGTTTCAGGATGTAATCTACTGCGCCAAGTTTTATGGCTTGAACCGCTGAATCTATACTTCCATAACCGGTGATGACAATAACCGGTATATCAGAATCGGCAGATCCTATCCATGCAAGCGCATCAAGGCCGTTTTGACCGTTTTTAAGTCTCAGATCGAGCAGGATAATATCAATGTGGAATTCCTTAACGACCGCCTCCATCGAGGCTTTGTCCTCAGCGGTATATACGGTAAATCCTTCTTTTTTAAAAAACTGAGACAAACCATGTCTGATTCCTAATTCATCATCTACAATGAGAACATTGATATTAAGCATCTGCACACCCGCTTCGTTCAGTATTCTGTGACTGGGGGAAATAGATATGCATGCAGGTTCCCTGGCCAGGAATGCTTTCCGCTTCTATAATTCCCCTGTATTTGCTTACAATCCCGTATACTACGGATAATCCGAGACCCGTATTCCCTGAAGCCCCCTTGGTGGTAAAGAATGGATCGAAAATCCTTTGCAGTATTTCAGGTTCCATTCCACATCCTGTATCTTGAACGGCAAGATGAACAAGTTTTTTCTCCGGCAACACCGAGGTGCTAATAGAAATGATCCCATTTTGAGCAATCGCTTGCAGTGAATTGGTTATCAGATTAATCAATATTTGTTTTAATTCGTCTTTCCCTACAGAAATGAGGGGAAGTTCATCTGCAAGATCGGCTTTAATTTCTATATGACTTTCTTTCTTTATCGAATAGGCAATAAGCCGAAGCACATCTGTAACTACTTCATTGACAGAAACCTGTTCCTGTTCTGCCGAATGGGAAGAGGTAAAATCGAGGAGATTCCGAACAATGCGAGCAATCCGTTTCGTTTCCTGTTCAATAATATGCAGGTCCTGCAATGCTTCAGGGTCAGAAGTAAGTTCAATACGATTTTGGACATTGGTTAATATTGAGCTGAGGGGATTATTGATTTCATGGGCAACCCCTGCAGAAAGCATGCTGATACTCCGTAATTTTTCTGCCTGAAACAGTCTTTCTTCCATAGCAATCCGCTGACTGATATCTGAAATGATCAGAATGCAATGGCATTGATCCGCTGGATTTCTTGAAACCTCATTTAATGGATAGAGCTTTATTTCAAAGGTCCTGCTGCCACTCGCCCGCCGTATTTGGGTGTCCTGTGTAAGGGCTCCAAAGAGGATTGCCCTGATGCTGCTATGCAGAGATTCATCGAACAATTCAATAGAAAGATCATCGATATTTTTATTATGTACCGATTCTATCGTTACATTAAAACAGGTTAAAAACGCTTTGTTTGTTTTTTCTACGATAAAGAGAGAATTCACAACCAGGATTGCTTCCTGCATTGCATTAAAAAGCTTATCGTTATAATCCTTAAGCCGTACAATCTCGGCTATATGTTGCTGCAGGGATTCATGATTTTCCGCAAGCTGCAGAGCCATTTCATTAAAGCCCTGTAAAAGGTCTCCCATTTCACCGGAGACCTTTAACTCGATTGCACCAGGGAAAATTCCCCCTTTTATTAAAAGCATACCCTTTCGTAATTGCTGAATGGGATGGGTTATGGAACGGGCTAAGGCCATACTTAATAGCAGGGTTAATAAGGCACTCACCAGAGAAACGGTAAGCACGGTTCGATTAATAGAACTCAGCCGATTAAGATACTCATTACGATCATATAAGGTAGATATGTATAAGGGCTGTTCTTCTGACCCGAAAGAAGCATCCGGATAAAATCGGGCCATACCTGACTGTTGCACAATAACTGAAAAGGATTCGCTCTTTTGCTGAAGTGCATCTATGACTTTGTAGGCTGAGGATAGCGCATTCGTTTTAAACCAATCCATTAAAGCCGGGAGCGGTTCCGTACCAACAGAAAAACTGCCATTCACTGAAAGCAATATTTGAATCCGCGGATTAAAACTCAGTTGGCTTAAAAGGGAAGAACTTATCAGTTTGATGAGAAAAAAATCCGTATCTGGTTGCCTTCCTGTGGAAGTATATTTACCGGGAATCCGAACCGTACCAACAAAATATAGCGAGTTGTTTATAACAACAGTATCGATATAGGGGTGTCCCCGGTCATTGTTAAAATATGTTTCGTCAGGAAGTGATAACTGCGTACGATCAACTACAAAATATTTGCTAAAAGGCCCCCGCCTGATGAGGAGAAAATCGGCTCCGCTTGCCTGGACTGTTTGCACTAAAAAATGCTCCAGTTCTGAGCTTAAACTAATCGTGTATTCCCGGGCAAGCATGCTTTGCAGAGCTGAACTTTCCTGCAGTTCTATGGTATTTTTCCAAAGGAGCCGCTTCCAGGCATTAAGGTTATCAAAAACTTTGTGGGATTCATCTCCCAGTTCGCGCCAAATTTCCTGTGTCTGGTCCTTTCGGATCCGGTAACCTACAAAAAATATGGTAAACACACCCTGAAGCAGAATAATTCCAATGAAGGATAGGAGGGTCCGTTGAAAAAGTCTCATAGCCCCCTGCTCAGCGGGTAACCGTTTCTGCTCCTACGATAAGGCTTACAACCTCATCGGGTGTGGTGTCCTTTACCAGGACTTCTCCAACCTTGCAGCCCCGACGCATAACAATAATCCGGTCCGCTACTTCGAATACATCATACATCTGATGACTAATGATAATAACGGCGATTCCTTGGTTTTTCAAGGATTTTACCAGATTAAGCACCTTTTTCTGCTCAGCTATACCAAGCGCAGCTGTAGGTTCATCCATTATAAGCACCTTTGCATCCCAATAAATTGAACGGGAAATAGCAACAGCCTGTCGTTGGCCCCCTGATAGATTCCGAATAGTCGCCCGTAAAGAAGGGATATGAATATCAAGTCTGTCCAAAACTTTTTTAGATTCCTCTGCCATGACTTCATGATCGAGCACAGGAATTAAGCCTAGGGCTCGTTTTGTCCGTTCCCGGCCAAGGAATATATTGGCATATACATTTAAATTTTCCGCCAAAGCCAAATCTTGATAGATTGTTTCAATTCCCTGTGCGAGGGCATCCATGGGACTTTCTAGGGTTATAGGTTTGCCATCCAAAAGTATTTCACCTTCATCACATTTGTGTACTCCGGAAATAACCTTTATCAATGTGGATTTTCCAGCTCCATTATCGCCCAGAAGAGCAACTACTTCACCGGCATTGACTCCCATACTGACATGGTCTACAGCAGTAAGGCCGCCGAACCGTTTTGTGATATTTCTTGTTTCCAATAGATAGCCCATAATTATCCCTCCGAGTGGTTTTTAGAAAGCAAAGATTGGTCCACAATTACCGCTAAAATTAAAATAAGACCCACCACAACATAGGTTGTAAAGGTTTGTAAATTCATAATTCTCAAGCCCGTTTCAAGGATTGCGATCACCAAGCATCCCAAGATGGTTCTCCCAACCGTGCCTGACCCTCCGTTCATGCTGGCACCACCGATAACAACCGCAGCAATAGCACTCAGAAGCATACCTGAGCCTGCATCAGCCTTACCGGTTATGTATTTAAAGGTATATGCCAGTCCCGCTAAGGTGGCAAAGAGGGATGAAATCATGTAGACTTGAATCAGTTTCCGTTTTACATTGATGCCAGCACGGATGGCAGCATCAATATTTCCGCCTATGGCATATATATGCTGGCCAAAACGGGTTCTTCTGAGTATAAATGCGAAAATGAGAATGAACACAAAACTTATTACCACAATAAGCGGAATAAGCGCTTGAACAGGCTGACCTCTCGCTACCTGAGGCCTGGTGATGAAACTAATAACCGGCCCCTTGGTAATATACAGAAGGTATCCATTCCCCAGATCACCCGCCAGTGCTGGCAGATTTTTTGCGGGAAGCCCCGCCAATAACAGTTCAGAAATACCTCGAGTAATGCCAAGCATAGAAAAGGTTGCAATGAATGGTGGCACCCGCAGGTAGGCTACCAAAGCTCCGTTTACTAATCCTGGTAAAAGGCCAATGCCAATAGTAATAACCGAAGATACAACAACACTTTCCCAGGGAGGCAACCCAGCATTGCCGAAAGCAACCATCAATTTAGAAGCTATGACGGTAGAAAAACCCATTACAAAGCCGACAGAAAGATCAATGCCTCCGGTAATGATAACAAAGAGTTCTGCAATACCAAGCAAAAAGACTTCGGTTCCATAAAACAAAATCATTTGCATGGCATCGATGGAAAAGAAGCCACGGCTTGTAACAGAAAAAAAGAACAGTTCAATAAATATAAAAATCAGTACCCACTGATTTCCTAATCGGTTAGCAAACTGAGAAGTTTTCATGCGGCCCCCTCATTAATATCAGGGAAAAGCTGATCGATGATAACAGCGATGGTGAGGAGTATTCCAACGCCTATATAACGATAGAAAGGCGGCAACCCGGCAATCTGCAATCCCGTATTTAAGACTGCCAAAATTAATACCCCAATAGCGGTTCTAAATATTTTTCCCTTGCCGCCAGAGAGACTAGCGCCGCCGATAACAACTGCAGCTACGGCAAAAAGTTCATACATGGCCCCTGATGCAGTATAATTTCCTATTCCAGTCTGAAATACATCAAATACACCGGCAATTCCCGATATACATGAAGCCATGGTATAGATAATAACTAAGTGTCTATCCACGTTAATACCTGCCCGCCGTGCCGCATCGATACTGCCGCCTATCGCATAGGTATGACGGCCAAATTTGGTATAGATGAGAATGAAAGAAAAAATGGATAGTACGAGCAGGGTAAGCAGCAAGGAGTTCGGAACTAAGCGTACCAAAAATCGTACCTTATCATCGGTGACATAACTCGGCTTGCTGAATAAAGAAAATGTTTTTCCAGGATCTATATACAACAGAAATCCATTTCCAATTTTCGTGACAATTTCCGGCGGTCCCATGACCGGCATGAAACCATCTGATATAAAGAGGGTTAAACCATTGCAAATACCCCACATCCCCATGGTAGCAATAAATGAGGGGACCTTAAATCGGGTTATAAGTAATCCATTGATAAAACCGGGGATAAGGCTAACGAGGAGACCAGCTAAACAACCAAGCAATAAAATGCTGCTTTGTGATGCTGAAGCCAAAACCAACTGCTGCATTATTTTAGCGGTCACTACAGAGCTCAAACCATATACATAGCCGATAGAAACATCAATCCCGCCGGTGATGATTACCATTGTTTCCGCAGCTCCCAGCAAAAAGGAACCCGTTGCTAAATGGATAATATTCTGAAAGTTTACAACATCAAAGAATCCTGGACTGGCAATACTAAAGCTTATGGTCATAAGCATTAAAAATGCTAAGGCCCAGTTTTTTGCCAGGACTTTCCCAAGACTGTTAATTCGAGCAGTTTCTAGCACAATGTGGTACTCCCCTTTGCTTTATCATAAAGCAGAGCCCTACGAAGGGCTCTGCACCAATACAGCGATTACATACTAGTTACTTACTGATAGATGAATTGCTGCATTTTTGGATCATCGACATTTTCTCGAGTAAAGAATTCAAATCCTGGGATTACTTTTTTAGGTACCTGTACTTTTTGAGTAAGGTACTTATACATCCATTCTACACCGAGAGAGCCAATTTCCGCCGGTTTCTGTGCCAGAACCAGATCTACCGTACCCTTTTTCAGGCTTTCGATATTGGTTTGGGTCGCATCCCAAAGGGCAATCTTAACAGCACCGGAAAGTCCTGCATTCACTACGGCCTGGGCAGCACCCTGGGCACTGAACACATTGACGCCAAAAATGCCTACAATGTCCTTATCTTTTTGAAGGGCCGCTAAAGTCTGATTCATAGCAGTCTGTTGAACATCCATGCACCATTCAACTCCAACCAATTTCATATTGGGGAACTGGGCTATACCTGCAGTAAAACCCTTTACTCTGCCCTGTACGGATGAGACATCAGGATTAGTAGCCTCTACAAATACTTTCCCCTTCTCTCCCAACATTTTTGCCATATGTTCAGCAATCTGCTTGCCTCCCAGTTCATTGTCTGAACCAATGTAGGCCAGAGGGAATCCATAATCGGTGCCGGATTTGCTATAATCGCCATCCCCGATATAGGTATCCACGGTAATAATCTCGATACCCTTATCATATATCTTCTTTAATGGCGCTTTGAGGGCATCTACCGAAGTGGGAGCAATTAAAAGTCCGTCTATACCACCTTTCTGGATTGTAGCTTCCAATATTGGTACTTGAGCTTCCGGACCCCAGGATTTCGGGTATTCTGCAACAATCAGATTTACCCCTAATTCCTGAGCTTTAGCTTTCATTCCCTTTTCCATGGTAAAATAGAAGGGATCTGCCACACCAGGCATAAACAGAATAGTAACCTGTTTTTTTGCCGGTGTCGTATCGGTCTTACCAGAGGCAAAACTTGGTACCACAACACAAACCACCAGAATCAGTGCAATAAGAATGGGAACCCTATTTTTCATGGGGACCTCCTTTTTGTTTTCCCTCTCCACAGGAGGGATTTCGTTTCATGATTCCATGAAACGAAATAACGTACTGGTTAACAACCATTTTTATATATCAAAAAGCATGCCAACCTGTCCTTTGTATTTTCCAAAACATTATAATCACCTTATTCTTTTCATTATAACAGCTTACAATTTTGTTTAATAAAATGACCATTGCACAACACAGGGATCTTGTAACTTCAGATATCCACCTGGTGGATACTGCAGTATCCATTTAAAAAAAATAGCTTACATTCCACCCACTTGCACTTTGTATAAAAATGTGCTATTTTTCCGTATCCCACCTTATTTGCGAGGTTATTTATGGCATACAAGGTTACCGATGCCTGTGTTAACTGCGGCGCTTGCGAAGGCGAATGCCCAGTTGAGGCTATTTCTGAAAAGGACGGAATGCGCTGGATTGATCCTGACAAGTGCCAGGATTGCGGTGCCTGCGCCGGGGTTTGCCCCACCGAAGCCATCATCGCTGGCTAAGGCAGTCCGTATCCTTACTGGAGCCGTTCAAGAGGGGGTATCACCGGGACCACCGGTTTTAGCCCAGGCTTGGACGGCTTTTTTTATCTATTTACGAGCAGGTCCGGGGATGAACAATGCACATCAACAGTTTTGGAAGCGCCTGGTACAGGTAAACCTACTGTTTTTATGTTTCACGTTTCATGTATACGCTGCTCAGAATTCTCCCCATCCGCTCATCAATATATTACAAAATACTGATACAGTATTTCTGCAATATCAGCAGGACGTAGAAGACAACCGGATATTACTTGCCCGGTATCGGCAGGGACTGTATAGAAGCGATGCAGAGGCCTTCACCAAGCTAGCCCAGAGCCTTACCATATATAGATATGTGATTAAAGCCGGGGATGACCTGTTTTCTATCTCAGCCCGATGCACCATTCCCTATGAGGCTATCGCTACCTTGAATCGTCTGGAACATCCTTCGCTGTTGCAGGCAGGGAAAGAAATTCTTTTACCATCCATGCCGGCTCTCTTTATTCCAAATACTGCAGATACAGACCTGGAACGGCTTATTACCAGTGCCCACTATGAACAATCATCCTTTACGATTCGGGTATATCCTGCGGGTAAGGCCATGGAACTGTATTGTTTTCCCGATCAGGACTTCAGCGGCACCGAACGGGCCTTTTTTCTGAACGCTGCATTCCGTTATCCCTTGCCGGTTATTCGCATTACCAGTGGTTTTGGCCTCCGGAAAAATCCCATAACAGGGACGGTCAAGGTCCATGAAGGCTTAGATTTAGCAGCACCGATTGGCACGCCGGTCTTTGCATGCCGGGAAGGGCTTGTTACCAGCACTGGCTACAATGAAATGTATGGAAATTTCATCATTATCACCCATGAAGGGGGTTGGTCGAGCCTATACGGACACCTGGCAACTATCAATGTGAACTTGCAGAACTCTGTACATTCGGGTACAGTTATTGGTACTGTAGGGATGACTGGACAGACTACCGGTCCCCATTTACATTTTGAATTACGGCAGAATGGCAAGGCCCGGGATCCGGCCTCCTTTTTGCCAGGGAAAGGAACTAACTGATGAAGCTAAGGCGCTATGCCGTGCTCTGTTTGCTATCTGCTATACTCACCCCGCTCCCAGCGGAAACCTTCAGGACAACCCTAAAGGGTACAATCGAAGTATCTTCGCTGAGACCAGAAGGTAAAACCCTTACATTGACCTACATAGACGCGGTGGCAGTAACCCTTACCCCAGATTCGGCGTTTCTCAAAGGTATTGAACTTGAATTTAAGGTTCCCCAAATATATCTCAAGTACCGTAGCAGTGTGGGGATGTCCCTGTATAATGGTATAAAAGATATACCAAAGCCTGGGGTTGTCGATTTTCAACTCGAGCGTCTTGCCTTTGAAATTATACCGGCAAAACTCCAGGCGGTGTATCAAATACCGCTCAGGCCAGGTCATGGATTAAAGACCAGCCCCTATGTAACCGTGCCGACCGGCATCATTCAGCCCCAGGCATTTCCTTTGGTAATCCGGCTGATGCCGCTCATTAAGGGTTTATCGGAAGAAGTAGAAACCATGGAATTTGGCCTTACAATCCGGCCTATAGTAGCAGACGAAGGGGCCCTGAAATTACGGATCCGTACCCCGGAAACCATGAAAGATAAACCCTTTACGGTCTTGATTGATGATGAGGTAGTCCCGGATTTTAATAAAGAACGGATTTTAAAAACCGGCGAACACCACCTGAGCATCGTATCGGAAGACTTTAGATCCGAAAGCCGGACCTTTAGTATAGAACGGGCCAAGACTCAGGATTTGACTGTGGATTTGCGGGATACGACACCGGTCATCCAGTTTGAGGCTCCTGAGAATACTAAGATTTATCTTGATGATACCCTATTAACCAACATACGTCAGTCTGTCTTTACTGTACCGGGTGAGCATACGGTACGCTTCCAGGTAGGCGATTATTCAGTGGTAAAACAATTATCTATTGAAAAAGGAAAAACCTATAAAATCGCCTTAACCGTTGATGTATCGGTGAATGAAGAATAGGGAAACTGCTATAAATTCAGTTAAGAAGTTTCCTATAATTCCGATTATATCAATGTCGGACCTATAGTTCCCCTCCCAAACCGCTATACTTCCGACGGCCACATTGGCAGGGCTGCCCCAAAAGGCAGCCCTTTTTCTTTGTGCTTGACAAAAGGCCTAGGCTTCCGTAGGCTCATGGTCATGGCATTTACGTTCAGAAAACCGCAAAAAAAAACCATTGTAACGATAGTGACCCTAGGCATACTGCTTATGGCTATTTTCCTCGGCATTGGGGTCGGCCTTTTTGTTGCAGAAACAGTAAATATTAAAAACCAAGAGAATTTTACCGACTTTGCACCGGCCCTGCCTACCAAACTGCTGGATATTAACGGCAATCTTATTACCGAATTTTCTGCCGAAGAAAAACGGGAAATCATTGCATTAAAAGATTTACCCCCCCATTTAATTCATGCGGTTCTGGCCCGTGAAGACCCTGATTTTTATAAACATCACGGGTTTAGTTTTAAAGCCATAGTCCGGGCTGTTGTAGGTCAGCTTATCGGTAAAAATCTTGGGGGCGGTTCTACCATAACTCAGCAATTAGCGGGTACCCTCTATCTTGACCGTTCTGAACGGTCAATCACCAGAAAACTGCGAGAATTATGGTGGGCCCTGCAATTAGAGCGGCGGTACAGCAAGAACGAAATCCTAGAATTGTACCTTAATAAAATGTATATGGGAGCCGGTACCTATGGGGTTGAAGCGGCCAGCAAATATTACTTTGGGCACAGTGCCCGGGATATAAGCCTGGCAGAGGCGGCAATCCTGGTTATTCAGCTTTCCAGCCCTGCCAAATATAACCCCCTGGACAACCCCAATATTGCCCGGGATCGGCAAAAAGCAGTGTTGGATAAAATGGTAGAACTTGGCTATACCACCCGGAAAGAGGCCGATGCATCCTTTGAAGAATATTGGGCCAATTATGATTATACCCGGGTTTCCACCTCTGCTTATTTTGCCCGGGATGACAAGGCGCCCTGGTTCAGTGAATATGTCCGCCGTCAGCTAGAAAGCATGCTCTATGGGTCATTAGATTTATATAAAGACGGTTTTGTTGTTAAAACGACACTGGACCTTAATTTCCAAGCCGCCGCGGATCGGCAGATGACTCTTGGTCTGGAACAGGCAAACCAAGAATATCAAAAGACCATTTCTACCCGCCTGGATAAGGCAGAAGCCATTTATGTCCCTATCGTAGATCTTTTATCACTGGCCTTTGGTATAGATGAAATCCATGCAACTTCGGAGACTAAAAGCTCTCAAAATGCCATGGACCGCTATGTAAAACGGCTTAACCCTGTGCTGGATGTGGCAGCCCTGATGTTCAATATTCAGAATGTAAAAATGATCACCAGTACCGCCTATGGGAAATTGAAAACAATAGCAGAGAAAAATACCGTCGAAGGGGCGCTTATCTCTATAGAAAATGAGACTGGTTATATTAAGGCTCTGATTGGCGGTTCAAAATATGACCAGAGTAACCAGCTCATCCGGGCCGTACAGGGTAAAATCATGCCGGGAAGTTCCTTTAAGCCCCTGTACTATTCTGCCGCCATAGATTCCAGGAAATTTACACCCGCTTCGCTCATATATGATTCACCGGTAGTATTCTATAACGAAGACGGTACACCCTATATACCGCTCAATTATAAGGGAGAATGGAAGGGACCGGTCCTGCTTTGGTATGCCCTGGCCCAATCTATGAATGTGCCATCCTTAAAAATATTGGATGGTATTGGTTTTGATGCCGCCATAGATAGGGCAGCACTGCTTCTTGGTGTTACAGATCCGGAGGAAAAACGTAAAACCTTCCCCCGCTTATATCCCCTTGGGCTTGGTGTTATCAGCGTTGCCCCCATACAAATGGCCCGGGCTTTTGCGGTATTTGCTAATCAGGGACGGGAAGTAAGCCCTATTGCCATCCTTCAGGTTGAAGATCGGAACGGAAAAATCTTTTTAGACCCGGAAAAAGAGTTGCGATTACAGCAAAAACGAAAGGGCTCTTCTATACAGCTCATCAGCCCCCAAACAGCCTATGTGATGACAAGCCTTCTGGAAAAGACTGTGCAAAGTGGAACCCTGGCCTATGCATCGGGCTATGGCACCAAGTTCACCTATACGGATAGCAGCGGGAAAAAGTATACCATCCTTGCGGCAGGTAAAACCGGTACTACCCAGAACTGGGCCGATGCCTGGACTGTAGGATACACCCCTTACTATACCACCGCAGTTTGGTTCGGCTTTGATCGGCCCGGTAATTCTTTGGGGGTTACCCAAACTGGAGCGACCATTGCAGGGCCTGTCTGGGCAAACTATATGAGGGAGGTTCACCGGGGACTTCCGATGAAAGATTTTGTTAGGCCTTCCACAGGGCTCATCGATGTGACCGTTTGTGCAAAATCGGGGCTCTTGCCGACACCCTATTGCAACGAAGGCACCGTAACCCTAACCTTCCTCGAAGGAACCCAGCCTCAGCAATATTGTGATATCCATGATGCAGGAGGCCAATACACGCAAAAGGCATTGGATATTATGAAGCAGGATACGATCCATATTGATGATTCGGAACTGCAGAATAAGCTCAAGATGCCAACTTTAAACCTTGATTCTTTGCCTTCGGCGAAACCGGCAAACACACCCAGCAATACAACCAATAGTCAGGGGGATACACCATCTAATCCGGTAAATCAGGAATACAATCCTTTGCTGGATTAAGAGGTTTTCTATGCAGATACCCTTAGATGAAATCAAAGTTAAAAGAAGAATCAGAAAAGATTTAGGGGATATCGCAACCCTTGCGGAAAGCCTAAAACAGTACGGGCAAATACACCCTATCCTTATCAATAAAAAGAATGTACTTATATCAGGCCGCCGCCGGCTCGAGGCGGCCAAGCTTTTAGGCTGGCGAACCATAAACGCCCAGATCATCGATGTAAAAGATGAAGCAGCAAAGCTGGAATTTGAACTGGAAGAAAATATCCAGAGGCAGAATTTAACCAGCGAAGAAATTCAATCAGCCAGGGACCGGCTGCGGAAATTGCGGAATCCCGGTTTTTTCCGCCGCATGTGGAATGCCATAGCAGGATTTTTTATAAAGCTCTTTCATCTTGAATAGCCTCGGAGCCCACAATGGGAACCTTCATTTGTTGAGGCTTACGGCTCATTAGACGCACCAATTGGGGCCGTCCAAAAAGTTTTGGACGGCCTTGTTGGTTAAAATCAAAAAGCCTTTACGAAACTCGCGCTCAATGGTAAAATTTTTCTATGCCACGGGGAATAAGTGACA
>Ga0272446_1004202_pt1 | contig 17250 bp, 19 predicted proteins | sample YNPCB0061_FD_194587 | JGI IMG/M metagenome (GOLD analysis project Ga0272446, IMG submission 194587) | Hot spring microbial mat communities from Yellowstone National Park, WY, United States - YNP-CB-006-1 | ecosystem: Environmental > Aquatic > Thermal springs > Hot (42-90C) > Sediment | place... | reverse complement strand
AGAAGGTTTAATTGATGAAGAAGATTTAGCACGCCTTCCTTCTGAAGAGGCTTTTCTTAGAGACCCTAACGTTTATGCTGCAATTCGACAAGAAGCAGAATCTTCTTTGTCTGTAAAAGATCGGGCATCTTTAGAATTTCGCAATTTGGAACTAGAACTGAAAAACCAAAGAAATGAATTTCTTAATCTATATCAACAAGAACGTCTTCTGTTGGAACAGCAGAGACTTGCTTTGCAGAGAGAAAAAGAACAAAATAAAGAAGAAAGCAAAGCAGAAACCAAGCAACAAAAACTTATGAAGGAAGGCTACTCAGAAATCCAACAGAGAGGTCTCCGTTATCAATCTGATGTAACAAGACTCCGCACTATGTGGAACAATGGGGTGATTACTGACGTCAATAAATATAATGAAGAGCTAAAAAGAATCTATAATCAATACCTCATTGACCTTCAAGGAATAAAAGACAAGTATAAAATCTTTGGAGTTGATCTTGTTACTACCTATGATGTAGGCAGTTCTTCTGGCAAAAAAGGAGTTTCTATAAAACTTCCATCTGGGTTTAAACCTTCTCCAAAACAGGAAGAAGCTATCAAAAGAGCAGTAGAAGAAGTTGAGCGCGGAAGAGACCCGGAAGGTGTGAAAAAACTTCTTGAATCCTATTTAGGCCAAAAAGTAGAACTTGGATATGAATGATATTCCAGATTTTAGTAAAGTCCCCTTTGTAAAAGACTCTCAAAAAGAAGACTCTATTCCAGACTTCAGTACGATTCCTTTTGTGTCTGAAGGGAAACCTGCTTCTTCTCAAACTGTAAGAGAAAAGAAGGGGAAACCTTTAGAAAAATTTATTGAGTCTAAAGATGGAATGGAGCCTCTCCAAGGAGTGGCAGAATTTGCTATTGGAGGAATTCTCAACATTCCAGAAGCAGCAGCATCCGCAATTGAAAGAATTGGGGAAGGAATCTATTCCTCTCTCCAAGGAGAAGGATACGCCGCTGGAAGCGAAAGAGCAAAGAAAGAGAGGCCGCTCTCCAAATATGTTCCCGGATATACTTTTAAAACAAAAACAGCTCAAAAACTTGGAGAAGCGTTTACTAAGGGAGTAGAAACCTTAGTTGATGTTGCCGCAGCAACAGCAAACGTTGCTATGGGCAAGAGAGTTTCCCCCAAAGTATTTAAAGAATCTGACAATCTCAAAGCCGTTCTTGCTGATGCTGTAGATGCAGGGATGGTTCTTGCTGCCGGTAGAGGACTTTCATTCAGAGCAAAAAAAGTTCCTGATAAAGAGGTTCCTTCCACTGCCAAAGAACCTTCTGTCTCTCAAGGAAAGGTACCAGCTTCTCCTATTGAAGCTGCTAAAACAACTGGCGAGGTCAAAGAAACATATCCTGTCGTCACAATCAAAGCAGAGCCAGAACTTCCTTCCGGGAAGATTCTTGAAATTGCTCCTTTTGATCCTAAAGGAAAATTGTCCTTTGAGGAATATTCTGCTCAAGTCAAAAAAGCATTAGAGATTACTGAAAGAGCTTTCCTCAGGGAGCAGGGGATTGAACTGAAGTCCAATCCTCTTCACGGCGATTACGTTAATGCTATGAAGCAGCTTCATCTAAGCCGTGCTTATGCTGACCTTGAGGCTCAAAGAACAGTTGAGTTTAAAGGAATCGTTGAAGCTCAAAAAGAACTAGAAGCAGAACTAAAACATTCCTTTGACGATAAGCTGTGGAAAAATAAAGAACACGAAATTCTAGATGAGCACCTTGACAATCTGACCAAAAAGGGCGTTTTCCCGATTGGAGGAGAAATGCGCCCTTGGAATACCATCGGAGAGCTAGAAGCGGCCGGAATAAAAAAAGAAACAATTACTTCTATTCTTCCCAAGAATGCTTCTTGGGAAAGTGCTGCTTCTCAAGAGGCAATTAATCGCTTTGCTTCTCAAGTTGCTAAAGGAGAAGATTGGTACGTTCTTGACCAAGGAACAGGCCAAGTTACCCCCCTTGTAACTGTTGATCGTGTTGATAGGAGAGCTTACGGAAGAGAAATAATTATCAAGCGCAAAGGGGCAGGAAGCAATGAGTTTGAAATCATTGACACTGGCCCTAACGTAAATCCTAATTGGATTGAAGGGGCAATCAATAGATGGGCACCTAAAGTTGATCCAAAAGCTCTTGGCGGAGTCGGAAAGAAAGGATTTGAACAAGGAGGAGTAGTTGACCCAAGAGTTTTTGCAGAGACTCTTGCTAAAGCAGGCAAGTCTGCAAAAGAGATTGTTGAAAAGCTCAATGAAAAATTTGGAGCTCCCATCAGTGACATTGCTGCTGCTGTCGCAGATCAAGCAATAAGTAAACAAAAAGATGTCACAGAGGGCATTCAAAAACTCTCTTCTAATGTTCCTATGGAAGGAAAGAGGACTTCCGCCTTTGGAGGAGTTGAGCCGATCAACGATGCTCTTCCTAAGGAAATTACTGCTAAAAATGTTACTAATTCCTTCTACGCGCTAGCAAACAGAGTAATTGAAGACAAACTCACCATTTTGGACACTCTTAAAAAGATTCCAAAAGAGGAAAGAGAAATTCTCTCGTCCGAAGATTTCTATCACGCTTTGGAAGCAGACCAAGCAAATCTTACTCCGATGCAAAGAGCTCTTCGGGATAAATATATTACTCCTCTTAGGGAAGAGCTTGTACGAATCTATAACAAATTAAAAGATGCAAATCTTGATCCTGATGTAGATGCTTCTACTTATGTCCCAAGGATTGTTCCTGCTCACAACAGACTATTTGATCCTGATATTCCAATTGGAGCAGGGACGTACCAAGGAACAACTTCCCTTGGAGCAAAGCCCGGAGCTCTGAAAGCTAGAAAGATGATGGCTCTTGTTGATGAGCAGGGCAACCGTAAAATTGTGGAAGTTGATGGCAAAAACATCTTTGCCTTTGATGAAACTGGCAAACCTGTGCTCATTGCAGAAGGAGACAAGGTTTTCAAAAGGGGGGATGAAGTCAACGGCTATCGTCTAGAAGACGCCACGACAAAAGAAATTGAAGCCAATACTCCTATCAGGTACCACAAAGACGCTCTTGCTAACTTCTTGTACACTGTAGAGAGAATGAGAAGAGCAGAGAGGGAGTTGGATTTTCTTAATGCCCTCAAATCTTCTCCAGAGTGGAATTCTATAGCCGTTCCTTTTGGCAAGGGAACTCCTCCCCTTGGATGGGAGGAAGCACAGAATCCCGCCTTGCGTGGGTGGTACATTGAGCCGCGCATCAGAGAGGTTCTAGATGATTTTGCTGGTAAAGGTCCCTCTGATGTTGTTGCTTTCTTGGAGGGAACAAATAGACTTATTATTGGCTCTTTGTTTATCAATCCAATTCCTCATTTGTTGAACATTACTGACCACTGGTTTACTCAACGTGGTCTTACGGGATGGGCAACACCCCAAGGATTGAAGAGGCTCATAGACACTGCTCCAATAGCAATTAGAGAGGTCCTCACACAAGGACCTTTGTACAGAGAATTTCTCACGCACGGCGCAGGTCTCCAGTGGGGGAGAGTTCTAACTCAAGACTTCTATCAGAAACTTCTTCCCAATCTTTCTAAAGACCCGGCTCTCATTCATCTGGCTAAATCTTTTGGATTTAACACTCCAGCAAAGTTGATCAAAGCTGCCTACAGAGGGTCTTCTCACATCATGTGGGCATTAAGCGATGTGATGCAAATGCAAGCCTATCTTGAGAAGAAAGCCAAACTCCAAAGCAAAGGTAGATATGAGAGTATCGAGCAAGTAATCGAAGAAACTGAAAAGCACATGCCTCCCTATAAAGTTCCTTCGAGAATTGCAGAGAAGGAGCTTTCCAGAATTCTAGGGAATAAGGCTGGAAGTCTTGTATCCAGAGGAGCATCAATAGTGATGAGAGCTCCTTTGATCAATACTTTTGGTAGGTATAAATATGGCAGAGCCGCTTCTCTTGTTCACATGGCTAACGATTTAATCAAAGGAGACATGAAAACAAAGGCAGAGACTCTAGATAAAATCGCTGCTTTGGCACTTGCAGTTTATGTAGTTTATCCTCTTCTTTCTAAAATCGCAACTGCCCTTACTGGAAAAGAAAGAGAAGCTGAAAAATTTGGAGGGTCTAAAGTAGTACAAACTTTCTATGATTTTGCAAATGGAGATAAAAATTACGAAAGAGTTCTTGGTCTCTTCTGGCAAATGCCCCCACTAACAAAAGCAGGCGTTGAGCTTGCATCAAATAGAGAACTCTTTACTGGAAACCCAGTAATCTATCCCGGGCAAGATATTGAAGGTGCCGGGATAGACTTGATGGAATATATCATGAAAAACGTTCCTGTTTTCCAGATGGGGGCAGCTCCAACTTATTTTGCAAAATCACCAGAAGAATTTTTGTTGCAACAAATTGGGATACGCACAGTTGAGACAGAAGAAAGAAAAAAAGCAATCGCAAAAAGAATGAAACAAAGACAGCTCAGAAAACACCTGATGCAACGTAACAAGAGAAATCGTCAATGAATATTCTTTTGATTGATAGCCAGTCCTGCTTCCTTGATTTTGCTATTCGTTGCAGAGAGGCAGGACACAACATCAGGTGGTTTGTTGGTCCTAACAAGGATTTCAGCAGATCACTCACAGGTCTTGGATTTAACATGCGGGTTCCCAGTTGGGAACCGCACATGAGATGGGCTGATCTGATTGTCCTGTCAGACAATGCCAAGTATCTGCACGACCTTGAGTCTTATAGAAACAAAGGATTCCCTATTTTCGGCCCAAATAAGGAGGTTGCTTCTTGGGAATTAAACAGGAAGAAGGGACAAGAGGTTCTAGCAAAGCACGGCATCGAAATCATTCCTGCCGCCTCGTTCAGAAATTATGATAAGGCAATTGCTTATGTAAAAAGCACCATGAAAAGATACGTCTCCAAGCCTAACGGAGACGCAGATAAAGCCTTGTCTTATGTTTCCAAATCTCCAGCAGATTTGGTCTTTATGTTGGAGAAGTGGAAAAAGAACGGAAAGCTAAAAGATGAGTTCTTCTTGCAAGAGTTCCGCCCCGGCATTGAAGTTGCTGTAGGTGGTTGGATGGGGTTGAATGGGTTCTCTCAGTGGTGGTGCGAGAACTTCGAGCACAAGAAGTTGATGAACGATGATAAGGGTGTCAATACCGGTGAAATGGGCACTGTCATTAAATATGTTCAAGAGAGCCGCCTTGCAGACTATCTATTAAAGCCCCTTGAAGCAGAACTCATCAGACAAGGATATACTGGATACATTGATGTATCTGCTATCATAGATAAGAACGGAAGAATTTGGCCGCTTGAGTTTACTTCGAGGCCGGGGTGGCCTTTGTTCCAGATTCAACAAGAAGTCCACAGAGGAGACCCAGCAGAGTGGATGCTAGATGCCTTAAACGGAGAGGACACATTCAACCCCTCTACTGATATTTCAGTAGGGGTTGTCGTAGCAATGCCAGACTTTCCGTATTCCAGAATAACAAAGAAAGAATGCTACGGGTATCCAGTATATGGTGTCGATAATCCAAGCATCAGAAAACACGTTCACCCTGCCGAGTGTGCTTGGGATAAAGCTCCAGCAGAGGAGAACGGAAAGATTGTTGAAAAAGAAATGTTGGTGACTGCTGGAGATTATGTTCTCATCTGTACTGGATCGGCTTCTACTGTGGAAGAAGCAAAAGAAAAAGCATACAAAATTGTGGAAAAGGTTGAGCTTCCTAATAGCCCTATTTATCGCACGGACATTGGATGCAGGTTGGAAAAACAACTTCCTGAATTGCAGAGGTTGGGGTTTTGTACGGAGTGGAAATACAAATGACGGAAGAAGAAATCAAAGCCATCGTAAGAGAAACAGTAAAAGAAGTTATAGAGGAGCTAGGAGGAACCCTCAGTAAAGCTATTGTTAAACGAGGACTCCAATTGATTTTTGTTGGCATTATTTCTTGGATTGCTGTTCATTTTGGATTCAAGCAATAAAATGAAAATCTATATTAGAAGATTTGAATATGGAACAAATTATACCATTGGCCGTCTTTTTGTTGACGGCGAATATCAATGTTATACTCTTGAAGACAAGGTACGAGATACTAAAATTTTTGGTGAAACTGCTATCCCAGCGGGAAAATACAAGGTTGTAATCGATTATAGTCCTCGCTTCAAGAGAGAACTTCCTCATATCCTTGATGTTCCCGGGTTTGAAGGAGTAAGAATCCATCCCGGAAATACTTCAGAAGACACGGAAGGATGTATTCTTGTGGGTAAGCTTTGGGGTGGAACTAATTTCATTGGTCAAAGCAGAAAAGCATTTGAAGAACTATTTGCAAAAATGAAAGCTGCTGTCGCTGCCAAGGAAGAGATTGAATTGGAGATTGAAAATGCCTAAAGGAACTAAAGTGGAACGGTGCTACCAAAAGGTCAGAGCGCAAGGCGCTGACAAAGGGAAAGCTGCTAGAATTTGTCAAGCTTCTACAGGACAATCTCTAGCAACAGGCAAACCTCCAAAAAGAAAGAAGAAAAAATAGAAGAGGTGTAACATGCCCACGATTTTAATAACTTTACTCAGCAGCCTCATTCCTGATGTAATCAAAAGAGTTCTCCCTCCAGAGAAGATGTCGGAGGCAGACGCTGCAAAGCTGCAAGCAGAATTAACTCTTGCTCTTATGAAGCAAGATTGGGATAGAATAGAGGCAGAGTATGCTGATAGAAACAGTGCAAGACAACTCGCTGCTGCAGAGATCGCAAAAGGAAATGCCCTTACTTCCCTTCTTGCTGCTGTTGTTCGTCCTTTGTGGGGAATCGGTGCATTCGTCCTTGTTGCTTACTCTGTTATCTACGGAGTAGCCATCAGCAATGTATTGAATGATATTATTCAAACAGTCTTGATGTTCTACTTTGGTGGAAGAGTGATTGAAAAAGTCACTCCTACTATTGTAGGAGCGCTGAAGAAATAAAGAAAGCCCCAAACGGGGCTTTCCTTTTTAGAGATTACATCCTCCTGATGTACATGCCAACTCTTGACTTGAAATAGTATTGTCCTCCTTTTCATAAAAATCATTCCAATCAAAGACTGGCATTTGAGCAGCCATCTTTTCGTAAGTATCCTTATCTATCTCTTCAAAAGGTGCTTGTTTATAAATGTGATCTGAGTACGGCAAGAAACTAACCCCACTCATCTCATCAAAGTGTTTGTACACCCAAGCACCAACCTCTAACCACTCATGGTCTTTGACATAGACAGTAATTGAAGGCTTGTGCTCACACCAATGACGCTGGTACAACAACCAATGCTCTAATTGTTCTACGGCAGTTCTGTCATTTCTAAAGACAGCTCCTTCCGGCGCTTTTTGAGGGAAAGAAAAGACAGTTGTTGTTTCTTCTTTACCAAAAGCAGGTTCGTGTGGCACACCAACAGACTTCAAGAAAGAAGTCAAAGGGTCTTTATTGTCCTGCCTGATCCTGCGAATATAGTATTTGCTGTATCTAGGATGAATTCCCGGAGCAGTTCCTGCCAGCTCAGAGACAGTCCCACTAGGTTTCACACAAGTGATTGCAGCAGCCTCTGGGATTCCCAATTTGGCAGCCCAGATTCTATTGACTTCTCTTGCGTGATCTCGTAGCTTCTCAAGCATTTCAGGCAAGTTGACATCCTTCCTAGTTCCGTTTGTCAAACTGTTATCCATAATACCAGTAAGACTAACTCCTAGCAATCTCTCTTCTTCAGTATTTTTCTTCCACCCCTCACTCAAGAATTGGAAATCTGTGAGAGTAGCTTGTATAGTTCCAAGAATGGTGGCAATTTCAACTTTGCGCTTCAAAGACTCGAAGTCATCGTTTTCACGAATAATCACCTCACTCAAATTACAAAATTGTTTGTCTCGAAGAACAATTTCACTGCAGGGGTTACATCCATAATTTAGGTTTGGGTTTCGGCGACCCCACCTTGCTGCTTGTTTCTGAGCAGCAACCCTATTAAAGATTCCTCGCTCTCCAGACTTGGACTTCACAAGAGAAAGCCACTCCTCCAAGAAAGTCGCAGCATCTGGTTTCTCAGTATAGGCAACACTATTGTTGGCAAGAGCCCGCTGTGGATTTTCTTCCCACCACGCCCCCACCTTGGCTTCCCTCATCCGTCTATCAGTAAGATTGGAAAGACTGATGAGAGCAGAGCGTCGAACACCCCCTACCACAACAATCTCACCAATCATGCACATGATGTCGTGCACTTCAATAGAAGTTAGTTTTCTTCCTGCTGCGCTTTTGAACACATGAATAACGTATTCAAACAATCTTCGCAGTGGCTCCGGGCCGGAAGCTCTTCCCCCAAACGTATTAAGCCGCGCCCCAGCCGGACGAATTCTTGAGTAGTCAATCTTCGGAATATCTCCTTCCCACAACGAAGACAAGAGCTTTTTAAAAGCCTTTGCCCATCCGAGCTTGCTGTCTTGAACAACAATTACATCCTCCACTTCCTTAAAAGTATCTGGAATGGTAGGTAGATTTGCAATCTCCTGCCTCTCACAAGAGAATCCAACTCCAGTACCGTTCATCAAAATATAAAGCGCTTCACTAAAAGCCCTCTTAGTATTAACTGCAAGGTACGCACAGTTGTAAGCGGCAATATTATCCCTCTTGACAGCTTCTCCAGCAGTCATCAATAGACGCATAGACGGAACAACTTCCAAGTTCAGAATTGCCTGTCTTGCGAAATCAAGAGGCTCGTTTACTCGTTCTTCAAGAAACTTGATAAGACGGTCCACAGTTTCTTCCCAAGTTTCTCTTCTCCCTTTCTCTTGGAGATACCGGGCATACCTGCTCTTGTGGATTACACTTTGATACAAATTAAGTGTCGTCATCGTCTCCCAATTCCCTCAGAAGAACCTCAAACTTGTCTTCAATAATATCTTGGAATCTTTCTACTATATCCTCAGAAGTAATACCAAGAAGCTCTAATAGAAAGCACTCCTCCTCTCTGTAAAGTTTCTCTTTGAGCTCTACAAACGTAGTAGTCATTTTCCATACCACTCCTTCAACTTCGACATGGGAATTATCTCATAGCCTCCTCTGAAATCTCCGTTGTGGACATCTCTAAACACATTAATGCACCGATACCAATCTTTATTATTTTGCTTTGCGTAATTCTCTACTTGTTCGGGATCAAGAGCACACCCAGCAGACACCCCCCAAATCCTATCCCCAGAAGCAGTAATCTCACTGGTCACATCAGAAATGTGATTGTGGCCAACAACTGTAGAGCAGTGCTTCTCTCTCAAAAGAGTTCTAGCTGGTGCTTTTCCTGATGCGATTGGCTGTCCTGTTCCTCTTCCTTGCCAATAGTGGACGTAGGTGACGCCATTGACAGTGAGGGGTTCAAGAAAAGGGACATATTCCCACCCAAATTCTTTGTGTCTCCCGTCTTCGACGCTAATCGTTCCGTCAAGGAGAGGAGTCGTTTCAATGACTCGAAGAATCCGTCCTTCAAAGTGATTACCTCCGAGTGCATAGAATGAAACGTTTCCGGTTCTTTTTCTGCCAGAACGCGAAGGATTAAGACTCCTTCTAATAGGAGCGATGAACTTTTCTCTAGCGTCCCAAGCAGCTTCAAGGTCTCGTTTGTAGCGTCTTCCTTCATAGCTTTTTTTCCCCATGTCATAAGAAGAAAGGGATTCCATATCCTCCCAATCTCCCATTTCAATAACAACTATATTGTGATCTCGATGAGCTTCAATATAATCTCGTACAAAATTACCCATCCAAGTAAATCGATCATTTGGAACATCGGGTCTTGCATGGGCGTCTCCAATTACAATGTGATCTGTAATCATGCTTCGGGCAAAGCCTCTTTTGGAATTATAGAAAGATAGTCTTTGACAAAGTCTTCTTCTATTTTCTTTTTAATATCTTCTGGGATATTAGGAACTACCACTCCGCTATCAACCAAACTTTGAAGAGCAAAAGTAGCAAGGGCCTTAATTTCTTCTTCAGAGAAATCTGAAGAAAAAGTATAAACATTGCTAGGACTTCTTATTTTAATTTTGAGTTCCATATTTGAAAATCCTCACCCATTTTTTAGGAATACCATGACGAAAATCCGCCCACTCAAACCCGTTCTTTTCTGCCCAATCTGCGTAGGTAGTTTTGCTTCCTTTTCTTATTTTCTCTGTTGCTCTCTCAAACAAAAATACAATAGTAATTTCTGGGTTGCTCTTTCTAAAGTGTTCGTATTTTTTCCTGTCAGATGCAGTTAATCTCCCCTTTACTTCAATAATAAAATTATCGCAGTTCTCAGGAACAAAATCTGGACAATACGATCTTGTTATTTCAGGTTGAATATAAGAAATCTTGAATGGCTCGTAACGAAAAGGTATTCCTAATTGTGTAAGATAATCTGCTACTCTCTCTTCAAGACCAGATTTATATCGATTATTCTTTTTCTTTTTTCGCAATCTCTCCCACTCCAATTAAATCAATGCTGGATCGAGAGTCGTGATGAAGTCGGCCATTAGGAAGCCAAGCACAAATTTGCCATCCGTCAGGACCTTCTATTGCTCCGTGGATTGAATACTCTCCCCCAGCATTCCAGTTGTAGATTCTGACCCTTTGTCCATTTCGCAAGAACCAAAACTTGGGATTTCCCAAAGCTCCTCCCCCCACTTTCTTTTTAGTTTTATTAAACGCGCGTTTCTAAGAAAATCTTCCTTCCAATTAGGAAGACCCTTCTTCTTGTATTGTTGTTCATATGTTTTAAGAACAACTTCTAACATTTCCTTTTCGGACATCTCCGGGACAAGCAGCTTATCTGCTATCCTCTTTCCTATTCCCGGACACCCAGGGATGTTGTCTGTGCCCTTATCCCCAATCAAACATTGCTTATAGAAATTACAAAGAGCTTCCTCTTTTGTGATAAAGAACTTCTCCTTTGTTACAAAGTTGTAATGCCACCCTTCTATTTGGTAGAGGTCTTTGTCTATCGAACAGATACAAGTGTTTTCATTTTGTTCAATACCAAGAGCATCGTCTGCCTCCATACCGTAAACGATTTCAGCTCCGTGCGCTTTGACCAAGTGTTCCCGAATAGCTTCATAGTGTACTGGCTTCTCCACTTTCCTGTTTGCTTTATACTCTGGATATATCTTATACCTAAAGTTTGATTTGTCAGTTGAAGTGAGAAAACATTTATACTCCTCACTATTCATTTCCAAACAAATATCTTCTATCAAGGTATCTGTTCTAGCTAAAGCAACCCACTCCTCATCGTTATTGGTAGTAAATCCAATGCGATAAGTTACAATGTCGCTGTCAATTAAAAGAATCATAGATAGAACTTAAGAGATAAAATCATAAATTCATTCATACTATATACTCAATAAATGCTCTTACAAATTCCTCCGCGACCGGCGCGACGATTGCATTCCCATAGGCGCGCAGTCGTCCCACTCTGGCGGCAGGCCCATCAGCCAGCGGGAATGTGCCGGGTTCAACCGGCCTCCATTTTCCGTCTCGGCACAAGAGCCAGTCAGCATCTCGCCAGAAGCCGTTAGTCGGACGGCCTGCACCAGATTCGCTTGACCTGGGAGCTTCAGATATGTCGCTCTCGTCCCGTCCGGCTTCTCCGGCCCGTAGCAATGCGTGCTCCCGGTCGCGTCGTTCGCCATCGGTGTTGTCCAGGCCGCAAGCCATACCATCCGGCCGAGTAGGGCGTTGATCGGCCACAAAGTAAATCCTGTGCCTTGCGTGCGGCGCACCGAAGCCCGCAGCAGGTAAAACAATCGGCCCGAAGGCGTAGCCTGCTGCTTCCAAGTCAGTCCAAACAAGGTCGAGCCAAACATATCCGTCAGGGCTTGCAACCTGCTCGCCAAACACGACTGGAGGGCGGCGCTGCTCGATGAGATGGAACCATGCGGGCCATAGGTGCCGCTCGTCAGCAATCCCTTTTCTTTTGCCTGCCGTGCTGAAAGGCTGGCAAGGGCAGGAGCCTGTCCAGACTGGACGATCATCTGGCCATCCAGCTTTTCGCAGAGCATAGCTCCACACACCAATTCCTGCGAAGAAATGGCACTGGGTATATCCGTGGAGGTCGTCTGGTCTGACATCTTCAATGCTCCTTTCATCGACGTCTCCGGGCGCGATATGTCCCGCAGAGATCAAATTACGCAGCCACTGTGCTGCATAGGAATCAATTTCATTGTAATACGCAATAGGTTTCATTTATCATGCCCTGCGGAACCAATATAGCTGCATTTTTATAAAGTTTTCATTTCTTCCAACTCAAAAATTTTCTCTCTCAAGGTTTCTACTTCATCCGCCAATTTTAGCAGAAGGCAATAAGGATGATCTCTTTCACATCCCGGCCAATGTGTCTTAATTTGGCTCTTCTTTGCCATTTCTCTAGCAAGGTTTACGAGATCGTTTTCTTCCATTGCACAATCCTTTTGTTTGGTCCCCCCGGGAGGACTCGAACCTCCGTCTAGAGAGTTAGAAGCTCTCTGCGTTATCCCCTACGCTACGGGGGGTTGTTTGTGGAGCGGATGGCGGGAATCGAACCCGCATCACCAGCTTGGAAGGCTGGGGTTCTGCCATTAAACTACACCCGCCCCAATGGTTAATTAAGCTACCTTCTTAATAGAAAATCCAAAGTCAGAAATTGCAGGAGTCCTCCACTTCAAAGAACGAAGATGCGGCGGAACAAGAAGAGAAAACTTCTTCTTGCGAAGAAGTTTCCGAATGTAGTTCCTTGCTTGGTCATAAGTCAGAAAAGTTTTAGAGTTATACCGCTTTCCTTTGAAGATAATTTTATACATACTACCTCCTTACTAGATCAATAGGGAATGTCGTCAGTCAAGTCTTCAAGACCACTAGCAGAAAGATCAAATTTCCCTTTGTCTGCTTCCTCCTCTTCAACTTCAAACACCCAATCACAGAATCGCTCTGCTACCTTGAGCACTTCTTCGACAGACGGAACATTCTTTTCCGTCTTCAACAAGTCAATGGCTGCCGACAGGCTGGACTGCCGGACGATGAGCCGTTGACGAAGAGCCCTCTCCTCCGGGGTTTCATACCGGCTGTTGTCCTGTTTTTGAGGAACTACCATAGGAACTCCTACTACCTTATTCACATCTACCCATTCCCAAAATCCTCGGTCGTTCTTCTCTGGCTTGACTTCCAAGACATCTCCTGCCTTGGCTTGAGCCAGCTTGGCAAACACTCCGGGATTAGAGAAAGACATTGCAGTGTACGTCCTCTGCTGTCCTCCTTGCTTGTAAGTCACGTTGATCTTTTGGTAAGTGTTTTTACCTTTCTTAATTGTTTCAGTGCTGATGTCTTCGATTTTTACTTGCATGTGATCTCCTCGTTTCTATCAAACTTTTTCAAGTTTAATAGATTCTTTCCATAAGAAACTTCCCCTGCCATAGGCACATTAAAGGGAAGCTTAAACACCTTCTCAAAGTTCTTGGGCAAGTCCTCGAATACTTGTTCCAGTGTTATACAAATATTATAACACAATTCTGGATCATTGTCAACATCCAATTGGATGTCGTCGTGGACAGTATTAAAGAACTTGATCCTCTCTGGATATTCAGGCATTCTTGATATTCGATTGTGGGCACTTATCCTAGCAATCATCATCAAGTCTGCGCTGAACCCCTGAACTGGATAATTAAGAATCTGTGTTCTAGGCCATTCCATTTCTCCTTTGTAGTTGGGATACTGCTTAAACTTGAACGTTCTTCCTGTAGGGATAGTAAGCAATCCCTTATTGCGTATCGTCTCCCTAAGGATAGTAGTGTGCCACTTTGCGAGGCCGCTGTACTTCTTGTAAGTTCTCTCTATAACTTCTTCCCAAAATTTTAAGTCGCCAACACCATCAAAATCAGGGTCAACAGAATAGCTATAGGCACTTCCCCCATAGATAAGACGAAACAGATACTTCTTTGCAATGAGCCTTGAAGGAAGGCCGAACATCTTTTGATTGTTTTCGTGTGCATCTACCCCCTCTACAATTTCCCTAATAGCAACTTCATCTTGGGATAAGTAAGCAGCAGCTCTCCACTCAAGCGCTTTTGCATCGACTTTGATTAGCATTTAATACCTCGAAATGATAAACTCCCTCACTCCCTCCTCTACATTTTGCATATTAGGATTGCTACTAGACAACCTTCCAGTAGCAGCAACAGACTGATTCAATTGTCCGTGCAATATGTTGTCCTTGATTTCATACTCGTCAAGCATATTAGGAAAACCAAGATAATAACTGTCAATTGCTTTCATTAATTTGCTGCGCTTCAAGAGAATATTGATGATGTGTTTTACTTTTTTATTCCCTTTCAACGACAGCAGAATCTTCTCGTTGGTTTTCCAATACCCCGGCTTGGCACACTCTGTTTTCTTCAGAGGTTCCACTAAGCGGGGCATTTTAACTTCCTTGACTACCCAATGTTCCCTGACACGTTCCTCTCCAGATTTGAGAACTTTGGTGTATTTCTCTCGTACTTTATATTTTAGAATTCCTCCATAGAGACATGCACTAACATGATCGTCGGAGCTCCAATTGATGTGTGGATTAGGGAAATACTTAAACAATTCTTGGTCGCACTTTTTAACTTCCTCTTGGAGATCGTTTCCTTTTTTCAATAGCCCTTCCTTGTCGAGGAGCATTCCGTTCCACTCCATTTCACACAAGATTTTCAAATCCAACATCTGGAGTTTGAACAGACGCATCTTCTCTGGGCGATCTTTAAACCACTCTAGTTGTCTCTTGAAACACTCCTCTGTCAATCTCACATCTTGCTCTAGATATTCGACAAGCACATCTTCAGGAATTTGATGTGTGTCGTATCCCTCTTCCCAATACTTTGCAACTTTATCTTCCTTCTTACCAATGTTCCAATAGTCTGCAACATCATTAAGAGAGGGAAGTTTTTGTGTCATGTTAGTCATGAGGAAGTGTGCAACTTGAACATCCCAAATTTGCTTATCTTTCCACTCCTCAAATCCATAGAGACGAATCCAATGCAAGTCGAACTTGGCATTGAATGCCACAACAACATCACAAGACTTCAAACTCTCTTTCCAAATGTTCCAAAGATCGTCTGTCCGTTTTTCAGATTTATACTTTACTGGGATAGTAATTATATTTCCGTTACAAGAGAAGCCTAGATACACAAGCTCGTTGTTTGGGTTCCAAGGACTGCCACTTTGTCTTGTGGTAGTTTCTGTATCAAAGGCAAGGTATCTCATTATTCAGAAAGCCCATCCCACTCGATATTAGAACTATAAAGAATTCTGCTTGCTACTGCTAGTGCCTCTATAACATTAAACCCAATCTTTCCAAATTCTATAGTGTCTTCTGTTGTAGAGGCTGCAACTAAAATCGCCTCTATATCTCCTTTCTTTGCTCTTTCAAGAAGAGTCTCTAAAAAATCCACGATCTCCTGATTGAAGACAGGAATGTTTGTTTTGGGAGAAATCTTTTTAATGTTAGCCATGAGTAGTTCCTTTATTAAGAGGCCAAAAATAATCACATTTGGGCTTACGACCACCAACAACAATAAGATATTTTGAAAAGTCCTCGTTTACTTTGCTCAACGAGAGTTTTCTTATTTCATATCTCCAACACTCTTCTTTGCAAGGGCAAATGTCAGAAGTACATCCTGTCACAAGAACTTTTCTCATGACTTGCTCCAATCAATTAAATCCGCGTATCTTGCAATCTCAGGCTGAATTAGGACATCTACTTTTCCGTGCCTGAGTTCGCTGTCGCTATCTTCGTCACCAAGGAGTTTGTTTTTAGGCGCGTGAAGGTGCCGGACAAACTCCATTCCTTCTTTGCCAGAATAACCAATACCAAGAATCCAATCGGCTTCTCCTTGTTTAGCTGTTTTAGCGTATGCCACATCATCCATTGTGAGGTATCGCTTCCCCTCTCCAGACGCGGCAGCATGACACACTCCGATAACAGGACAGTATTCTTTAGCCAATTCCCTAGCCCACTGATAAATTTCTTTATAGACCAAATCATCTCTATCCTCTTTCCACCCCTTAAGCTTATCGATAGAGTCAAAAACAATAAGCCCGGGATTATATTGCTTGCAAATCATTTCTACTTGACGACGGTGTATTGATGCTTGATCATAGATTTTAATTCTACCTCCTGTTCTCTTAAGAAACTCTTCAGTGTTACGTTTCCTGTTTGCAAAGAGCTCGTCAACAGTAAGACCAAGTGTTGCCTGATAGTATCTGATCTTGACTCTGTCTCCAGATTCCTCGTTGTTGAAGTGCAAGATGTATTTGTCTGAGTTACAGGCGTGTAACTGCTCTGCCATGTAACTCACCTCGCTTGCTAGAAAGGTGGTTTTTCCCACTTCAGGCCTTGCGAAGAGGAAACCAAAATCACCCTTTCGCAACGACCCGAGCATTTTGTTGAGTGTGTGTGTTCTCCACCGCAATCCCCGTTCTTTGACAGTGTGCTCGAACAGTTCTTCGAGGTCGTCTGAGACGAACAGGACTTCCTCAGGAGACGTAAGCGAGAGATCAAGTCTTGAAATTTTGCTTTCAAGTTCAGCATAGTCTCTTTTCCCTTCACTAACTTCAAACGCTACTTTGGCTATCTCAAAAGAGATAGTTCTCTTTTTGTGCATCTCCAAAGATTGGAGAGCAATTTCTTCGTCTATTTCAGTAGAACGAAGTTTGTTAAAGACAGAGATGTAGAACTCTCTGTCGGCAGCTTTCATTGCTGGATTGGCAATGAAGAAAGCTGCCTCCAGATCATCACAAGAAAAATCTCTGTCTTTAAGACGAGCATGTAGATTATCTACACAAGAAAGTATTTTATAAATTTCAGGATAATTATTTTTATAATATTCTCTGTTGATATATAAATTATATTTATTATAATAATTATTATTTAATAATAGTTTTATAATATATAACTCTAGTATATTATTCATAGTTAAATATAATAAATTATTATATATTGATTATATATAATATCTAGTATTATATATATATCTAGATATTATATAATTATATATAATATATATCTAGATATCTAGTATTATATATCTCTAGTATATCACATTTCCGTCTTTATGTCAAGAGATACACATCACCGTCTTATACTCCACCACAATCGCCGCAAAGCGGCTCACCACCCACGCGCTCGGCCGCGCCCCTATCTCTATCCAGATCCCCAGTGTTGAGAAAGGGTAGTCATCAAACATGCCTCTAGGA
>Ga0272446_1004201_pt1 | contig 17252 bp, 18 predicted proteins | sample YNPCB0061_FD_194587 | JGI IMG/M metagenome (GOLD analysis project Ga0272446, IMG submission 194587) | Hot spring microbial mat communities from Yellowstone National Park, WY, United States - YNP-CB-006-1 | ecosystem: Environmental > Aquatic > Thermal springs > Hot (42-90C) > Sediment | place... | reverse complement strand
GGTGTCATCCTGCTCAAACGGCGTATTGCCGGCGATTATCGCTACCCCCGGCCCGCCACGCGATAACGCCCTGAGCGGCGTGCAAACAACGCCGTCCAGCAGTACATCGCCACCCGCTAACGCCGTCGTAAGACGTATCCGCAATCGCACAACTCCGGGTGGGCGTTTGGGCAACCGAAACACCCCGACCCACGCTGTATACGTTGTCGTCAGCGTGGTCAGGTCAACCGTGAAAGTATTGGCTTGGCCTTGTTGGTCGTTAATCACTACACCCGCGTCGTCTACCCAGTCAATTGCCAGAGTTCCCGCTGTAATTGTTCCCGAATACTTGCGGGCCATCAGCCGAATAGCATAGCTTTGCTGGGCCACTGGCACCGCGGCCAAGTACTCTTGGTACAACTCGGTCAATGTGGCCCCCGCCGTCAAACGCAAGGCACGCTGGCCAGTATATGCGGCCGTGTTGTCCTGTATCGCATGAGTACCCCAACTCCCTACCGCCAATTCCCAATTGGTCGCACGCAGCGGTGAACCGCTCCACGTTTCAAAATCACCGTTGGCTAGCAAGTTCGATTGATCTGGGCCTTGCGATGCGGAAACCACAGAGATGGTCACCCGAGAACCCGAACCTTGCGGCCAGTCCCAATCATAGACGCTCGCGTTTTCCGTATCCTCACCGAAATAGGTGAAAGTTTCCTGGCCGGCTGTAGCCCCGCCGGAATAGCTGTCCCGCGTACAAACCAAACGCCCGACTTCCGCAATCATGTTCTCTTGTTGCAGGCCATCTCCTCGCTTTGACGAAAGCACTACTTGCCCCGTGCCCACAAAACCAGGCAACGCAGACACCGCAGCACCGACCACACACCGCTTCACGGTCACCCCACCCACGAGCATCTGCCGACGCACTTCCGTTAATGCGTCTAGCAAACCGCCACCGATTGACGGCACATCCGCACGCACCATACTTATCACAGTTTTGCGAGCCAGTGCCGCCAAGGGTGGCATCAATTGACTGGATAAATTACGAACCAAAGTGAACTGGGCCTCAGCCACTGGCCCAAACTCCGCCTGCAACGTGCTGTCATACTGGTCCTGCAAGTTGTCGATCTGTGCTTTGACCGCCGCCTGATTCTGATTTAGCGTGAGCAGTATCTTGCCGATACGGCCTAACCGCGGGAAAAGCCCACCGGGGTTGCTCGTAAAATCAATAGCCATACTTTATGATACCCCCTGTCCTTCGCTTCGGTCGCGCGACCGAAGCGAACGCACTTTCTCGCGGCAGTAGCCACACACCCGAACCCACTTCCCGCCCACCCGTGCATCTTCCGCATACTTCACTTTGCAGCCATCCACCTGGCATGCCAGCTTCTCGCCCAATCGCCACTTCCGCCACTCACTCAAATCCGCCCGCCAGCCACCCGGTTTCGCATCGCCACGCCCCAGGTTTGCCGGCACCCGATCTGGATCATACCCCAAGCGATAGATTTCCTCGATAGTCATACGATCGTTCCTGCGATTTGTAACAGACAATGCAGCATTCCCCATCATCATCACGAATGATAGATAAGAATACCGCATTTCGAAGACCGGAGAGTAGAACCGTATTTCAGGGGCGTCTTGGGCTGCTACTGACAGAGTTTGGTTGGCTGTGATTTAAGGACCGGGACGTATGCTGCATCGCCAGATCGACTACTGGCCCGTTGCCCGGAAAACTCGCCGCTCGGCCGAACCGGTCGCAGGAGACCCCTTTCACCGCCCATGACACGCCCGCTCGGGGGAGGTGTTAACCCCGATCGGTTTCCCTGTTGGCTCCCTGACGACCTTGGGATGGCCGTCACCGCGCCGCTGGCACTCAGGGTTGGCTTCCGTTTATTAGGTGAACGTCCGCCAAAACTCGCAACCCGTTCGTCAAGCGGTCGCGCGACCGCTTGACGAACCATCCAGTCTTTTACTTCCTCGGCTTTATAATACCGCATTTTGTGTTTTTGTTCAGTCTGTCAAAACGTATTGTTGAACACAATGGCAGCTTGCGATCCCCTGGCCTGTTCTGTGAAACTGTTGCGCGACCTTTGTTTGTGGGAAAACGACTTTGAGGAAACAGTCATGCCGGGGGTTCCAGACCATGCTAAACGTCAGCGTGTTCGGCGGTTTTTACGAGTGAAATCTAATCAAGAATTGCCCGACCGGGAGGTAGCCCGTCAAGTGGGTGTATCCCGTCAGCTCGTTACAGAAATTCGGAGGCAATTGATTGCGCTGGGTTTGCATCCACCGCGTTCCCACCGCCATTCGTGTGGGTTGGAAGGCTACCAGCCCGGGGCGAAGGCTCGCGGCGGTTATGTTTATGATGAATATGGCCGTGTCATCCCGGAAGTGGAGTGGCTGCTCCGCCAACTTGGCCGCACTACGGTCGATCGACCTGGCTCAAGTCCTGGAACCCGCCCAAACCGCTCCAGGAAGCAGCCGTGACCTGGTCGAGGGCTCCTGACAAATTAGCCGGGATATCGGGGACTGGTGCTTCATCCAGACTGACTCCATTTTCAATAAATGGGTTATTGTTCCGGTTCCCGATAAACTTCCAAAGCAAATTGGACCAAAACCCACCTGTGTTTTGAGCGGCTTCAGTCGCCAGCTCGGCCAAAAACGGCGGGACTGGGGCCGTCACATTGACCTTGCTCGGGTCGATGATTGCGTAGCGGTACCAGCCCGAGACGCCGTGTGTCAGCTTGGCCCCATAGGCATCCGGGTCAATGTTTTTGGCAACTATGGCCCCGCCAAGCGGTATAAAGTTGGGGTTTTGAGGGTGGTAGGCCGGCAACACCGGCGCCACTCCAGTGCGGACGGCGGCCCAGCATGCGAGCATTTGCATGCGGGGGCCCGTGGCCCGAACGACCGCCGCCCGGCTACCCGGCTTCGGGGCCGGTAAGTGGACATATCCTTCATCCCAATCTAACGTTGTCTCAATCTCGTAGTGGTCGTAGGGAGCCTTGTCAGACACTGTCGGTGCCATGCCTGGCAGTGGGGATACATCCGGCAGCGTGCGGATTTCGACAGTGGCTTTGGGCAAGGGCCCTCCAGATGTTCCGGGACCAGCTGGATCTGAGCGCAACTCAACGGTCTTCATCGTCTGCTGGCAGGCGCATGGATCGCGAAACGCTGCCGCGAGTAAGCCAAGTAAACGTTTCCGCACTGGCGGAGCAATACCGGGGCTTGCCTTATCACTTGTGTATCCTTCCAACTTATCTACAGAGATGAGAACACCAGGTGCCGGCACAGTTGTACCGGGGATTGTTCGTGCAACCGCAGCGCCTGCTGCATCATAGCCGGCTGGGGAGAGCATTCCCTGGATACTCACACTTACAGAAGGCTCGAACAAATCCTCGCTGACCGATCCCCATGTCACCGGTGGGAGGCTCGCAAAACCTTCGGAACTTAATTTGGACAGTGCCATTCGTAAGGCCACGATCAGCAACACACCGCGGCTTGTTCCGGGTTGCCCGCGTAGTTCGAGATCGACTTGCCCGATGCGCACGCCACCTTTATTGGAATTAACGGTGAATCGCCCACGAGCCGTAGTAGCTGGGTAAGGCGGCAATCGATCCTGCTCAACATCTGTGAAGGAGAACTGCAATCGGGTGCCGTCTGGCGATAACACGTAATGACTGCGGGTGCGCTGGTAATTGGGGAGCACCGGCGGCGTGGCCAGTTCTCGAAAGGAATCAGCCGACTGTAGCAAGTCGGACCGAACGATGACCATGCCATGCGTTTCAATGGTGCTGGCCCAGTTTGTATCAAATGTTTCGGACTGCTCCCAACGGAGCGACACGACTGGGTCCAATTTGTCCTCACAATTGGGCGGGCAATCAATGACTCGGCAAATCACACCGTGTTCCACCAAAAACACACCCGCAGTGACCTCGTTGATGGTGACTGGTAAAGGTTCCGGGCCCAGGGCCGCGTCTAGCACCGGCCCGGCGCCTGCCGGCACTTCTACTAATACTTTATTGCCAATCGAATAACTAAATGAGCGACGAGGGGTAGTTAACGCGGCCTTGACTTCCTGTAGCGTGGCCGCAGTATCGGATGGGAAACTCCCCTGAGAGGTTGCCAAAAACCCCCGCACACGGACGGTATATTTGCGCCACAAGACGTCCGTGTTTGTGGGATCACGTTCTGTGGTCACTTCGAAAAACAACGTCTTGCAATACTGCAAAGTGACATTATTGTAAGTGTACATTACCCATCACCGTGGCGAACAGCAATGCTCTGGTTTAACTGCCCGATCTGTAACAAACAGCTCAAGGCACCAAAAGAAACCGCTGGCCGTGCCGGGCGTTGCCCGTGCGGGGCAGTATTCGCAATTCCGGGGCCTTTGGAAGAACCATCATTACCTCGTCCGCAGCGAAAACAAAAACGTCGAATTGGTACCTTAGTCGTGGCCAGCGTGGCAATAATTGCCACGCTAGTTTTTTGGGGGCTGGGTATTGAAACACTTTTGACAGCCATTGATCTTCGTATTCGGGAAGAAAAACAGCCAGGTTTTTTCTTTCCTTATGATATTCAGCATGAAATCGCTCGTAACCGTAATGCAGGGGTGGTGTGTTTAGTACTTGCTCATTGCAGCTGGGCAATAGCAATGCTTGCGGTCGCACGGGCTGCGCGCTGGAGTTCACTTGCTGTCGGAGTAGCGATTGGGTCGTTAATTGGCGGTTTGTTAACCATCCCGGTCAGTCAATATTCGCCGCTGCCAATTAACTGGGTAGTAAGTTTAGCTGAACCCTGGAGCCGGGTCCGTACAGGAAGCATTGGTACTCATTTCTTTATTCTCAGCATACTGGGGGCTTTGTTCGGTGGCGGTTTAGTTTACCTGTCTCGACAGACTCGTTCCGCTTAAATACCACGCCCCAGGGGTGCCGCCCCACCAGGTGCAGCCGTGCCCGCCCCGCGTGATGCCGCATCGCGGGCCAGGTCAAGCAATGAGCGGCCCATCGAGCGGATGCGGTCATGCGATCGCTCCAGTGCGGCTATGTCGCCAAACACTGTGCCCGTGGCCGGGGGATCCCGGCTAAGTTTGCCCCCACCAAATGGCCAATTGTCCATGATCCACTCGAGAGCATTGGCCAAGTACTCTAGCGGCTTGGCCATCTTCTCTTCGAAGAAGGCAAGTATATTGTTCTTGGCGTTGGCCAGAACAATGTCGATGCGGGTCTCCTGATCCTTCCGTTTGCTTTCTGCGGCGGCCAATGCCCCGGCTGATTTGGCTGTCGCTTCGCCGAATCGGATATCGCGTCGGAGCTGGGCGATGTCGCGCTGGCTCATCACCGCGGCCATTGCCCCGGACACTTCCGCGTATTTCTTGTAGCTATCCAAAGCCGCCGAGGAGGCCTGGGTTACGGCCTTGTAGAAGGCGTGCAACGCAGCGCCGACAGCGACCAGCCCCCCAGCAACACCCAATGCAGCCCCGCCAGCCGCGGCACCTGCGCTGAGTACGCCGCGTGCAGCCCCAACGATCGCTTTTCCGGAGGCACTCCCGGCAACTCCCGACGCCCTGGTCGCTAAACCGCGGAAGACTTTAGTAGCCCGGCTGCGAACCGCCCTGGTAATAGTCTTGCCAACTGGCGATCGTCGCCATAAAGCACGCGCGCCACCAAATAGCTTGTGCGATGCTCGCCCGAGTCGAGTTTTTTGCAACCATCCGAACCGATCGCGCGACCGTGGTGCTGGGCCAGGAGTTTGGCCGTTCGGCTGGCCGGATGAGCTAGTACCCTGGTCGCGCGACGGGGCTGGTTGTGGTGCCGGACTGGTACCCTGGTCGCGCGACGGCGAAGCGCTAAGCCGATCGACTAACTTGGTCAGGCTGAGTGAGGATAGACGATGGAACGAAATAGCGATTTTATGCAGATCAACGCTTTCTCTCAGGTACTTGAGTGCCTGAGTTACTGTTTCGTCATCCCAGCCTGACGGGGTTGCCATATTAGTTCTCTTTCGCGAAGATCATGGCAATACCCAAAGCGAATAGCTCAGCTTGCTTTTGTTGAATCATATGCCTGTGGAAGTACAAACCGCAGAACTCGGGGTAGCTAATGGATCTGGGGAGTGGGAGCCCGGCGGCGACGGCGCTGGCAAAGGGCGGGCGGCTTCTGCCAACCTCCCCATGTAGTGCAAAAATTCGGTCAATAAACGGATCATTTCAGCGTGTGTCAGACCGCCGAGCTGATCCAGCGGCTTCACACCAAATGCATGCTGGACCACTCCGAGCAGCTTTTTGACTGCCGCCTGGTGAGTGGCGATCGCCTGGGTTCGCAATTCACCAGCTGGCACATCGTCTGGGTCAGCCGCAATGACTCGTAGCAAATCACCAAAGTCCGGGCACCGGTCCTCAATTGTCGCCATAACCGCCAGTGGGTCTGCCCGTTTCCAGTTCCGACCATCCCAATACCGGAAAATGGCCCGGCGATGATCGCCAGACCACCAGGCCTTCAACCACTGCCACATTTCCAAAACCCTCGTCATGATAGAGAACGGGTCCACAATACCGCATTCAGCGCCGTGGTGGCCGTGTAGCTCACATACGGCCAGGCGAAAAACTGGAGTGTCAGCGGCTGCGCTTTTGTGGAGAGCCGGAATTGCGCAGTCGGGCGTAAAATGGCGGCCGCAAACGACCAGGGACTGTCTGCACTCGATGAAATCCCGAGCCTGAACGCCCACCCACCTGCACCCTTGACGTTGCCTGGGGTGCTGAGCAGGCCCGCCGCGGCACGGTTGCCACGACCCATGACTTTAGCCAATACGGCCCGGTCGATGGCAATCAACGGAGCCGTAATCTCGGCCACCATGCCCATGTCCTGAAAATCCTGGGGTGTTTGCGTCCCCAGTAAATCAGTCATGATGGGTTCGACATTCTCGGTAATCCGCACATCCACACCGTCCGTCGTATACCCCAGCAGCTCCAGAGCGCCAGCATTCCCGGTCCCGGTATAGACTAACGCTGGGCCATTGATCGTGTATCCGTCGATTGCCATAAGAGCCTCTCAGACGGTCGCGCGACCGATTTAACGGAGCAGGTCAGCCACGGGAATAGGTTCGGACTCCACCGGCTGGTCCGACCCCCATTTCGTTACATAAACCGCCGTCAGTTCAGTGATTGGGATAATGCGTGTCACCTCTTGCCCATCTACAAGCACCGTTTCTTGCTTCCAGTTCTGTACGTGATTCGCCAGTACTTCCCGGATTTCCGAACGCTGGCAGGGATACCAAAATTGCGTTTTGCGGCCTAGGTAGCTAATCAAGACGCCCATAATCACTGCCTGTTAGCATGATCACCAAAAAAACGGTACGCCTGTATTTCTATGGCCTTTGGTCGCGCACTAACGTCTGGCGCTACCGTGCTGGCCAGCCCAGCATCCCCGGTTTCGGCAAAGCCAAACACCCGCTGCCCTTCCCGCAACTGCTGGAGTGTATCAATTGCTTGCTGCGCACCAGGGCAATTCTTTGGGTCTGCACTGGCCGGCTGGCGACGCTGCATCAATGACCAGTAGGCCAGGTCCGCCACCAACTTCTTCAACCGAACTGCAGACGCAGTGGTACCCCCAGTCAGTGCCACCAGGTCCCCGGGCCGATACCGATTGCCGGCCAGACACGCCGATTCGAGTTCCCCCGAGGCAGCCAGCAGCGCTTGCTGCACGATTTGCCCAGCCGCCGAGCCCGTATCAAGCAGCATCGCCCGCGAGGGGCGCGGCCCGTCGCCGTCCCGGACCAGGTCCGCGACCTGTTGCCAGTCGTGGAACTGGAACAGCTCCGCCGGCGAGCAATACGAAACCACTGCTGATAGCAACTCTTGCGGCATGCACCTTACTCCCGCGTATACACATATTCGCTGAAGTTGTGGGTGCTCGCATTTGTAGCATTCGGGTTAAACAAAAGGAGCGGGTCGCCTGCTACGGCACCGACAAACCCACCGCCAGCCGCCGAAAACACCCCGGTGGTCGAAGCAGCCACCGGGAACATCGGGTGAGCCACGCCAGTGACGGGGTCCGTGTCCGTGTAAATACCAAAATCCCACACTCGCGCACCCGCCAATACGTTGGCCGGTAAAGGAGCCATGAGAGTGAGCACCTTCGTATCGGCATTCCACGACGATACGATGGCGGTGTGGAACGTGCCATTGCTTAACGCTACGGTCACATAATCGCCCCCCGCAATCCCGTTCCCGGCTGGCCCCGGGTCCGCTGCCAGCGTCAGGGCCGTCGCACCCTGGCTTGCGGCCGCAGTGGTGGTTGTACGGCCGATTGGCCGCATGAAATAGACCGGGTTGGCCGTCGTGCCATTGGTCACACTCATGGCCACTAGCCGCGTGAAGCTAGTGTACCCACCAGCCGGGGTCACGTACGGCGGGATCGGCACCACCCACGGAGTGTTGGCCGACGCCGTACGCTGCCCGACTAACCCGCCCCCAAACGCCATGACTTGAACAGGCATCTCTCCCCCCCCCTTTCGGTCGCGCGACCGATTATTCAGAATTAGTACACTCTAAATGAACATCTCACCCAATTACGGTGCCTGGGGACCAGAGACTTGGCCACCCGATAGCACGCCAGTTAGAGCGAATCCAGCGATCAGCGCTGGCGTCAAGATCGCGTCCTCGATGACGAACCGGCCTTCCACGAGGTTATTCCACGGGTCCGATCGTGCCTCAAACCGCGGGCTCTCACGGTGCTGGTAGATCTGGATGGTTGAGAAGTTCTGGAAGCCGTACTGGCCGTCCAGACCACCGGGACGGGATACAAAATAGATGGTATCGGTATTTAGAATGTAATCCTTCTCGGCGGGGTTGGCCACATTCGCTACCGTGCCATCTGCATTTTCGACCATGAAGCACCGTACGGTATCTTCCACAACCAACTTGTACCCGCCATATTCCGGAGGCAGGTTCCAGTCACGTACATTAGGGTTGATTAAGTCTCGGGCATACTGGCTTTGCTTCAGGAATTCCCGCATTTCGCCACTGCGGGCAATCGCAGTGGCAACAACAGGCGGCAGCACCGCGATCATCTCGGACCCATCCACGGCCCCGTTGGTCGCCAGGTGCATTCGTCGCTTAATGGCCTGAAACGTGGATAGGATGGACGCATAATTCGGGTTTGGATTACCAGAGGGCAATCGCTCTACACCACTTGACTCTTGAAAATACACGGGGTTTGACGTGCCGAGAACTGACTGAGGAGTGCCTGTGTTGGCGCCCCAATCTGCGGTGGCCAGCGCAGTCACCGCTCGCTGGGCCTGGTGCAGCCGGGCATGCGACGCCCGCAACCGGTTGAACAACATTTCGGGTTTTAACCCCGCTTGCTCCCACGACCGAATTGTCTGGTCACCGATCTGGTACGGGAACGCCCACCGCTTGACCCGGCCCTCGATCAACTCGGCACGGACCGTGAAACCACGGCCACTCGGGGCATAGTCGTCGTAGGCCCACGCGAAGTCATTGATGTCCGGCAGTCTGCTTGGAGCGTCCGGATCAATGCGGTAGTAGGTGAACGCCACACCCGGGGCCGGGATAAACTGGCAGTACCGCTGGTAGGGTAGATTGTCGGGGTCTCTCATAAACCCCTGAATCATCCCGGTCGGGACCGGCAGTACTGCGTTGAGTGGGCCGATGGCTCGTAAAGGCATCGCTTATTCTCCTTCAATTAATTAAACCGATCGGTCGAACCGAATCGGCTTGACTTTGATGACCTGGCCAGACACGCCAGCTTCCATGGCGATCGCAATCACGCGGTGCTTGTCCGTCGTGGTGGCAACACCCTTGCCATCTGTCGTCGATGTCAACGTGTCACCAATCGCCACCGTCCCACCCAACTCCAGCTTGCATGCGTCATCGCCAGGCCCGAAGATATTGACCGGCTCGCCTGCCACAGCCGCCAGACCGTCGTCCCAGCCTGTCACAGGGGCCCGCCGCGTATACGGCTGAGTGATGCCGTACAACTCATCCGTGGCGGCTGTCGCGTGCACAACCGTGTTGTTCGGCAGCAGCTTGACGATCCGGGAGGGCGCTACGCTTGCCCCGGCGATTTTTGAATAGCTCCCGTACATATTTCAACCCCCCATTCCGGTCGCGCGACCGATTTTAGACGTCCCGTTTGGCCAATGACTGGACATGCTGCACCGCCTGGTCATACTGCACCCCGGGGTGTTTGAGCATGTATGCGATAGCCTGTTCGTGGTACCACGGAGCCTTGACCAGTGGATCTTCAGCCGCCGCCGGTTCAACGTGACCGTCGTACAATCTGAGCTGGCCAGCCGGCAGCTTCCGACGAGCGTACAAGACTTGCAGCTCAGCCAGTCGCTCTTCCCGCTCGGGCCCTGTCATCCGAACCAGCCGGGCCACCTCTTTATTGCGTTCCTTGTCGTTCAGCTGATAACCAACCAGCCGTTGTGCGATGAGTGATTGGCACCGCTCAATCTCACGCTCCGTTGCGATCCCCTGTAATTCGGCCTTCAGACGCGCGTAACTGGCACGCAGCTGCGAAAGCTCCCGCTCGTACGATACAGACTCGCCTTCGCCTTTTTTCTTTTCCTCTGACTCTTCTTCGTAGTTATCACTCTCTTCCTCGGCCGCCTCTTCCCCCTCTTCCTCGGCCGCCTCTTCAGTCTCTTCGGTTGGCTCTTCTGTTTCCTCGGCTGCCTCTTCTTGCGGCCAGTTGTCACTAAGACCGAACGTTACCCGCAGGTAACGCAGGAACTTCTCGAACAGCTCTTTTTCGGCAGGAGTAACGTCTTCCAGGTCCGGCATATGACCACCCCCATAACAAATCGGTCGCGCGACCGAATGGTACGTCACAGTCCCCATATCCAGGTATGGATCCTTAAGCAGCAAAGCTAGCCCGCGGATCTCCTTAACATCCGGGTACACTTCCGGCGACCGGTACGGTCGCTCGGCGACTATTGACAGGCATTCCCGCCGGAAGTAGCAGTCCACGAGAACCGCCGGGGTCCGTTTCGGCCCAAAATAACCCACCCGGGCATTCTTATAATATCCCACTAACTTCGGTGGCGGGCCGCTTGCCGTCACGTGGCCATCCGTGATGCGCCCCAGCACACCCCGCTCGGCTTCCAGGCGATTAATGCGGTTGGCGTATTCAGGCAAGTCCTCCTCCCGGACAACCACTTCCTGCGTGGACCCATCAGGACCACGCACACGCCGCCGGTGGGGAACCCAAATCGGGACGCCCCGTTTGACCGCGTAACGGTTTGCGTCCTCCAGCTCGGCCAGCGTCTGCAATGTTGGGTCCATATCCTTCAATTCGGCCACGGCAGACCGCCGTGGGCTTACCTTATGATACCCACTTCCTTGCGCGTTGCTTCGCTTCAATTCGGCCACGGCGGTCTGCCGTGGAATAGCAGGCATGGGCCGCGCTTTCGGGCGCCAGCTCGGCGCTTCAATTCGGCCACGGCGGTCTGCCGTGGAATAGGTCAGTCGCGCGACGAAGCTTGTTTCAGAATCGCTTCGATTTGCTCATCCGATAAACCCATCGCTTGCAGGGCCGTTTTGGCCACTTCCTTATCGGCCATGAGCGATTTCAAACCTGCTTTGGCCACTTCCGCTGCTTTTTTCTGGCCGGCGTAGCGTTTGACGTTCGCGACCATCGCCCCTTGGCCTTGGGCACTTTCGACCGCAATTTGTAATTCTGTTCGGACCATGTCTCTTTTCACCTTCTTCCAGTTAATTCTACTCATTCGTTTGCGAATGAGTGATTTCAGTTTACCACTTGCCAGCCTTGCATGCAAACTTGGTAGGTCGATGAGCAAGATCGACTGGCTATGAGGGGCCGTAAAGCTACCAACGGCGTACCCAGGAGTGAGGTATAGCCCAGCGCGATCGGGATGTTTTGGGGACAGGAACAGGGCGATACGCGCAAACGGCTGCCGGCCGACGCCCCGCGCCACACGGCTCGAAGCGACGCGCGGGATATCGCGGGCGGGCTTAAAATTATCCCGGGTTGACCCAGTTACCAGCTTGGCATTAACATCGACCGTGGTGGTAGGGAGCTCTGTCACTAGGTCGATACCAACCGCTTGACCCGGTAGCAGCTTCCCACCCACCAGACGATTCACCAGCACCTCGTTGGCCTTGGTGGCCCACGGGCGGATTGAAGCTGGTGCAGACTGAGCGTAGTGGTGAACTATCAGCATCAGCTCGTCGGTCTTAAGCTTCTCCAAATGTTCGGCCATTCGGTTATTGGCTAGACCTAAGCCTGGGCCGGCCACACCGTTCTTATAGCTGGCTGAAGCTCCGATGTCCGCAAAACCTGGTGGCAAGAGTTTTATGACAGCCTCATGCCGTTTCTGGTCGTCCATCTCCACCATGCGCTTATAGTCGCCCCCAGTCCCGCCGTTTTTGCCCGAAAGCGCGGCCCATGCCTGCGCCCTGGACGGGAACGGGCCGAGGGCAGGCGCTCCCGGTCCTGCCCGGGCTTTCCACCCCTGGCGCGTTTCCCAAACGTGCCCCTGCGTGTCATACAAAACCGGTCGCGCGACCGGCTCGTAATGCCGATCATGCGGCGTACCACCGCCCCGCGTCAATACCTGGCGGCCAGGTCGAGGTTCGCGCAGTCCCAGCAGCCGCCGCAGATCGGACACCTCGACATCTACGCCGCGGTCGATCGCGGTGAAGATGGCTTGCACGCGCTTATCCACATCGCGTTTTTCCACCACCGGCTGAATGCGCAGCTCCTTCGTGTCGCAGCCCGGGAAGTTGTAAGCGTAACAGGGGCGGAGCCAGTCGTTGGTCAGTGTTTCGGCAATCGCCCAAGCGTCCGATTCAAGCAGGCTAAGCTTGGTGTCCCGCGCGAACTCGGCCCGCCCGTCACCCTCAAGACCGCCAGGTCCGCCCCCACCCGCACTCATCGACTGCCCAACGAACAGCCGCTCGATGTGACGTTCGCACCAGCCCTCAATTAATTTCCGCAAGACCTCCACCCCCGCTGTGTTCATGCTGACTTGTTCGACCGCCGGGAACCGTTCGTTCGGGTCGCGTGGCACGACCAGAGCAAGTTTGCCACTGATTTTCTTGGCATTTTCCGTTGCGGCCGCCTTAGCGGCCGCGTTGCCATCAGGATAATTCAGGACCAACAAATCCATCATGCCGGTCGTTTGCATGAACGACAGCATCCAGCCCAGCACCTCGGTGCGCATCCAGCCCGACCAGTACACCCACGACCGCAGGCCCACGCCGTGGATGCCGCCTGACATCTCGCCCTCGAAGTAGTCGCTGGCCTCGCGGGTGAATTTCGCAATCACAAATCGATGACGGTATTCGGGGCGGTACAAACGTATCCCGAACGCCCCGCGGTCGGTCGCTGGGACGACAGCATCGGGGTCGATTTGCTGGTATCGTTGAGCAGTTTGGTGGCTCACCAGTACCACGGGAGTCCCCGACCAGTCAAACTGGATCGAGTCGCCGTTGACAGGCTCGTGATACGTGACCCCAATTATGCCGTCAGGCAAACGACCCCAGACCAGCTGGGACGCGGATCGACCGTACCAGATGCACTCGAGCAGCCACCGGATCATCCCGCGCCGGTCTGGTGTCCTCCGCCAGACACGGGCCATTTGCGCGGCGTGCAGCTGAGCCACGGGGTCTTCTTCATCATCCGCGACGACCTCAAACTCACGATTCACAGTCGGGGCAATACGTTCCTGGAGAAGGGCACGGTAGAATGCGTCGCGCCGCATCGCTAACGCGTTCGCCGGGCTATTTCTCAGCGCTTCATCCCAGCGAAACGAGTACAACTTCCCGGGCAGTTGAAGGACAGCCGCAAAATTGAGGGCATGCGGCGCGATCATGGCCTCTTCAAAGCCCGGTGGCATCAATCCCTGGCTCATGGTATGGCTCTCAAATTATCGGTCGCGCGACCGGTTTGTTGCCAACTACGGTCGGCACATCTCCGGTCCCCATCGCGGCCACTGCGTACGCCAGCACGTCCACCTGGTCATCATGCGCGTCGCCAAGCCCACGAAATCGGCACAACTCGCCAATAAACTCATTCACCCACGGCTCACGTTGCAAGGGAAGCAGTATCTGCCGTGCCTCTGCCTTAATGATAGCCGGGGTTGCCCGTACCAGTTTCCCTTTGCCGCGGGGCGTCAACTCGCGTACACTCGGTATCCCTGTGGTCCGCCGGGCCTGATTCACCACAGCCACCTGGAAGCCATTGGCTTCCAGGCCCACCCATGATGGACGCCATTCGCGGCACAGGGAAGCCAGCCGGGGCACGATCTGGTCTACCCCGCATCGAGCCCGTTCCACATGCAATACCAGCAACTCGTTCTGGGGCGTCGTTGCAAACACACCAAATGCACTATAGTCGGCTTGCTGGCCTTCCGATGCGGCAGGGTCAACGACAATAAATCGCTGGCATGCTGTGGCCTCGAGCAAGGCCACAGCCCCACTGGCACGTACCACTCGGTAGTGGTCCCGGGGCGTTTGTACAGTTGCCCACTCCCAGCCGTGGCCAGAAAACCAAGAAGCCTTGAAATGGTTCCCGCTCTCCTCGTGCGGATCGCCCTGGTACAACGCGTCGAATTGAGCGCTACCCAAAGTTGAGCGGGCCGCCTCGAGAAACTGACACCCAAATTGGTCGGGCCATAGCGGTTCCCCTTCGGCCCGTTCATCGCCGGTCGCGCGACCGGCTAGCGGGCCCGCATAGGCCGGGAGATTGACCACTTCCCAGCGGTCCGCCGAGGGGTCGCTCGCCTGCTGCCTCAAGATACGGCCCGCCAGGTCGTCGGCGTGCCATCGGGTCATGATCAGCAATATCCGGGCATTCGGGGCTTGCCGGGTCCAGAACGTGGATGTGTACCACTCCCACACCTTCTCGCGCACCGTCGGTGAATGGGCTTCTTCCCAGTTTTTGACAGGATCATCGAGGATGCCAAAATCAAACCCCATGCCGGTAATACCCCCACCCACGCCGGCGCTCCTGTAACTTCCCCCACGCCCAATAATCTCAAAGAGATCGTTATTCCGGACAGCACCAGGACCGGTCGCGCGACCGGTCTGGATTCGGGTTTCCGGGAACAAACGAGCGTAAGCGGGCGATTCAATAATACGCTGTACGTCCCGGTTCATTCGAGATGCCAGGCTCGCCGAATAGGAGCACGCCATGATGTGGGCCGCGGGCATCAAGCCCAGCAAAAACGCGGGTAACCGTCGGCTCGCGAGTTCTGATTTGCCATGCCGTGGCGGGCACACGAGCATCAGTCGCCGGATATCACCTCGAATGAGCCGCATGAGATGCTGGCAGATCACCCGATGATGCCAGTTCGCCCGGTACGCAGGCATCGTGTACTGGACGAACGCCATCAAGTCCGCCCGTGGAGGGGCCCAGTTGGCCATCAAGCTGAGTCGGTTCTCGAGCTGATCCAGACGGCAGGCCTGCCGTCGCAACCGGGCTAACAGTTCGGAGGGTGTCGGCAAGACGGGCCTCCAGCTCCTGTATGCGGCGACCCTGCTCAGCCGCCAGTTTGACCAGTTCTTTTACGTCTTTCGACGCGGAGTACAACGCCTGCAACTTCGCCAGATCAGCCAGTATCGCCAAGGACGCCCGATAATCTTCAGCCTTCAAGGCTTTTTGGTACAAAGTCTCGCGCTGGGCGATATGGCGCGCCAGCAACCGCCGCCGGTTCACTTCGCGCCGTTTGACCAGCAGATCGTCTGCTGCCGCGATGTAGCGACCAACCTGACGGTCTGTGACTCCCCAACCCTGCTGCTGGGCATATGCTATACAATCCGTCCACCCAGCACCATGTAGGCGGAGCCGCATAATCTGGTCCACACGCGATGCGACTTCAGCATGAGACGCGCGGGTCTGTTTTTTTGGTTCAGCCTCCATTTACCAACATTATACCTGATCGTGTTCCTGGCCAGTAACATCTTGCCAGCGACGCAGTTGGGCCATCGCCGTCATGTAAATGGCCCTGGCTTTTGGGACGGGTAGACCAATCTGGCGAGCAATGGTATGCCAGCTAGCATTCCCTGCCGCGCAACCGATACCATGGCGCAATTCGACTATTTGTCGCGCGACCGGATGAAGTTGCCCGAGCATTTCAATCAGGTCAACGTCAGATTGTGACTGACCTCGCCCAGTGATGATGTGCCATTCATCATGTAGGGAATGGCGGGCCCACCAGCGGGTTTCACGGCGTATGAGCTTGCGGAGGTTGTTGGTGATGGCCGCCCAGGCGTAGGTGGAGAAGCGGCTACCGTGAGCCGGGTCCCACAATTCGATAGCCCGCAGCATGGCAAGCCAGGCGGTTTGTTCTGCGTCGTCGTGGCTAACCCATTCGAGCACTCGCCAATCGCGGATGAGTCGGTAAATGAGGGGGGTGTGGCGTCGGAGCAACTGGTCGCGGGCCGCCTGATCGCCGGCGCGGGCGGCGAATACCAGCTGCTCGTCCGTCGCCTGGCTCATAGTGGCTCGAACCACAGAATTATGAAGGGTGGTCCCGTTCCGGGTATATACTGCCAGTCAGCCGCTTGTACGTACTCCAGCCGATCGTCCGGGATAACACCGGCACGCACACATAAGTCCAGTAATGGTTTCTGGAAATTATCGCCATCACGTAAATTTGATAATCGACCACAAATCCGGAAGCGGAAACGGCAAGGCATACTGGGACTCACCAGCATGCCCACGGCTGGGAGAGCTTGAGCGATCCATCGGCGATAGTTGCGGGATAAGTGCACGCGACGTTGGCACGCCCTCCACATGTGGTTGGCGGAGGGTGGGAGTGGTACGCGGGCCTCCCATTCTGTCGGCACACACAACCCTTTTTGGCGGGCCAGATACAGTTGGTTCACTCGCGGCATATTTGCATTATCGGTCGCGCGACCGGTTGTAGGCAATAAACAGTGCCAGCACCTCAGAGCCATCCCGTAGCCCAGTATACATTCTTGGCCCCACGCGTGCGGACCCAGTTGCCGGCACCCAAGACCCCAAATCGCAATGGTCGTGCATGCTTCGAATCAACCAAAAGTCCGGGGCTGTGGTTTTTGCCCGCCGGCACGAACGGATTAACACACACTCCAGCCCCCATCGTGCAGCTAGCTCGGAATCCATGCCCAGCCCCCCCACGGCAGTTGTGCCCTACACTTTCTTGAATGGGGTGATGAGTTCGAACGTGCCATCCGGCAGCGGCTTCTTTTCGTAGTCGCCGAACAAGTGGGGCGACTCCGTCTGCAGGATGTCGAGTAGCTTGTT
>Ga0272446_1004200_pt1 | contig 17254 bp, 15 predicted proteins | sample YNPCB0061_FD_194587 | JGI IMG/M metagenome (GOLD analysis project Ga0272446, IMG submission 194587) | Hot spring microbial mat communities from Yellowstone National Park, WY, United States - YNP-CB-006-1 | ecosystem: Environmental > Aquatic > Thermal springs > Hot (42-90C) > Sediment | place... | reverse complement strand
CACGGCGGGCGTCTTGGATTCCTCCGCTTCCGCTGCCAGAGGGGTCAATACTACCAGCGAAACGACCACGAACAGCATCACGACGAAACTTTGCATGTGCATTCTCCTTGTTGTATATCCCCTCGGTCGCCATCTGCAACCAAAGGGGTCACTCTTAACGATAGGCAGAGCGACACGTCTGGGGCAACCACATCGGTGCCAAACCCACTCCGAAGCTCATTGGCGACACTGAAGTGACGCATTGCTAGTTCGCTCATTTTTATCGCCTCAGCCTCTTTACAGTCGTGCTATGCCCTGCCAAAACTGTAGCACTCCTATCTTTCTGTCTGTATCCACTTCATCATGTTTGAGGAGGTATTTGTACATGCGTTGCCGACGCACAGCCTTCACCCTGATCGAACTTTTGGTCGTGATCGCGATTATTGCTGTCCTCATTGGTCTGCTTTTGCCTGCCGTGCAGAAAGTCCGCGAGGCGGCGGCTCGTATGCAGTGCAGCAACAATCTCAAGCAGATTGCTCTGGCCACTCATGGCTACCACGATAGCTTCGGCAGGTTCCCCCCAGGCGGTATCACGGAAGGCTACTGCTGCGCGACTCAGAGTCGCACCAACTGGGCGATCGAGATTTTGCCCTATATCGAGCAGCAAGCCCTGTTCCGTGCCTACGACAACACCGTCTTCAACGAATCGCCAGCAAACGACTTCGTTCGCCGACAGCGAATTCGCACCTACGAGTGTCCCTCCGATGCCAGCGATGGCGGTATGGGCATCACCTTGGCTCCCGCGAGCGGCCCAGGTAATGGTTTGCAGTATATGGTTAGTTCCTATCGCGCGGTGTCAGGGCGGGCCAACATCACGGCTCCTCTGGGATGGTGGGATAATGCCGAGGGACTGGCTCTGCCGGGTTCTTTCAAGGGCGTGCTGCACACCGTTTGGCCGGCTCAAGGACTGAATCCCGAATCGTTCAGTTCGATCACCGATGGCACTTCCAACACTCTGCTCATCGGCGAGTACCAGACGCGAACAGTCAACCGGCGACGGACTTTCTGGGCCTATACCTACACTTCGTACAATCAATCTTCGGTACACCCCGCCAGTCACACCTATCTGGCCGACTTCACTCGCTGTGAGCAGGTTTCCGCGCAACTGGGGTTGGACAACCGGCCCTGCCGACGAGCCTTCGGCAGTTTCCACACCAACGGAGCGAACTGGGCCTTGGCCGACGGGTCAGTGCGGTTCATTCCTCAGTCGGTGGACATGAATGTCCTGGCGAACATGGCGACCATCTCCGGTGGCGAAGTAGCGGTTCTCCAGTAAGTCCGGTCGCGGCGGAGGTTTTCCATGTCCCGATTTGTTGGCCTGGTTTTCTTGGGACTCTGCTGTGCCGTGCTGGGCTGTGGAGGTGGCCCGAGTTACGTTGCCGTCTCTGGGAAGGTCTTCTACAACGGCGAACCTCTCAAGGGCGTTCAGGTCATGTTCCAACCGCAGGCAGCCAAAGGGATTGATGCCGGCGGTGTCGGCTCGTTTGCTCGAACCGACGACAATGGCCAGTACACTCTGGAAGCGGCCACGCCGTATCCCACCAAGGGCGCACTGGTCGGCAAGCATACGGTACGGATCGCCTTTCCCACGGCCGGTACGGAGGCGTCGGAGGATTCCGACGCAGCCAGTCCGGCCGGTAAAAAAGGTGCGCCGCGGCCAGGTGTCCAGGCCATTCCGGCCAAGTACAACATCGACTCCATCTTGACGTTCGAGGTGCCCCCTGGAGGCACCTCCTCAGCAGACTTCAAACTCGAAGGTCCACCGCTGCCCAAGGGGAAATAGTTAAAACCGGAAGAGTCGTTCTGCTATCAGCAAAGTGCTGTGACACGGCGCGTAGGTGCGGCAAATTCCGCTGTCGGCCTGAAAAGACAACGAGTTTACGCACCTACCTCCCCGAATCACCGCATCACAAATCCGCCATCCACGTTGATGGTCTGCCCAGTGATGTTGCCCGCCTGCGGCGAGGCGAGGAAGACGGCCAGTGCCGCGACCTCCTCAGCCGTCTGCCAGCGGCCCAGAGGAATGAGCCGACGGATCTTGTCCTCGGCCCACTGTTCGAAGGACATTCGCGATTCGGGCGGCTGGCGGTCGGCCCAGGCCCGATGGATGGCTCGATTCAACTCGGTGGCCACCATGCCCGGACACAAGGCATTGACACGCACTCCATAGGCGGCCAGATCGCGAGCGGCACACTGGGCGAAGTTGATGAGAGCCGCCTTGCTCGCGCTGTAAGGCGGATCAGTCTGCGAGCCGATCTGTCCCGCGACACTAGCGAGCAGCAACAGCGTGCCGGCCCGATTGGCCACCAGCGTCGGCACAAAGGCGTGCGCCACATTGACCGCGCCGACCACGTTGACCTCGAGAACGCGCGGCCAGTCGCTCGGCTCGAGGTTCCAGAACGGGAAGCCCACTTTCCCCGAACCGATTGCCACAGCGAAGACGACGTGATCGATCCGTCTCAGTTGCTCCAGTACCTCCGCCGCACACTGTCGCATACGCACGAACTCCGTCACATCTCCGATGAGAGGCATCCTGGGACTGCCTGCGGGGTGCAGTTGCTCTGCGGTCTGGTGAACGAGCGGATCGCGGTCGATCAGGGCAACGCCGGCCCCCTCGGCCGCGAAGGCCTCAGCAATGGCCCGACCGATTCCCCGAGCGGCACCGACGACGACGGCCACTTGCCCTTGCAGTTGCAGATCCATGCTTTCCTCCTGTGCCTTGTCGTAAGGTCATAGGATACATGCGGATCGCTCGGCCGTCCGCCGCTGATGCTGCTGGCTCGCTGGTGAGCCACCCCGCGTCAGCGGGTGGAGTCCTCCCTCTCTTCAGCCCAGCAGCAGGCGCATCAGTTCGTGGCCACGGTCGAAGGACAGATCGCTCTGGGCGGCAACCACCTCGTCGTAGCTCGGCTGGCCGCGTGAGGCGATGCCGGTGCCTGCTAGGACGAAGGGCACCTGACCGTGGGCATGGGCACGGGTTCGCAGCGTTGTGCGATGGTCGGGCGAGACGAGCATACGCCAGTCGCCGTAACGCGGTAAGGCTTCCAGCAGCGGGCCGACGATGTGTGTGTCGATCCGCTCTAGAGCCAGCACCTTCTCATCGGCGCGGCCCTCGTGCGAGGCCTCGTCGGGTGCCTCGACGTGAACGCAGACCAGATCGTAGTCCGCGAGAGCCGCCACGCCGTTGCGTCCCTTGGCGGCGTAATCGGTGTCGAGATAGCCCGTCGCGCCGGGCACGTCGATGCGTTGCCAGCCCAACAGCACACCAACTCCGCGCACGAGATCCACGGCACTGATGATAGCTCCGCGTTTGTGATAGACTTCGGCGAACGGCCGCAGACTTGGGGCACGGCCCTGGCCCCACAGCCAGACCTGCGTAGCCGGCTTCTTGCCCTCAGCCTGGCGACGTAGGTTGGTCGGATGCGCCGCCAGCACCTCGCGACTGCGTTCCATGATGGCACACAGCAGGTCGGCTCCCTGCCCCTTGGGCAGATGATCAGCGATCGGCTGATCCGGTACGTCGTGCGGTGCCTGCGTTCGCGTCTGGCTTGTGAACGGCGCGGTGCCGTTGCCTCGATAGACCAGGATGTTGCGATAGCTCACGCCGGCATGGAACTCCAGCGTCCCGCTCAGTCCAGGGACGAACCGACTGGCCGGCCCGCCACAAACTGCCTGCATCGCTTCCATGAGCGGTCGGCCGTCCTCGGAGGTGATGTGTCCAGCCGTGAAGTCGCGCATCCGCTCGTCGGCTATATGCACCAGATTGCAGCGGATCGCCCAGTCGTTCGGCCCAAGTTTGATGCCCATCGCAGCGGTTTCCAGCGGAGCGCGGCCGGTATAGACGAGGAGCGGATCGTAGCCGAACAGGCTCAACGTCGCCACATCGCTGGCCGGGGTCAGCGAGGCCGGCACATTATTGGATCGCCCGACCACGCCCATCTGAGCGAGGCGATCCATGTTGGGCAGTCGAGCCGCCTGCAACGGGGTCTTGCCGCCCAGGCTGTCCTGCGGTTCATCGGCGCAACCATCGGGAATCACAATGGCGTACTTCATGGCTCAGTCCTTGTTTCAGACTCCAGCCGCTAACGCGGGGTGGTTCGCTACCTCCACCCGCTGACGTGAGGTGGCTCGCTACCTCCACCCGCTGACGCGCGGTGGCTCGCTTCAGCGGGCGGAGTGCAGACTGGTCTACGAGGTGATCGCCCATCTTCAAGAGGCAGCGAACCGATCTTGTCGGTCGGCATCTTGCCCGCGACAGGGCCTTTGAATACGGTGAATCAACACAGATACGGCGTGAACGAGAGACAGGCCATGAGTGACAGTCAGGGATTGCCGCCCGAGTTCTTCGATGCCGTCTACGAGGGAGTGCCTCCCTGGGAGATCGGCCGGCCCCAGGCCGACATCGTTCGCCTGTTCGAGCGTGGCGGCTTCAAGGGAAAGGTTCTCGACGTGGGCTGTGGCACCGGCGACAACAGTCTGTTCCTGGCCGGCAAAGGGCTGGATGTTCTGGGCATCGACCGTGTCGCCAAGGCCGTCGAACGCGCTATCGCCAAGGCGAAACAGGCCGGTCTGACCGTCGCTTTTCGCGTTGCCGATGCGCTGCAACTGGACAAGCTCGGCCAAGTTTTCGACACCGTGTTGGATTGCGGCCTGTTTCACACGCTGTCTGACAAAGATCGTCTTTGCTATGCCAAAGGTCTACGCGCCGTCGTGAAGAATCGCGGCACGCTACACATCTTGTGCTTCAGCGATCAGGAACCGCCGGGCATCGGCCCTCGCCGCATTGCCGAACGCGAACTCATCGAACTGTTCAACATGCGTGGCTGGCTCGTCGAGGAGGTCGCCGAGGCTCGCTTTGAATCCAACGACCATCCCGACGGCGCACGCGCCTGGCTGGCCACGTTTATCCGTTGCGCAGATTCATTCTCACCCCACCATCCCACCTGAGGTACGCACATGCGACACTTGCAACTCTTCTCCGCCCCCGCCCTGCTGCTGCTGGCCGTCGTCACCTCTCTGCCCGCCGCCAGTCCCTTCAAGGACAAGGCGTTGGAAAGTGCTGTCCAGGCTGCCCTACGCCTGCCCAAGCCGGACTTCACGGACGACGACCTCGCCAAGCTGTCTGTGCTGCACGTCACCGGCAAGGGCATCAAGGATCTGACCGGCCTGGAGAAGTGCAAAGGGCTCGCCGAACTCAAGCTCACCAAGAACGAGATCGCCGACCTCACTCCGCTCAAGGATCTGCCCATCCTGCAATCGCTCGATCTGGCCGGCAACAAGATCGTGGACATCACCCCACTCGGCACCCTCGCCAAGCTGCAATATCTGGAACTGTCCGACAATCAGATCACAAAAATCGATGCGCTGGCTAAGCTGACTGCGCTACAATCGCTGTACCTGACCGGCAACAAGATCACCGATGTCTCGCCGCTAGCCGGTCTGAGCAAACTCGCCTCGCTCAACCTCGGCAACAATGCCATCACTGACATCAAGCCCCTCGCCAAACTCACTCGCGTCGTCACTCTGGAACTGAGCGGCAATCAGATCAGCGATGTTACGCCGCTGACCAGTCAGAAGGAGATCAGCCTGCTGCTGCTCGACCGCAACAAGATCGCTGACCTCGGCCCGCTCGTCGGCTGGGCCAAGGCCGATGCCGACAAGGACAAGCGCTTCGCGCCGTATCTGCGGCTGTACCTCGCCAACAATCCGCTCAGCGACGAATCGAAGACCAAGCACTTGCCTGCCCTGAAGGCCATCGGCGTGCGGCTCGAAGACGTGAAGTGATCGCATCCCAGCCGAGCCGAACGCGGGCCACTCGGTAGGAAGGGAGGGCACCAGGCATGGATCGAGAACAGGTAGCGGCCATCCTGGCCGAGATCGGCACTCTGTTGGAACTCAAGGGCGAGAATGCTTTCCGTACCAATGCCTACCACAACGCTGCCCGCGTCATCGCCAACCTGAGCGAGGATCTCGCTCAGGTCGTCCGCGAGGGCCGACTGGCCGACATCCCCGGCATCGGTTCGACCCTGCGCGACAAGATCACCACTCTGGTCAGCACCGGAAGACTGCCCTATCTCGAAGAACTCCGCGCCGAGATTCCCGCCGGCCTAGTTCAGATGCTTCGCATCCCTGGCCTGGGGCCGAAGAAGGTCAAGGCGCTGTACGATCAGTTGCACATCGACACCCTCGACAAGCTGCAACAAGCCTGTGAGGCCGGCGAGGTCGCCCGACTACGCGGCTTCGGTGCCAAGACGCAGACCAAGATCCTCGAAGGCATCGCCTTTCTGACTCAGATCGGCAATCGCGTTCGCCTCGATCAGGCGATAGTGCTGGCCCACGGTCTGGTCGAGGGGCTGCGGGGGCTGCCCGGCATCAAACGGCTGGAGGTGTGCGGCAGCATCCGCCGTCGTCGCGAGACCGTCAAGGACATCGACCTGCTGGTCAGTGCCGACGATGCCGGCCCTATCATGGAGCGGTTCGTCACGCTGCCCGGCGTGGTGCAGGTCACCGGCCGAGGCCCGACTAAGTCGAGCGTGGTCGTGCAAAAAGTGTTTTCGTCCGGCGTACAGATCACCATGAACGCCGACCTGCGTGTGGTCAGCGATGAGCAGTTCCCCTTTGCGCTGCATTACTTCACCGGCAGCAAGGAACACGGCATCGCCATGCGACTGCGAGCCATCAAGCACGGCCTGAAGCTCAACGAATACGAGCTAGCCGGCGAGGGCCGACACATCGCGTGTAAGGACGAGGCCGACATCTTCCACGCTCTGGGACTGCAATACATCCCCCCTGAGCTGCGCGAGGACACTGGCGAAATGGAGGCGGCCGAGAAGGGGACGCTGCCGCGTCTGATCCGTGGTGACGACATCCAGGGCGTGTTCCACAACCACACCGTCTATAGCGACGGGGCCAACACCATCGAGGAGATGGCTCTGGCGGCCCAGGCTCTCGGCCACAGCTACATAGGCATCGGCGATCACTCCCAATCGCTGACTGTGGCCAACGGCCTTACCCCTGAACGCGTGCTGCAACAGCATAAAGAAATCGACCGCCTGAACAAGAAGTACAAAGACTTCCGCATCTTCAAGGGCACCGAGTGCGACATCCTTGAGGACGGCCGTCTGGACTACGACGACGAGTTGCTGGCGACGTTCGACTACGTCGTGGCCAGCGTCCACAGTCACTTCAACCAGTCTCGCGAGGAGATGACGCGACGAATCATCCGAGCCATTCGTCATCCGCGGGTGACCATGCTGGGCCACGCCACGGGACGGCTGTTACTGCGGCGCGACGGTTACGCGGTGGATCTCGATGCCGTTCTGCAAACCGCTGCCGAGACAGGGAAGCTGATCGAAATCAACGCCGACCCCCATCGGCTCGATCTGGACTGGATACACTGCCGTCGCGCTCGTTCTCTGGGCGTGCAACTGGTCATCAATCCCGATGCCCATAGCACAGCGGGACTGAGCAACTATCTGTTCGGCGTTGATGTGGCCCGTCGCGGCTGGCTGGAGAAACAACACGTCTTCAACACTCGCAGTGCCGCCGAGGTGGCCAAGTTCTTCCAGGCTCGCTGAGTCACAGGGCGTGTGGGTCGGGCGGTGGCAGGTCGTCGAACGAGATGGGCTCGTCGTCGAGATCTTCCCATTCCGGCAAGCGGGGCGGCAGTAGTTCGCCGAGCAAGTTTTCCTCGACCACGGGGACGCGATCTTCCTCGTCAATGGGTGCCTCGTCGTAGGGCAGGCGATGCACTTGCAAAGGTTTGCCGTCCTCGCGTACCAATCGTTGCGAGCCGTCGGGCAATTCCTTGAACAGCAATGGAATGCCGGCTAGCAACTCAGCAGGCAGGTTGTCGATGCGGCGTCGCGCCTCCTCGTAACTGGTGTGCCGTTCGGTAATCGGTCCCTGGGTGGTGGGCACGACGATGATGTAGGTGATTTCTTCCATGACGGCTCGCTTTCCGAAACGTCACAGCACTTGCAAGATGTCTCGGGAATCTGCTGGCGGCGCGAGGCAGATGTCGCGATAATAGCCAGCACACAGCCCCAACAACCTTTCTATCGGGATACTGCCATGTCGGACAAGAACGATCGCCGTGAGTTCCTGCAAGGCTCCCTGGCCGCCGGCGCTGCTTTGGGATTGAGTGCCACTGTCGCAGGAGCGAGTGCCCCTTCTGGCGGCCTGCCAGTTCGTCCTCTGGGCAAGACCGGCGAGAAGGTCTCCATCCTGTGCCTAGGCGGCTGGCACATCGGCTCAGTCAAGGACGAGCAAGAGGCCATCCGCATCATGCATGCCGCTCTGGATGGCGGCATGACGTTCTTCGACAACGCCTGGGACTACCACATGGGCGGCAGCGAGGAGATCATGGGCAAGGCCCTCGCCTTCCCCGGCAAACGCAAGCAGTGCTTCCTCATGACCAAAAACTGCGGTCGCGATGCTCGCGTCGTGCAGCAGCACCTCGAAGACAGCCTGCGTCGGCTGCGCACCGATGTCATTGACCTGATGCAGTTCCATGAAATCAACTATGATAACGATCCCGAATGGATCGTTGAGAAGGGCGGATTGGGTGTCCTGCTCAAGGCCAAGAAGGCCGGCAAGATTCGCTACCTGGGCTTCACCGGCCACAAAGATCCGAGCATCCACCTCAAGATGCTCAAGATGCACAACTGGGACACGGTGCAGATGCCCATCAACGCTTGCGACTGGCACTATCGCTCGTTCGTCCACCAGGTCGTTCCCGAGGCCAACAAACGCGGCATCGGTGTGATCGGCATGAAGAGTCTGGGCGGCGGTGCCAACGGCATGGGGCGATTCATCTCGGCGGGCGTTTGCACGGTCGAGGAAGCGCGAACCTACGCTCTCAGTCAGGACATCGCCAGCCTGGTGGTCGGCATCGATTCGATGAAGGTACTCGAGCAAGATCTCAAGATGGCTCGCGAGTTCAAGCCCCTCAACGCGGCCGCCCTGAAACGCATCACCGACAAGGTCAAAAAGGTCGCCGGCGACGGCCGACACGAACGCTTCAAAAGCACGCAGTTGTTCGATGGCCCCTATCATCAGCAACAGCATGGGCTGACTCGTCAGGAGGTTGAAGCTCCCTGAAACGCCTCGTATCCTTTGCTAGCAGGATACCCGATCGACTTGTGCCATCGCGGGTATCCTGCCTTCTTCTTGGTTGTTGCTCTACGAGGGTCACACCGTGTTCGGGCGATTTCTACTGGCTGTGCTGCTTCTGATCCCGTCGCTGGCGTGCGGCAATGAGGTTAAGATCGGGACGCGTATCGACGGGTTGTCGTTCAAGGATACGCGCTATCTTAGCCGCACTCTGGACGATCTGCCCCCCAGCAAGGCGACTGTGCTGGTCTTCACGACCACTTCGTGTCCGCTAGTCGGGCGGTATCTGCCCCATCTGAGCAAGCTGGAGAAGGAATATCGCTCCAAGGGCGTTCAGTTCGTCAACCTCGACTGCGAGGCGGACAGCTCGATCCGCGCCGCTGCGGCTCAGGCTGTCGAACACGACATCGAATATCCTGTGTGCCGAGACACAACAGGCAACTGCGCCCGGTTGCTCGGTGTGACCAAGGTGCCGCAGGTCGTGGTGCTGGATGCCGAGCGGCGACTACGCTATCGCGGTCGGATCGACGACCGTTATCGGCCCGGTGGAGCCAGACCCAGCGCGACGCGCAACGATCTGGAAGAGGCACTGACCGACCTGCTGGCCGGTAAAGAGGTTCGCGTTCCCGAGACTCCCGTAGACGGTTGCCTCATCACCCCACCCACCGAACTTCAAGAGAAGACTCCCGTTACCTTCGCCGACCACATCGCGCCGATCCTGCACAAGCACTGCGTCGAGTGCCATCGGCCCGGCACTGCCGCACCTTTTGCCCTGGTCACCTACGAGGACGTGGCCGGCAAGGCCAACACCATCGCCGAAGTGGTACGTGATGAACGCATGCCGCCCTGGTACGGCGCGCCGGCACACACCGAGTTCATCAACCAGCGCGGCCTATCGGCGCGCGAACGCCAACTCATCCAGCAGTGGGCCAAGAGTGGTCGATTGCGTGGCACTGAGGCCAAGTTGCCCAAACCCCTGCCGCCGGAGCAGAACCGCTGGAAGATCGGCACCCCCGATCTGATCATCAAGGCTCCGCAGCACGAACTGCCCGCTGAAGGCATCGTCGAGTACAAGTACGTCCTGTTGCCCTACCTGTTCACCCACGACACCTGGGTGCAGGGCGTGCAGATCCTACCGGACAACCCTCGAGTGCTGCACCATTGCAACATGGCTTGGCTCAAACTCGGGGAGAAGTTCAGCATGAACAACTTCATCACCGGCACTGTGCCCGGTGGCGGCCCGATGACGCTCGATAGCGGCGTGGGCCTGAAGATCCCAGCGGGTGCCATGCTCGTCCTCCAGGTACATTACGTCACCACCGGCAAGCCGGAGAAATGCCAGATCTCCGTAGGCTTCAAGTACGCCTCGGGCACGATCGATCGGCACCTACGATTCCAGTTGGTGGACGACCACAAGTTCGCCATCCCCCCCGGCGCGCCGGCCCATCGCGTGGCCTCGAGTCGGATTCTGCCCGTCGATGCTCTCGGCATGGGCCTGTTCTGCCACATGCACCTTCGCGGCAAGGACATGACCTTCCGCGCTCACTATCCCGATGGCCGTTCCGAGACCTTGCTGATCATTCCCAACTACAACTTCGACTGGCAGCACGCCTACCGCTGGGAACTCGGCAAGAAGAAACTACCACGCGGCACCCGTCTGGAAGTGATCGCACGCTACGACAACTCGTCCTTCAATCCGTTCAATCCCGATCCCAAGGCGACCGTGCGTGATGGACAGCAGACTTTTCACGAGATGATGAACGGCTTCGTGTTCTACGTCGATGAGAACGAGAAACTCGGTCTGCACATCGACGGCAAGACCGGACGGGTCAAACCCTCCGCGCGTTGAGCGAGCCGACTCGCGTCAGCGCGACGTTGGTGCGGCATATTTTGAAACCAAGGCACGGAATCGGCCGCCTGCGACCGATCCCGTGCCTTCTCACTGAGTGCGTCCCGGCTTACTTCATTGCCGAGTAGTCGGTCGGATCCATGTAGACCGATTCGATCTTGGCCACCAGTTTGCCGTCCTTTTCCGATTCATCGCGTACCTTGAGCCACTCCGGATCGCTGCGGAAGGCTTTCCAACTCGCTTCGGCCGCTTCCTTGCTAGGATAGGCCAGCACATAGATCAATCGCTGCTCGGCATCCTTGGGATCTTGCGGACTCCAGAAGGCGATCAGTTCCATGCCGTGTTTCTTGAACAGCTTGCAGGTGTGGTTGCGGAACCGCTCGTGCAGGGCCTTCATCTTGCCGGGAGCGGCATGATAGATACGCAACTCGAAGACGCGCGTGGACACCTTCTTCTCCTTGTCAGCGAAAGCGGATCGACCGACCAGCACGGTCAGCCCTGCCAGAGCAGCGAGGATGAGGAGATGGCGAGTCACGTTCTCTTCCTTTCTCACTTGTTAGGCTGTCCCACACAGATCAGATGGCGATCGCCGCGGATGTAGAGCCGACCGAGAGCGACCGCTGGCGATGACAGAATCTTCTCGCCGGTGTTGTTGCGAGCCAGCAGCTTGAATCCATCGGGACTGGCGGCGAAGACGACCACCTCACCCTTTTCGCCCAGCGAGTAAATCTTGCCGTCGATCAGCACGGGAGAGGCCGACACCTGTCCGCCCAGTCGGCCGCGCCACATTTCCTTGCCGGACTTGGCCTCGCGGCACACGGCCACGCCATCATCGGTCACGGTGTACAGATAGCCGGAGCGATACAGAACCGTGGGGACATAAGGCGTGCCGCCGTCGAGCGACCAGGCCAACGCCGATTCGGACAGTTCGCCCTTGCCACCCAAGCGAACGGCGATCATGTTGCGGGCACCGGAACCGTCACCGGCCGCAGCGAACACTAGGCCCTCGCCCATGACGGGCGAGCCGACCGTGCGAAGCGGCATGCCGGTGTGAACCCAAGTGTAGTTCCAAAGTTGCTTGCCGTCGCTGATCTGATAGCCGGTGATGCCCGCTGTGCTGGCGACGATCAATTCCTTGCCGCTGGCTCCCTGTTCGTGGACGAAGGGAGTCGAATAGCAGGTTCGGAAAGCAGGCCGCTTGACCTCCCAGACTGGTGCGCCGGTGCGAGCATCGAACGCCTGCAAGCTGGATTTGCCATCCTGATCGTTGTTGATGATGACCTTACCCTCGACCACGATGGGCGAGAAACCGGGGCCGTGCTGGCTGGTGAACGATCCCAGGTCGCGCTCCCAGAGATGTTTGCCGTCCAGATCGTAGGCGTGCAGCGACACCGCCGAGCCGTCCCAGAAGACGCAGTAGATCCGCTCGCCGTCGGAGCAGGGCGTGGCCGAGGCCAGGCTGCTCTTGGGATGCGTCTTGCCGACCTTGCCGGGCACCTTGGCCGACCACAGTTGCGTTCCCTTGATCGCATCCAGACAGACGACCAACCGCTCGCTGCGCGTGGCACACAGCAACACGACCTTCTGGCCAACGACGATGGGCGAGGAATGCCCTGAGCCGGGCAGTTGACTCTTGAACAGGATGTTGCTGTCGCTCCAACGAACGGGAATGTTCTTGTCGTCGGAAACGCCGGTGCCGTTCGGCCCCCGGAAACGCATCCAGTCCGCCTGAAGCGAACTCACAGCAACCAGACAAAGCAGACAGCCGATTCCTAGCCGGGTACGCATGGTGGGAAATCTCCGAAGATCGAATCGCGACCGCCGATAGTCTACAGACCCTCTCGGCGGTCGGCACGGTCGAATGAGAAGGTGGCAGGAGGATTGCCAGTCGGGCGTTCAGGGGGTCTTGGGAAGGATCTTGCTCACCTCCTTGAGCAGTTCGGCGATGCGAGCCTCGGTCAATTCGCCGGCTCGGAAGGCGGCATTGACCACGACCTTTTGCTTGACCGCTAGCAGTACGGTGATGTCGGCATCGCGGTGTAGCCGATAGCTCGGCGGGCCGTCCACGTCCTCGAACACGCCGACAGGGATGTTGCGGATGGCGTGCGACTTGGCCCACTTGACGATGTCCGCGTCGATCTGGCTCTGGTCGCTGTGCAGCAGAGTGACCCAGCTACGCAACTGCTGCGTGCGATGCTGATTGACCGCCCGATCCAGCCCGGCCACCAGCTTGCCCAGCGGCTCACTCAGACTTCGTGCGAACACGATGATCATCGGTCGATCTGCCGTCTCGCAGATGTAGCAGTGCGACTTGCCGCGATTTTCTCCGGTGGACAGCACGAAGGAATAGGGCCCGGGACGCTGGCCGACGCGCGGCCCACTGACGCAGGGAGCGTCGGCTGCCTGAGCCGAAATCACAGCCAACAGACACAACAACATCACACGACGCATCAAAAAGTCTCCTCGTAGTTGGGGCACTCTCGGCGGGGCGTTTCTGGATCAAACCCCGCTGCAACAGAATCGGCTCACTCCGTGGGAGCCAGGAACCAGTCGCGAACTGTCTGATCGTAGACGACCTGCGGAGGCGGTTTTTCGCCACTGATCCGCTCGATCGACCACCAGCACGCCTGGCCCACCCAGTCTTGAGTCGTGGCAAACTTGCGGAGCGTTTCGAGTTCCTCGTTGGCCTTGAGTCGGCCGATGAGCAGCGCCGCCATCCAACGCACTCGAGTATCCTCTGGTGGCAGCGAACTCACGTCGCGAAGCCGCTCCGCTGCCAGACCGGCCAGGGCGGCATCTTTGCTGCCGTCGAGAAGGAGTCCCATCGCCCAGAAGGCAGCGGCTCGCGTCTCGTGGAGGATCAGCCCATCCAGACGCGGCAGCAACCGTCGCAGAACCTTCTCGGCGGGCCGATACTTCTGGGCACCCAGCAACTGATTGAGTTGTGCCAATTGCAGATCGACGTGCAAGGGCATCTGCTTGCGCTGGGCCGACTGCTTGTTCTGCTGCATTCGGGTTAATTCCTCTTCGACGAAACGCACCACGCCGGGCAGACTGTCCGGCACGGCCAACTTGCGTAGTCCCCAGGCAGCGATGAGGAACGCCTCAGAACGGTCGGTCGGCAACAGTTCCAGCAGACGGGCAGTGGCCGGCTTGTGATCGAGTTGCACCAACAGAATCGTCGCTTGTTCCTGACTCTGCCAGGCGGTGCCAGCCAGTTGTCGCATGGCCTGAGCGATCACCTCGGCACGCCGATCCTTCAGGGCCGACAGTCGGTGCAATTCCTTCCGCGCCGTGATACGCACCTCGGGATGCAGGTCGGCCAGAGCGTCGGCCAACTTCGACAGTGGGGGAGCCGGCAACCGGGCCAACGTTTGCACGGCCAAGGTGCGTAGTCGGGGATCGGCACTGCTGCCCAGTCGGTCGATCTCCGAAGCGAGCAGTTGGGCATCGAGTTGCAGCAGGCGTTCGCCGGCGAGGCCGGCCACCGTCGGCTCGGGATCGCGCAGCAGTTGCTGCAAGAGTTTGACCGATTCCGCATCGCTATGCCGACGCAATAGCCGGCATGCAGCGATGCGAGCTGGAATGGCTGCGGAGCCGGCTTGAGAGGCCAGCCGACGCGCCTGGTCGAGCAAGCCTTGATCGCGCAACTGCCCCAGTCCGCGCGCCGCTTCCAGACGGACGGCCAGCGGAGTCAACGGATTGTCGAGCAGACGACCCAGGCGATCCACAGCTCGATCGTCGTGAACCTGGGTCAGACAGCGAATGGCCAAGGTCTGCATGGCGAGGCCGACTTGCGGAGCATCGAGCCGTTGCAACCACTCCTCCTTGGAAGGCGAATGCCCCCAGCGGGCCAGGGCCGGCTCGATCAACTCGCGCAAGGCGAGGTCGCCGGCTTTAGCTCGTGCGAACAACGCATCGGCAGTTTGTCGGGCATCGAGTTCGATCAGCGAGCGAGCTGCTCCCAGATAGACGGTCGGATGCTCGCCGTTCCGTTCGATCAAAGCTCGCAAGGGAGCGATGGCTGCGTTCAGCCCTTTCATGCCGCGTCGCTGGGCCAAAGCGATGGTAGCCGCCGCCCGACTACGAAGATCGACCTCCGGCCGCTCCAGCGCACGCAGCCACAAAGGCAGTAGCTTATCGGGAAAGCTCAGTGGCTCTACCGGCTCCTTGAAGTCCGGAATGCGATACATGGGCGAGTCGATCCAGTCCTCGGCTCGCGTCAGGCCAACCAGCCACATCAGCAGCAAGAGCGCACCGCAGATCCGCATGATTCTCTCCAACAGCAGAGCCAGACTCACTCCGGAAGAACCAGTTGCCAGACGCGAACGTGCAAGAACACCAGCAGAACCACACAGGCAGCCCCACAGATCCACCAGTTGAGCGGCAGCAGTTCGTACTGCGTGAAACCGGGTGTCTCGGCCGCTTGCAAGGTGGCGGCAACCGGATTGATCAGCAGGGCGGCTCGAACGGTGTCGCGACCGAACGGAGCCTCGCGTGCCAGCCAGACGAGCAGCGGCCCGACACAGATGGCTAGCAGCAGTACGTAGGCCGCAGTGGTGGCCGTCGCCGCTGCACGAAACAGCGAGCCGACCGCCGCACTGAGCAGCACGCAGAACAGGGCCGTCATTCCCAGACAGATCAGCACGCGCTGCACCTGGGGGATGAGTTCGGGCTGGATGGTCATCAGCACCACATAGCCGGGCAGGGTCGCACAGAGGATGAGGAACAACGGCCAGGCGACGCTGAGCAGCTTGGCTCGCAGAATCGACCCCGACGACAGCGGAGTCATGCGGAGCAACAGCCAAGTGCCGCCCTCGCGTTCCGCGCTGATCAAGCCTGCCGCCAGACTGGGCGTAAACAGCACCAGCAGTGCGGCCTGAAACAGCACCAGAGCCGCTCCGACCGTTTCGATGCCCCAGCCGAGTGCGCCGGTGGTGGCGATGGTACTCAGTCCCAGCGACAGGATCGCGCTGAGAGCCAGCAGGCGAAGTGTCCAGTGCCAGCGACCGAAGCGGCGAGAACGGAATTCCTTGACCAGCACTGGGTTGAGCCACAGGCTAGCCGCACCAGAGCGACGTTGCGGATCGACGAGGAAGAACAGCCGACGCACCAGTCGTCCTTGCGCCGAGCGATCTTCGGTCATGATTCCAGCCGGCCGAGCGCGGTCGAGCAGGCGATGGTTGAGCCGAGCTACCGTCGCCACGGCAAACCCCGCACTGAGCAGCAGTCCCAATAACGCATATCGGCCGGCCACCGGCGGATCGCCCAGCCCTTGCGTACCGACCTGCCCATGTCCCATGATCTCCAGCACCGGCGGAATGGGCGACAGGCAGCGTAGCCACTCCGCCGCCTGAGCCAGCGGATCGGTGCCTCCACGCAACAGAGCATGCGGAGCCAGCGTCAGCACGCTGAGAGCCAGTACCAAGGCATAGGTTAGTCGCAGGGCACCATCGGTGGTGTGGCAACGACTGCTGACCAGCAGGCCGAGGGTGGACAGTTGCAGCAGTGCCACCCCCAGCAGTCCGTACAGTGCGAGGATGCCGCCCTGACTGCCCATGCCGCCCAGAGCATAGCAAGCGGCAGCAGCGGGAACGGTCATGAGCAGCAAGATGACGCTGAAGCCGAGAACGCCGGCGAGTTTGCCCAGGTAGATCGACCAGGGCGACAGCGGGGAGTTGAGCAGCAGAGCCAGGGTGCCCTTCATCTTTTCGCGCACCAGCGAGGTAGCGGGAAAGGCTGGCACCACCAGAAGCACGCAGGCCAGCAAGCCGTAGGCGAACAGACGCAGCACTTCCTGAGAGCGTCCGCCGCTGAGATCGGCCAACTCGCCGGTGGGCCAGCGCAGCAGTACGAGTAGACCGCAGGCCAACGCCAAGAGGAGTTGCAAGGCAATGACCCGCCGCTGACGCAATAGAGCGAACAATTCGCGGCGGATGATGGGATTCATCGACGGTTCTCCACAGATAGCACCCGTGCCGGGGCGATCAATTCGTTCCACCTCGGGCCACAGTGAGAAAAGCTTCTTCCAGGTCGGTCTGCACCTCGCGGAACTGAGCCACGCCGATGCCGGCCCGCACCAGAGCCGCCAGCAGTCCCGCTAGATCCTCCTCAGGGCGAGCGGTGTGGAAGCGGACGACAGCTTCCTCAGGGACGACCTGCACCTGAGCATCGGGTTCGATGTGATTGCGGACGATGGCTTCGACCTCGATGAGGCGTTCTTCGTTGGTCAACAGCACCTCCATCGGGCGA
>Ga0272446_1004199_pt1 | contig 17255 bp, 14 predicted proteins | sample YNPCB0061_FD_194587 | JGI IMG/M metagenome (GOLD analysis project Ga0272446, IMG submission 194587) | Hot spring microbial mat communities from Yellowstone National Park, WY, United States - YNP-CB-006-1 | ecosystem: Environmental > Aquatic > Thermal springs > Hot (42-90C) > Sediment | place... | reverse complement strand
GGCTTGTAAACCACAAAGTATCCCGGCTTGTAAACCACAAAGTATCCCGGCTTGTAAACCACAAAGTATCCCGGCTTGTAAACCACAAAGTATCCCGAGCATCCTTGCTTGTGACCCCTCTTAATGCCCCTTAACTTCTTAATGGTTTAAAAAAAAATTAACCATTAAGGTATTAAGAAAATGAAGAATAATCTTAATGCCCTTAACTTCTTAATGGTTTAAAAAAAAATTAACCATTAAGGCATTAAGAAAATGAAGATTAATCTTAATGCCCCTTAACTTCTTAATGGTTTTTCAATAAATTTTAAAAGGCTCCCTCCGCATCCCTCACGCAAACACTATCGCAAGTATCCCTGCTTGTAAACCACAAAGTATCCCGGCTTGTTGTTCTGCAATATAAAACTTTGATTTTTCCTTTACTTACATTTTTTCATTCAATTTGTAAAAAAATAAAAAATAAAATTTGGAAATATAAAATAAAACCAATAATTTTGCAAGCCAATTTAATGCCCAAGTGGCGGAATTGGTAGACGCGTCGGTCTCAAAAACCGATGGTAGCAATACCTTACCGGTTCGACTCCGGTCTTGGGTACAAAAGGGAGCTTAGCTCAGCTGGTTTAGAGCATCTGCCTTACAAGCAGAGGGTCAGCGGTTCGAATCCGTTAGCTCCCACTAAATACATAATTAATCCGAACGGGAGCTTAGCTCAGCTGGTTTAGAGCATCTGCCTTACAAGCAGAGGGTCAGCGGTTCGAATCCGTTAGCTCCCACTAAATTTCCCCCTTCATTACTCTTAGTAAATTGATAATTTTCCAGAAGGGATTTCATGCATGAAGGCAATACTAACCATAGGTGGTACAGACCCCACTTCCGCAGCTGGTGTTTTCAGAGATTTAAACGTCTTTTATGAAAATAACATTTATGGTATTGCTATCGTTACAGCCGTTACCGCTCAAAATTCCAATCGGTATTTTTCCCACGATTTAATTTCTCAAAAAGTAATTAAAGAACAATTAAAAGCTACCTTTGGTGAATTTGATATTCATTATGTAAAATTAGGAATGTTGGCGTCTTCAAAAACAGTAGAAACAATCGCTAATTTTTTGTCTAAATACTCATTAACCATTGTTTATGACCCCGTTTTAAAATCAAGTTCCGGTGGACTTATGCACGATAAAAATTTTGAACAAAGTATAAAAACCCATTTAGTTCCTATGGTAGATTTATTAACGCCCAATATCCCTGAATGTGAGATGATTACTGGAATTCCAGTCACAGATTTTAACGAAGAAACGTTAAAATCTTTTTATAAAAAAATTGGAGCAAAAAATCTTTTGATAAAAGGTGGTCATAGAATAGGAAAAAAAAGCACAGACTATTTAGTAACAGCTTTAGGTATCAATGAATATTCATTAGAAAGAATACCGAATAAAGAAGTAAGAGGTACGGGCTGCAGTTTAGCAAGTGCCATCATCAGTGAATTATATAAGGGTGAAACCATTGAAGAGGCTGTAAAAAAAAGTAAAAATTGGATATGGGAAAAGATACGAACAACAAAAAATAATATTTTTTATTATTGAAAATCAGTAATTTAATAAAATATTGAACGATAAGAAATAAAAAAATTTTGTAGGCAAAAAAAATTGTATTAATTTTGCAACTCAAAACTAAAAAGCCTCCTTAGCTCAGTTGGTAGAGCAACTGATTTGTAATCAGTAGGTCGGCGGTTCGAGTCCGTCAGGGGGCACAAAAATAAATAAGGGTGGTTACCAGAGTGGCCAAATGGGGCAGACTGTAAATCTGCTGTCTTACGACTTCGGTGGTTCGAATCCATCACCACCCACACAAGCGGGAGTAGCTCAGTTGGTAGAGCATCAGCCTTCCAAGCTGAGGGTCGCGGGTTCGAGCCTCGTCTCCCGCTCTTTTTTTTATAACCAGCCAATGTAGCTCAGTGGTAGAGCACTTCCTTGGTAAGGAAGAGGTCACGAGTTCAATTCTCGTCATTGGCTCTATTATTTGAATTCGGTAATTAAGTAAATATAAATAATCATGGCAAAAGAAACCTTTGACCGTTCAAAACCCCACGTTAACGTAGGTACTATTGGTCACGTTGACCACGGTAAAACTACCTTAACAGCGGCTATTACACAGGTATTAGCAAAAAAAGGATTGGCTGAAAAAAGAGACTTCAGCTCAATTGATAACGCACCAGAAGAAAAAGAGCGTGGTATTACCATTAATACTTCACATGTTGAATATCAAACTAACAATAGACATTATGCACACGTTGATTGCCCAGGTCACGCTGACTATGTAAAAAACATGGTAACAGGGGCAGCTCAAATGGACGGTGCTATTTTGGTAGTTGCAGCTACTGATGGTCCCATGCCTCAAACCAGAGAACACATTCTTTTAGCACGCCAAGTTGGTGTTCCTTACATCGTTGTTTTTATGAACAAAGTGGATTTGGTAGATGACCCAGAAATGCTTGACCTCGTTGAAATGGAAATTCGTGATTTATTAAATAAATATGAATTCCCTGGTGACGATGTTCCAATAATTAGAGGTTCCGCATTAGGTGCTTTGAATGGCGAACCTCAATGGGAAGCAAAAGTCATTGAACTAATGGATGCAGTAGATAATTATGTACCTCTTCCTGTAAGAGATATTGATAAACCTTTCTTGATGCCAGTAGAAGACGTTTTCTCTATCACGGGTAGAGGTACCGTTGTAACAGGTCGTATAGAAAGAGGTGTAATTAATACTGGTGATGCCGTAGAAATTATAGGTCTAGGTGCAGAAAACTTAAAATCTACTGTAACAGGCGTAGAAATGTTTAGAAAAATCTTAGATAGAGGCGAAGCCGGTGATAATGTAGGCTTGCTTTTAAGAGGTATCGATAAAGACCAAGTAGAAAGAGGTATGGTGGTTTGTGCACCAGGTACTGTAAAACCTCATAAAAAATTCAAGGCTGAAATTTACGTATTAAGTAAAGAAGAAGGAGGTAGACATAAACCTTTCTTCAATGGATATAGACCTCAGTTCTATATGAGAACAACCGACGTGACAGGCGATATTACTCTCCCCGAAGGTGTTGACATGGTTATGCCAGGTGAGAACCTCACGGTTACCGTAACATTAATCTATCCTGTTGCTATGGAAAAAGGTCTTCGCTTTGCTATTCGTGAAGGTGGTAGAACTATTGGTGCAGGTCAAGTAACTGAAATTATTGAATAATTTAACTTCAACGGGCATAGTTCAATGGTAGAATAGAGGTCTCCAAAACCTTTGATCTGGGTTCGAATCCTGGTGCCCGTGCTAACCAATCATTAATGAACAAAATTAGAAAAATGTTTTTTCAATATTCTGATGAACTAATTAACAAGGTTCATTGGCCTAAATTGGAAGAATTACAAGTTCAAACTATTTATGTAATTATAGCATCTATTTTGTTTGCAGTTTTAATTGGACTTACTGACTCGCTATTCAATTTCAGTATGCGATTCATATACGATAATTTATAATCAATCTAAACTGGTACTTTTATGGAATTAAAGTGGTATGTAATTCGTGCAATTAGTGGTCAAGAAAAAAAAGTTAAGCAATATCTTGAGTCGGAGATTGCTAGGTTAAATATTGGTGATAAAATCACTAACATTTTAATTCCAACAGAAAAAGTATATGATATAAAAAATGGTAAAAAAACTGTTAGAGAAAGAGCTTATTTGCCTGGCTATATTGTTATTCAAGCAGCTTTAGAACCTGAATTAATTCAATTGATTAAAGACATAAATGGTGTAGTTGGATTTCTTAATTATAAAAAAGAAGAAATTGAACTAATAAAAGACGATTCAGGTAAAAAGAAAAGCAAAGATGGCTTAAAAAAAGTAAAAGTAACTCGAGAAGTACCAATACCGTTAAAACCGAATGAAATTGAAGAAATTTTATCTAAAGCAGAGGAACTAAAAAATATGGAAGAAATTCCTGAAAATCCTTTTGTAGTTGGTGAAACAATAAAAGTGATAGAAGGTCAGTTTATTGGATTTGACGGTGAAATTAAAGAAGTTTTAGACGATAAAAAGAAACTCATTGTATTGGTGAAAATGTTCGGAAGAAATACACCATTAGAATTGGGTTACTCACAAGTAGAAAGACAATCATAAGAAAATGGCAAAGCAAATTGAAACTTATGTAAAATTACAGGTAAAAGGTGGAGCTGCCAATCCGGCACCACCGATTGGTCCTGCATTGGGTTCCAAGGGTGTAAACATCATGGAATTTTGTAAGAGATTTAATGCTCAAACACAAGACAGGCAAGGCCAGATATTACCCGTGATATTAACGGTTTATTCCGATAAATCGTTTGATTTTGTCATCAAAACACCACCTGCACCGGTGCTTTTGATGAACGCAGCTGGGATTACCAAAGGCTCAGATGAACCGAACAGAAAAAAAGTCGGTAAAATAACATGGGCGAAAGTAAAGGAAATCGCAGAAATTAAAATGCCCGATTTGAATTGTTTTACAATTGAATCGGCTATGAAAATGATTGCAGGTACTGCTAGAAGTTTAGGAATCGTAGTTGAAGGAACTCCCCCTTGGGAACAAAATTAATTAATTCTATGGCGAAAAGATTAACCAAAAATTATAAAAAAGCGTTAGAACAGTATGACCAGAATAAGTCATACACATTAGTTGAGGCTGCTTCCATATTAAAAAATATAACCTTCACAAAATTTAATGCTACTGTTGATATTGCAGTTAGGTTAGGTGTAGACCCCAAACAAGCCAACCAAATGGTTCGTGGGGTTGCTAGCTTGCCGCATGGAACAGGTAAAAATGTGAAAGTTTTAGTCCTTACTACTTCAGATAGAGAAAAAGAAGCACTTGATGCTGGTGCTGATTTTGTCGGTTTGGATGAATACATCCAAAAAATTGAAGGCGGTTGGACTGATGTAGATGTAATCATTTGTTCTCAAGATGTAATGCCGAAAGTAAGTAGATTAGGTAGAATCCTAGGTCCTAGGGGTTTGATGCCTAATCCAAAAACTGGTACTGTAACCAATGAGGTAGGTAAAGCTGTAAAAGAAGTTAAAGCAGGAAAAATTGATTTTAAAGTAGACAAAACAGGTATTATCCATGCAGCTATTGGTAAAATTAGTTTTACTCCTGAACAAATTGCAGAAAATGCAATGGAATTAATTTCTGTTTTACAGAAACTGAAACCAGCAACATTAAAAGATACTTACTTTAAATCTATTCACTTGAGTTCTACCATGAGCCCAAGTGTGAAAATAGAAAAAGGCTCTATATCCGGTATTTAATCTTAAATAACAATGACAAAAGAAGAAAAATATAAATTAGTCAACGAATTAACCGAAGTATTAAAGCAACATCCTAATTTTATGGTTTTAGATACTGGCGGCATGTCAGTAGAAAAAATAAATCGTTTTAGAAGAGCCTGTTTTCAATCTAAATTAAAGGTTCAGGTTGTAAAAAATACTTTGTTAAAAAAAGCATTGCAAAATTTCGGTGATAACTATGAAGCTGTATATCCTGTTTTAAAACAGAATACTACCGTAGTATTTGCAAATGAAAATTTGGCAGAGCCAGCTAAGGTCTTAAAAGATTTTAGAAAAGAGGATGAAATGCCAAGATTTAAAGCTGCTTTTATTGAAAACTCTTTTTATTATGGAGAGTCCAATTTAGATGCGGTTGCTTCCATTAAATCTAAGCAAGAAGTTCTCGGCGAAGTAATAAGTTTGTTACAATCACCGATATCAAATTTGTTAGGCGCATTACAATCTAGTGGTGGTACTATTCACGGATTGTTAAAAACCATCGAAGAAAAAAATCAATAAAAAAAATTAGAAAAAATTAATTTAGAAAATTTAAAAGTATAATAAAATGGCAGACGTAAAATCTATAGCAGAGCAGTTAGTCAATTTAACTGTAAAAGAAGTTAATGAACTTGCAAAAATATTAGAAGAAGAGTATGGAATAAAACCAGCAGCGGCAGCAGCAGCACCTGTTATGGTAGCAGCAGCTCCAGCAGCTGAAAAAACAGTTGAGCAAACAGAATTCGACGTTTTGTTAAGTTCCGCTGGCGATAAAAAACTAGAAGTTGTAAAAGTAGTTAGAAATATTACCGGTTTAGGATTAAAAGAAGCAAAAGATTTAGTAGACAACGCACCCAGTAAAATCAAAGAAAAAGTTTCTAAAGAAGATGCAGAAAGTATTAAGAAACAATTAACTGATGCTGGTGCAACTGTCGAAATTAAGTAATTATCATTACGATGCAAAAATTTTATTTTTGCATCGATTTCTTTCTAATTTAAAGACCTGATTTTTCAGGTCTATACGTATTTATAACAAGTCTTAAACAAAAAATAAAATATCTGCCTAATGGCTAAACAAAATAACGAAAGATTTTCATTCTCAAAAATAAGTAAAATTGCTGAATATCCTGACTTATTAGAAATCCAGATTAAGTCATTTAAAGAGTTCATGCAGTTGGAGACTCCACCTGATCAACGAGCTTCGGAAGGTTTATTTAAGGTTTTTCAAGAAAATTTCCCCGTATTGGATTCAAGAGAAAATTTTGTATTGGAATTTTTAGACTATTCTTTGGATCCACCTAAATATGACATCAATGAATGCAAAGAACGAGGTTTAACTTATTCGGTATCTTTAAAAGCTAAATTACATTTATACTGTAAAGATACTGAAAATGAAGATTTTAAACCCATCATTGATGATGTTTATTTAGGGAATGTCCCTTACATGACCCCTTCCGGTACGTTTATTATTAACGGTGCTGAAAGAGTAATCGTGAGTCAATTACATAGATCACCAGGTGTTTTCTTCGCTCAAACTCTACATGCCAATGGTTCTAAGCTTTATTCTGCTAGAATAATTCCTTTTAGAGGCTCCTGGATTGAATTCACTACCGACATCAACAACGTGATGTATGCTTACATCGATGGAAAGAAAAAATTTCCAATTACAACTTTATTGAGGGCTATTGGCTACTCCTCTGATAAGGAAATTTTAGATATTTTTAACATCGCAGAAGAAGTTAAAATTAAAAAATCCTCTATCAAAGAGTTATTAGGTAGAAAAACTGCTGCAAGAGTTCTTAGGTCCTGGGTGGAAGATTTTGGTGACGAAGATACCGGAGAAGTTACCTCCATTACTCGTCATGAAGTTCTTGTTGAAAGAGGTGAAGTTCTCTCTGAAAATCATTTAGAAATTATTTTAGACGCAGGTATTAAGACTTTAATCCTACTCAAAGAACCTAAATTGGAAATCGATGAAAATGGAAATACACAAGTTTCAGAAGATTTTATTGACTACTCAATCATCATCAACACGCTTCAAAAAGATGTTTCTAATGACGAGTTAGAGGCAGTTCAATATATTTATAGACAACTCCGAAACGCTGATGCCCCTGATGATGAAACCGCTCGTGGTATTATTGAAAAATTATTTTTTAGTGATAAAAGATATGACCTCGGAGAAGTAGGTCGTTACAGAATTAACAAAAGACTTCATAAAAATTTTGACGAAACCTCCTTAGTCCTAACTAAAAATGATATTATCAGTATTGTTAAATACTTAATTGAATTAGTCAATAGTAAAGCAAATGTAGATGATATCGATCATTTAAGTAATAGGAGAGTAAGAACCGTTGGAGAACAACTTGCTGCTCAATTTTCCGTGGGTCTATCGAGAATGACAAGAACCATGAAGGAAAGAATGAATGTCAGAGACAACGAAATTTTTACACCTGCGGACTTAATTAATTCTCGTATTCTTGCTTCTGTTATTAATTCTTTTTTTGGCACTTCTCAGTTGTCTCAGTTCATGGATCAAACGAATCCACTTGCAGAAATTACACACAAAAGAAGAATCTCTGCATTAGGTCCCGGTGGATTGACAAGAGAAAGAGCAGGATTTGAGGTACGTGATGTTCACTATACTCACTACGGTAGATTATGTCCTATTGAAACTCCAGAAGGTCCTAATATCGGTTTAATATCTTCACTTTGTGTTTATGCTAAAGTGAATTCTTTAGGTTTTATTGAAACTCCCTATTGGAAGGTATCCGATGGTAAAGTTCAACATGAAATTGTTTATTTAAGCGCCGAAGAGGAAGATGATGTTTACATTGCCCAAGCTCAGAAATTCGATGCACTCATCGATGATAAACTTGTAAAAGAAAAAATACAAGCTAGACAATCGGGGGATTTCCCAATGGTAGAGTCCACATCTGTTCAATACATGGATGTAGCTACCAACCAAATCGTTAGTTTGGCTGCTTCATTAATTCCTTTCCTTGAACATGATGACGCTAATCGAGCACTAATGGGTTCTAACATGCAACGCCAGGCGGTACCTTTAATCAAACCTTGTGCTCCAATTGTAGGAACCGGTTTAGAAAAAAAAGCAGCCTTAGATTCAAGAGTGCTTATTGTAGCCGAAGCTGACGGCGAAGTCGTTTACGTAGACTCCAAAGTCATTAAAGTTAAGTATAACCGTACCTTCGACGAGGAAATTGTTAATTTTGATGACGGTATAGTTGTTTACCATCTTCCTAAATTTCAAAGAACTAACCAAAGTACTTGTATAAATATTTATCCTATTGTAAAAATTGGTGATAAAATTCATAAAGGACAATTTCTAACAGAAGGATACTCTACACAAAATGGAGAATTGAGTATCGGGCAAAACCTTCTTGTGGCATTTATGCCTTGGCAAGGTTATAATTTTGAAGATGCTATCGTTATCTCTGAAAGAGTAGTTTCAGAAGATTTGTTTACTTCAATTCACATAGAGTCTTTTGAACTTCAAGTAAGGGATACTAAATTAGGACAAGAAGAATTGACCAGTGAAATTCCTAATGTAAGTGAAGATGCTACCAAAAATTTAGATGAAAATGGACTCATAAGAATTGGTGCTGAAGTGAATGAAGGTGATATTCTAATTGGAAAAATTACTCCAAAAGGTGAAACCGACCCAACTCCAGAAGAAAAACTCCTAAAAGCTATTTTCGGTGACAAAGCCGGTGATGTAAAAGATGCTTCCTTAAAAGCTCCCCCCTCTTTCAAAGGTGTCGTAATTGATAAAAAACTTTTCAAAAAAGAAAAAAAAGACGCCAAAAATAAAATTAAAGAAAAAAAAGAACTCGATGAACTAGATAAATGGTATAAAGCTAAAGTTAATGACCTCAACGAACTAATGTACCATAAGCTCTCTCGATTACTAACCGATAGAAAGTCGATGGGTGTGAAAGATGAACTCGGCAATGTGGTCATTCCAGCGAATGAAAAGTTCTCTAAAAAATATTTATATGGACTAAATTACAAAAGTCTAATAACCAGAAATTGGACAGGAGATGAAAGAATAGATTCAATTATAGAAAAACTTTTCCATAATTACAAAATTGAATTTTACAAAATTGAAGGCAAGTACAAAAGAGATAAATACCAAATTAGTATCGGAGACGAACTACCAGCAGGTATTCTTAAAATGGCTAAGGTTTATGTCGCTAACAAAAGAAAGTTAAGAGTTGGTGATAAAATGGCCGGAAGACACGGAAATAAAGGTATTGTATCCAAAATTGTTCGTAGAGAAGATATGCCATTTTTAGAAGATGGTACTCCTGTTGATATTGTACTGAACCCTCTCGGAGTTCCTTCTCGTATGAACTTAGGACAAATTTATGAAACCATTTTAGGATGGGCTGGTATGAAACTAGGAATAAAATTTGCTACTCCTATTTTTGACGGTCCTAACATTGATGAAGTGAACGAATGGTTAAAAAAAGCAGGTTTACCTGAATATGGTCAATGTTATTTGTACAATGGGCAAACCGGTGAAAAATTCGACCAGCCAGCTACCGTAGGAGTTATTTATATGCTTAAACTTGCACACATGGTAGATGATAAAATGCATGCTCGTTCCATTGGTCCTTATTCATTGGTAACTCAACAACCATTAGGTGGTAAGTCTCAATTTGGTGGTCAAAGGTTTGGAGAAATGGAGGTTTGGGCATTGGAGGCTTTTGGTGCTGCTCATATTTTGAGAGAGTTGATTACCGTTAAATCGGATGATGTTACCGGAAGACAAAAAACCTATGAAGCAATCGTAAGAGGTGATGCTTTCCCAACTCCAGGAATTCCTGAGTCTTTTAATGTATTGCTTCATGAATTAAGAGGCTTAGCCTTAGAAGTAACTTTAGAATAGTTCATTTCGTTCAGTTTTTTAAGATTAATTTAAGGATGTTTACTACAACAAAAGATACAAAAAACAAAAGTGATTTTAGAAAAATCACTATCAGCCTTGCTTCTCCCGAATCGATTTTAAATAGATCTAAAGGAGAAGTAACAAGACCTGAGACTGTTAATTATCGTTCCTATAAACCTGAAATGGGAGGTTTATTTTGTGAACGAATTTTCGGACCTGTTAAAGATTACGAATGCCATTGCGGTAAATACAAAAGAGTACGTTACAAAGGTATTATTTGCGACCGCTGCGGAGTTGAAGTAACAGAAAAAAAAGTTCGTAGAGAAAGAATGGGGCACATTCAATTGGTAATACCAGTAGCCCATATATGGTACTTTCGTTCTCAGCCCAATAAAATTGGAAATTTATTGGGCTGGAACTCCAAAAAATTAGACCAAGTCATTTACTATGAACGTTATGTAGTCATTAACCCCGGAATAGTACAGCACTTATCAAAAGGTGACTTTCTCACTGAAAGTGAATACGAAGAGGTTCTTCAATCTTTACCACCAGATAACCACAAACGAGAAGATAGTGACCCTGAAAAATTTGTTGCAAAAATGGGAGCAGAAGCAGTAGAGTTGCTTTTGCAATCATTGGATTTAGATACTTTGGCTTATGAACTGCGTGCTCAGGTAAGTTCTGAAACTTCTCAACAAAGAAAAACGGAAGCTCTAAAAAGATTAAAAGTTATTGAAGCTTTTCGTTCTGCTAACAGAAACAAAGAAAATAAACCGGAGTGGATGTTGGTGAGAATGGTACCCGTAATTCCTCCTGATTTAAGACCTATCGTACCCTTAGAAGGTGGGCGTTTTGCAGCTTCAGACTTAAACGATTTATACAGAAGAATTATTATCCGAAATAATCGTCTCAAAAAACTTATTGAAGTGAAAGCACCTGAGGTCATTCTAAGAAACGAAAAAAGAATGCTCCAGGAAGCAGTGGATTCATTATTTGATAACACCCGTAAAGCTAACGCCGTCAAAACAGAATCCAATAGAGTACTCAAATCTTTAAGTGATATGCTTAAAGGAAAAACCGGTCGTTTTAGACAAAACTTATTGGGAAAAAGGGTAGACTACTCGGGTCGTTCTGTGATTGTAGTAGGTCCAGAATTGAAACTCCATGAGTGCGGTTTACCAAAAGATATGGCCGCGGAGTTATTCAAACCTTTTATTATCCGTAAACTTATCGAAAGAGGTATCGCCAAAACAGTCAAAACTGCTAAAAAAATTGTTGATAAAAAAGAAGCTGTTATTTGGGAAATTCTAGAAAACGTACTAAAAGGGCACCCCGTTTTATTAAATCGTGCTCCTACGCTTCACAGATTAGGTATCCAAGCTTTTCAACCTAAACTAATCGAAGGAAAGGCTATTCAATTACACCCGTTGGTTTGTACAGGTTTTAATGCTGATTTTGACGGAGACCAAATGGCTGTTCACGTACCTTTAAGTAATGAAGCCTGTTTAGAAGCTATGGTATTGATGTTATCAAGCCATAATATTTTACACCCTGCCAATGGTGCACCTATTGCCTTACCCTCCCAAGATATGGTACTGGGTATTTATTACATGACCAAAGAAAGACCTAATCAAAAAGGTGAAAACTTAACTTTTTATAGCCCAGAAGAAGTTATCATCGCTTATAACGAAGGAAAGGTTTCTTTACATGCAAAAATTAAAGTTCGTATTGAAAAATATAACGATAAAGGTCATCCTATCATTAACCCAAAGACCGGTAAAATTGAAACAGAAATCATTGTTACTACCGTTGGAAGAGTATTATTCAATCAAATTGTTCCCAAGGAAATGGGTTACATTAATTCACTTTTAACGAAGGCTTCAGCTAGAAAAATTATACAAGACATTTTCAGAAAAACGGGTCTTAAAAGAACTGTTGAATTTTTAGATGATTTAAAAGAAATGGGTTTCCAATTTGCATTTAAAGGCGGATTATCCTTTAACTTGAAAAATGTTTTAGTTCCAGAAGAAAAAAAGACCATCATAGAAGAAGCATACTCAAAAATTGAAGAAATTACTATGAACTATGAAATGGGGCTCATTACCGATAACGAAAGATACAACCAAGTTATAGACACCTGGAGTTTAGCTAACACGCAACTGTCTACCAAAGTATTAAACGTTTTAAAAAATGACCAAGATGGTTTTAACTCTGTATTTATGATGTTGGACTCTGGTGCACGTGGTTCCAAAGAACAAATTAGACAGCTCGGCGGTATGAGGGGATTAATGGCTAAACCACAAAAAACTTTGAAAGGTGGCTCTGGTGAAATTATTGAAAACCCTATATTGTCTAATTTTCGTGAAGGTTTAACCGTTCTTGAATATTTTATTTCTACTCATGGTGCAAGAAAAGGACTTGCAGATACCGCACTCAAAACTGCCGACGCCGGTTATTTAACTCGTAGGTTAGTTGATGTAGCACAAGATGTAATCATTAAAGAAGAAGATTGCGGAACACTTCGTGGTATTACCATTACATCAATATTTCATAATGATGAATTAGTAGAGCATTTATCGGAAAGGATTATCGGTAGAACTCCACTCAATGATATTTACCACCCAATTACAGATGAACTGATTGTAAAAGCGGGAGAGGAAATTAATGAAGAAATTGCTGAAAAAATCAAATTAGCGGAAATTGAATCCGTAGAAATTCGCTCGGTTCTAACTTGCGACGCTAAAGAAGGTGTTTGCGCTAAATGTTATGGAAGAAATTTAGCCAATGGTAGAATGGTTCAAATGGGGGAAGCCGTTGGTGTAATTGCTGCTCAGTCTATTGGTGAACCTGGTACACAATTAACTCTAAGAACCTTCCACACCGGTGGTGCTGCCAACCGCCTTTCCGCTGAATCCAGTATAAAATCTAAATACAAATCGAAAGTTATCTTTGAAAATATCAAAACTGCAACAGGCGAAAAAGGTGAAACCATTGTTATCGGTAGAAGTGGTGAAATTAAATTAGTGGACTCACAAAATCCTGATAAAATCTTCAAAGTACACAATATTCCTTATGCCGCTACATTATTTGTTAAAGACCAACAAGAAATTGAAAAAGATACTTTAATTTGTTCTTGGGACGCTTATAATGCCATTATCCTTTCCGAAGTTGACGGTAGAATTGAGTTTGAAAATATTTTAGAAAATATCACTTGTAAAACAGAAAAAGACTTACAAACTGGTAATGAAGAAAAGGTAATTATAGAAAGTCGTGATAGGTCTTTAAATCCTAGTATCCGTATTTTGGATAGCAATGGTGAACTCATCAAGACCTATAACTTACCGGTAAATGCTCATTTACAAGTTGATGATCAGCAATCAGTTAAGGCAGGTGAAATATTAGTAAAAATACCAAGAGCTGCGGGGAGAACCTCTGATATCACGGGAGGTTTACCCAGAGTACAAGAACTATTTGAAGCAAGAAACCCTTCTAATCCTGCTGTAATTGCTGAAATAGACGGTTACATACAATTAGGAAAAATCAAAAGAGGAAATCGCGAAGTTTACATCATCCCAAGACAATACAAAGAACTTATTGATTCCGGAGAATTAAATTTTGCAAGTCTTGATTTAAAACCGTATTTAGTTTCTTTACAAAAGCACATTTTAGTGCAAGATAATGATTTGGTGTATGCCGGAGACCCACTATCTGACGGAGCGATTACACCTGCTGATATTTTAAGAATCAAAGGTTCTGCTGCTGTACAAGAATATATTGTGAATGAAATTCAAGATGTCTATCGTTTACAAGGTGTAAAAATTAACGATAAACACATCGAAGTAATTGTTCGCCAAATGATGCAAAAAGTAACTATCAAAGATTCTGGTGATACTACCTTCCTTGAAAAAGAAATTGTGGATAAAGTGGAATTCCAAGAAGAAAATGACTGGATTTTTGATAAAAAAGTTATTGAAGACCCCGGTGATTCCGACTCGTTAGTCAAAGGTATGATAGTTCCCTCCCGTAGAGTTCGTGATGAAAACTCTATGTTAAAAAGAAAAGGTTTAAGATTGGTTCAATATCGAGAGGCAAGACCTGCTATCGGTATCCCAACCTTACAAGGTATTACCAGAGCTTCGTTAGGTACTCAAAGCTTTATGTCTGCTGCTTCATTCCAAGAAACTACAAAAGTTCTTAGTGAAGCCGCTGTATTAGCAAAAACGGATAACCTCAACGGTCTAAAAGAAAACGTAATCGTAGGTCATTTAATTCCTGCAGGTACAGGCCTAAGACAATATGAATCCATTGAAATTATTAATCCCGAAACATCCAGTTCTGAACCATTAATACAAGAAATTGTTCCAAAAAGTAAAAGAAAATCCAAATTAGAAGTTTAGTTTCTTGATAATGAAAATAAAAATAAGCTGCTGAATTTGAATCGGCAGCTTATTTTTTTACACTTGTTCATTGAGTTTAAAACGATTCAACGTTTTTACAACTATATTACTTGATTTTTCGTATAATTATCGCTATCATACCACTACAAGCTAATAAAGCAAAAAATAAAGTAAACCAAGGTTTATCACAATCAAAATAACTATCCAATTTTCTACCGAGAAATATAAATAATCCAATGGTAATAACCATTTGAAGACCCATCGAGGAATATTTAAAATAGGAATTTTTCATGAAAGGTCAATCGGTATTTTGTCTTTAGGGTAATTTTCATGGATAATTTCCTTAGCTTCTTTTCCCATTTTACAACTACCACTAAAAATAGCCCCCGCTTGAACCGTCATTTTATCCGTGATAATATCCCCATGAATGTTAGCAGTTTCTGTAAGTTGCAACGTATCTCTTACGATTAATAACCCGTCTATTGTACCGGAAATAGTAGCGTTTTCTGTATCCACCTTCCCAACTATCATACCTTGAGGACCAATTACTAACCTCGAATTACAATAGACATTTCCTTTGATATACCCCTCAATTCTTATATCCCCTTCGATAATAATATCCCCTTGAATCTTTACTCCTGTTGCAATAATGCTCAGTATGGATTCTTGAATAGGTGTTTTATCTTCTTTTTTATTGTTGGAAAAAAAAGCCATGTATTAATATTAAAACTGCAAATTAAATCAATTTTCAGTAATTTGAATAAAAAAAATTATTTTCGTTTCTTATTTTTGGAGTTAGGAATATTATTAAATTTGCATAAAATTAGTTCATGGAAAAATCAAAAAACAAAAATTTTATTTACCCTCAACTAATTGGTTTTAAACCCATTGAATGGCTTTGTAAATACCGTAAGATTAATGTTTACTTGGTTTGGTTATTTTATTTACCCGTTATCATCATTGCTTTAATTTATTCTTTGATTTTTGTAAAATACGCTTATGGTTTTATATTTTTGATTTTTTTAAGTGGAATATTTACATGGACACTGGTAGAATATTTTTTACATCGTTTTGTACTTCATTTTGTTTCAGAAACATCTATTATAAAGAAAGTTCATAATTTTATTCATGGTGCTCACCATGTAGTGCCTAAGGATCTTCAATTTTTTACTGCATCACCTTTTGTTACCTTTCCTATTGCTTTAATATTTTGGTTTTTATTTTATCAAATTTTTGGTAATCAATTAGTTTGGTCATTTTATGCAGGATTTGGTTTAGGTTACCTCCTTTACGAATACGTTCATTATGCTATTCACAAGTATCCTCAGCCTCCATACCCTTTTCTCAAAAAACTATGGATTAACCATTTAAAACATCATTACAAATGCCCTGATAAAAGGTTTGGTGTTACAAATACCTTTTGGGATTATGTTTTTATGTCTAACGAACATACAAAAAAATAAATTTTTAGCAATTTATTAAAATTCATAGCAATCATTCATTATATTATATGCCATACCAACCTAATGACCATTACGCAAAAAAAGCCAAAGAAGAAAATTTTGCTGCTCGTTCAGTGTATAAACTTCAAGAAATTGATGAGAAATATCAGGTTCTTAAAGGAGCTAAGCAAGTCATGGATTTAGGTGCTTCTCCGGGTTCATGGTCTCAGTATGTTAGTAAAAAATTAGGAAAAAACGTAAAAATTTTTTCTATTGATTTAAACCCATTGGCTCAGAATATTCCTAATGTAACTTTTGTTATTACTGATATTTTAAAAACAGATATGGTAGCTTTGGTACAAAATCATGGTTTTGACCCTCATTTTGATGTAGTAATTTCTGATATGGCACCCAAAACTACGGGTATAAGAATTACTGACCAAGCTCGTTCCTATGAACTCTGTTTAATGGCTTTAGATGTTGCAAAAAAATGTTTGAAACCTGATGGAAATTTTGTTTGTAAATTATTTGATTCCGAAGATTTTATAAATTTAAAAAATGAACTTCAAAAATGTTTTAAAAAAGTGAATGTTCTAAGACCCAAAAGTACACGAAAGGAATCAAAAGAGCTATTTTTTATTGCTCAGGGTTATTGTAAAAATTGAAACTACGATTTAGTGGGTTAAAAATAAAGCTGTAAGCAGGGATGCTTTTGATACTTTTTTGAGCGTGAGGGATTCGGAGGGAGCCTTTTAAAATTTATTGAAAAACCATTAAGAAGTTAAGGGGCATTAAGATTATTCTTCATTTTCTTAAACTATTAAGGAGTTAAGGGGCATTAAGAGGGGTCACAAGCAAGGATGATCGGGTTACTTTGTGGTTCACAAGCAGGGATGCTTTGCTGAGCAACCTCCCTATATCCCTCCTAATAGGAGGGAAGGTAGGTTCAGCCCGACCCGAAGCATGCAGTGCAAGGGGCACGCCCTAAATAAATTGAAAAAAATTTCATAAATCCTTTACGCTCTAAATTCCTATTTAGTTCTAAAAATTCGTAATATTGCAACCGATTATTTTATGATAAAAATGCACTTTGTTCTACTATTAGTGAGCCTTTTCTTTTTAACGAGCTGTAAAGATTTTTTTGGGAAAAAAACCGATTTATCCTTTA
>Ga0272446_1004198_pt1 | contig 17274 bp, 19 predicted proteins | sample YNPCB0061_FD_194587 | JGI IMG/M metagenome (GOLD analysis project Ga0272446, IMG submission 194587) | Hot spring microbial mat communities from Yellowstone National Park, WY, United States - YNP-CB-006-1 | ecosystem: Environmental > Aquatic > Thermal springs > Hot (42-90C) > Sediment | place... | reverse complement strand
CCGCTTTTGGAGGTGCCGTCGGGTTCGGATTGTATCGTCAGCCGCGTCCGCACGCACGACTTCGAGAAACTGCGCTACATCGGTGAACTGGGGCTGGTGCCCGGGACGCCGTTCCACCTGTTGAGTTGCGCCCCGTTCAAGGGACCGCTGCGCCTGCAGATGAAGCCGCAGGATCACATCATCGGGTATGAACTCGCCGCTTCACTGTGGGTGGAGGTGACGAAGCGCGGCGAGGGGAACAAACTTCCTCCGTTGAAGACGCCGATGAGATAGATACACCCCGAAGGCTGGGGGAGGTTACAGCCTGGAGAAAAGCCTCGGGGCATTTGACAGTTGCCGGGGCGGAAAGAAGCGGCGTACGTCTTTCTTGTGAAATTTGTGACATATGTCATTGTCCAAAATTGGGGGATGGTGAAATAATAAGGTCAGCCATAATATTTTTAGAAGGGCTGCCTTATGTCACTACCGCACATGAGCGAAAGCACGGAAATGTATCTGAAAGCGATGGCTGAACTGGGCGACCATCCTGTGGCGATTGCGCGCCTGGCGGAGCGGCTGGGTGTGACGCCCGTCTCGGCAAATGAGATGATGCGGCGGCTGGGCGAGCAGGGGCTGGTGACGCACACACCGTATAAGGGCGTGACGTTGACAGAGAAGGGGCGCGAGGCGGCGGCGAACGTTCTGCGGCGGCAAAGGTTGTGGGAGGTTTTTCTGTTCGAGCATTTGAAAATCGAGTGGGCAAAGATTTATGAATTCGCCTGCTCACTGGAGCATGCCACCGCCCCTGAAGTGACCGAGGCGCTGGCGGCTTTTTTGGGGAATCCGAAGGTTTGTCCGCGCGGGAATCCGATCCCCGATGCGAACGGGGGGTTCGAGCCGTTGGGTGGGCGCTCACTGCGCGAGACTGCGGTGGGCAAAACGGTGAGGGTGCGGGCGGTCAATGCGACGGCGACCGACGTGCTCAAGTATTTGCAGGAGAAGGGCATTCTGCCAGGGCAGACAGTTACGGTGCTGGAAGCCGCGCCGCTGGAGGGTCCGCTCACGTTGTCGGTAAACGGAAGGGAAGTTGCGCTGGGGCTTTCGATGGCAGAGTTTGTGATTGTGGAATAGACGGTGGACGGTGGACAGTGGACGGTAGACAGTGGATGGTAGACAGTGGATGGTAGACAGTGGATGGTCACGCTAGAGCGAATGCCATTTGCAAAACGATTTTCAGAACTAAGGGAAACATGTCCGAATCAACTCAACTTCATCTCCTGCGCCCGGGGCAAAGGGCGGTCATCACCAAAATCAACGGGAATGGGGCATTGCGCCGCCGCCTGGCAGAAATGGGTATCGTCAAAGGCGAAACGATTCTGATCAAACGTCACGCGCCGCTCGGCGACCCGGTGGAATACCGCATCAAAGGCTATGACCTTGCCTTGCGGAGGGAAGAAGCCGCCTGCATCGAAGTTCTTCCGCACGGAGAGGCACATGACTGACCTGACCATTGCGCTGGCAGGAAATCCCAACGCCGGCAAGACTACCATCTTCAACGTGCTGACCGGTCTGCGCCAGCACACGGGCAACTGGCCTGGCAAAACCGTCGAAAAGAAGGAGGGGGAGATCGAACTCGACGGCATGACAATCAATATTGTGGATCTGCCCGGCACGTATAGCCTGACCGCCTATTCGCCTGAAGAAATCATCGCCCGCGACTTCATCATCGAGCAGCGTCCCGATGTGGTCATCAATGTGGTGGATGCGACCAACCTCGAGCGCAACCTGTACCTCACCCTGCAACTGCTCGAACTGGAAGTCCCCGTCATCCTTGCCCTCAATATGACCGACGAACTGCAAAAGGACGGCGCAAAAATCAACGTGGACGAACTTTCGCAACTGCTGGGAAACATCCCTGTGGTGCAAACGGCGGCGAACAAAGGCAGAGGTATCTCCCAACTGATCAACAAAGCCGTGCGCATCGCCAAGAGCGACTCACCACTGAAACACGCATCGTCCCGATGTCTTCGGGAGAGACGCTGAGAATGTTTGATCTGACCCAGTGTCTCCCGGTGGTTCAAACTGATTGAGAAACACATGACGATCACTACCAACCCTTTATTCAAACTCGACTACGGCGGCAAGATCGAGCGCGAAATCGCAAAACTCATCGCCGCCTTCGACGAACTGCAATTCGACACAGGGCGTTACCCCAAGCGCTGGCTGGCGCTCAAATTGCTCGAAGCCGATGCCGACATTCTCGAGCGCGTGAGCCGAATGCCAAAGGGCGAACACCTCATTGCGCTCGCCAGGCAGGGCGCCGAACGCGTCTCGTCCATGCTGGGCGAAGATTTCGACCTGCTGACTGCGGATCGCCGCTACGGCTACATCAACGGCGTTGTACGACAGTCCCTCCACCGCCCGCTCGTGGACCGCATCACTCTGACCGACCGCATTGACGACATCGTCACGCATAAGTGGCTTGGGCTGCCAGTCTTCTTTGCGGTCATGTACATCGTCTTTCGCCTCGTGATTGACGTTTCCTCTCCCTTTCTGGATTGGACAGACGCGGTCATCAACGGACCGATTGCCCGCTGGTTGCGCATCTTTCTGGACCTCGTCTCTGCTCCCGCGTGGACGCGTTCCCTCCTCATTGACGGAATCGTCGCCGGCGTGGGAGGCGTGCTGGTCTTCGTCCCCGGCTTGTTGATCCTGTACTTCTTCCTCGCTCTGCTCGAAGATTCGGGCTACATGTCTCGCGCCGCCTTTGTGATGGACCGCTTCATGCGCGTGGTGGGGCTGCACGGCAAATCGTTCATCCCCATGATTTTGGGGTTCGGTTGTGCTGTTCCCGCCATCTACGCCACCCGCACCATTCCCAGCCGCCGCGACCGCGTGCTGACGGCTCTGCTCGTTCCGCTCATGTCGTGCTCGGCGCGTCTGCCAGTCTATGTGGTCTTCGGTCTCGCCTTCTTCGGCGTCCGCGCGGGGACGATCATCTGGGCGATGTACGCGCTGGGGATCGTCGTGGCAATGCTCGCCGGTATGATTTTTACACGGACGATCCTCAAGCCCGATGTCACCTCGGCATTCGTGCTGGAACTGCCTCCCTACCGTCAACCTGCCCTGAAGAGCGTGTTGATTCACATGTGGGAAAACACGCGCGAATTCGTCCGCAAGGCAGGGACGACCATCCTGCTGGCATCGGTGGTGATGTGGACATTGCTCAACCTGCCGTGGGGCGTAACCCACCAGCGCGACTCGTATTTCGGTCGGATCAGCGGCGCGATCGCGCCTGTTTTTGCTCCGCTGGGCTTTGGCAACTGGGAAACGGGCGGCGCATTGGTGAGCGGTTTCATGGCGAAGGAAATCGTCGTGAGCACGCTGAGTCAGGTTTATGTGGGCGGGGAGGAAGGGCTGGTAGAGGAGCAAACAACTTTGGGCGAGGAGCTGAGCGGCATCGGTCTGGGATTTGTGAATGCGGCGGTCAGGTCGGGGAAAATCCTGTTGAGCATCGTCCCTGGCGTGAACCTGGTGGACGAAGAAGCGGAGGGCGAAGATACCGCCTTGAGCGCCGCCCTGCGCGAGAGATTTACGCCATTGAGCGCAGTTTCGCTATTGGTGTTTGTCCTGTTGTATGTGCCGTGCGTCGCCACGCTGGGAGCCATTCGGCACGAGTTCGGCAGGTCGTGGGCGTTGACTTCTGCGGTGTATCAAACGGTCGTCGCCTGGCTGGCTGCGTTTCTCATCTATCAGGGCGGGCGGCTGCTCGGGCTGGGGTGAGGCGTCCATGTTGAATCAGATTGTGGCGCTGCTGGAAGCGCAGGAGCACGGGTTGAGCCTTTCTGAAATCAGCCGTGCGGTGAACGCCCAGCCGTCGGCGGTTCTATCCATGATTGATTGGTTGGTGAAGAAAGGGAAGTTGCTCGAGATCGGTCCCGACGGTCAATGCTGTACGACATGCGGGGTGCAATCCGAGTGTCATTTGCTCAAGGCGAGGGGGAAGAGGTATGTGGCAGCGGCGTCTTTTTTGCAAAGTAACGCATCAGCCACAGGTTACACCGATTTTCGCTGACGTATCAGGGCTGAATTCAGCGAAACCTTCGGGCTGGCGCGTAACATCGGCTCGTGATTACCCGCCAGCCTTCCGAAAGCGTCGAATGCGTCCTTCAATGTCGGTCAGGATACTGCGGGCTTCGTTCATGTCCGTTTCGTTGAGGTGAACGCTCAACTCCGCCAGCAAGGGCTTCATATCGGGGTTGAAGGCGTGGATGAGGGTGGCAATGTCATTCTCGTAAATGCCCACGCGCTCAAAACTTCCCTGACGATACAACGAGGGCAGTGCAAACAATTTCAATAACAGCAAACCTTCGACAGTTGCACAGCGAATTTTGCGATCCAGAAAATTCTTTTCGGCGCTGTAGTTCCTTGCAACTTTTTCGAACAAGGGATTCCTTGTAAGCAGGACATCAATCTGCAACTCCCCGAATTTTCCACGCGCAAAGTACATATCCTGGCTTTCGAGCTTAAACTCGGGCATTTGTTCAAGGGAAGAGAGCGCCATGATGAGATCAATATCCTGCGTATTACGTCCCTCCACATAGGTCAACAAGGCGACGCCGCCTGCCAGCACGTAATCCACTTTGCGGGACTCGAGCAGGTCAAACAACTTCTCAACCTGGGTCAACAGGGAGTTTGCGTTCATCATGACCTCGGGGGAATTCTTGAAATTGAACACAACAGCATTTCGCAAAACACTGCCGATTTGGGAAACGCTCTGGATTGTCATCGGTTTAAGTATACCTTCTAACATTACAGCGCAAGGTTGGGCGGACGTTAGAGAACGTCCGCCTACGCCCAGCGTAAGAGACGCTCTCTAGCGTCGAACTTTGCGCCGTAATACTACTTCGCCGTGATCATTCCTCTCGCCACCTGCATCAACTCGTGGGCAGAGCGCAGAGTCCCCTCACCCACTTCGCCGAGCATTTGCGAGAGTTCGAGCAGGCGCGCCTCGCCGTCCAGCCGTTCGACGCGGGTAATGGTGCGGCTGCCCTGCACAATTTTCTGCACCTGATAATGCTCATCGCCAAAGACCGCCAGCTGGGGGAGGTGGGTGACGCAGAAGACCTGGTGACTGCGCGAGAGATTCCATAACTTCTGCCCGACGGTCATGCCTACGCGCCCGCCGATGCCCTGGTCAATTTCATCGAAGATGAGTGAAGGCACTTCGTCGGCGCGGGCGAGGACGTTTTTGAGTCCCAGCATCAGGCGCGAGGTCTCGCCGCCCGAGGCGATTTTGACGAGCGGTTTGAGTCCCTCGCCGGGGTTGGGGGCGATGAGAAATTCCACCCTGTCGAATCCGTTGTGGTCAAAGGCGACGCGGTCCCCATTGCTGAGGGGGATGCCGTTCGGGTCGGGCCGGGTCTGAAAGTCCACGCGGAATTGGGCGGCAGACATCCGCAAATCGTTGAGTTCGGCTTCGATGCCGCGGCTCATCGCTTCCGCCGCCGACTTGCGTTTTTCGCTCAAGAGGCTGCCCTGCTTTGCCAGTGTCTCCAGCAGTTTTGCCTCCTGCAGTTCCAGTTCTTCGATGCGCTCCGCCGCGCCTGTGATGGTTTCGAGCTGTTTGCGGGCGTCCTGTCCATACGCAATGACCGCCGGGATGCTCCCGCCATACTTGCGTTTCAGAGAGTGGAGCAAGTCGAGCCGCTCCTCCACTTCCTCCAAACGCCGCGGGTTGAATTCGATTTCTTCGAGATAATCGCGCAGGGTGTGAACGATGTCGGACATCGTTTCGAGCAGCATTTCCGCCTGATTTGCCAGTTCGTTTTGAGCGGGGTCGAGTTTTGCGAGGGCGGTCAGCGCCTGAGCCGCCTGCCCGATCAAGTCGCTGGCGGCGGGCATATCGGGCGAGCCCTCGTCGAGGATGGCAAGCGCCTCCTGCGCGTTCTGCGCCAGCGACTCGGCGTTGGCAAGGCGGTCGCGCTCCTTGCGCAGTTCCTCGTCCTCTCCCGGCTTCAGGCGCGCCGCTTCGATCTCCTCCACCTGATAGGTCAGCATTTCGATGCGGCGGTCGGCATCTGCCTGCGCTTTGCGCAGTTCGTTCAACTCGCGGCGCAGGTTCAACAGGGCATGGTAGGTTTGGCGATAGTCGCTGAGGGGGCGGGCAATGTCGGCGTAGCGGTCGAGCAAGCCCAGGTGTGCGCGTGAATCGAGCAGCGAGAGATGCTCCGCCTGTCCATGAATATCCACCACGAGGGCGCCGATTTCCTTCAAGAGCGAGACCGCCACCGTCCGCCCGTTGATGCGCGCCACGCTGCGCCCTTCCTTGCGGATTTCGCGGGAGAGGGTGACGTAGTCCGGGTCATCCATCAACTCTTCGCGCTTCAAAATCTCATGCACCGCTTCTCTTTCTGGACCTTTCAACTGGAACACACCCTCAACCAGCGCGGCGTCTGAATCTGTTCTGACGTAGGTCGTATCTGCCTTGCCGCCGATGAGCATGACCACGGCGTCGAGGATGATGGACTTGCCGGCGCCCGTCTCGCCGGTGAGAATGATGAGCCCGGGACCGAAGCGCAGGTCGAGTTTGTCTATGATGGCAAAGTTTTGGATGTGGAGTTCGGTAAGCATGAATGGTTTTTATCGAAAGAGTTGGATTCCAGATAAACGGGTGTACACAACCGGCGCGGCAACGAAAAGATAGAACCCTTGAAAGATGACGCCAAACAAATCAAAAGACAAAATTTGAAGGAGGAGCATGGGCAATGCTCCTGCAACAACACCGACGGTAATCGTAATGAACAAATTGCGCGCCCGCCGTTTGCGGATCGCAAAGCGCACCGCTTCGGCAATGAGAGCGCCGGCTGTCGGCGCGCCCGCCACGATGAGAAACCAGCCCAAAAAGCCGATGCCGCCGATAAGGGTCACAAGGAAGGATGCAACGCCCGAAAGCACCGCCGCCACAACGAACCCGACGATATAGTCGTACCATTCGGCAGTGTTGAAGATTTTTTGTTGTCCCTTCACGCACGCCTTACAGCGATACCCCGTTGGCGTGCGGACGGCGCATGAAACGCAAATGGGGCGTTCGCACGTGGCGCAGCGCAGGGTGGTTTCACGGTTGGGGTGAAGGTAGCAATACAGTGTTTCGGTCATTGCAGGTATCTCAGTTGTCCCTGGTTTCGGCGTTTTCGTTTCTGAACAGACGATGGACGCTGCATTGTCGTCCAAGGTCATAAAATACCTCATCGCGGCAATCCCAGCGAGTTTTGGTTCATGTGGGCGGTCAGATTTCGGTAGAAGTAACCAGGGTCGCCAAAGCGGACGAATTGCGCGCTCACGTCTGCGGCGCGCACATCCACGCGGTCATCCTCCATCAGCGTGATAGAGGGTTGTCCGTCAATGCTCAAGACGGCGTTTTCGCTGTCAACCCGGATGCTCACCATCGAGCCTGCGGCAAGCACCACTGCCCGGTCCACCGAAAGATGCGGGGCAATCGGCACGAGCAGAATGTTTCGGAGTTCGGGCGGCAGGATGGGTCCTCCCGCCGCGAGGGCGTAGGCGGTCGAGCCGGTGGCGGTGGAGGCGATCAAACCGTCGGCGACATAACTGGTCAACTGACGCCCATCCACAAACGCTGTCAGGCGCACAGGGCGCAGCGTTTGCCCGCGCCCGACAACGACCTCGTTCAGCGCATCCCATGAACCGACAATTTCACCTGCCCGAACGTGTTCGGCATGCAACATCATGCGGTTTTCGATCCATGCCTCGCCCGCCAGCAACTTGTCGAAATACTCCCGCCACTCATGGCGGTCCACCTGAATGAGAAAGCCTATATTTCCCAGATTCACGCCCAAAATCGGCACTCTGCTCGGCGCGCAGAGATGCCCCGCCCGCAAAACACTGCCGTCGCCGCCTGCAATAATCAGCAGGTCGAACTCCCCGGCGCGCACCCGTTTGCGCAGTCCCTCGTCATAAATCGAACCGTGCGGCGCGTCCACTCCCCTTTCCTGGAGGTAAGCCGACATTGCCGCAACTTCCGTAAAGGCTTCGGGCATTTTCGGGTAGGCTGTCACTACGGGGTGCCTGGGGATGAAAGGATCGGACATGGCGAATGAATTATACCCTTACGCCAATGACTGGTCGCAAACATCGCGGAACCCGCATCGCTTACAACGGGACGCCTGCTCATGCGACCGAGGGACCTCTTTCTTGCGTTCATCCCTTTTCATCTCTGCCAGCAGGTCGAGCAGGGAGGCTTCCAATTCGCGCGTGTACTCCACGGCAAAATCGCGCCCCTCATAGTGAATGATCCCATACGGCGGGCGTTTGTGGTAGGTCTTTTCAACCAGCAGGCAATATGACGCCAGTTGATAAATATGCGAGTCATACGGCGCTTCAGGCGCCCGCCCCGATTTGACCTCAACGGGGATAATCTGTCCGTTCTTTTCGATGAGGTAATCGGGCTTGCCGGTCAGTTCGAGAGCAGGATAGAAGAGCGGCGCTTCCACCTTGTTCCAGCCGCGCGTGTCGATATAGATGACGCGCCCGCCGGGCAAGCCAGCCGCTCGACGCTGACGGTTGGATTGCCAGAAGAAAAAAAGGGCGAGGAAGAGGAGGGTGAGGGCAAAATAGAGCATTTTATTCGTTGAAAAGTTGGCAAGTTGGAATGTTCAAACTTGCCAACGTATAAACCTTCAAACGATCTTCGCCGTGCAATACGCCACAAGCATAAGTAATGCGAACATCAATAACACCAGTCCAATTGTCCGTGTGATGGAAGAAGCCAGCACCTGACGACCATGCCGGGCGTGGAGTTCGGTTCCAGCCGCAAGTTCAGCCTGGTTCGACGGGTCAACTCCTTGCTTGCGATACCACCAGGCGCGGCGGCAGTAGAGATAGGCGCCAATTTCTGAAGAGCGGATGACGGGCATGGCAGGAGTATAGCACAAATTTTCTAAATCAAGGCGGAGTATAATCGCCGCATGAGCCATTTCAACTTCTATCATCCTATCGAAGTCCGTTACGGAGATTTGGACCCCCAGGGACATGTCAACAACGCCAAACATCTGACCTATTTCGAGCAGGGGCGCATCGCCTATTTGATCGAACTGGGGCTGTTTACGAAAGACCAGTCCTTCATGGAAATTGGCATCATCCTGGCAGATGTGCACATTACATATCTTGAACCCGTGTATTTCGGGCAGAAAATCAAGGTTGGGGTGCATGCAGCAAAATTGGGGAACAAGTCTATGACGTGGGAACAGAATGTGGTGGATGCGGAAACAGGCAAGATCCTATCGAAGGGGGAAGTGGTCATGGTGACGTATGATTATCGCGCCGGCAGAACAATCCCCATTCCGCACGAGTGGAGAGAGAAGATCAGTCAGTTTGAAGGTTTGAAGGTTTGAAGGTTGGAAGGTTGGAAAGTTAAAACCTTCAAACCTGCCAACTTGTAAACCTGCCAACTTGTAAACTTGTAAACTTGCAAACGAAGAGGACAACCATGTCACTACCAGCCATAGATCAGGAGTATTTCACTAAATTCCTCGTTGACCTGCTCAACATTCCATCCCCCACCGGCTTTGCCGAACCTGCCATTGCCTTCGTTGAAAAGGAATTTTCGCAGTACAAGCAATTGGAGTTATCGAGAACGCGCAAAGGCGCATTGATTGCCAAATGGGACCCTTCGACAGGCTCAGGGCGAGACGTGAAATCTGATCTGCCGCCGGTGGCATTGACCGCCCACGTAGATACGCTCGGCGCAGTGGTCAAGGAAATCAAGCCAAACGGACGGTTGAAGTTGAGCCGCATCGGGGGGTTGCAATGGAACAGCATCGAGACAGAAGGTGTGTGGGTATTCACTGCATCGGGAGAAAAGATTCGCGGCTCGGTGTTGATTGACACGGCTTCGGGACATATCTACGGCGGCGAGGGAAGTAGAACGCCGCGCGATGAAGACCACATGGAAGTTCGCCTGGATGTGAAAACGAGCAGCGAAAAAGAAACGCGCGCGCTGGGCATCAACATTGGCGATTGTGTGGCGTTCGATCCGCGCGTGGAAGTGACGAACGGTTTCATCCGCTCGCGCTTCCTCGACGACAAGGCTTGTGTGGCAAATCTCGCAGCGGCGATTCGGTCGTTGGCAGAGGCAGGTCTCAGTCCGGTGCGAAGCGTGTATTTTCTCATCTCAAATTATGAGGAGGTTGGTCACGGCGCGGCGGCGGGCATTCCATCTGATGTTGTGGAACTGGTCACGGTGGATATGGCGGTGGTTGGCGACGGGCAGGAATCGGACGAGTTTCACACGACATTGTGCATCAAGGACAGCGGCGGTGTGTATCATGAAGGTTTGAATAAAAAGTTGCGCGGTCTCGCCGAGAAGCATGGCATTCCCTACAAGACCGATGTGTATCCGTTCTATGGTTCGGATGGCGAGGCGTTCTGGCGGGCAGGCGGCGATGTGGCGCTGGCGCTGATCGGTCCCGGCATAGATGCCTCGCATAATTACGAACGCGCCCATTTGGATGGTTTGAACGCCACGACAAACTGGATCATGGCGTATCTTCTGGACTAAGTATCCATCGTGCCCTTCATGGTGAAAAAAATGAAACTAGATGCTGCACTTCCCATTGTTGGCTTGAAAGATATTCCCGCGATTGCAAAAGCCGCGGAGGAGATTGGCTTTGACGCGTTGTGGACACAGGAGACGCAACACGATCCCTTCCTGCCCTGTACCTTGATCGCCGAACATACGGCGCGTCTTCGCTTCGGGACGGCGATTGCGGTTTCCTTTGCGCGTTCGCCGGCGAATTTAGCCTACACCGCCTGGGACCTCGCCGCTCAATCTGAGGGGCGGTTCATCCTGGGGCTTGGCACGCAGGTCAAGGCGCACATCGAGCGCAGGTTTGGCATGCCGTGGCCCGAGTCGCCGGTGAAGAAATTGCGCGAGCAAATCGAGGTCATTCGTGCGCTGTGGGATTGCTGGCAGAATGGCACGAAGTTGAACTATCGCGGCGAGTATTACAAAATTACGCTGATGTCGCCGTTCTTTCAGCCCCCGCCCCTCCCCTCCTCTATTTTCGGGGGCATCCCCATCTACATCGCCGGCGTAAACACAGGGCTTGCCCGGCTGGCTGGGGAATTATGCAATGGCTTCCACGTGCATCCGTTTCATACTCCGCGCTATTTGCGAGAAGTGATTCTGCCCGCCATTGAAGAGGGTGCAAAGAAGGCAGAGCGCAAACGAGAAGAGATTTCGGTTTCCGTCACGGCTTTCATCGCCACAACTCCCGAAGAGATGAACTTTGCGCGGGCGCAGGTGGCGTTCTATGCATCTACCCCCTCGTATCGCGCCGTCATGGATTTGCATGGTTGGGGCAGCGTGGCAGAAACGCTCTCGACGCACGCAGCGAAAGGCGAATGGGCGGAGATGCCCATGCTCATCACCGATGAGATGTTGAGCGCGTTTTGTCTGGTAACCGATGAAGCCAGCCTGGCTGAGGAATTGAAGAAACGTTACAACGGCATTGCCGACCGGCTGACGCTCTATACGCCCTTCGTGCCGGGCGAGAAGGACGAGTGGTGGAAAGCATTGGCAAGAAAGGTCAATTCATGAATTTCAACGACTACCAGGTCAAATCGCGCAAGACGGCAGGGTATCCTGCCATTGGGCATGCGGTGATTTACCCCGTGTTAGGTCTCGCCAATGAAGCGGGCGAGGTGGCAGGCAAGGTCAAAAAGGTCTTCCGCGACAAGGACGGCAAGATCAGCGAGGAGACGCGTCAGGCGCTCAAAGCCGAACTCGGCGACGTGTTGTGGTATCTGGCTCAGGTTGCCACCGAGCTGGATTTAACTCTCGATGAAATCGCTGAATACAATATCGAAAAACTTTATAGCAGGCTGGAAAGGGGAACGATTCGAGGGGATGGGGACAATAGATAGGTGTCACGTGTCACGTATCAAGTGCCAAGTGTCAAGTGTCACGTGTCACGTGCCAGGTATCAGGTTTTACTTGGTACGTGATACCGAGTTTCCGTAATCACACAATTTCCTGACGGGGCATTTCTCGCACATCGCTTTGCGCGCGGTGCAGAGTTCGCGTCCCAGGCGGATGAGGTTCAGGTGTGCGGCGTAGTATGTTTCGGGCAGGAATAAAGCCTCCAGATGAGGATGCGCCTGTTCGACGGTCATCCGCTCCGGGCGGAGTCCGAGGCGACCTGTCACGCGGTAGATGTGGGTATCCACCGGAAAGGCAGGCATCCCTAGCGAAAAGCACAGAACGATGGCGGCGGTCTTCGGTCCCACGCCGTTAAATTTCGTCAGCCAGTTGCGGGCATCTTCCACGCTCATTGCCGATAAAAATGACAAATCCAGATTTCCGCGTTCTGCGGTGATGGCTCTCAACACCTGCTGAATGCGCGGACCTTTTTGGTTTGCCAGCCCCGCCGGGCGGATGGCTTCGATGACATCCTTTTCTTTTGCATCGCGCACGGCTTCCCATGTGGGAAACTTCGCGCGCAAGGCATCGAAGGCGCGGTCGCGGTTCACGTCGTTGGTGTTTTGCGAAAGGATGGTCGAGACCAGTTCGTCAATGGCAGGCAAGGGGTTGCGCCAGACCGGCTCGCCATAAAACGCGAGCAGGGTTTCGTGAATTTTGACGGCGCGTTGCTGCAATGGTTTCATGTTTTTTCCACTCGTCCGCTTTCTACTTTCCATATTTCTGCCTTCTGCACAAATTCAGGCTCGAACAAATTCAAATCGGTGGTGGTGAATAATGCCTGCTCGCTCCCGCCGATATATTTCAACAAATCGGCGCGGCGCTGCAGGTCGAGTTCCGCCATGACCTCATCGAGCAGGATGACGGGCCATTCGCCCGTGCGCTCTTTCAGCCAGTGTACTTCGGCAAGTTTGAGTGATAGCAAGGCAGTGCGGATCTGTCCGCGCGAACCGTAACTGCCGAGGTCGAAGTCGTTGGCGAGGAAACGCACTTCGTCGCGGTGCGGACCGATAGTGGTCACGCCGCGGGCAATCTCTTCGTTGCGCAATTCGCGCAGGCGGGTGCGAAAGCCGCGCTGGATTTCATCGAGTTCCAAACCAGAGCGGTCCACAGCCGTGTCAATCTTCAACCCCAACTGCCCGTTCGGCTTGGGCAGGGGATCGTAGGCAGGCTCATAAGCAAGGCGCAGGATTTCAGTTCCGTGCGTCAGTTCGTGATGGACGCGCGCCGCGAGATGTTCGATGCGCTGGATGGCGGAGATGCGCCACAGGATGATCTGCGCGCCGAGGCGGCTCAACGCCTCATCCCAGACCTCTAACTGGTCGCGGCTTCCCAAGCCTTCGCTCAACGCCTTGAGCAGTGCGTTGCGCTGGGTCAGCGCCTGGTTGTATTCGCCGAGCGCGCGGGCATAGGCTGGCACCGATTGCGCCAGCGTCAGGTTGAGGTAGCGGCGGCGGTCATCGGGCGACCCTTCGATGATTTGAGACATCTGCGGCACAAAGATGACGGCGTTGAACTGACCGAGTACATCGCCGGCGGGTTTCTTCACGCCGTCGAGCAGAATTTCCTTGCGCAGGCGTTGACCGTTCAACACGCCAACCGGTTCGAGAATGAGGCGCACCTCGAGGCGGTGTTTGCGCTTTTCACGCTGAAATTCTGCCACCAGCCGCGTGACGGTAAGCGAATCTTTTTTCGCTTCATCCACATTGACGATTTGCCGGTCGGCATGGGTTTGAAAGGAGGTAAATGCCGCCAGAAAATAAACGGCTTCGAGCAGGGTGGTCTTTCCCTGGGCGTTGCCCCCTGTTAGCAAAATCACTCCGCGAGGCAGGTCAATATCCAGGCGGGTGAATTTGCGAAAGTTGGTGAGGGAGAGACGCTTGATGTGCATGATTGCCGGTCACAGAGCGGAGGTCGAAGGATTGGCTTTCGACCTTTGGCTTGCTGTTTCATGGTTCACTGGTATTTATCGCGCAAGGGAATGTGCCGTGGGAGTGCGCCGCACAGGAAGCCGTCAAAATTCCTGTTCCTGCTCCACTTCCTGCTTCTGCTGCCACACGCGCACGGCGCGGTCGGGGAACAAAATGCCGTTCAGGTGGTCAATCTCATGCTGAAAGATGCGCGCCAGCCAGCCCTTTGCTTTGATCTTCATCGGCTTGCCGTGACGGTTCAACCCCCTGACGTGAACCTCGGCATGCCGCTCCACCTCCCCCAGCAGCCCTGGAATGGAAAGACAGCCCTCCACGCCCAACAGGGTCTCTTCGGAGGCTTTGACAATCTCCGGGTTGATGACCGCCCAAACCCTCTTGGGTGCGTCCTCTTTATCCTCGTCTTCTTCGTGTTCGTAATACTCGACCACAATCAGACGTTCCGAGAGACCAATCTGCGGCGCAGCCAGACCAACGCCCGGCGCTTCGCGCATGGTTTCCACCATGTCGTCAATCAGCGTCTGGAGGTCTTTGTCGAATTTGGTGACCGGACGGGCTTTCCGCCGCAGAACAGGGTCGGGAATGGTTACAATTTTACGGAGGGTCATTCTACAAATTACCTTTATTCTGAAAGATGAAGCCGAATTTTACTCTGGTTTTTGGTTACGCCGTTCTTCTTCTTTGAAAGTGTCAGCGTTGCGGTGATAGGTGGCGAGCCATTCCGCCATGCGCTCGCGCTCCGCTGCCACTTTAGCGGCGGCTTGCGCAGCAGAACGCGCCATGCGGCGGCGGTCAATATCCGATTGAACAGTGGCGGGGTCCATCACATCCTCAAAGGCAAGTTTCGTGCCGCCAACGGTGATATAGACGGTGCCATAATTAAACAGGTTGCCCAGGATACCCTTGCGGATGTAATTTGTCCCCAGAATGCTCTCCAGTTGAGCGGCGTTGCGCGATTCAGTGCCGAATGGCTTGCGGTCAATGTCAATGATTTGCTCGTTGGTGACTTCGTATTTGTCATTGCTCCAGTCTATAATCTCGTACACGAGCCAGGCGGCAAACGGGAAGAAGGTGAGGAAGGAAACCGCCAGCCATGTATCTGGCAGCCACCTGCCGGCGTGGGGAAAGAACTTGAGAGCAGGGTCAAAGATGATTTGAAAGAGGCGGAAAAGAAAGGCAAGCAGCAAGCCAAGCGTGCCTGCAAAGGGAATCCATGCCTGAAAAATGAGAACCACCCAATGCTTGCGATAGACCACATTGTCACCGAACTCATAGCGCATCTTGAGGGTGTTCGAGCCGAGCAGGCGCAGGAGGGCGTTGCGGGGGCGCGGCGAAGGCGGAGGGGAGGCTGAAGACGCCGAAGCAGGCTTCGGCTGAGAAGGAATCGGCAGTCCTAGATGTTTGCGGATGGCGTTCTTCATCGCCTCTTTTTCGAGGCTGACCGCTTGCGCCTTGGTGCGATTCCAGTGTTCTTCGATCATGCGCTGCGCCGCTTCGGGGTGGCTGACATCGTTGAACACAATTTTGCCGACAAAGGTGCGGATAACGACATTGCCAAAATCGAGGATGCGCCCGATCTGGCGCGTTTCCACACCAACCGAAAGGATTGTGCTGAGCGGCGACTCCTGACGGCTATCGTAGATGCCTATCACCTTTTCCAGCCAAACGACCCGCTGGTTGGTGACGATGTAATAGTCGTTGCCCCAGTCCACAACGTTCCAGGCGATCCAGCCCAGCGATGCCGCCAGCGAAAGGATGGCGGCAAACATCACAACGAATGAATTCACAACAACGGCGTAAGAATAAAACAAAACCAGAGGCAGCCCCAGCGAAAGGACCGGCAGGATAAGCCTTTGATAAAGAACGATGGGATGCCTGCGCGCCAGGAAGTAAATCACCTCGTCGGATCTCAGCCACTTGAACTGCAGCGAGCGCGCCAGGCGGCGGCTGCGCACTGCCACATCCAGGTTGAGCCGAAAACGCACTGACTTTTTATAAAATTGTTCGAAGTTCTGACGGGATAACACCAGCAGTATCGTATCGCTGGTGGCAATGACAGTACCGGAGCGTTTGCGGCGGCTAATCAAACCCATCTCGCCGAAGTAGTCGTTCGCCACCAACACCGCCAGTTGAGTTTCTTTGCGCGCGTGCTCTTGGACAATGCGGACGCTCCCCTTATAGATCATGTAAAAATATTCCGATGGACCGCCCTGCTTGAAGATCACATCGCCGCTGGCAACCGAAATTTCCTCCAGCTGCTTGGCGAGGGTTTCAAATTCACTCTCCTCCAAGCCGTAAAACAGGTGGATTTTTTTGAGAAAGGCGATGCGTGCAGGGATTTCGATCACGGTTCGATTCTATCAAATTTCGCGGACGATGGCACAGCCATAGGGGGGCGTTTCTGCCAATTCAGGCAGGCGCCCGGCGAGCAACGCCTCCACCGCTTCTTCCAGATAAAAGCGCGTGGCTGTACGGCGCCGAAAGGTGACATCATCCACCGCGCCGCGGTAGCGCAGGATGCCCTCACGGTCTATCACGAAGACGTGCGGCGTGGTGACCGCCTCATACAAATCTGCCACGACGTGATTCGCATCATGCAGGACCCTGGGCAGGCGCCGGCTTCGAGCGGCTTCTTCCAACACCTGAAGCGATTCGTGCTGATTTGCGGCAATCGGGAGCAGCTCTACCTCCCTGCCCCACTGCACGAGACATGCCATAAGCGAATGGTCGGTGCGCTCGACGTGCGGGCATTCCGCCGACCAGAAATTGACGATGACAATCTTTCTGCGATAGTCGCCTAGCCTGTGGTGGTTTCCCTGCAGGTCGGGCAGTTCGAAATCGGGTGCAGGCTGATTGATTTGCATGGCAAGGATTATAGTCCCAAAGAGCGGAGAGGCTACAAAAGCAGGTCGTATGGCGAATCTTATGCAAAAATGTGCGGCGACATTAACATTACAGCGCAAAGTCAAGCAAATGGGTCAGGTCGCCCCTGAACGAATATCGCGCCGCCACACCGCGCAAGTCTCTGACTTGCGCGGACACAATCACCCTGATTCAAGTGTGTGCGGACGGTCTGTCGGCAAAAAATCAACCTTGCGATGTAATATTAATGTCGTGCTACTTTTGACTAAGAGCCTATCCGAAAAATATTCTTGCGCCATCCCGCCCAGACATGAATGTCCGGGCTATCTCATCCAAAGCCGTCTGAAGACGGCTAAACCCGGCTATCTAGTCCGCTTATGAAAATTAACAAATAAGTACCGTAACCGCATAGCGCGGCTTCCAGCCGCAACCAAAAAATTCACTGCTCAAGTGCGGAGGCAAAACCAGAAAAAGAGTTATTGCCTGCTCTCACCTTGCGCGCTT
>Ga0272446_1004197_pt1 | contig 17276 bp, 13 predicted proteins | sample YNPCB0061_FD_194587 | JGI IMG/M metagenome (GOLD analysis project Ga0272446, IMG submission 194587) | Hot spring microbial mat communities from Yellowstone National Park, WY, United States - YNP-CB-006-1 | ecosystem: Environmental > Aquatic > Thermal springs > Hot (42-90C) > Sediment | place... | reverse complement strand
CGCCGCCGGACGTGTGCAACTCGGAGCAGGAGGCGCTCAGCAACGCGTCGTGCGCGCTGCCGCTGGGGCAGCCGCAGCGCGAGCTCATCGGCACGCTCGGAGACCAGGACTGGTACCTCGTGCAGCTGCCCGCGGGCCTCACCGACCGCAGCCTCCTGCACGTCACCGCCGGCTACTCGGTGCCGGCGACGGCCGTGAGCCTGTCCATCAACGTCGTGCGGCCCAACGGCACCAGCGTCGTCACCGGCACCGACAACCACGGGGCGGCCGCGCCGAAGCCGGTGAACCTCATCGTCCCCTTCAACGAGTCGGGCGCGCAGCTGCTGGTGCGGGTGGCCGACATGACGGCGAAGCACTACGACGCGCGCGCGCCGTACACGCTGTCGGTGGAGGTTGTGGAGAACCCCGACGCCAACGAGGCCAACGACGTCACGCCGACGCCGATTCCCATGGCTGCGGGCGACGGCGCCACCATGAAGGGCAGCCAGACGGGCTACCTGGCGACCGCCAACGACGTCGACCGCTTCGCCTTCGAGGTGCCGGCGGGACGAAAGGTGACGTACCTCCACATCACCGCCCCGACGCAGACGCCGCCGCCCGCCTACCGGCTGTCGTACACGCTGAAGGACCCCGACGGCGTGCCCATCTCCGAGGGCGTGGTACGCCACGAGTTCGCCGGCGTCGACCTCGCCACCGCGCGCATCACCACCGGCGGCCGGTACACGCTGGACATCCAGGGCTACCGCGACCCGAACAGCAACGTGACGACGGTGCCGGGCGACCTGCGCCAGCAATACAAGGTCGAGGTGGTGGCGTTCCCCGAGGCGGACAGCAACGAGCCCAACGACACGCTGCAGACGGCGCGGGCGGTAGCGTTGAGCGCGCCCGGCAGCACGGCGAACCTCACCGCGCGCATCGGCCACATTCCCGACCCGGACTGGTTCGGCGTCGACCTGGCGCCGAGCTCGAAGCCGACGGTCCTCTATTACAAGGTGACGCCCACCTCGAACGGCGGGCGCTTCGCGACGCTGCCCGGGCCGGTGGACCGCATGGTGCGCGTCTTCCTCCCGGTGACGCAGGGGGCGAACGAGGCCGACCGGCAGAACGCCTGCCGCACCAACACCAGCGTCTGCCCGCGCAAGGACAACGGCGATGACGAGATGAAGGCCGTCGTCGACGCCCACTGCGGCCTGTCGCCGCCGCGCTGCCTCATCGCCGAGCGCGAGGAGACGCCGAGGTTCACCGAGCTGAAGAACTTCGAAGGCGCCATCCCCGTGCCCGCGCACGGCTCCACGATGCGCATCTTCATCGTCGTGCAGGACGACGGCAGCAACTGGGCCGACGACAAGGACTACCAACTGAAGCTGGAGTGGCGCGCCGACGCGGACGAGGAGTCGCGGCCGCAGACGGTGGTGAAGACGCTGGCCGGCGACACGGGCGGCACCTTCCCGGTGCCTCCGTCGGGCGGCGCGTTCGAGCTCACCGGCACCCTGTCGTACGGGCACGGCTTCACCCGCAACATGGACCCCGCCGACGCGCAGGGCGTCCGCGGGCCGAACGACTACGACGTCTACACGAGCGACAGCGACCGCTACGAGCTGCACTTCCCCGCGGGCATGAGCGGCGACCGCACGTGGGAGTTGCAGTGGGAAGTCGAGCACGCCGGCGCCGGCGCACCGCCGTACGACCTGGTGCTGGAGCTCGAGTTCTGCGTCGGCACCGGGTGCAGCGTGGTGGCGCGCAGCATCGGCTACAAGGGCGGCAACCTCGGCGCGTGGCACAGCGCGGGCGTGCAGGGCGCCGCCTTCCAGCCGGTGTACTCGCGCACGACGCTGTCCGACCGCACGCAGGTGACGGCGCTGCCGTGGGGCTGCTTCTGCTTCGAGGACCGCTTCGTCCAGGCCGGGAAGTTCTACCTGACCGTCACCGCGGTGGACCGCACCTCGTACGCGAACGCGACGTACCGCGTGCGCACCGCGTACACGGACTACCCGAAGCCGTACAACGGCGGCATGTGCCCCACGCCGTGCAACTTCACCAGGTAGCGGAGGGGCGGAACCGCACCGCGCAGCGCCCCGCCGCGCCGCCGTGACACGCCCTGCGACGAAGACGCCGCCGGGCGCGCAAGTCCGGGTAGAACGTCGCCCCCATGGTTGGACTCGTCCTCGCCCTCGTCCTCGCTGCCGACCTCTCCTTCGACAAGGCCCTCGCCGAGTGCCAGGGCGCTGACAAGGAGGCGTGCCTCGCCCTCGCCCAGTACTACGCCGACGCCCGGGGCCCGCACCGCGACGACGCCAAGGCCGTCACGCTGCTCCAGGGGCTGTGCGCGAAGAACGAAGGCGAGGCCTGCTACCAGCTGGGGCTGATGAGCGCCGAGGGGCGCGGCGTGCCGAAGGACGAGGCGAAGGCCAACCAACTCTGGGACAAGGCGTGCGACCGCGGCAGCAGCCGCAACGGCTGCACGGCGCTCGGCTCGGCGTACCTCGAAGGCCGCGGCGGGCCGAAGCGGCTGGCCGACGGCGAGAAGCTGTTGTCGGCGACGTGCGCGCGCGACTGGGTCCCCGCGTGCCTGCGGCTGTCGCGCTACCTCCTCGCCGAAGCGGAGCCCGCCCAGCGGGACGCGGCCCGAGGCGTGTGGCTCCTGTCGCAGGCGTGCCTGGGCGGCGACGTCCCGTCGTGCGTGCAGGCCTGCGAGGCGCGCCTGTCGGGCAACGGCGTCCCACGCGCCGACGCCGACGCGCTCAAGGACTGCCGCAACGCCTGCGACGGGAAGGCGCTGCGCGGCTGCTGGGGCGTGGCGCAGCTCAACCTGCACACCGACCTCCCGAAGATGTCCGCCCGCGAGGCGGTGACGTTGCTCACCCGCGCCTGCGAGGCGGCCGAGCCGCGCTCGTGCATCACGCTGGGCGAGCTGGCCGAGGTGGGCGGCGCGGGCGTGAAGAAGTCGGCCGCGGTGGCGAAGGACCGCTTCGCCTTCGCGCACCTCCGGCTCGAGAGCCTGTGCGGGAAGAACGCGCCCACCGAGTGCCTCCTCGACGCCGAGCTCGAGGCGCAGGGGCGCGTGAAGGACACGGACGCGGCGGCGACGCGCGCGCGGCTCGAAGGGCGCTGCACCGAGCTCGACGCGAAGGGCTGCTTCGGCCTGGGCGTGGCGCGCGCGCGCGGCCACGGCGGGCCGGTGGACGAGGCCGGCGCGCTGGAGGCCTGGAAGCGCGGCTGCGCCGACGGGAACGCGCGGGCCTGCGCCGCCGCGGGGAAGGCGTTGTCGAAGGCGGGCGATGCCGACGAAGCGAAGCGGCTGCTCGGCCTCGCCTGCGACGGGTGGGACGGCGAGGCCTGCCACGAGCTCGCCGCGCTGAGCGGCGGCAAGAGGTCGGCCGAGGGGAAAGCGCTGCGGAAGAAGGCGTGCCGCCACGGCTACGGCCCGGCCTGTCACTGACGGCCGAGGCTCAGCGGTCGCGGCGCCGCGCGAACTGGTAGCCCAGCGCGAAGCCCAGCAGCGCGCCGCCCAGCACCAGGCTCACCCCCATGGCGTTGGTCCGCTCGGCCGCGCGCTCCCTCAGCCGCTCCAGCTCCGCGTTCGCCGTGAGGAAGGCCTCGGGCGGCAGGTACGCCCCGCCGTGCACCTCCACCGCGTCCCCGTCCCAGGTGTGGACGACCGCGGACTTCACCTCGAGCAGTTGCGAGTGCATCGCCCCGCACCCTAGGCCCGAAGCGGCGCGGCACGCGAGCGCCGCGGCCGGTGCGCCGGCGACGACTGACGGCGGCCGGCGAGGCCTCTACAGTGCGCGCGTGCCGTCCCGCCGCGACCTGCTCGTCAGCTTCCTCGGCCTCGCCGCGGCCAACGCCTGCCGACGCGCGAAGGTGGAGCACAGGCCGCTGCCCGGCGCCCTCGTCGACCGCGTGCACGAGGTGGGACACCTCCTGCGCGGCCCGCCGCTGCCGCGCGCGAGCGAAGACTCGAGCCGCCACGACGTCCTCGTCATCGGCGCCGGCGCGGCCGGCTTGTCCGCCGGCTGGCGGCTGCGCGGCGCGGGCTGCGACGACTTCCTCGTGCTGGAAGTCGACGACGAGGCCGGCGGCACCGCGCGCTCGGGGAAGAATGACGTCTCCGCCTTCCCCTGGGGCGCGCACTACCTGCCCGCGCCGCTGGACACCCGCGGGCCCGTGCCGCGCCTTCTGAAAGAGCTCGGCGTGTGGACCGGCGTCGACGAGGCCGGCGCGCCCACCTTCGACGAGGCCGCGCTCATCCACGAGCCCGAGGAGCGGCTCTTCTTCCGGGGCCAGTGGTACGAAGGCCTGTACCTGCGCGCCGGCGCCTCCGCCGAGGACCTCGCGCAGCTCGCCCGCTTCGACGCGCAGATGCAGGCGCTGTCGGCCGCGCGTGACGCGAAGGGGCGCAAGGCCTTCGCCGTGCCGCTCGAGCTGGGAAGCGACGACGCCGAGTGGACCCAGCTGGACCGCCTCTCGATGGCCGAGTGGCTGGCGCGCGAGGGCTTCACCAGCCCGCGCCTGCGGTGGCTCGTCGACTACGCCTGCCGCGACGACTACGGCGCCTCGCCCGAGTTCACCAGCGCCTGGGCCGGCCTCTGGTACTTCTGCGCGCGGCAGGTGGGCGCCGAGAAGAACGAAGGCTTCCTCTCCTGGCCCGCGGGCAACGGCCACCTCGTGCAGCACCTCGCCCGCGCCGTCGGCGCCGAGCGCCTCGCCCCGCACGTCCTCGTGCACACCGTCGAAGCCGCCGACGGCGGCTGGCGCGTGCACGCGGTGGACGCGAAGACGAAGGCCCCCCGCAGCTACCTCGCCCGCCAGGTGGTGCTGGCCGCGCCCCGCTTCGTCGCCGCGCGCCTCGTCGCGCCGTGGCGCACCCAGCGGCCCGCGTTCCTCGACGCCTTCCAGTACAGCCCGTGGGTGGTGGCCAACCTCACGCTGTCGCAGCGCCCGCGCAGCCGCGGCTTCCCGCAGGCGTGGGACAACGTGCTCTACGACAGCAGGTCGCTCGGGTACGTCGTCGCCACGCACCAGGGCCCGCGCGCCATCGCCGCCGGCCCCACGGTGTGGACCTGGTACTACGCCCTCGCCGGCGGCGACGTGGTGGCCGAGCGCAAGCGCCTGCTGGAGACGGGCTTCGACGACTGGCAGAAGCTGGTGCTGTCGGACCTGGCGCCGTCGCACTTCGGGCTGGTGGAGGCCGCCGAGCGCCTCGAGGTGATGCGCTGGGGCCACGCGATGGTGCGGCCGGTGCCGGGCTTCGTGTGGGGCGCGGCGCGGCGCGAAGCCCAGGCGCCCATCGACGGCTCGCTGCACTTCGCGCACTCGGACTTGGGCGGGCTGGCGCTCTTCGAGGAGGCCAACTGGCACGGCGTGCGCGCCGCCGAGGCCGCGTTGCGGGCGCTGGGGCGGACCGCGCCGTCCTGGCTCGACGGCACGGGTTGATCTCCCGCGAAGGGATTTCCTCGACGGGGGCGCACGCCTGCGCGAAGGTTCCGCCGTTTCACCCGGTCGCCTCGCGGCCGGCTCCCTGGGAGGGATTCACATGCACCGCCTCTCGCCGCGTCATGCCGTGCAGCTCGCGCTGGCTGCTGCCTTCGCGTGCGCCGTCATGCTCTTCATGCCTGCCTGCGCACCCGAGTGCGTCGACAAGTTCGACTGCGACTCCAAGGCGAAGGCCGGCGAAGTCCTCACCTGTGAGAACGGCGCGTGCGTGCCCGGCTCTCCGTCGCCGATTCCCGACGCGGGCACGGGCGGCGGCGGTGGCGGCACGGGCGGTGGCGCCGGCGGCGGCGGAGGCACGGGTGGAGGCACCGGCGGCGGCACCGGCGGCGGTGGCGCTGACGCAGGCACCGGTGGCGGCACGGGCGGGGGCACGGGCGGGGGCACGGGCGGCGGCGGAGATGACGCGGGCACCGGTGGCGGCACGGGCGGGGGCACGGGCGGCGGCGCGCCCGCCTTCACCGGCACCTTCGCGGCGAAGCTGACCAACAGCCAGGAAGTCCCGCCCAACATGCAGGGCAGCAGCGGCAGCGGCACCTTCACCGTCACCAGCCTCGCCGACGGCGGCTACAACGTGGCGTGGAACGTCACGCACACCGGCATTCCGCCCGGGCAGCTGACCAGCGGCCACATTCACACCGCGGTGGGTGGCCGCACCGGCGGCGTGCTGGTCAGCCTGGGCACGACGTTGACCAGCCCCATCGTGGGCAACGCGGACGTCACCCCCGCGCAGGCGCAGGACATCGCCGAGGGCCGCACCTACGTGAACATCCACACGTCGCGGAACCCCAACGGCGAAATCCGCGGCCAGCTGCTGCGCCCCGGTGAGTTCCTCGCCACCGCCGTCCTCACCGCGGTGACGCTGCCCGACGGCGGCATGATGGGCGGCGCCAACGCGGGCATCCAGTTCGTCTTCGCCAACCCGGACGGCGGCTCGATGTACACGCCCGGCGTCACGCAGGTGGCGTACGAGGGCGCCTGGGACGTGACGGCGACGAAGGCCACGCTGAAGGTCGACCCGGGCGACGGCGGCGCCGAGGACGTCATCAACCTCACCCTCACCGGCGGCGGCAGCGGCGCCCGCGGCACCGCCACGTCCACCGCCTCCACGCCGAACCAGCCGTACGTCGTCGTGGAAGACGCGGCCGGCCCGCTGCTGCGCGGCCCCGCCAACATGCACTGACGACGCTTCACTTCGCGGCGCGCGTCGTGGCCGCGGCGGGACTCGTGACATCGAGCACCGCCGCGGCAATCGCGAGCGCGAAGGCGTCCACCGTCGTCCCCTCGTCCCAGCGCGCCACCTCCTCGGGGTCCAGCGCGTGGTGGGTCTCGACGATGACGGTGGGAATGGTGCTGCCGCGCAGGAAGTACACGCGCTGCTTCAGCGGGCGAATGTCCACCCAGCCCGACGGCTCCACGTCGTCCTGCCGGGAGAGGCCGCCGTAGTCGTACCCGTCGTACGCGAGGAAGCCGGCCTCGCGCAGCCGTGAGCCAACCGCGCGCCCCAGCCGCGCCCGGCCCGCCACCGTGGCGTCCGTGCCTTCGTCGTTCCACAGCACCGCGAAGCCCGGCGCGTCGGGGTTCCGCCAATACATGCGCGCGTCGTGAAGCGGCCACCAGGGCTGCACCAGGCCGCGCGCGTCGCTGTGGAGGCTGATGATGACGTCGGCGCGAAAGGCCTTCGCCGCGGCGAGCCGCGCGGGGTACTTCGCGCCGGGCCCGTCGCGCGACAGCGCCACCTCGAAGCGGCCCAGCGCCGAGAGGACGAAGGCGAGGTGCCGCGCGACGGCCAGCGTGTGCGCCTCCTCCTTCTGGCCGTAGCAGCCGGTGTTGCCTTCGTTGCCGGGCGCGCCGTGGCCCGCGTCGACGACGACGCGCACCCTTCGGCCCGGGCCGGGCGGAAGCTCGAGGAGGCGCAGGCCCGCGCCGTCGGCAGGCCAGGCCGCGAGGGACAGCGCGAGGGCGACGGACAGCACGCCGCCTCCGACGCCTCGACGGCGCGCCTCGTTCCCTCCCGGGGCGCGGGGAAGGTATGAGGCGGGCCGTGCAGGGGGACGTCCTCATCGTCGGCGCCGGGCCCGCGGGCATCGCCACCGCCCTCTTCCTCGTCTCGCGCGCACCGCACCTCGCCGGCCGCGTGGAGGTGGTGGACCGCGCCACCTTCCCCCGGGAGAAGCCCTGCGCCGGCGCCATCGGCGCGCGGGCTGACAAGCTGCTCGCGTCCATCGGCGTGCGGGTGGACGTGCCCAGCGTCACCGTCGACGGGCTCCGCCTCGTCTTCCAGCGGGGCACCGTGGTGCGCGGCGTGGGCGCCATCGGCCGGGTGGTGCGGCGCCTCGACTTCGACGCCGAGCTGGTGCGCGTCGCCCGCGCGCGCGGCGTGCGCGTGTCCGAGGGCGTGCGCGTCACGGGCCTCGCGCGCGACGCCGCGGGCGTGATGGTGGAGACGAGCGCGGGCACGCGGCGGGCCTCGGTGGTGGTGGGCGCCGACGGCGTGGGCAGCGTGGTGCGGCGGGCGCTGGGCTTCCCGCGCGGCGGGCTGCACGCCCAGGCGGTGGAGGTGGACACCGACGTCGTCGACGGCGACGCGGCGGCGCTGTTGCACTTCGACTTCAGCGCGCACGAACTGGTCGGCTACGCGTGGGACTTCCCGACGTGGGTCGACGGCCGCCTGCGCATGGTGCGCGGCGTGTACGACCTCGACTGGGAACGGGGCGCGCGCGTCGACGCGGGCGAGCGGCTGGCCCGGCACCTCGCGGTGAAGGGCCTCGCCGCCGACCCGACGCGCTTCAAGCGCTACGCGGTGCGCGGGTTGGAGCTGCACCGGCCCATGTCGGCGCCGCGGGTGCTGCTGGTGGGCGAGGCCGCCGGCGTGGACCCGCTGCTGGGCGAAGGCATCGCGCAGGGCATCGCGTACGGAGAGTTGGCCGCGCGCTACCTCGCCGAGCGCCTCGACGACGGCGCGGTGGACTTCGCCGACTGGGCGCGCTTCTTCCGGTTGAGCCCCACCGCGGTCGACCTCGCCGTGCGCTCGAGCGCCCTGCCCTTCCTTCGCCACGCGCCGCTGCGCCGCGCCTTCGAGGCGTTGACGCTGTCCGCGCCGGAGGCGCTCGACGTCACCACCTCCGTCTTCGCCGGCCTGACACCGCCCGCGAAGTCCGCCGTCACCGCGTGGGCGCGCCTGTCCGCCTGCGCCGCCACCCTGCCCGCGCGCGAGGCCGCCTACGCGCTGCGCCGCCGCTTCGCCTGAAGGAGCCGCCGAATGACCGACCTCCACGCCCGCCTCCGCGACGTCCCCTTCTTCCAGGCGCTGGACGCCGTCACCAAGGACGAGTTCCTGAAAGAGGCGCGCCACGTGCGCCTGCAGCGCGGCACCGTGCTGACGCGCGAGGGCGAGAAGGCGGACGACGTCTTCTTCCTGTTGGACGGCGAGCTGTCGGTGACGGTGAAGGGCCGGCTGCAGGCGCTGTTGGAGGCGCCGCGCGCGGTGGGCCTGCTGGCGCTCCTCGACGGGCAGCCGCGCAGCGCGTCGCTCGAGGTGTTCCGCAACGCCGAGCTGGTGCGCCTGTCGGGCGACGGCTTCCGCGCGTTGATGGCCAGCCGCCTGTCCTTCACGCGCGCGGTGGTGGACGCGCTGTCGAAGGAGATGCGCGACGCCTTCGCACAGCAGGAGCGCGACCGCGCGGCGATGGACGACTTCTTCGAGTCGCCGTCGGCGCACCTGGTGCCCGGGCCGTACGCCGCGGGGCCGGTGGAGATGCTGGCCTTCGTCATGCGCGACGACGCCGCGCGGCTCAAGGCGCTGTTGCCGCCGGGCTGCGCGCCCCTGCCGGGCCTCGAGGACACGTACCTCCTCACCGTGGACTTCTTCGAGGACGTGCACTCCAAGGCCGAGGCCGGCCGCGGGCGGAAGTTCAGCTACCGCGAGGTGACGCCCTTCGTGCCGTGCGTGGGGCCGGACCTCGTGCCCGGCCTGTATTGCCCGGAGCTGTACCCGGACAACTACCTCGCCATCGTGCTGGGGCGGGAGCTGTACGGCTTTCCCAAGCGGCTGGGGCGCGTCGAGCGCGGCGTGGGCCAGGTGACGCTGACGTCGGGCCACCGCCTCGTCCTCCGCGCGTCGTGGGACCGCGTGCGCTCGTGCCGCGCGTCGGAGTTGGGCGCGCACCTCGCGAAGACGACGGGCCGCGTGAAGCTGCCGGACCTCGCGGCGCGGGCGGTGGGACAACTCTTCGAGGCCTTCACCCACGAGCGCACGCAGGTGCTGTGGCCGAAGGTGCCGGTGCTGGTGCGCAAGCAGATTCCCGAGTCGTCCAGCGTGTACGAGCGCCGGCTGGCCATCGACGAGCTGGTGCGCGTGCCCTTCGAGCTGGAGGAGCTGGGCGGCTACGCGGTGCTGGAGCGCCCGCGGGTGGACTTCTTCGCGCCCGACTTCTTCCTCGGTGGGCAGCCGCTGGCGGCCTTCCGGCAGGTGGTGCACTTCACCTTCGGCGCGGGGCAGTCGGTGCGGAACTACCGCGCGGAGGGCGTGGTGGCCCCGCGGCGGCTCGAGCGCGTGGCGGGCCTGGCGAAGACGGTGGTGCGGAGGCTGGCCGGGTGAGGCGCGTCGCCGTCGTCGGCGCGGGCGTGGCGGGCTTGTCCGCGGCCGTGCACCTCGCGCGCGCGGGCGCGCACGTCACCGTCGTGGAGGCCAACGCCTTCGCGGGCGGGCGCTTCGCCACGGTGGGCGAGCTGCACTTCGACTTCGGCGGCCGCGCGTGGCGCTTCCCCGTCGACCACGGGCTGCACGGCGTGTGGCGGCAGTACCGGAACCTGCGGCGGCTGCTGGCCAGCGTGCCCGGCGCGGCGGCGCTGGTGCCGGTGGAAGACCAGGAGCTGGTGCTGCAGCGGGGCGACGGCGCGGTGGCCGTGGAGGTGGGCGCGCGGGTGCGCCGCTCGCGGCTGCCGGACCTCCTCGCCCCCCTGGCGCTCCTCGCCTCGCCGCACCTCGCGCTGGGCACGCTGCGCGAAGGGCCGCACCGCTACGCAAAGGCCAGCGCCCGCCTGCTGCACGCCACCGCCTTCGACGGCGCGGTGGACCTGGGGCGCTACGACGAGCTGACGGTGGACGACTTCCTCGGGGACTGGCCCGACTGGTTGCGACGCCTGTTCTGCGCCCTCACCCACTCCGGCTTCTTCCTCGACCCGCACGAGGTGTCGCTGGCGGCCTTCTTCACCGGGCTGTCGTACTACTCGGTGTCGTCGAAGGCGGACTCGGAGTTCTCCACGCCCCGCGACGCGGCCGGGCCGGGCGTCATCGAGCCGCTGGTGGCGGAGGTGCAGCGGCGGGGCGGCGAGGTGCGCCTTGGCGTTCGCGCGCGGCGGCTCTTCGTGACGGACGCCCAGGTGTCGCTGCACGTCGACGACGCGGCGCACGCGCAGCGCCTCGAGGCGGACGCGGCGGTGCTGGCGGTGGATCCACCCGGCCTGCGCGCGCTGGAGGTGCCCGAGGCGCTCGCGCGCCTGTTCGTCGCGCACCCGGTGCCGCGGGGCGTGGGCAGCGTGGCGGTGCGCCTGTTCTTCCGCGCCGCGCCGCGGCGGGAGCGCGCGACGAGCGGCATCTTCGGCGACGAGCGCGTCGACAACTTCTTCTGGCTGGACCGGCTGCAGCGGCCGTTCGCGGCGTGGCGGGAGGCCACCGGCGGCGCGGTGCTTGAGTGCCACCTCTACGGCGCGCGCGCGGCGCGGGCGGCCACGCAGCGCGACGACGACGTCATCGCCGCGGTGGGCGCGGCGGCGGAGACGGGGTGGCCGGAGCTGCGCGGGCAGCGCGTCTTCGCCCATGTGCAGCGCAATCCGCCCACGCACGTGGCCTTCACGCCGGGCACCATGGCGCGGCTGCCGCCGGTGGCGACGCCGCTGCCGCGGGTGGCGCTGGCCGGGGACATCGTGGCGACGCCGTGGCCGACGCTGTACCTCGAGCGCGCGTGCCTCACCGGGTTGCTGGCGGCGCGGCAGCTGGCGCCGGCGCTGGGCCTCGGAGGGCTGCCGGAGCCGTTGCCGCCGTATGCCGCGGCGCCGTCGGTGGCCCGGGCGCGGCCGGTGCTGCGGGCGCTGAGAGACCGCGGCGTGTTTCCGCGGGCGCGGCGCGCTGGACGCTGAGAGGGCGACGGCGGCTCGACGCGCTGGCGGGGGCGGGGCTTCCACCTCGCGCCGAGGCGCTCGCACGACGGCGCGCACGGGGCCCGAGGAGGCGCGGCTCCATCGTCCCCGAGCGACGAGGCGTCCGGCGCGTCAGCCCGGCGGCAGGGGGCGAGGCTGGGGCCGCGGGGGCACGAGCGTGCACTTCCCCGCGACGCACGCCGACGACGCGGGCGGCGGCTGGGGGCACGGCGCGCAACTCGCCGGCTCCGGGCCCGGGCGCGTGCCGGTCCCCGTCGTGCCCGTCGACAGGCCGAACGCGGGCTGGCCGCCTTTCGTCTTCGGAGGCGGCGTCTTCGTCGGCGTGGGCGGCGGCGGCGGACGGGCCTGCTCCACGGGGACCGCCACGTTCGTCGGGCAGCACCCGCACGGCGCCGCGTAGCAGGCCGCGCCGGCCGGGGGCGACACCTGCGCTACCGTGCAGTCCGAGTCGTTGCGGCACTCGGCGGCCACGAGCTTCGCCACGCAGCGACCCGCTTCGCACACCGCGCGGAAGTTCGACGCCGGCTCCGGCACCACCGCCGCGCACACCTGCTCCTCGCACGACGGGCGCGCACACTTCACCGCTGCGCAGCGGCCCTGGGCCGCCTGCAGCCGCGCGGCGCTCATCGCGTAGGGCGCGCGCGGGCAACAACTCCCGCAGCACCCGTCGAAGGTGGTGATGACGCACTGCGAGTCAGCCGAGCACTCCGGCGGCAGGCGCGCCGGCGCGATGTCGGCGAGCACGGGTGCAGCGACGACGAAGACGACGACGGCCAAGCGAATCATGGCGCGCAGCATGACACACGACGCCCGGCCGCCGTTCCGCCTTCAGCGGAAGATCCGCCGCGCCCCGAAATCCGCTACCGTCTCGCGCATGGGGATTCTCAGCGGCTTGTTCGGAAAGAAGGCGGAAACCGGCGACGCACTCACCGCGCTGCGCCAGAAGGTCGAAGACCACCCGAAGGAAGGCCGCTACGCGCAGGACCTCGCCACGCAGCTCAAGGCGAAGGGCCAGGTGGCCGAGGCCGTGGACTACGCGGTGCGCTCGGCGCAGGCGTACCGCGCGGGTGGCTTCTTCCAGCGCGGCGTGGCCGTGCTGAAGCTGGCGATGACGTGGGCCGAGCCGACGCCCGAGCTGCTCGAGGAGCTCGCCGCGCTGCACCTCGAGCTCAAGCACAAGGAAGACGCGCGCGAGGTGTTGGTGAAGCTGCGCCACCTCCACCGCGAGGCAGGCCGCCACGCCGACGGAGAGAAGGTCGCCGCGCGCATCGCCGAGCTCGGCCCCGGCCGCTGACGCGTCTCCCGTGACGAGCCGCTGGCTCTTCTCTGCCCGGGTCGACGTCGCCGTCTTCGCGGGCACCGTCGCCGCGTCCGCCGCGGTGGTGCTGGGCGCCGCGGCGCTGGGCCTGGGCGACGAGCTGCCCCCGTGGGGCTTCCTCGTCTTCGTGGTGGGCATCGACGTCGCGCACGTCTGGTCGACGCTCTTCCGCGTCTACCTCGACGGCGACGAAGTCCGCCGCCGTCCCCTCCTCTATGGCAGCGCGCCCCTCGTCGCCTTCGGGCTGGGCGTGGCCGCGCACGCGGTGTCGTCGGCCTTCTTCTGGCGCGCGCTGGCCTACGTGGCGGTGTGGCACTTCGTGCGGCAGCAGGTGGGCTGGGCCGTCCTCTACGGGCGCCGCGCGAAGAGCCCCGAGTGGGTGGTGCGCTTCGACCGCGCCGTCCTCTACGTGGTGACGCTGGCGCCGGTGCTGTGGTGGCACGCGCACCTGCCGCGCCCCTTCTGGTGGTTCCGCGAAGGCGACTTCGTCGACGGCCTCCCGGCGGCGGTGGGCACCGCGGCGCTGGCCCTGCAGTTCGCCGTGCTGCTCGCGTGGCTGGTGACGATGGCGGCCACCCGGCACCTGCACGCGGGCAAGGCGCTCCTCGTCGCCGCGACGTGGGCGGCCTGGTTCGGCGGCATCGTGCTGGCGCAGAGCGACCTCGCCTTCACGGTGATGAACGTCGGGCTGCACGGCGTGCCGTACCTCGCGCTGACGCGGCGCTACGCCGCGGGCCGCCTCGCCGACGGAGGCTATGGCCGTCTCGCGGGCCTGGTGCGCGCCGGCCTGCCCGCCTTCGTCGCGCTGCTGCTCGCGCTCGCCTTCGCCGAGGAGGCGCTGTGGAACGGCCTCGTCTGGCACGAGCACCCGACCCTCTTCGGCGCGTGGGGCGTGGACCTGTCCCCGGCGCTGCTGACGCTGGTGGTGCCGCTCCTCTCGGTGCCGCAGGTGACGCACTACCTCCTCGACGGCTTCGTGTGGCGCACGCGCGACGACGCCGCGCTCCCCGCCCGCCTCGGCTGGACGAGCGCGCCGGACCCCTGAGCGCCCCGGCGTGCGCTGGCACGCGAACCTTCCGCCTCCACCAAAGCGGGTCCGCAGAGACCCCGAATTGCCGTAGGGTGCCGCGCATGGCGGTGGTGGGTCCCGACACGCGGCCGGTCATCCTGTACGTCGAGGACGACGCCGACACGTTCCGCCTCACCTCGCTGCGGCTCAAGGACAAGTACCGGCTGGTGCACGCGGCGAACGACCGCGAGGCGTGCGCGCAGCTGACGGTGCTGGGCCCGCAGCTGTACGCGGTGTTGATGGACGTGGAGCTGCAGGGCAGTCGCCTCGACGGGCTGCAGCTGGTGCGCCTGGTGCGCGGGCAGCTGCCCCCGGCGCAGGTGCCGGACTACGCGCGCAGCGTGCCGAAGCTGGCCAACACGCCGGTCATCGTGATGACGGCGTACGTCGAGCGCTACACCGAGGCCGACGCGCACGCGCTGGGCGCCACGCACTTCGTCAAGAAGCCCATCGACTTCACGCGCCTCAACCTCGCGCTCGCGCAGGCCAACATCCACTCGGTGATGGCGCGGCTCACGGCCCGGCCCTCGAGCGCCCGCTGACCGGGACGAGAAGCGTCGAAAGTCCGGAGCGTTCGTGCCAACCTCCGCGGCCCTATGGGCAGCTTGTGGGCACGACTCTCGTTGCGGGTGCAGACGGCCATCGCCGTGGTGGCGCCGTGCGTCGCCGTCGCGCTGTTCGCCTCCATCTACTTCCCCAGCCGGCTGAACGAGCAGGCGAGCCAGGCCAGCGAGCAGCAGGCGCAGAGCCTCGCGCAGCTGGCGGTCAACAACGCCGCGCCCATCATGCGGCTCATCCGCGACGGGCTGGCGACGCCGTCGGAGCTGAACGGCATCTTCGAGGGCGTGCGCGCGAGCGGGAACGTGACGCAGCTGGGCGTGCTGGCCATCGTGGACGAGAAGGTGGAGAAGCGGGGCGACGTGCGCCTCGTCGAGGTGAAGGCGAAGGACGCCACGGTGCAGGTGCAGGGCGACCTCCCGCCGGGGATGTACGAGGTGCCCGCCGACGGCTCGTGCCTGGTGACGCGCGGCACAGTGCTGGACGTGCGCTGCACCGCGAAGGACCAGGACTTCGAGGCGGCCATGGTGGTGCGCTTCTCGCTCGAGAAGTTCGCCCAGCAGCAGCGGGAGAACCAGGTCGCCGGCGTGTGGGTGCTGCTCGCTGCGCTGGGCGTGGGGCTGACGCTGGCCTTCGTGGTGTCGGGCGCCATCGCCGGGCCGCTGGGCGTGGTGAGCCGCGTGGCGCGCGAGGTGGCCTCGGGCGACGTGACGGTGCCGCAGGTGGAGGTGACGGGCGCCAACGAGGTGGCCTCGATGGCCGCGTCGGTCAACGACATGCTGAGCAGCCTGCGCAACCTCGTCGCCGAGATGGTGGCGCTCACCAACCGGCTCAAGAGCGCCGCCGGCGGCCTCATCGCCGCGTCGAATGACCAGGCGCACGTCACCAACCAGCAGTCGGCGTACTCGCAGCAGATCGCCGCGACCTTCGAGGAGCTGTCGCGGACCGCCGAGATGATTACGCGCTCGACGGAGGTGGTGGAGCAGGCGGCGCTGCGCACCAACCAGGCCGTCGACGAGGCGCGCGCCGTGGTGTCGGAGATTACGTCGGGGATGACCACCATCCGCCACGAGGCGAAGGAGGTTGCCGACGCCATCACCAAGCTGAACGCCGACGTGCAGCAGGTCTCGCGCATCGCGCAGCTCATCAAGCAGGTGGCCGACCGGTCGGACCTGCTGGCGCTCAACGCCGCGCTGGAAGGCACGAAGGCGGGCGAGGTCGGCCGCGGCTTCTCGGTGGTCGCCGCCGAGATGCGCAAGCTGGCGGAGAACGTCGCCCAGAGCGCGCGGGAAATCGGCCGCATCGTCGAGAGCGTGCAGGCGTCCGGCGACCTCGCGGTGCAGCGCGCGCGGCAGGGCGTCGAGTCGTCGGACCGAGGCGTCGCCATCGCCGAGCGCGCGTCGACCGCCTTCGAGCAGATTGTCGAGCTGTCGCGCGGCACCAAGGAGGCCGCGCAGCAGATCGCCGTCGCCACCCGCCAGCAGCGGCAGTCGTCGGAGCAGGCCGTCGCCGGCGCCCGCAACGTCGCCGACTTGATGAAGCAGGGCGTCGACGCGACCGCGCGCACGACGTCGATTGCCCAGGACCTGCAGGCGTCGGTGGACGCGCTCACCGGCGTCACGGGCAAGTTCAAGGTGGAGCGCCGCGACTGAGCCGCTCAGCGCTCGGCGCGCGCGAGGACGTAGAGCTGGCCGTCGTCGTCCGCCGCGCTCGTCACCGGGTTGGCCCGGGCGTCGAGCACCTTGAGCCCGGGTAACAGCGTCTCGAGCTCCGCCCGCGTCACCGCCACCGTGCGAAGCGCCGCCGCGGAACGCGCGCCGTGCGCGATGACGACGAGGCGGCCGCCGGGGGCCAGGCGCTCGAGGATGAACTGCCCCCACGCCGGCCGCTCGCTGCGCGGCAGGACGTGCAACAGCGCGCGGTCGACGATGACGTCGAAGGTGCCCCACACGCGCGAGGTCAGCACGTCGTCTTCGAGCCACGTCACCCGCGCCTCCCGGTGACGCGCGCGCGCCGCGTCGAGCGCCACCCGCGACACGTCCGTCGCCACCACGTCGAAGCCGCGCCCCGCCGCGGACGCCGCCACCGTGCCCAGCCCCGTCCCCACGTCGAGGAGCCGCCCGGGCGGCAGCGCATCGAGGACCGCGGCCAGCGCCGGCTCCAGCACCTCCCGCTGCCACGGCACGGCGCCCGCCCGGTACGCCGCGTCCCAGAAGCGCGCGCCCGTCGGCGGCGTGGACCTCGCCGCGGCCTCCGCCCACGAGGTGATGAGCGCCGCGAGCTCCCCCGGGGCCAACATGGGCCCGCGGACGAGCCGCCGCGCGCCGGGCCCGTGCGCCACCTCGAGCCCGCTCGCCGGCCAACAGACGAAGCGCCCGTCGCGCGCGAGCTGCTCGAGGTTCCGCTGCACGGCCGGCGCCCGCAGCATGGTGGGGTTCATCGACGGCACCACCAGCACCGGCGCCGCCGTCGCCGTCACCACCGCCGCGCAGAGCGCTCCACAGTCGCCGCGCGCGAGCCGGCTCAGCGTCGTCGCGCTCGCCGGCGCCACCACCACCAGGTCCGCCCATTCCGCCAGCTGCACGTGCGGCGCGGGCGCGTCCGGCGGGAAGTCCCACAGCGACGTCGGGACCGCGTGGTGCGTGAGGGCCTCCAGGGCCGCGGGCGCCACGAAGC
>Ga0272446_1004196_pt1 | contig 17277 bp, 18 predicted proteins | sample YNPCB0061_FD_194587 | JGI IMG/M metagenome (GOLD analysis project Ga0272446, IMG submission 194587) | Hot spring microbial mat communities from Yellowstone National Park, WY, United States - YNP-CB-006-1 | ecosystem: Environmental > Aquatic > Thermal springs > Hot (42-90C) > Sediment | place... | reverse complement strand
ATCGGGGAAAACACTCATGCCTTCGGGGACATACACCAGCCCGCAGGCGACTCTTTCCCATAACGGCAATGAACTGATTTCCCTGCCCTTGAAAAGAATCCTCCCTTCACGAACTGGCAAGACCCCTGCAATGGCCTTGAACAAGGTAGATTTGCCGGCGCCGTTAGGCCCTACGATGGCAACGATCTGCTGCGGCCAAACGGTTAGGGAGATGGCATGCAGGACTTCAGCGCTTTTATAGGAAACAGAGATATTTTGTACTGAAAGCAGTGGGCTGTCCGCAAAAACCTGATTCATGGGTGCTCTCTGAGATTTGCCTGCGGCCTTTAAATGAAAATGAACGGTGAATCGTGAATGGTAAAAAAACCCCTTTCGTGTTTCGCTGTGCCCGCCAGGGCATGGCAGTTAGTCGAAAGGTCTGGTTAATCCATGATCGCCTCACGGCACGCGGTTGATCATTCCCACACTCCGGCCCGCGAAAACGCTACCGGCTGCTAGGTTTCAGCGCCGATCGTTCTCCCAGATAGGCGGATGCGACCTCACTCGATTGCAGCACATCAGCCGGCTTTCCCTGCGCAATGATCTCACCCTGATCCAAGGCCACCAGGCGGTTGGAGACCCTACCGGTGAGAGTGAGAAAATGATCGATCAAAATGATTGTCAAGCCCCTGTCTCGCAAGGACGTCACCAGTTCGGCGGCTTCCGCGATGGCATGCGGACTCAGACCGGCCGCCATTTCGTCAAGCAGCAGCAGCCGCGGCCTGGTGGCCAGCGCCCGAGCGACCTCCAGGCGACGCTGTTCTGACAGCGTGAGGTCCTTTGCCCGGGTCGAAGCTTTGGCCGACAGTTGCACCAACTGAAGCAAGTCCTCGCCCTGCCGAGGTCCCATGGGTGAAGGGCCCTTCTCCTTTTTCCCGAACCATGCGCCGATGAGCACATTTTGCAGGGCGGTCATCTCGGGAAAAGGTCTTGCAATTTGAAAGGTCCTTGCAATTCCAGCGTGACAGATGCGATGCGAAGGCCAATGCGTGATATTTTTCCCGGCAAAATAGACGGCCCCTTCCGTTGGCCGCACCTGGCCACAAATAACGTTGAACAGAGTGGTTTTTCCCGCTCCGTTAGGACCTATAATGCTGACAATTTCCTGTTCTGCAACCAAGAGGTCGATATTGTGCAGCACTTTGTGTCCATCGAAGTCAACACAAACGTGAGCGAGTCTTAGGAAATCTTCACACGCTGCTGCAGCCATCCAGCAACACCATTCGGAAAGAATATGAGCGTGGTGATGATCACCAGACCATAGAGAAAGGCATGGCCGACTGGGAAGATGGAGCGAAATACCAGTTGGTCAAGCGGATACAGGATGAGTGCTCCCAAAACGGGGCCGAGGGTCTGATAGCGCCCTCCGAATATGCTCAGTACCAAAGGCAGGGCGGAAATATGCAGGCTGAACACCATGGAGGGCTCGATCAAGCCTATCAGATGGGCGTAAACGCCGCCACACACACCCGTCAAAAAGGCACTGAGAGCCAACGCACAGCCGCGAGTCCAGGCGACGTTGACACCCAGCATGGACGCCGCTGTCTCCTCTTCCCGCACGGCTCGGGCCGCCCATCCCCACCTGGATTGAATGAACAGCCAGTGGATCATGCCAATCGCTGTCAGGGTGCACAACAACAAATAGTATTGCGTCCTGAAATTGTCCTTGAAGGCAACCGTCAAGCCCGCAAAATTAAGCCCCGGCAAGCTGGCAATGCCGACTAGTCCCAGGGACCCGAAAGTGAAGCTGTCCCAGTTGTCGACGATCACCTTGGGAATTTCGACGGAGGCCAGGGTCGCCAGACCGAGGCGGGCCCCCCGCAGTTTTCTGAATAACACGCTCCAAAGGATGCCATAAAGAGCGCCCAAAAATCCCCCGATCCAGACGGTCCAATATGGACTGATGCCCAGGTAGTGGCTGGCGAGGCCGGAGCCGTAGGCGCCCAGGCCAAAAAAGGCAGCGTGACCGAGCGAGATGCATCCCGTCAGCGAGTATAGGTTCCAGGCGTAGGCGAGGGCCCCGTAAAAAAAAGCCATGGCCATGACCCGGCAGTAAATGCCTTCGCTGCCGCCCCAAAAAGGCCAGGTGATGAGCAGGATGACAGCGGCAGCATAAAGAAAAGTCGAGGCAGGGAGGGGTCTCATGGTCATGGAGAAACCTGCCGGCGCCGTCTCATAATAGCGGGGTGTTTGGACCTCATCAGCCACCTGCAAACAGCCCTCATCCAAGCCACCTCGCGCGCTGTGGCAGCAGACCCTGCGGCTGGAGTATGAGAAGCAAAATGAGGAGGACCGCGCTGACCAGTTCCCGCCATCCCGAGCCGAGCAGATAAACGCTCAAGGATTCCGCAACACCGAGTACCCATCCCCCCAGCAAGATGCCCCGCGTGCGACCGACTCCCGCGAAAATGGTGATGACGATCGCAATCAGAGTGGGTTCCGTTCCCCCGGCAGGTTGTAGATAAGCCGTTCTGGCATAAAGCGGGCCGGCCAGGCCGATCAATGCCCCTCCCAAAAGGAAGGCGATCAGACTCATGCGCCGGACGTGAATCCCAACCAGTTTGGCCGCTTCCCGATTTTGGATGGTGGCTCGCAAGGCTTTGCCCAGAAAGGTTTTTCGCAAAAGCAGGTGGAGGGAGATGGTCGCCACCAGCGACACGACAATGTCCATCACCTGCGCCTCGGTGATGTTCAAGGCGAATTTGGTCAGCTCGAAGGGGAGCTCGACGGAGGGAATGAGTCGGTAATTGGCTGAGAATAAAATGAGCATCACGTTCTGCAGCACCAGCGCCAGCCCGAACGTGACCACCAGAGTATTCAGCTCATAAGGGGGCTGGACCTGCTGGAGCAGCTTTTGCAGCAGAACGGCGGCCATGGTGAGGCCCAACATGCAGACGGGCAGCGTCCAGATAAAGGGAAGTTGCCAATATTTCACCAGAAAATAAGCCAAATAGCCGCCGAGGAGGATCAGTTCGCCGTGAGCCAGGTTGAAGGCATGGGTCACGCCGAAAATCAAGGCGAAACCGAATGCAACCAAGGCATAGAAGGAACCCAGTGACAGGGCATTGATGAGGAGCTGTAGAAAAATCAAGTCGCGAATCCGTCGCTGATCGTCGCTTGATGGCGTCAGGGGCCACTGGGAGCCATGAAGCCGGCACTCGCTCGATCAGGAGGGTAAATGGCAACCAGTCGTCCTTTTTGGATTTGCACGACCGTCTGACGATAATGTTGAGGGTCGCCGTTTTCGTCAAATGCAAGGTGTTCCATGGGGGTGACAAGGTTCACGGTACGCAGTTCTTTGGCAATGTTTTCGCCGGTCAATTCATGGCCGCTCTTGAGTACGGCTGCAATGGCCAAAAGCAAAGCTTTTGCGGACACATAGCCATGCATATTGGTGGTGTTGGGAGTTTTGCCAAACGCGGCTGCGAAACGCTCCACGAAATTCCTGGATTCCACCTCGGTGCCGGGTAGCGTGATGTCCGGGTTCCAGGCGCACATCCCCAGCAGCCCCTCACTGGCTGCTCCCATGGTTTCAATGAATTCTGGATAGGCAATCCCCCATGGGCCCAGGTAAGCCCTCAGGGGCACATTTTGCTCCTTCAACTGGCGCACCAAAACCAGGTGATCGGCGAAAAAGCCGCCCGAAATCAAAGTATCCACCCTGGCTTGCCGCAGTTTGAGCAAAAAGGTCGAAAAGTCCGGCAGCCCGGACCGAAATTTTTCAAATATGGGGACCTCGATATTGGCTTTTTCCAGGCACGCGCGCACCTCGGCGCCAAGTTCGGTGGAGCCGGGCGTGTTGGCGTAAAGGATGGAGACGCGGCGGGGTTGCAGGACCTCGACGACAAACCGGCAGAGCGGTTCAACTATCCCCTTGAGATGGGCCACTCTGAAAAAATAAGCGTTGTCGCGCCCCTGCGTCAATCTGCTCTGCAGGCTTGCCGATGCCACATAGGGCGTGCGGTGCTTGGCGGCCAATTCACTAACGGGGCCCACGAGAGAGTCCACATAACCGCCTACCAGGCCCAGAACTTTTTCACGGTATAGAAGATCTTCCGTCTGGTTGATGGCAACTTCCGGCTGACTTTGATCATCGCGGCTGATGAGCTCGACTTTTAGCCCCGCCAATCCGCCCTGCGCATTCACTTCGTTGACGGCATACAAAATGCCTTCGTGGATTTCCTGACCGTGGTTGGCCAATTTTCCCGTGAGCGGATCGACTTCACCGATGCGAATGGCACCGCCAGCGGCTGCCGTTGGCAACCAGGGCATCGGCCCCCGCCACAAAATCGGCGTCAAGACGATCAGGACCGCCAGGCAGGTCCAGAGAGGACGATTTGCCAGAGAGGAAATTGCCTTTGATCGCTGCGCTGCCATCCGATTGTGTCGCTTGGTTGCATTCTTGCTGCATCGCACTAGTGAGAGTCAGACGTCCAAAACAAAACCCACGCAGGCAAACGCAAAACCATCCGCAAATTCGGCAGCCAGGCGGGCAATCGGCTTCTGTCCGGTGCAGTGACTGGTGGCCAGCATCTCGACTCGATACTTTTTCAGTGCCGCTATGGTGCTATCCAACTGGGCCGGCGGCGAAAACCCCAGATGGGTGCCGCCAATGATCGAATGTATCCGCTGCTCACCAGTCTTCTCTATGGCATGCTCCAAGATATTGATCAATCCCGCATGAGCGCAGCCGAGCAGGATCACCAGGCCTTTAGGGGTCTTGAGGAGCAGTGAATAATCGTCCAGGAACGGGTCCGGCACCCAGTTGCCGTTCTTCTTCAGAACGAACTTGGGGTCGCCCGTTTCAAATGCCGTTTTCCGGGGAATCTCACCGCTCACAAAAACATTGGGGGCAATCTCGGCGAAGTCTTTTTCCCACTTGAAACGAGCGCCCCGTGTGGTCAGATAGGCTTCCTTCCAGGGAATGCCGATTGAAACCGGCCTTTCCTCCCCGCCCATAGGCATCCAGCGGAATCGCTCGGTCAGAACATCAGGGTGCGCCACAATTTCGCATGGGCCGTGCAAGCCCAAAAATGCCAAAAGGCCTCCGGTGTGATCAAAGTGGCCGTGACTCAGCACCAGACGGGAGACCTGGCGCAAGTCCTTTTGCAGCCGCAGAGAATTTTGCACCAATGTGAATCCCTGCCCCGTGTCGAACAGGATGTTGGCATCGGGGGTCTCGACGTAAGCGGCAAAACCATGTTCACCCAGCAGACCTGGGGTGGGTACGGTATTCTCACACAGGACGGTGATTTTCCAGGACATGATACCCTCCCAAATGCATACCCCCGCACCACGGCGGGGGTATGGCTCAATAATTCAAACCGCAAGCTTGTTTGGCAGCGACAAATCTAGCGCAGTTTGCGGCGCAGCAACTTACCGGTTGGCGTGCGCGGCAACTCACTCACATAATCTATCAGCCGCGGCAGCTTGTAAACTGCAATGTGGTCCTTCAGAAAAGTCTTCAATTCCTCAAAAAAGGCATCGCCACCCTCGTAGCCCGGCTTGAGCACTACAAACGCCTTGGTGACCTGTCCCTTGTCCGGATCGGGAATGCCCACCACGCCGACATCCGCCACCGCCGGATGCTTCGCAATGGCCTCTTCCACTTCCGCAGGACCAATGCGATAACCGGAGCTCTTGATCATGTCGTCTTCACGGGAGACGAAAAAGATGTTGCCATCCTCATTCATGTAAACGGCATCACCCATCTGGTTCCAGCCGTTGACCACGCCTTTCTTCTGCGATTTCAACAGCTTTTCGTTGTCCTCATAAGGCTTCCAGTACAAACTGCCGGATGGGCCTTTGATGATCATACTGCCGACTTCGCCCGGCTTGCAGTCTTTCCCTTCCGCATCCACTACTCGCACTTGAATACCAGGCAGCGCCTTACCGATGGAATTGGGCACCGGTTCGGCATTCATGGAGTTGGAGGTCAGCAAGTGCAGCATTTCGGTGCCGCCAAGACCTTCCCAAATGGGCTGACCGGTGAGTTGCTTCCAACCCTCCAGGGTCTCGGCGCCAAGGGCGTCGCCGCCGGAGGTGAAGAGGCGGATTGAGCTGATATCGTATTTCTTGAAATCCGGGAATTTCATCAGCCCGCGATAAGCTGTGGGAAGACCTGTAAGCACGGTGATTTTGTGCTTCTGGATGAGGTCCATCATGTCGGCAGGGGTGAATTTGGGGATCAAGGAAATGGCGGCGCCACCTTCGAAGGGCAACAGAATAAACGTGCCGAAGCCGGCGGCGAAGGAGACCGGGGCCGCTCCACCCAGCACATCGCCCGGTTTCATCTTGTACACATATTTGTTTACCAGCTTGGCCTCGATCACCGCCGGGCGGACAAAATGCACGCAGCCCTTGGGCATGCCGGTGGTGCCGGAGGTGTAGAGCATGATGCCGATATCGTTGGCTTGCAGCATGGTCGCATCCAGGGTCGGGGAGCCTTTTTCCAGCAACTCCTCAAACACCTCGTCGCCGGCTGCCTTGACCTTGGCCGCTTCACCGCCGATGACAATGACCTTGGTGCCGTATTTGAATTCGGGTTTGGCCTTTTCAACGGCCTCCATCAGTGGCGCGTTGACGATGAAATACTTCATTTCGGCATTATTGGCCACAAACGCCACTTCTTCACCGGACCACAGTGGCGAGGTCGGCACCGGAATGGCCCCGATCTTCATGATGGCGAAGATGGCCACCACCGCCTGCGGTGAATTGACGAGGCGAATGCCCACGCGGTCTTGAGGCTCCACGCCAAGGCCCTTCAAAGAATTGCCGAACTTGTTCACCATCTGCTGCAGTTGTGCATAGGAAATGGTTTTATCCATGAACTTGATGGCTACATTTTCACCTCTTCCCTCACGGATGTGGCGATCGAGCAGAAAGTCAGCCAGGTTCAGCTCCATCGGTGTGTCGGCGAATTCTGCAGGAACCACGTATTCCGGCCAGGTGTCTTTCGGGGGAAGATAGTTCTCGGGTATTTTGCTCATCCTTTGCCCTCCTTACTTTTGTTGGCAATTTTATAGGGACCGCTATACGCTTCAAATGACCCCTCACACGAGGTCAAGACCCAGTTCAACAAGGGTTTTTCTGCAATCCACCTCCTTTCCAAAGAATTCGGGAATCATGGAGCGACTGACAGCATGGCGCTCGGTTCGACTGTCCGGTTGCCAGCCCAAAACGGACAAACGGAAAAAGTTGCGGACTGGTACTTTAAGAGACATCCATCAATGTCAGTTCGGGACCACCCATATCAGTTGGAGCGGCGAGGGAGCCTCAGTCAGTGCAACGGTCACGAGGAGGATGAGGAGCTTAGTGAGCAGGAACTAACAATTTCTTGGAGATGGGCGCCAGCAATGGTTGCACACCTAAGTCATTCTAATTCACCAAAATTCCCACTATCATTCAAAAGCAGCGATGACTTCAATGCCCTTTTTCTCAAAATCGGCCACAATCGGCCCCAAATCACATTTCTTCATCCGGATGGAATACACCGGGGTCTGTTCCTGATGCCCCATCAGATGGCAAATACTGATGATTTCCGCATGATGGTCATCAACCAGCCGGGTGATTTCTTCCAGGGACTTTCCTCCGGCCGTGGTCTTGATGTCCACTCGCGAGGAATTGCCGAGCATGCCCATGATGTTGATGAAGGCTGACAAAATATCCACCACGGTGATGATCCCCACCAGTTTGTCATTTTCCAACACGGGCAGACCGCCGATTCGCTTGCGGAGAATAAGCCGGGCGGCCTCCTCCAACGGCATCTCGGGCGAGGCGGTGTAAGGATTACGAACCATGACATCCTGCAGGGTCAACTCTTCCAGCATGGAGGCGATCAACACGCCTCGCAAATCCGCATCGGTCACTAACCCCGAGAGCTTCTGGTGTTCGTCGACTACAGGCAGATGGCGGACGGAATGATACTTCATGAGCTTGAGCGCCTCCTGAACAGACGCTCGCTCATTGATGGTCACAATGTTAGCGGTCATCCACTGACGTACCGTCACAGCATCAATCCTTTGATTCGTGGTTTCCGTCGGTAGTGAAAGAGCAGTATCGCAACGACAGGAGAGAGATTGCACAATTTTTCCCAAAGTTTCTCCGGCAAGGTACGGGATATCTGCCAAAATTGCAAGAGAAAACTTGCCTCAACACTAGCAGCCGCCCTGCCGCTTGACCTGACCAGCGGCAAGGCGTTTTGCGGCAGGCCCCTGTGCCGAATTCCGCATGGGGCCATGCCCACCAGTTTATTCCAAAAACCCACGCCGATCATAAACCGGCGCAGGATAAGCCGTCGTTGACTTCGGTATGCCATTTGCTATACTGCAGCGGGTTTGCATTGCATCATCTTGTTTGAGCCAGAAGCCATCCGAAAACTGGAGGGGGAAGATCTTGCGCCAGACAAAGTTTATTTTCATCACCGGCGGGGTGCTCTCATCACTCGGTAAAGGGCTGGCTGCAGCCTCCATTGGCGCATTGATGGAAAGCCGCGGCCTGCGCGTCACCATGCAAAAACTCGACCCCTACATCAACGTCGATCCGGGAACGATGAACCCTTTTCAACACGGGGAAGTCTTTGTCACCGATGATGGCGCGGAGACGGACCTCGATCTGGGCCACTACGAGCGGTTCACTCACGCTCGCATGACCAAGAAAAACAACTTCACTTCCGGCGGCATCTATTACGCGGTCATCAAAAAAGAGCGAAGGGGAGACTATTTGGGAGGTACGGTCCAAGTCATTCCCCATGTCACCGATGAGATCAAAGCGTGCATACGCAGTGTGGTGGACACCGTTGACCTGGTGATTGTCGAGATCGGCGGGACGGTCGGGGACATCGAGAGTCTGCCGTTTCTGGAGGCCATCCGCCAGTTTAGAAACGATGTCGGCCGGGAAAACGTGCTCTATATTCATGTGACCCTGGTGCCCTACATGAAGGCGGCAGGCGAGGTCAAAACAAAGCCCACCCAGCACAGCGTCAAAGAGCTGCGGGGCATCGGCATCCAGCCGGATATTTTGCTGTGCCGCACCGAGCAGTTCCTCTCCCCGGAAATCAAAGCCAAAATTGCTCACTTCTGCAACGTCGAACCGGATGCTGTGATTACCGCCAAAGACGTGGACTGCATTTACGAGGTGCCGCTCTTGTTCCATCAGGAAGGGCTGGATGAAAAGATCGCGCGTTTGCTCAACATCTGGACGCGCGCCCCCATCTTGGACGTTTGGGCAAAGATGGTGGAGCAGATCAAGAACCCGACCTACGAGGTGAAGATCGCCATCGTCGGCAAATATATCGACCTGAAGGAGTCCTACAAAAGCCTTAACGAAGCGCTGGTGCACGGCGGTGCGGCCAATAATGTGCGGGTGGTGCTCGACTATGTGGATTCAGAAAATGTTGAAAAAGAAGGGGGCGAGGACCTCATTGAAGGCGTGGACGGCATTCTGATCCCTGGCGGTTTTGGCCAGCGCGGAGTGGAGGGAAAAATCAAGGCCATTCGTTATGCTCGCGAAAATCGGGTGCCGTTTTTTGGCATTTGTCTCGGCATGCAGCTGGCCACGGTGGAATTTGCGCGTCATGTCGCGGGACTCGAAAAGGCCCACAGCATGGAGTTTGACAAGCACACGCCGCATCCGGTGATATATCTCATGCGGGAGTGGTTTGATTACAAAAACAATCGGACCATTCGCCGTGACGAAACCTCTGACTTTGGCGGCACCATGAGGCTTGGGGCCTATCCATGTCTGCTCGAGCCCAACAGTCTTGCTTACCAGGCCTACGGCTGCCGCGAGATTTCAGAACGTCACCGGCATCGCTATGAATTCAACAACGAGTATCGGGAGATTTTGGGCAAGGAAGGCATGCGCTTCACGGGGCTTTCCCCCGATCAGAAGCTGGTTGAGATCATTGAATTGATAGATCACCCGTGGTTTTTGGGCTGCCAGTTTCATCCCGAATTCAAATCCCGACCAATGGAGCCCCACCCCATTTTCAAAGCTTTCGTGAAAGCGGCCCTCGACCAAGCCCGGCAAACCAATCCCGAGAGGTTCAAGAGCGAAGGGTGTCCATGCTAGCGGGTGCAGTGGCATTGATGAAATCGTCGCCCGGTGGGCGGACCACCGGTGGGAGGGGTGAGTCGTGGCCAATTTCAGCGTCTTAGGACAGCCCATTGGCACCGACGGCTTCTTCGTAATCGGGGGACCGTGCGTCATCGAAAATGAGGCCGCAGCACTAGAAGCAGCGCAGTTTCTCAAGGAAACCTGCGTGTCCCTGAACATCCCTTTCGTCTATAAAAGTTCCTACGATAAAGCCAACAGAACGTCCATCGATGCTTATCGCGGCCCGGGTCTGCAGACTGGTCTGGCAATCCTGGCAAAGGTCCGGGAAAAGTTGCAGACACCGGTGCTCACCGATGTGCACAGCGTAGTTGAAATTGATGCTGCGGCCGCGATCGTCGATATACTGCAAATCCCCGCTTTTCTCGCCCGCCAGACGGACCTTCTGTTGGCTGCGGGCAGAACCGGGAAGCCCGTCAACATCAAGAAAAGTCAATTCCTGGCGCCGTGGGACATGGCGCCGGTGATTGAAAAAATTGTGCGCACCGGAAACGATAAGGTCCTGCTCACCGAGCGCGGGACTCAGTTTGGTTACAACAACCTGGTGGTGGACATGCGCTCCATTCCGATCCTGTCGGCGACCCACTGCCCGGTGGTGTTTGATGCCACCCACAGCGTGCAGTTGCCCGGCGGCCAGGGGTCCTGTTCCGGGGGTGAGCGGCAATTTGTGGCCCCCCTGGCGCGCGCGGCCGTGGCGGCGGGCGCTCATGGAGTTTTCCTGGAAGTGCACGAAAACCCCGACGCCGCCCTCTGCGATGGCCCGAATTCGCTGCCTTTCTCGGAAGTCCGGGCCCTGCTCGAAGAACTCAGAGACCTTTATCGTCTGGTCCAGCAGAGGAGAGGCGCCTGCCAGTGACGACAGCGAGCACGGCCAGCACCATCTTGGCGGATGCCCTGGATGACTCGATGCGGGCCAGGATAGCGCCGCTGCGCATGATGATCTTTGATGTGGACGGCGTCCTGACGGACGGCCGCATCATTTACCTCGACGACGGTTCCGAGATGAAGCAGTTCAGCGTCCAGGACGGCCACGGCATCCGCTTGCTGCAAAGGTCTGGCAGGGTTGAAGTGGCTTTCTTGACCGGCCGCTTTTGCCGGGCGGTGGAGCATCGTGCGGCGGACCTCGGAGTGAAGCGTTTGTATCAAAACGTCAAGCGAAAGCTGGAAGTGTACGAGGAAATATTGGCGGCGACCGGGTTGCGGGACCATGAGGTGGGATTTGCCGGCGACGATTTGATTGACATCCCTGTCATGCGCCGGGTGGGCTGGGCGGTTGCCGTGCCCAATGCCGCCTCCCATGTGTTGCCTTATGCGCATTACATCACCAGGGCCAGGGGAGGGCATGGTGCGGGGCGGGAAGTGTGTGAACTGATCTTGCAGGTGCAGGGCACCTGGCAGGCCGTGACTGCGGCATACTTCGGCGAGCTCGCGTGAAATCCCGGCATCTTTACTCATGCGCCGCTCGCATGTTATTTGTCTAGCGTGGTATGCGTTGATTTAATTGAACAAATCAAAATTTGAGGCGATGAATTGGACGGTGCCTTGGCGGCGCAACCCGAGGGGTAAAGGGAAATGAGACTTTTCAAAAGATCAATGCAAGTGCTGGTGCTGGCAGTTGCCCTGATCGCCTCAGCCGTCCTGGTGATGGGGATCTGGAAAGGAAAAGCTCAAAAAGAGCAGCAGATGACTACCGTCACCGATGCCTCGGAAGCTGAGATGAAGCTCACCGACATGGAATACACCGAAATGCAAAAGGGAAGACGCATCTGGAACTTGAAGGCAGCAGAGGCCAAGTATTTTCAAGAAGATCAGAAGACGGCCCTAAGCAGGGTGGAGCTGGTGTTTTTCCTGGAGAGCGGCGAGGAAATCCATCTTCAGAGCCAGCACGGGGTCCTCCATGCGGGCAGCAAGGACATCGAGCTGTGGGGGCAGGTGCACGCGGCGTTTCCGCAAGACTACGAACTGACCACCGAGAAGGCTTACTATCGTCACGCGGAAAATGAAATTTCTTCGGATGCGGCCATCATGGTGACCGGGCCGGACATAAAACTGGCAGGAATGAAGTGGAAGTACGCAATCCCGGAGCGGCGCGCATTCCTCGAGGGGCAGATTCAAGCAACACTGATCGTCGACAGCAGCCAGGCAAATTGACTTATTTAATGGGAAACATGGAAAAATTCATGAAACAACACTTGCCCCCTCGCGTTGTGGCGCTCATCCTGCTGAGTTGTCTCATGGTGTGCTCGAACCTTGCCGGGTTGGCAGCGGACAAGCCGCAGAAATCCGAACCCAAAAAGGCGGAAAAGCAGGATTTGTTGAAAAACGATGCGCCCATCCATATCGCCAGTGACCGGATGGAGGTCAATCAAAAAGATCAAGTGGTCTCCTTTGAAGGGCATGTAGTGGTTCAGCAGGCGGATTTGACCATTACCGGCAAGGTCTTGCGGGTGTATACTCTGGGGGGGGCCGGGAAGAAGACCGAAGATGGCGCCGAATCGGCAAAGACCGACCGCATCGACCGCATCGAGGTGGAAGGCGAGGTCAAAATATCGCAGCAGGACAAGATTGCCACCGCGGACAAAGCGGTCTACTACCACGACAAGCAAAAAATCGTGTTGATGGGCAAGCCGCAATTCACGCAGGGGCAGGATACCATCAGCGGGCGCTTGATAACGCTGTATCTTCCGGAACAGCGCACGGTTGTCGAGGGAGGCCAGGACAACCCCGTCCATGCCGTCCTGTATCCTGAACAGAAAAAGGAACGCTAGGTATTGAGCTCGGAAAATGAGCACAAGAGACTTGAAATCCACAATTTGGTAAAAATCTACCAGGGTCGCCATGTGGTCGATCATGTCAGTCTTGAGGTGCATCCGGGGCAAATTGTGGGACTGCTTGGACCGAATGGCGCCGGCAAGTCGACCACGTTCTACAGTGTAGTGGGTATCATCCGGCCGGATTCGGGCGCGGTGCTGCTCAACGGCGAGGACATCCTGCAGCTGCCTATGTACATGCGGGCGCGAAAGGGCATCACCTACCTTTCTCAGGAGCCTTCGGTGTTTCGCAAGCTGACCGTGGAACAGAACATCCTGGCCATCCTGGAGACCCTGAACATTGGCAAACAGGAGCGGCGTTTGCGTTTACGGGAATTGCTCGGCGACTTGAACATCACGCACCTGGCAAAGAACAAGGCCGATCGCCTCTCCGGTGGTGAAAGGAGACGGGTGGAAATCAGCCGAGCACTGGTTACCCAACCCCGCTTTATCCTGCTCGATGAACCCTTTGCCGGCATCGATCCCATCGCGGTCATCGAAATCCAGGGGCTGATACGATCTCTGAAAGATAAAGGGATTGGGGTGCTGATATCGGATCACAATGTGCGTGAGACCCTCAAAGTGTGTGACTGGGCTTATATTATGCATGAAGGGAAAATCCTCGAGGCGGGCGATCCCATCAGCATAGCCAGCAGCGATTTGGCGCGGCGAACCTATCTGGGCGACCAGTTCAGCCTGTCATAGTAGGATGCTAGAATGGCTCTCGAGTTAAGGCAGCAATTAAAACTAACCCAGCAACTCATCATGACTCCGCAGTTGCAGCAGGCAATCAAGTTGCTGCAACTGTCCCGGCTGGAGCTCCTGGAGACTATCAACCAGGAACTGGAAGCCAACCCGATGTTGGAAGAAGTCCAGGACGAGGTTGCTGAATCCGAAAAGAAAGAGGAAGTATCCACCGAATCCTATGCTGAGGTGGAAATTTCAGAAAAGATGCGGGAAGACTTCGATTGGGAAACCTATCTGGAGGAATACAATACGGGAACACCCGTACTGATGGAAAAGGACCCCAATCGGGAATGGCCGACCTACGATCATAAATTGACTGCCGCCGCCTCTCTCGAAGAACACCTCAACTGGCAGCTGCGAATGTCCGATCTCTCGGATGAGGATAAAGAGATCGGGTCTTACATCATCGGCAATTTGAATCAGGACGGTTATCTGGATGCCACCATTGAAGAAATCGCCGCCATGGGCAATGTCGGTCTGGAGCAAGTGGAGACGGTCCTCGCCAAGGTCCAACTGTTCGACCCGCCGGGAGTGGCCTCACGCGACTTGCGGGAATGCCTCCTGATACAGGCAAAGAACCTGGAACTGGAAGATGATCTGGTCGTTCGTATCATCGAGGACCATCTGCATTATCTGGAAACCAAGAATTATCAGGCTTTGGTGAAAGTCCTCAAAAGGACCCCGGAGGATGTCAAGCAGGCCATTGACATCATTCTCCACCTCGATCCAAGGCCGGGCAGCGCCTACAATGAGGAATCGGTCCAATACATCAGCCCGGACGTCTATGTGCTGAAGATCGACGGCGAATTCGTCATCTTGCTCAACGAGGACGGCATGCCGAAACTCAGGGTGAGCTCCTATTACAAGGACGCCTTGAGTCATGACGCGGTACTGCCCGCCGATGCCAAAGACTACATTCAAGGCAAACTGCGCTCGGCGGCCTGGTTGATCAAAAGCATCCACCAGCGCCAGCGAACCCTCTACAAGGTGACGCAGAGCATCATCAAACTGCAGCAGGAGTTTTTCGAGCAGGGCGCCGGTCATCTGCGCCCGATGGTTTTGAGGGATGTGGCTGAGGATGTGGGAATGCACGAATCCACCATCAGCCGCGTGACCTCGAACAAATACATGCACACCCCACACGGGATTTTTGAGTTGAAATATTTTTTCAACAGCTCCATAAATAGCGTTTTGGGCGAAGCTGTTGCGTCTGAAAGCGTCAAGGACAGAATCCGCCAAATCGTTCGCGAGGAGGATGCAGCAAAGCCATACAGTGACAAGGAAATCGTCTCTATTTTGCAGCAAGAGAATGTGGATATTGCCCGGCGCACCGTTGCAAAGTACCGGGAGATGTTGGGGATTTTGCCGTCTAATAAGCGCAAGAAATCTTTTTGGGGTAGTTGAGCATCACCCCACTTCCTGCTCTATGTTCAGCGCGGATTGTGGAACCTAAATATACGGAGGATGACATTATGCAGATCAGTGTAACTTTTCGCCACATCGAACCGTCACCGGCACTGCGAGATTACGCGGAAGAAAAGATCTCCAGAATCAAGAAATACGTCGAGGAACCCATCGAGGCGCACGTAGTCCTCACCGTCGAAAAATTTCGGCACATCGCTGAGGCTACTATCAAGGCCAACGGCATGGGCTTCAAAGGGACGGAAGAAACCGATGACATGTATTCCGCCATCGACACCTTGGCCGACACCATCGAATCACAGGTGAGAAAGAACAAGGAGAAGTTCCGCGGCAGAAAGTCCACCAATGCCACGCGCGACTTCGCGGCGACCATCACCACTGCCGGTGCCGCCAGCACCGCGGTGGACCGGGAAACCCGAGTGATCAGGACCGAGCAGGTTTATGCCAAACCCATGGATGTCGATGAAGCCGTCATGCAGCTCGACCTCTCCAACGGCGAATTCATGGTGTTCACCAATCGCCACACCAATAGCGTCAATGTGCTTTATCGCCGAAAAGACGGCAACTACGGATTGATCGAAACAATTGCGTGAACCATTTGAGAACTTTCAAGTCCTGCAGCGAATGATCCCGGCCAAGACCCCTGAAGAGAACGAGATCGATTGATGAAGATTTTGGACATACTGGCAAAAGAATCGATTATTCCTGAGCTGTCCGGTAAGACTAAAAAGCAGGTGCTGGAAGAACTCATTGATGCCCTTTTGATCAACAGGCCGCATCTCGATCGGGATCGGCTGATGACGGTTTTGCTGGAACGGGAACGGCTGGGAAGCACTGGAATAGGGGATGGGATCGCCATCCCCCACGGCAAAATGAAAGATCTTGACCAGCTGGCGCTCTCTTTCGGCAGGTCCTCGCAGGGAGTGGATTTCGAGTCCATGGACGGCAAGCCCGTTCATCTGTTCTTTTTGCTGGTTGCCCCCGAGAATTGCGCCGGCATTCATCTGCGAGCCTTAGCCAAGATCGCGCGGCTGCTTAAGAACGGCGCGGTCCGGAAAAGGCTCGGCAATGTTCAGGGGCGTGAAGAGGTCTACTCGGTCATCCAAATGGAAGATGAAGATTTCTAGCCGGCCCATGTTTCCGTTACTGTTCGTGATTCACTGCCAATTGTTGTTTTCTTAGTGTTTGTTTCCCGCCAAGGCCCTTTGCTTCAGGTTGTCTATCCGACCCACAACTTCGAGTTACTGGGATAATCAGCAGCATGCAAAAACAAGTTCAGGTTGTCGTCGTTACCGGCCTTTCCGGGTCAGGAAAAAGCACCGCCATCAAGGCCTTCGAGGACATCGACTACTTCTGCATTGATAATCTGCCGGTGCCCCTGCTCCCCGACCTGCTGCTGCTGTTCGAAAAGGACATGCCCGAGCTGTGCAGGATCGCCCTGGGGATAGACATCCGCGAACGCAAGTTTCTCAATGCCTACGACAGGATATTCAGGGACTTCGAAGGTTCGGGATATCGCTTCGAGATCCTTTTTCTGGAAGCGGCCGACGACATCCTGCAGCGGCGCTACAGTCAGACCAGGCGGGTGCACCCCATGAACATGTCCCAATCCGTCCTGGCGGATGTGATCAAAGAAGAGCGCGATCAGCTACGCGCCCTGAGAAGCCGTGCCACCCGCATCCTGGACACGAGCAATTACTCGGTTCACCAATTGAAAGCCTTCATCGTTCGCCTTTACGGAACGGGGCCGGCCAACGGTCGGTTGAGCATTCAGGTGCTCTCCTTCGGGTTCAAATATGGCCTGCCCTTCGAGGCGGACATGGTCATGGATGTACGGTTTCTTCCCAACCCTTACTTCATCGACGAGCTGAAACATCAAGATGGCTGCTCGGAAGCCATTCAATCCTGGGTGATGCAATGGCCCGCCAGTCAGGAGCTGATTGCCGACTACTCCACCCTGCTGCTGAAATTGCTGCCATCGTACCAGCAAGAGGGCAAACGCTATCTGACCATTGCCCTGGGTTGCACCGGCGGCAAGCATCGCTCCGTGGTGATTGCCGAACAGATCGCCGGTGAACTGCGCAAACACGACTATCTCATCAACGTATTTCACCGGGACATACATCTGGAGTGAGTGACTTTGATG
>Ga0272446_1004195_pt1 | contig 17278 bp, 12 predicted proteins | sample YNPCB0061_FD_194587 | JGI IMG/M metagenome (GOLD analysis project Ga0272446, IMG submission 194587) | Hot spring microbial mat communities from Yellowstone National Park, WY, United States - YNP-CB-006-1 | ecosystem: Environmental > Aquatic > Thermal springs > Hot (42-90C) > Sediment | place... | reverse complement strand
TTCCTTCATTTTTGAGTACCCCCAAACGCCAACACACAAGCTGTGCTTTGGTGATTTCGGTAAGCATTTCGGCAAGTTTCTTTTGTACAAGTTGGAAAGAAGCAATAGGCTTACCAAACTGAATACGTTCCATAGCATACTTACGAGCCGACTCGTAGCAATCCATAGCCACGCCCAAAGCCCCCCAAGCAATACCATAACGAGCCGAGTCCAAACATTTCATCGGGGCAGAAAGTCCATCGGCAAGTGGCAAAAGGTTTTCTTTGGGTACTTTTACATTGTCAAAAACTAATTCCCCCGTAACGCTGGCACGCAAAGACCATTTTCCGTGAATTTCGGGGGTAGAAAAACCTTCCATTCCACGTTCTACAATCAATCCTTTTATTCTACCGGCTTCATTTTTTGCCCATACCACGGCTATATCTGCCTTGGGTGAGTTAGAAATCCACATTTTAGCTCCATTGAGCAGGTAGTAGTCGCCCATATCTTTGAAATTAGTAACCATTCCACTTGGATTAGAGCCAAAATCTGGTTCGGTTAGTCCGAAACAGCCTAAGTATTCGCCACTAGCAAGTTTGGGAAGATACTTTTTCTTTTGTGCTTCTGAGCCAAAAGTATAAATCGGAAACATCACCAAAGAACCTTGCACCGAAGCGGTAGAACGCATACCCGAGTCACCACGCTCAATTTCTTGCATCATCAAACCATAAGAGATGTAGTCTAATCCGCCGCAGCCGTATTCTTGTGGTAGCGTAGGACCAAATACGCCTAAATCTCCAAACTTTTTCACAATTTCATAAGGAAAGTGATTATGTTCATACCATTGTTCTATGTAGGGAGATATTTCACGCTTTACGAAATCTCTGACTGCCTGACGCACCATTTTATGCTCCTCGCTGAGCAAGTCGTCTATTTGATAAAAATCTGGGTGCTCGAATGTGTCTTGTTTGAGGCGTTTCTCAAACTTTTTTTCACTTGCTTTGCTTTGCATTTCTAACATATTCTGTGGAGTTAAAACCTTACTTAATTCTGACATTTTGTAACCCGTAAAGGTTTGGCAAAATTAAAGAATTTTTACCAAAAAGCCAAGTAAAGTCAGCAAAGCTTTCCAAACCTGCAACTAATTAGCGGTTTGGAAAGCAGAAACAAGACCTTAACGCAAATTATACTCAAAAATAAATGGTTTTGTACTTATCTGTGCGTTTCGGCTCATTTCGGCTCATTTCGGCTTCGCTCAATGAACACGCTCAATGAACACGCTCAACGTACAGATAAGTACGTTTCTTGGAATAAATTCTGAAAAACCACTTTTGATGGAGTATATGAACTGCTAATTGCAAGAACTTGCCTCCAAATAATTTTAACCCACTTTCCCTAAAAAAATATCCTTCCCAAACAGAATATTTTTGTATATTGCCGTAAATTTTTCAACTAAATGCGTTATGATAAAAATTTCACGTGAATTCAAGGTAGGCGTTTTGGCTCTTGTTTCAATGATTTTGCTGTATAGTGGCTTTAATTATCTGAAAGGGAAAGATTTTTTTGCAGGAAGTCATTACTACTATGCCGTTTATGATGATGTACAAGGCTTAACAGCTGCCAACTTGGTACGTATCAATGGAGTAACAGTGGGCAGAGTTTTAGAAGTAAAATTTATCCAAGACCCCAAAAAGCCCAAACTCAATGGAAAAGTGATTGTAAAAATTGATTTGAACGAAAAAATCAATTTGGGTAAAAATACTACCGCCCTGATTACCAATAGTTTGCTTTCTGGAACGAGCATCGACTTACAGCTCGATATGAAAGAACCTTTCTTGCAATATGATGACACACTCAAAACAGCCGTAAGCAAAGATTTGATGGCTACTATGCAAGAAAAAGCTACTCCCGTACTGGGAAAAATAGATAGCACAATGGCTCAGGTCAATTCGCTTTTAGCTGAATTTAAAGGGGTAGGCACTACTACCAACAAAACCCTCCAAACTTTTGAAGAAAGTGCTAAAATCTTGAACCAAATGCTTTTAGCAAACGATAAAAATTTGGCAGCCATTACCAATAACACCAATCAACTTACAGCAAACCTCAATGAGTCTTCCAAAAAACTGCCCGATATTCTCAAAAAAATGGATAATTTTGCCGATTCATTGCAAAAACTCAACTTCGCCAGCACCTTAGAAAAAGCCAATAAAACTCTTACCGAACTCAACGCCCTGATTGAAAAAATCAATAAAAGTGACGGCACAATGAATGCCCTCATCAAAGATAAAACTCTCTACGAAAATCTTACCAAACTCTCTGCCGATTTAGATAAACTGCTCATAGATTTACGACAAAATCCTCAACGCTATTTACGTTTGCGTCTGTAATGGTATAAATAACCGAAAACTCACTTACTTATGCGTAAAATATTTCTGATTGCAATTTTGTTTTGTTTTTTTGGTGTTCTGAATGCTCAAAATTCGGTGCTTAGCAGTGGCGAATGGTATAAAATTTCAGTTGATAAATCGGGATTATACAAAATTACAGCCCAAAATTTACGTGATTGGGGGATTGATATTAACCAAATTAACCCAAAAAATATAGCCCTCTTTGGCAATGGTGGGGGAATGTTGCCCCAAGCCAATAATGCCCCCCGCCCCATAGACCTTACCGAAAATGCTATTTTGGTAGTAGGCGAGGAAGATAATCGTTTCGATGCCAACGATTACATTATTTTTTATGCCGAAGGTGCTGATAAAATTCTCTACAACTCTGCTACACAACGTTTCAGGCACGAAAAAAATCTCTATGACGAAAAAAATTATTACTTCCTAACCCTCAAAAACTCGCAAGGGCTACGCCTGCAAAATCAGCCTTCGGTGGCTGGAAGCCTCACTATCAATATTTTTGATGAATATCTTTATCACGAAAAAGACTTGACCAATATTTTAAGTCAATTAGGGCGTGGTGGCTCGGGGCGTGATTGGTACGGCGAATTCTTCAACGGCTCTAATCAGGTTACACTCAACTACAATGTAGAAGGCATTGTACCTAATTCTTCGGCTATTTTCACTTCATCGGTGCTTAGTCAGGCGTTTAGCAATAGCAGTTTTACTATCAGTATCAACGGGCAGAATGTTGCCACCCAAACACTCCAACCCATCATCGATGCTACCTACTCTACCAAAGGAAGCATCAAAGAAGAAAGTTTCTTACTCAACACTACAACCATACCCAATCTGCCTAATTTCAATGTTACCTATTCGTACAGCCAACAAGGTTCAGGCACAAGAGGATACTTGAATTATTTTTCATTTCAATACAAAAAATCCTTGCGTTTGTACGGCAGTCAGACTGCTTTTCGTTCCATAGAAAGCCTTTCGGCGGGTAGTGCAAATTTCGTAGTTTCAGACGTTACGGCTGATGTGAAAATTTGGGACATCAGCAATCCTTTGCAAGCTAAAAATCAAGAATTTAGCCTTAGTGGTACGCAGGCAATTTTTGGGGCAAATACCGCTACGCTCAAAGAGTTTGTCGTTTGGCGTGGAGCAGATTTTCCAAGTCCGCAGTTAGTTGCTAAAATTCCAAACCAAAACCTTCGTGGCAGAAACGCAACAAATTTACTCATCATCTCTCACCCCGATTTTCTTTCAGAAGCCGAACGATTAGCCGCTTTTCGCCGTACAAACGATGGACTTTCAGCACAAGTAGTAAATGTCTTTGAAATTTACAACGAATTTTCATCAGGCAGGCAAGATGTTTCGGCTATACGCGATTTTGTGAGATATTTGTACTTGAAAAATCCCAACACCTTGCGATATGTTTTGCTTTTTGGTGCCGCCTCGTTCGATTACAAAGACCGTATGCCCAACAACACAAATTTTGTACCTATCTACGAATCGCGTGAGTCTTTGCACCCCATTTATAGTTATTCTTCCGACGATTATTTTGGCTTTTTGGAAGATAACGAAGGCGAATGGATTGAAACTTTCAACAATGTTCCTACTTTTGACCATACCTTAGACGTAGGCGTTGGCAGATTGCCCACCCGAACCTCCCAAGAAGCCCAAGCCGTAGTTGAAAAAATCATTAGTTACCAAAACCGAAAAGAAAATCTTGGCTCTTGGCGAAAAAACGTAGTCTTTTTGGCTGATGATGGCGATGCCAACCAACACCAATCCGACTCCGAAAGACTTGGCAATAAGGTAGAAGACAATTATCCAAATTTTAACGTAGAAAAAATTTATTTAGATGCCTTCCCACAAGTAAGTAGCGGAGGCAACGAACGTTCGCCTGCTTGCAAAGAAGCCTTCACCAAAGCCTTAGAACGCGGTGCTTTGATTATCAACTACACAGGACACGGCGGCGAAATCGGTTGGACACAAGAAGAGGTATTCCGAAAAGGTGATATGCAAAACTGGAACAATGGCAATCGCCTGCCCCTGATGGTTACGGCTACCTGCGAATTTGGCAGATACGACGACCCCTCTATCGTTTCGGGAGCCGAAGAAGCTATTTTATTGCCTGATAAAGGTGCTATTGCTCTCGTAACTACTACCAGACCTGTGTTTTCAAGCACCAACTTCATTCTGAACAATGTTTTTTATGATTATGTCTTTGAGCCTATTGCGGGGCGTATGCCTCGTTTGGGCGATGTAATGCGTCTTACGAAAAATGCCAGCCTAAGTGGTTCTATCAATCGTAATTTTTCTTTGCTCGGCGACCCCTCAATGCGGTTGGCGTATCCGCAAGAAAATATCCTTATTACCCAAATCAGTCCCAGCGATACGCTACGGGCTATGAGTAAAATCCGTGTTGAAGGCGAAATCCAAGATGAAGGCGGAAATCGTATCAACGACTTCAACGGAATTTTAGAAGCCACCGTCTTTGATAAATTAGCCACTCGTAGCACCTTGGGAACGCAGTTTTCGGCAAAAATGAATTTCCTTGCAAGAGATATTCGGCTCTTTAATGGGCGTGCCAGCGTGAAAAATGGGCGTTTTGCTTTTGAGTTTGTTGTGCCACGTAATATCAATTATGCTTTTGGTGAAGGAAAAATCAGTTTGTACGCTTACGATAAACAAAAAAATATTGATGCAGGAATGGGCAAAAACGATATTATCGTAGGTGGAACGAACCCTAATGCCGTAGCCGATAACACACCGCCACGCATTAGGTTGTTTATGAATGATACTACTTTCATAAGTGGGGGCTTAGTCAATCAAAACCCAGTGCTTTTGGCTCATCTTTTTGACGAAAACGGCATCAATATTTCTTCGGCTGGTATTGGGCAAGATATTACGGCATATCTGAACGATAGCACAGGTAATGTCCGTATTCTCAACAACTTCTACACAGCCGATTTGGACACCTACCAAAGTGGAAAAGTTGTATATCCCTTCCGAAACCTGCCCGATGGCAACTATACGCTTACTTTCAAGGCTTGGGATACGTTCAACAACTCGGCAGAGGCTCAAATAGCGTTTGTAGTAGTTTCAAAACCTGCCTTGGCACTGCGTAATGTTTTCAATTATCCTAATCCTTTTAGCAGGCAGACTACATTTAGCTTTGAGCATAATCGTTTTGGTGAAGAATTACTTTTTGAATTAGAAATTTTTAATTTGCAAGGCGAAAAACTTTTTTCACAAAAAGCCATTTTGCAAGAAGCTGATGCTATTGAAAGGACTTTTGATTTGGATTTAGGCGTAAATGGTACAAAATTTGCTGATGGAGTGTATATTTATTGCCTTTCTCTGCACTCGGCTGATGGGCAAAAAGCCAGCACTACCAACAGATTAGTGATTATTCAAAGACCATAACTAAAAAAACAGAAAATTATGCAATGAATTTTACCAAAACTTTGTATTTTTGTAAAATTTCTAAACGCTTAGTTCAATGAAAAAAATACTCGTATGTATTGCGGCAATATTTACCGCAAGTGTGTGCTTAGAAAAAAATGTTTTTGCCCAAGGAGCACCCAGCACAGGACAGATTTTTGACACTACTCGCCGCCCTATCACAACGGCAGTGCCTTTTCTTTCTATCTCGCCTGATGCTCGTGCCGCAGGTATGGGCGACACAGGGGGGGCTGTTTCGGCTGATGCCAATGCTACGTTTTGGAATCCTGCAAAAATGACCTTTACTGATAAGCAGTATGGGGTTTCTTTGTCTTATACGCCTTGGTTACGTCAGCTTGTCAATGATATGTCTATTTCGTATTTGAGCGGATTTTACAAATTAGACGACAGACAAGCCGTTACGCTGGCAATGACTTATTTTGACCTTGGCGATATAAACTTTACCGATGGTGGGGGCAATTCCATTGGCGACTACCGCCCACGTGAGTTTGCTATTCGTTCGCACTACTCTCGCAGGCTTACCGATAACTTAGGTTTGGCAGTAGGAGCGTTTTTTGTACATAGCAATATTGCCAACATGTATTTCACACCCGGCGGTGGCTCGGCACAAGCTAAACCGGGTAATTCGGGGGGCGTGGATATTGCGGCTTTTTATCAGAAAAAAGATTTAAACATTGCAGGGCTTGAAAGTGATTTAGCTTTCGGAGCAACTATTAGCAATTTAGGTGCTAAAATCTCTTACACAGGCGACAACCAAAGAGATTTCTTGCCTACTAATCTCCGCATTAGTGGTGCTGTAACGCCCAAAATTGATGAGTTCAATAAATTTACCGTTGCCTTAGACCTCAACAAACTGATGGTGCCAACACCACCTTTGGTTACGAGTCAAGGAAATATCGTAAGGGGACAATACGGCAGAGATATTAGCCTATTGAGTGGTTTGTTCTCATCTTTCGTAGATGCACCTGATGGATTTAGAGAGGAATTGCAAGAGTGGATGATGAACTTCGGAGCAGAGTATAACTACAACGATATGTTTATGGTACGTACAGGTCTGGCAATGGAACATAGAAACAAAGGAGATAGAAAATACGCTACCGTAGGTTTGGGAGCAAGATATAATGTTTTTGGGCTTGATGCCGCCTATATGATACCTTTCAAACGTGGTAATCCCTTAGCCGAAACGTTTAGAGTTACACTTTCAGTGGCTTTTGGTGGCTCGACGCCAAGTAAAGCACCTGTGGAAGAATAAAAATTTAAAGTTTTATACTTACACTCAAAATAAAGTGCTTTTTCTAAACCTCAATCCCCTTAGACCTCACCCCTATCCCCTCTCCAAAGGAGAGGGGAACTTTTTGCAGTCGTAGATTTAAAGTTTTACTAAAAACCACTTTTGATTGAGTATAAGTACAGCACTACCCAGAGCATAGTTGCTCATTTCGGGTAATTTGCTATTTTATACTAAATCCTCTTCGGGATTACCTTGTTCAAAAATTTCCTCTCTTCTGAATCTTTCTGGCTCGCTGGGAATCTGCATAGCTGGCTTCTGAGGGTTAAGAAAGTTTTTGAGCATCACCTCAAAAGGGGCAATCATCGTTGCCAAAATCACATTAGCAATCACTTTATAGATAGGAATATTGCCTGTGTAACTTTCTATGAAATTTTCAATATACACATTGACAAACTCAAAAAGCATTAGTAAGGTAGTGAAGGCAAGTATAAGCATATAACGCGAGTTTCTGCGTGTCAGTCCTAAATACAAGGAAATAATAATTAGCACCAAAAAGAAGGAAATTTCGGCTAAGTAGAACCACCATTTTTCCCAATAAGGTAAATCAATCTGAAACTTGAAAGCCAATGGACGAGGATTTGCCACTCCATCACTATTATAGGAACGCAGCAAGAACGTATATACTCCGGGTGGCAGGTTGGTATAGGTAGCAATATTTTCATCATCTTTCTCCGACCAGTCTTTGTCAAATCCTTCTAATTTGTATTGATACTTGATGCGTTCGGGAACCGTAAAATGTACGCCAACAAATTCAAAAGTGATGCTATTTTCATCATAAGGCATAATAGCCGCTATGCCGTCGGAGTCTTCGCTAAGAGGAATACCAAAATCGGGGTCTAATAACTTAGCATAGTTTTGCCAGTTGGTTTCTCTGTTAAATAGCCTTACTCCAATAAGATGCAAGGTTGGGGGGTTATCGTTGGGTATGTCTTCGTAAGGCAGATATTTCACCAAGCCATTGAAAGTGCCAATCCAGAGATTGCCCATTTTGTCTCGGTAAAGAGCATTGGGAAAAGTTTGTATAGGCAAGAACCCATCAATATAGCCATAATTCTTGACTTTTTTGGTAGTAGTGTTAAATCTATCAATGCCGTTGCGATGCCCCACCCAGATATTGCCTTCGCCGTCGCTTACCACAGACCAAAGATTTTGAGAAGAAAAACCATCTTTTTTGGTATAACACACGAAACAATCTTCCTTTTTGTTATCGGTACGGTCTTTGAGCTGGCATAATCCGTTTTCGGTGGCTATCCAAATACTACCATTTTTATCCTGACAAATTGCCAAAACGATATTATTTGCTAAGCCATTTTTGGTGTTGAAATTAGTAAAAACACCATTTTTAAATTTACTCAATCCTTTGTAAGTTCCAAACCATAGATTACCTGCTTCGTCTTTCAGCGAGCAACGTACATAGTTATCAGCCAAACCTTGATTTTCGGAGAAATTCGTAATTTTACCGTCGGTTTCTATTCTGCTCAAACCTTTGTCTGTACCAAGCCAAATTCGTTTTTGGTCATCTTCGGTAATCGTGTAAATGGTGTTATCTCTAAGTCCATTTTCGGTATTAAAATTTTTAAAATTACCATTTTCATAAACCCAAGCTCCCTCATCGATACTTCCTATCCATAGCCTATCCTGTGAGTCGTAGAAAAGGCTACGCACATTTATACCATTCTTTTTTACGGAGAACTCTTTGTTTTCGTACAGAAGCAGATTGTTAGATGTACCAATCCACATTCTATTTTTATTGTCTTCTATGGTGGCGGTAATGGCAGTATTTCTGATAAGTCCTTTGGGGTCGTCTAAGATGAGAAACCTTCTATTATTGAGTTTGGAAATACCCTGATTGCTCCCAAACCAAAAATTTTTATTTTTATCTTGTAGAATACATTTAACAAAATTGCTTGCTAAGCCATTTTTTTCGGTAATATGTTCTTTGAGCTTTTCTTCTTGTAAAATAAATATTCCCTCATCTGAACTAAGCCATATTTGCCCATCTTTATCTAAAATTCCTCCGCTGATTTCCCCTATAATTCCTTGTTTTTTGCCGAAAACTTCAAAAATACCCTCCTGATTATCTAATTTTACAGCTCCTTCGGGCGTACCCACCCAAATATTGAGCTTTTTATCTTGAAAAATGCAGTTGATTGTATTGCTTACCAAGCCGTCTTTTTCAGTGAAAACTTGAAAAGTTTTGCCATCAAACCGAGCCAGTCCGTCTTGTGTGCCAATCCAGAGCAAATTGCGGTGGTCTTGCCAAAGGCAGAGAACTTTATTGCTAGGTAAGCCCTGAAATGTAGTGTAGTTCGTAAATCTTTTCCCGTCAAATTTGCTCAATCCTCCATTAGTAGCACACCAAATATTGCCGTTTTTATCTTCTAAAACAAAATTTACATCATCATCAACCAAGCCTTCTTTTTCAGTAAAAACCTCAAATTTATCTCCTATCAGGCGGGCAACTCCCTGCCGAGTAGCTACCCAAATATGGTAGTTTCTATCCTCAATTACTTGATTGACAACGTTATGGAACAAACCTTGTGTAGTAGAAAAATTGATAAAACTTTTTCCATCAAATTTGCAAACCCCTCCTTGTGTAGCAATCCAAATAAAAGAATTATGGTCTTCTGTGATGTCATTTACATTCGACTCTGGCAACCCTTCTATTAAACCATATTGACGAAAAGGGTAAATCTGAGAAAAAGCAAAGAAATGGCTTAGTAAGAGTAAGCAAATATGTACAACACGCATAGGCATCTTACTACTGGCTAATAAGCATTTTTAGGCTTTTTAGGCTTGTTGTTGTTGGGGTTAGCTTTGTCGTTGGCTGCCTGTTTTTTTTCTAGATAAGCAATTTTGGCTTCCAAACTTTTTATTTTATTTTCCAGAATACTTATTTGTTCATCTTTGTCTCTATTTGCTTTGGAAGAAGAAGTGAGTTTGCGTAAATCTTGCGTGAGATTTTTTTTCTCCTCTTGTGCCTGCTCCAATTGTTTCCGTAAGTCAATGACAGTGGCTTTGGCTTCTACCAATTCTACTTCTTTTGCATTGTAACGAGCCTGCAGTTCTTTGTGTTTTTTAGCCGAAACACAAGCAGTCGTAAAAAGTACAAATAACAATAAATAGCTTGATGATAATTTCATACACTTTATCAGTTTTGTTTGTAAAATAAAGCATAAAAAAAGTTATTTTTTTTGTCAAAAACAAATGCTTAGGCAAATTGTTTGTACTTAAAGAAACGATACAATCATATTTTCTATATATCTCAAATTGCAAACTTAAAAGGAAGAAATGTCTTGGAAATAAAAAGTATACTCAATCAAAAGTGGTTTTTAGTAAATTAATATACTACTGCAAAAAATCCCCTTCTCCTTTGGAGAAAGGGATTTATGCTTAGAAAAACCAATTTATTTTAAGTATAAGTTTATTATTTACAATGTGATGCCCTACGCACAACAAGTTTATCTGACATTATACCTAATATAACTTTCTGATTATCAACCAAATTTTAACGCAAGAAGGGTAAAAATATTCCTAAAACTTCACAAAATCAATTCTTTTTGAGTATGAATCAAGTTATCCTTTTTTAACACCATAAAAATGGAGCTTGGGCTTATTTTGTTTATTTTGTTTGATGCAAAGTATCTAACATTATTTTTCAATAAGTTAGAAATAAATTTATCAATTAAAACATAGGTTTTGTAAGAATAGATAGGTTTTTTCAACAAAAAACTAAAAATGCTATCTAATAACGGGGTAAGTGTAAAACAATAACTTCTTGAAACAATTTCAATTGCATACTTAGCCAGTTGTTTTTCAAAAAATGAAACTGGAATACCTCGTTCGTTTTTTGTTAATCCTTTTCTTGGTTTTGTCCAGTCCCCCATTGATATAATTGGCTCTCTGAGCAATAAATATCCATTTGGTTTTAATACCCTAATTAGCTCACTCAATACAAAAGACACATTTGGAATATGGTGAAGCGTACCAAAACAAGTTATCAAATCAAACGAGTTGTCATCAAATTCTAGACAACCACTGATAGCAGGCTTGACATAGTTGGGTTTTAGGTTGCCAATTTCATCATTTAGAAAGCTATCAGAGGGTTCTACTATGGTTAAGTTTCTAATTTTATCAATAATTGGTTCAAATTCATATCCCCAAGCAGAACCAAATCCTAAAACATTTTCAAAATACACATCTTTCAATTTGCTAAATCCATGTACATAATTTATTGCATGATAGGCATAAGAGGGTGTTTTTTTATACCCTTTTGATATATTTGCATACCCCTCCTTTTCCTCTTCAAACCATCTTCTAATTTCATCAAAAGAAAAATCATCTCCATACAATTTTTTCCCTTCAAAATATTCTTTCATATAGTTCTTATTTTACGTGGGTTCAATCCAACAAAATTAAACATATATTTGTACTTTCGCAAATTCTTGAAAAACAAGGTTTATTTTACCTCTAACTACTAAATTTATACTCAAAAATAATTGGTTTTTGTTAAATTCCTATTCCTAAATCCCTTTCTCCAAAAGAGAAAAGGACTTTTGGAAGTCATAAATTTTATATTTTCCCAAAAACCACTTTTTATAGAGTATATTTTATCGCTAACTACTCAATTTTCAATTCCTCCTTTATGAAACTTCTTTCAGCCTCCCAACTCAAATTCTTAGACCAAGCCACCATAGAGCAAAAACCTATCCCCTCGCTCGAACTTATGGAAAAAGCCTCTGCCGAGTGTGTAAAATGGATTTTAGAAAATTTAGATAAAGAAAAATTCATTATTTTTGCAGGAAAAGGCAATAACGGCGGCGATGGACTCGCCACAGCTCGTTTGCTTTTTCAGCAAGGTAAAGAAGTGAAGGTTTTTGTTGTAGAAAATAGCTCTCGTTTCACTACCGACTGCCAAACCAACCTTCAAAGATTACCCAAAGAAATCATTGTAAAGCATCTGAACGAACATAAAAACCTTCCTGACCAACTGCCAAAAGATGCCGTAATTATCGATGCAATTTTTGGTTTGGGCTTATCAAGAGAGTTGCCTGAATGGATACAAAATTTATTGCAACACCTCAACAAGCAAAACTGCCTGCGTATCGCCATTGATTTACCTTCGGGAATGTTCGCCGACCCACCCCAAAGCCCTACAAGCACGATTTTCAAGGCTGATTTTACGCTTACGTTTCACAAGCCTAAAATAAATATGTTGCTGCCGAGTGTGGGTAATTTTGTAGGCAAAATAATTGTGTTGGATATTGGCTTACTCAAAGAGCTTGAAAATCAATTAGAAACAAATTATTATCTTCACGACTTTGAGCATATTAGCCATTTGTACAATCAACGCCAGCCACGCCCTACGTTTTCGCACAAAGGTACTTACGGACACGCCCTGCTCGTAGTCGGAAGCTATGGCAAAGGGGGTGCCGCCGTGCTTGCCTCGCAAGCCTGTATGCGTAGCGGTGTAGGTTTGCTTTCGGTGCTAAGCCCTCGTTGCAACTATGTTGCACTGCAAACAAACATTCCCGAAGCTATGTTTATGGTTTCGGAAAATGAAACTCACATCAGCGATTTTTCATTTTCGCAAGAGTTTCAAGCCGTTGGCATAGGTTGTGGTATCGGTACGCACCCCGAAACGCAAATGATGCTCAAAAATCTCTTGCAACAATCGCCTTCAAACGTTGTGCTTGATGCCGATGCCCTCAATATTCTTGCTCAAAATCCTGCTTGGCTTGAATTGCTTCCCAAAGGTAGTATTCTTACACCTCACCCCAAAGAATTTGCTCGCTTGGCAGGTTCTTGGCAAGATGATGCCGAATGTATGAACAAAATGAGAGATTTCGCCCAAAAGTACAAGTGTTTTCTTTTGCTCAAAGGAGCATTTTCGCGTATTGCCACCCCCGAAGGAAACATTTATTTCAACCCCACAGGCAATCCCGCTATGGCAAGTGCAGGTATGGGAGATGCTCTCACAGGTGTTGTTACGGCACTTTTGGCACAAGGTTATGCACCTTACGAAGCCCTTAGTATAGGTGTTTTTGTACACGGTTTAGCCGCCGATTTATTTGTAGAAAATACCCAAAATCCTTACTTGCTCGCCTCCGACCTTATCGGCTATTTGGGAAAGGCTTTTGCAGTGCTTAAAAGAAATATACTCGTTCAAAAGTGGTTTTTGTAAAAAGTTTTGAGAAAACTTGCTTTTCTGTACGTTGAGCGTAGCCGAAACGTACAGAAAAGTGTAAAACCACTTATTTTTGAGTATAAATAAATCAAATCATTTCATTGCCCTGATGTTTGAAATTTTTTTCTTACATAAAAAAGCAAACCTGCAAGCACAACCACCGAAACTATCAGCACAGGCAAAGGTACGGGATAATCTTCTTCGGTAATTTCTTTACCGATAAGATTGCGTTGGTACAAATACAAAGCCAAAACTTGTAAGCCATTATTACAGAAATGCCCAATCATCGGATAAATGATATTGCCCGACCAAACGTACAAATACCCCAAAAGCACCCCCAAAAACATACGCGGAAAAAAGCCTAAAAACTGAAAATGTACAGCCGAAAAAATCGCCGCCGTAACCCAAACGGCTATGTGTGAGTTTCTGAACCATCGTAAAAATTCATTTTGTACTAATCCCCTGAACAAATACTCTTCGGCAAAGGCAGGAATAAACGCTATCACAAACAAAACGACAAGCATTTCGCCAAAATTATCCATTTGCGTAATGATTTCGGTAATTATTTTGGCTTGATTTTCCATTTCCCTAATTTGGCTATCAAAACTGCCAAAGTGTAAATCTTTGTTCCAACGCATTATCTCCGAAGTAGCAGGAACAGAGAACAAGAAAATCAGAAAAGATAAACCTATTGCCCAAGAAGTAAGGTTTTTGTTTTGGCTCAAATCTGAAAAATTTTGCCCTGACACCCATTTCTGATACAAAAATGCTCCTCCGCCCATTCCCAAAAGCAACGATGCCCCCTGTACTATCCAAAAAATTTGTTTCATATTAGTAGCTTCCTTGCTTGGATTAGATAGAATCGTTTGCAGTTCATTCAAATCTACACTATACGCCAACACAGCTATCGCTAAACCAATAAATTGAGCTACAATCACACTGCCAAAAGCAATGCAAGCAATAATAACCAAATTGAAAAGTGGGTGAGTTTTGTTCATTTAGATAAATTTGTTTAATTTTGCAGAAAAGGTACTTGTTGATTTCGGCTACGCTCAATCAACAAGGTGATGGCAAAGATAAAAAAAATTTGCAGGTTTTTGTGATTTAGTGTAAAACGAAGAAAAATGGTAAAAATTGCCAACATAGAACTCGGAGAATTTCCTTTGTTACTTGCCCCGATGGAAGACGTTTCGGACCCGCCGTTTCGTGCTGTGTGCAAAGAAAATGGTGCAGATTTGATGTACACCGAGTTTATATCTTCGGAAGGACTGATTAGAGATGCAGCAAAAAGTAAGCAAAAATTAGATATTTTTGAGTACGAACGCCCTATCGGTATCCAACTTTTTGGTTCGGATATAGAAACGATGCGTGCCTGCACCGAAATCGCTACGCAAGTCAATCCCGATTTGATTGACATAAACTACGGTTGCCCTGTAAAGCAAGTTGCCTGCAAAGGAGCAGGAGCGGCACTTTTGCAAGACATTCCCAAAATGGTGAAAATGACCGAAGCCGTCGTAAAAGCTACGCACTTGCCCGTAACCGTCAAAACTCGTTTAGGCTGGGACGAAAACACCAAAAACATCGAAGAAGTTGCCGAACGACTACAAGATATTGGCATACAAGCCCTTACCATACACGGCAGAACACGCGTACAAATGTACAAAGGCAATGCCGACTGGACACTGATTGCTCTCGTAAAAGAAAATCCGCGTATTCGTATCCCTATTTTCGGAAATGGCGACATCGATAGCCCCCAGAAAGCCTATGAATATAAAAATAAATACGGTGTTGATGGCATTATGATTGGCAGAGCCTCGATTGGTTATCCTTGGATTTTTCGCGAAATCAAACATTACTTACATACAGGCACGCTACTTGCACCGCCTACACTTGCCGAACGTTTGGAAATTTGTAAAAAACATCTTAACTTTTCAGTAAAATGGAAAGGTGAAAAACTGGGCATTTTGGAAATGCGAAGACATTACACTAACTATTTTAAGGGTTTTGAAAATTTCAAATCTTTTAGAATGAAATTGGTGGAAGCTCCTACACAAAATATGGTGGCAGAAATTTTAGCCGAAATGCTCGAATACTACCAACACAAAGAGTTGGTAGTAGCCTAAGTTCGGAAACCTTGTCATATTTCAAAATCTGTAAAAATGGACAAAAATAATAGCTCTGTTGATGATGCTTTAAGCAAAGTGAACGTATTTTTTGATATGTTTGAAGACATTTTGCAAAAGCAAAATGAGCAAATCCAAGAAAAAATTAGCCAAGAAATACGAGCCATTAAGGAAAGTTTGAGCCAAGAAGAAACTAAAATCAGAGAAAAATTAGAGCCTGTATTAGAGCAAAAAGTAGAAGTCGTAAAAAATGAAATCCAAAAAATCAATCAACTCAACAATATCAGTTCGCTGATAAAAAAAGAAATTCGCGAGTCCCAGCCCGAAATGATAGATGCCCTCTACCCGATAATGGGTAAATTGGTGCAAAAGTTCATCAAAGTAGAATTAGAAAAACTCAACGAGCAAATCAACGAAAAAATTGATAATAATTTCTCTTGGGAGGCTATAAAGCGAGAGTTTTTAACTCTATTTGGCGTAAAACAAGAAGAAATGCTCTTGGCACAAGCCTCGCAAGCCAGTATCCAGGAATTTTTTGTAATTTATCAGAATTCAGGTATATTGCTTGCCCATTATACCAAAAATGATGTGATAGATGACGATATGGTAGCAGGTATGCTTACGGCTATCAAATCGTTTGTGGAAGATGCCTTCGGCAGAAAAGCAGATTTGGAGATGATTGAGTACGGCAATATGAAAATGATTATTTTCAACGCCGTAAGGTTTTACTTAGTAGCAGTGGTGGCAGGCGTGGTTGATAAAAACTTTCAGGCTCGTTTGCAAAGTTATATGCAACTTTTTTACGAAAAATACCTTAGCCGAAAAAGTGAAAACGAACTGGCTCAACAAGATTTGAACAAGATCTTAAAAAAACACATAGAAGATTTCCCTAACTACAATATCATAGCTCAAAAACTAAATGATTACAGGAAAAACGTACAGCAAAAAAATAATTTTGATTGGAAATTTTGGCGTTGGTAAAACTTCGCTTACTCGGCAGTTTGTCTATCAAAAATTTTCGGAGGAATACCTCACTACGCTTGGTGTAAAAATTGACAAAAAGGTAATGGAACGAGGCGATGACCTCATCAACCTGATGATTTGGGATATAGCAGGCGAAGTTACACAGACGCGTGTCAATACGTCGTACTATTTGGGTTCTAATGGTATATTGTATGTATTTGATGTTACTCGTCCCTCTACTTACGAACAAATGGAAGCCGATATTGAGTACGTGCAGAAGTTACTTCCCAATATACCTATATTGCGTATTGCCAACAAAGCCGATTTGCTTAGCCCCGAACAAATTGCCCAACTGCCTGTAAAATATGATTTTTTGTGCAGTGCCAAAAATAACCAAAATGTAGAACAAGCCTTTGAAAAACTGACTGAATTGATGCTAAACAATGAAAAAAATTGAACCAAAATACATTTTTGAACAAGCACACGCCCTTTTTGCACGCGATACACATCTGGCAATTTTGTTAGATGAACAGGCTCATATTTTGGTAAGCAACAACTCATTTTTCAACTTGGAGCCTCACTACAATCAATCAGTTTTTCAGGTGCTTCCTTTTTTAGAACATCTCCTACAACCAACCGTTCCTGAAATTAGCATCAATTTTGTAGAAACTATTTTGTACGAAAAGGTAGTAAATTATCGTTGCGTCATTAGGTCTTTTGAGCAATTTGGTGAGCAATATTATTTTGTGATATTGCAAGATGTATCTTGGTATCATCAAGAATTGCAACGCATTCAGCAAGAACGTAACGAAGCCTATTTAGCCAAAGAAAAAAAAACGTAGATACACACGGCAGTAGATACACACGGCAGTAGATA